>ENA-OQCE01000776-OQCE01000776.1-human-gut-metagenome-genome-assembly--contig:-NODE-776-length-14996-cov-2.655727_pt1 | contig 14996 bp, 14 predicted proteins | sample MGYA00242495_ERZ504572 | MGnify/ENA primary metagenome ERZ504572 (study PRJEB26092, sample SAMD00036228) | human gut metagenome | host: Homo sapiens | study: EMG produced TPA metagenomics assembly of...
CGATATTCACCTATAGCTGCTAGGCGAATCTCCAAAGGATAAGGTTCACCCTTGCGACGAGTCAATGACTTCTCTTTTTTCATCTTTGTTGACTTTTATGAAGTCAACCTATTTCAGGACGAGACACCCTGTCTCCCATCCCTGCAAATCACTCGATTATTTTATGCAAAAACGGGTGTAAAATAGGTAAAACCGGGTGTTTTTTATTGTTCAGCACGGCACTTTAGTTGCCGGACACCCCCATGTTGCCCCCTCTTACACCCGGGTGTAGAGGGGCGATACATCCGGGTGTAAAGGATGGTAACATGGGGGTGTTTACGGAATTATGTACTTGTCTTTACTAAAAAAAGAGAGGGCTTTTGTGGAATGAAGAACCGTATTTCGTCGATTTACTACCTGTCACATTCGTTTTTACATTTGTTTATTTGATTCTTTTATATGCTCTTTCAAAAACAAAAAGAGGATAGCACACTGATTCTTAATCATATATCAAAAGCTCCATATTTTAGAGGTGATAGAGGAGTGATAGAGGAAAACGTCTTGTATCACTGCCTCTAACGCTTGAATATGAATAGCTACAACCTTCGTTGTGATAGAGTGATAGAGGATTTGCAGAAAACTTTGTGTGCGGATCACGCCCTTGGAAAATTTTGATGCGGTTACCTTGAGCCATCCATAATGCTTTTGTTAAAATCGAAATTAAATTATATGTTGTAGAACATATTTCTTACAAAGATGTTATCTTTGCAGCGGTTATCTAAAAGACAGTAAGAATATGCTAATAGAAGCATTTTACATCCTCTTCTTCTATTTTACAGGAGAGTTTATCAGTTATTTTATCGACGGGTTTATCCCAGGTAGCGTAATTGGAATGGTGCTGTTATTCCTGGCACTGGCATTCAAAGTCGTCAAGCCGAACAAAGTGAAGAAGCTCTCCACGCTTCTGACCGAAAACATGGGGTTGTTTTTCCTGCCGGCGGGTGTGGGATTAATGAATTCGCTCGGTATCATTTCCCAGTATTGGGTTGTGATCGTAACAGCCTCCGTTGTCAGCACCATACTCGTAATTGCCAGCGTAGCACTCATCCAGCAAAAATTAGGAAAGGAAACGGACGAAAATGAATAACCTGGCACAATCGGAAGTATTTTCACTGACTCTGGTAATCGGTACTTATCTGGCTTCTTTGGCTTTGTACAGAAAGACGCGTATCAGCCTGCTGCATCCGCTTATTACCTCCATATTTGTTATTATCGTTGTCTTGAAAACGATGGATATCGAATACGAATCGTTTCAGAAAGGCAGCCACCTGATCCATTTCCTGTTGGGGCCGTCGGTCGTGGCGTTAGGATATGTATTGTATGAGCAGATCCAATACCTGAAAGGAAATGTGATTTCGATCCTGACGTCCGTCTTTGTCGGAGCGATTGTCGGGATTGTCAGCGTTATAGCGATCGGCGAACTGATGGGAGCAGATGCCGCGTTGGTCGCCACGCTCGAACCCAAGTCGGTCACGACACCGATTGCGATGGGCATTGCCGAGAAGTCAGGCGGCATTCCTTCTCTGACAGCCGTCATCGTAGTGGCGGTCGGAATATTCGGCAGTATTGTCGGGCCGTTCGTGATGAAAGTGTTAGGCATCGAAAGCCGCATAGCCAAAGGGTTGGCATTGGGCGCCTCTTCGCACGGTAGGTACTTCCGTTGCGATTCAGATCGGTGCGGTGGAAGGAGCTTTGAGCGGACTTGCCATCGGCCTGATGGGGATCATGACGGCTATCCTCGTTCCGGTTATCAGCTTTATTATCTCGCTTTTTTAACTTCCCGTTATCCCGGACTTGATCCGGGATCGTATTTAGCCCTTATACCCCCTCTGCATATCAAACTGATTTGCAACCTATTTCCAAATAAAATTACAGAAGTTTATTGTTACTTTAAGAGGAAAACACTACTTTTGCACCCGAAATCCATCACGAGATAAATTAACAATATAATATAAAGAACATTAGTATGATTAATTCACAGGACATCAAGAAAGGAACATGTATCCGTTTGGACGGTAAACTCTATTTCTGCGTCGATTTTCTTCATGTAAAACCGGGAAAAGGTAACACGATTATGCGTACAACCCTGAAAGACGTTGTAAAAGGCGGTCAGATCGAACGTCGTTTCAACATCGGTGAAAAACTGGAAGACGTACGCGTAGAACGTCGCCCGTACCAATATACATATCAGGAAGGCGAACACTATCATTTCATGAATCAGGAAACTTTCGACGATATCATCATCGACAAAAACCTGATCAACGGTGTGGACTTCATGATCGAAGGCCAGATTGTGGAAGTTGTTTCAGACGCTTCAACAGAAACTGTTCTGTTCGCAGATATGCCTGTAAAAGTACAGTTGAAAGTAACTTATACGGAACCGGGTATCAAAGGTGATACAGCAACCAACACTTTGAAACCTGCAACAGTAGAATCAGGTGCTGAAGTACGCGTTCCGTTGTTCATTGAAGAAGGTGAAATCATCGAAATCAATACACAGGACGGTTCTTACGTAGGACGTATCCGGTAAAATATATGATTTATGATTTATGATTTATACGTTGACAAGATAAATCATAAATCATAAATCTAAAATCATCCAAAACTTTCTTGCTATGAAAATAAAAGAATGGGCAGAAGAAGACCGCCCACGCGAAAAAATGTTATTGAAAGGTATTGCTTCCCTCAGCGATGCCGAATTACTGGCCATTCTGATCGGCTCCGGCAACAGCCGGGAAACTGCCGTCCAACTGTCACAACGTATTTTAAATTCCGTCAATAATAACCTGAATGCTTTAGGCAAATTATCCGTCAAAGAACTGATGTCTAAGTTTAAAGGCATTGGCAAAGTCAAAGCTATCACAATCAATGCAGCCCTCGAACTTGGGAAACGACGTGGCAACAGCGATCCGGTTCAACGTCCCGTTATCCACTCCAGCAGCGATGTTTACCGGATTTTCTATCCCCTGCTCTGCGATCTTCCCCACGAAGAATTATGGATCGCACTCACGAACCGTTCTTCCCTGGTGATCGAAAAGGTCAAGATTAGCCAAGGCGGGATAAGCGAGACATCAGCCGACCTGCGCATCATCCTAAAAGCCGCAATCAATGCCCTTGCGGCAGGCATCATCCTCTGTCATAACCACCCTTCGGGCAATCCCCGCCCCAGCCGGCAGGACGACCTGCTGACACAACACCTTCGGGACGCTGCCCGCTTACTCGAAATACAACTGTTAGACCATATTGTCCTGGCCGACGGCAGCTACTACAGTTATTCGGACGAAGGAACCCTGTGAGATAAAGCTATGCTTTACGAAGGGTAACTCTATGCATTAGCCATCGTAAAGCTATGGGTTACGAAGCAGAAGCCACCCTTTCCTGTTATTAATTGTCAATTGTCAATTGTCAATTGTCAATTATTCGTACGTTTGTATTCAAATTAAAGAAATATGAACAACGAATTCCTCCAAACAGAAGAAGCGATTGTCGCCATGCTTAAAACCGTATACGACCCGGAAATCCCGGTTAACGTCTACGATCTTGGCCTGATCTATAACATAGAGGTAGACGATGAGAAGAACGTTCGCATCGACATGACCCTCACCGCCCCCAACTGTCCTGCCGCCGATTTCATTCTGGAAGATGTCCGGATGAAGATAGATCTGTCGACGACGTGAACAACGTGGAAGTAAACCTCGTGTTCGAACCTGAATGGGATAAGGACATGATGTCCGAAGAGGCCAAACTTGAATTAGGTTTTTTATAGAGACATGGATTCCCTTCGAAAGAAAATATATTTTGCATCGGACGCCCATCTGGGTGCCCGCTTCCATAAAGACCCGCTTGCCGTCGAAAAGAGACTGGTACGCTGGCTGGACAGCATCAAAGACGAGGCGATGGCTATTTATTTCCTGGGGGATATGTTCGACTATTGGTACGAGTATAAATACGTCGTACCGAAAGGTTTCGTCCGTTTCCTCGGCAAACTGGCGGAACTATCCGATAATGGAGTGGAAATCCATATATTTATCGGCAATCACGACATCTGGATGTTCGACTATCTTCCGAAGGAGATTGGTGCGATCATCCACCGGGATGTGCTCACTGTAGACCTTTTAGGCAAACGGTTCTTCCTCGGACATGGCGACGAGGTAGACTATAGAAGCAAGGCATTCCGTTTCCTTCGCACCCTTTTCCGTAATAAATTCTGCCAATGGCTGTATGCGGGCATCCATCCCCGCTGGACGTTCGGCTTCGCTCTCGGCTGGTCGCTCAGCAGTCGTAAAAGCGGATTAAAAAAACATAAGACAAGGGAAGCAGCCGAATACCAGGGCGAAAACCACGAGTATATGGCCCTCTTTGCAAAAGAATACCTCAAGACACACCCGGATATCAACTTCTTTATCTTCGGACACCGCCATATCATGCTCGACCTGATGCTTTCGCGGACCGCACGGTTGCTGATTGCAGGTGACTGGATGCAATATTTCTCCTATATCGTCTGGGACGGGGAAACGCTGTATATGGAGCAGTTCGAAACAGAGTAAGAAGAGAATTAGTTTTTACTAATATTTATCGTTACATTTGTACATACCATAATAAAAAAGACGATGCAAATTGAACTCTCCAATATAAACAAAATCAAGCATGCTTCAATTGAAGTCGGCGGCTTAACAGTCATTACCGGAATCAACGATTCCGGTAAAAGTACGGTAGGTAAAGCTTTGTTCTGTGCAATCAAAGCTTTATCAAGCAGTGAAGGAGATTCTTTTGAGTACAAAACCCGTATCGTTCGAGAATGTATTGATAGAATATACAGATATACTCGCATCGGATATTCTATAGCCACGAGAGAAAAAGAAAAAGGGAGAGAAGAATTTATCCCGCCTCGCTTTATGAACAGTATCCAGCCTTTCATAAAAGATATGGATAATCCTATTATCCGGCTTGAATTTGATAAATTCATACAACAGAAATATTCAATCATACAACAACTCCGAATTTCAGACATAGGAAAAGAGAAAGCTCTTGACTATTTATTAGAGATACATAATACCCTTCTTAAATCAAACAACGGAACGACATTAATGAACGATGCATTCCAAAGAGCCATTGATTCCGAATTTATTCAGAACATTTGTACAGAAGGGGCGGAAGAGTCATCTGTCATATTGTCCGATGAGACAGGACAATGTCTTTTTACGATTCAAGACAATCAGGTTGTCACTTCTTTTAAAGATGAAAGTTTCTATCTACCAATAGGAGATGCGACTTTTTTGGAAACACCTTTATATCTGCAACTAAACGATCTATTATCAAAAAGCCGTAGTTTGTTTGATGTTATCAGCGGACGTAACGAATATCGTTTTGCCCCCGTCATTCCTTTTCATATCAAAGACTTAATGAATAAATTGGAAGTAAGCAAATATCCGACTCCCTCTTTATTCACCAAAGAATGGGACATTTCCCGTATTATAGGCGGAGAATTCAAATATGATAAAACATTAAGAGATTTCTATTTTTCAACAACAAAAAATGGGACGAAACTAAAACTACAAACCATGAATGTTGCCTCAGGAATCAAAACTTTTGGAATTATCCAATTGCTGTTAGATGCAGACGAAATTAATCCTGGAAAAATGTTAATCATTGACGAACCAGAAAACCACCTTCATCCAAAATGGCAAATAGATTGTGCCCAATTAATTGTCAAGATGGTAAAAGAAGGGATTCCTGTTATGGTCAGTTCACATAGCCCCTATTTTATACAGGGGATTCGTTATTTTGCACATCAAGAACAAATTGAGGAATTAGTCAAATACTACCTGACTGAAAATGATGAAACATCAGATCTATCAACCGTAGAGGATGTAACTACTAATTTAAATATGATTTTCAAAAAACTTTCAGAACCATTAAATCATATTATGAATCTGAATGATAGAACAATTATTAGACTACATCAATTCACTTGGTTGGCTACAGACGTCAACTATCTGTCAATTGCATAATCCCTGTAAGGCAAACATATCTTGTTCTCACAGAAGCCAGACTGTAATCATCGACTTTGATCATATAAAGGATTTACACTGTAAAGGACAAGAACCACTCGCCTCAGTTGATGCTATTTATAAGAATGAAGAACTTCTTTTTATTGAAATAAAAGGTTGGAAAAATATTTAGAAATATCACCTGCATGATATTTCCCAGAAAGATATTAAAGAACAAATCACAAAATATAAACTTGAAAAAAAGCTACAAGATAGTTTAAGCATCCTGGATATACTGGTTAGTAAGGCGAATATAAGCGATCCCCATCTATTCAAATCACTACCTAAACAATATATAATTGTTACAGATATTTCTACAGAAAATGATCCATTAGAAAAATTCGCAGAAAACCTTACATTTCTTGCCACATTTTCATCTGGCCTTAACTTATGGGATGCTACGAAAGAACAAATAGAGCGATTCCCTTCCAGCAGATTTTCAGAATACAACATATCCGGTCCATTCCTTGTTTATTGTAAAGATTTTGACCGTTTCATTTTATAAAAAAAGACCGCCCCAACCGGTGTCGGGGCAGTCTAAACACTAATCCTAATGTTTTGTAAGCTGTGAGGATTAGAATAATTATTATTTACCTAATATATCCATTGTATCGGCAGCGATCATATATTCTTCGTCTGTCGGAACCACAATGATCGTAACCTTGCTGTCCGGTGTACTGATGACCATTTCTTCACCACGCATACCTTCATTCTTTTCAACGTCAATCTTCATGCCCATGTATTCCATGTTTTCACAAACGACACGACGTGTCGCCCACTGGTTTTCACCGACACCACCGGTCCAAACCAAGATATCGCAACCACCCATGGCAGCAGCATAAGCACCGATATATTTCTTGATGCGGTAGTTGTAAACATCCAAAACCATAGTAGCACGTTCATCGCCTGCCTCTACGGCTGCTTCCAAATCACGCATATCGGAGGAACCACCGACCAAGCCGGCAACCCCACTCTTCTTGTTGATCAAGTCTGATAAACCATGACCATCCAATCCTTCTTTTTCCATGATAAAGGAAAGAGCACCAGCGTCTACGTCACCGCAACGAGTACCCATCAGCAGACCTTCAACCGGAGTCAGCCCCATAGAAGTATCAACACATTTGCCATGATCTACGGCAGCGATGGAACCACCGTTGCCTACATGAGCCGTAATGATCTTCTGTTCTTCATAAGGAACGCCCAGGATTTCGCAAGCGCGACGGGAAACATAGCGGTGGCTTGTTCCATGGAAACCGTAACGGCGCACACCGTATTTCGTATACATCTCGTAAGGCAAACCGTACATATAAGCCTTAGCCGGCATTGTCTGGTGGAAAGCCGTATCGAATACTGCTACCTGGGGAATACCCGGAATCAATGCTTCCATAGCATCGATACCCTTCAGGTTAGCCGGGTTATGTAACGGAGCCAGATCCGAACATTCGATTACCTTGTTGATCACATCCCGGTCGATCTTCACGCTGGAAGCGAACTTTTCACCTCCATGTACCACACGGTGGCCGACAGCGTCGATTTCGTTATATTCCTTGATGCAGCCGTATGTCTTGTCAGTCAGAATACTCAGGATAAATTCGATACCTTCCTTGTGGCCGGGCATTTCTTTTTCCAAAACAACTTTCTTACCGTCTTTGTCGGTCAGTTTCAGGAATGCACCGGGCAGACCGATCTTTTCGATACCACCTTGTGCCATTACTTCACCGGATGTCATATCGAACAATTTATATTTAATAGAACTACTACCGCAGTTTAATACTAATACTTTCATGATTTAATGATTTATGAGTTGGGATTTTAGGAATTTATGAATTATGATTTATCATCGTCACATAAATCATAATTCATAAATCAAATTATTTATTCGCTTTCAAACCTATCGACTGGTTACATGCAATCGCAACCATCTTATAGATATCGTCAACAGAGCAACCGCGAGACAGGTCGTTAACCGGAGCAGCCATACCCTGCAGGATAGGACCTACAGCTTCTGCACCTCCTAAACGCTGAACCAGCTTATAAGCGATATTGCCCACTTCCAGAGTCGGGAATACCAAAACGTTAGCCTGTCCGGCAACATCGCTGCCCGGAGCCTTCAATGAAGCGACCTTTTCAACCAAAGCGGCATCGGCCTGCAATTCTCCGTCAACCTTCAGGTCGGGAGCCATTTCTTTTGCCAGACGGGTAGCTTCGACAACCTTGTCGACCATCTCGTGAGAGGCACTGCCTTTCGTAGAGAAACTCAGCATGGCGACACGCGGTTCCATTCCTACGATATCGCGGGCTGTAGCAGCTGTAGCAATAGCGATACTTGCCAATTCTGGTGCTGTCGGATTCGGCATTACGGCACAGTCGGCAAATACCAAAATGCCTTCTTTACCATACTGGGGAGTCTTTGTAAACATCAGGAACGCACCTGAAACGCAACTCATACCCGGAGCAGTCTTGATAATCTGTAAAGCGGGACGCAACACATTGCCGGTCGTGTTCTGTGCACCAGCGATTTCACCGTCGGCATCGCCGGATTTAATCATCAGGCAGGCAAGAAACAAAGGATCTTCTACTAAAACGGCAGCCTTTTCAGGAGTCATACCCTTTTTCTGGCGCAGCTGGAAAAGCAGGTCTGCGTAAGCGGCTTTCTTTTCGTGATTCTTCGGATCGATAATAGTAGTTTGTCCGATGTGGTTCAACCGTACTGAGCAGCCAGGCTGTTGATTTCAGCGGGGTTGCCAATCAGGATAATGTCTGCAACTTCGTCGGCCACTAAACGGTCGGCAGCTTTCAATGTTCTTTCTTCTGTTCCTTCAGGAAGAACGATACGCTGTTTGTTTGCTTTAGCGCGTGCAATAATCTCTTGCATTAAGTCCATAGCGGAAGATCTGTTTTTATTATATTGTTAGTTAGATATCACAATAATCGGGTACAAAAGTAGGCAAAATGCAATATAGAGTTTGCAAAATCAGTAAAAGATTTACATGCAGACCTATCAGTTTCAGAACATTTAACAATAATTTGTTACTTCCTTCTCCCCTGACAGGATTTGTTGCAAATCCTCTGCCGTAACGTTCACTTCTATTTTACCATTATGAGCGACCGATATCTTCCCACGTTCTTCCGAAACGATGATTACCAGTGCATCCGTTTCGAGCGACATTCCCAAGCCGGAACGATGGCGTAATCCCATATCTTTCGGCAAATTAGCGTTTTGGGCAACCGGAAGAATACAGCCGGCAGCCTTGATACGATTGTCCGCAATGATCATGGCGCCATCATGCAAAGGACTGTTTTTGAAGAATATATTTTCGATCAGGCGGGCATTGACATCAGCATTGAACATTTCACCGGTATGCTCATAAACGGTCAGATCGACATCCTGCTGGATGCATATCAGTGCTCCCGTCTTTTTCTTCGCCATATTCATGCAGGCCAGGACAACCGGGGCAATAAACTTCCCTTCGTTCTCCTTGTCATGGTTCTTCTTCGAAAATATTTTTCCCAGGAACTTCCATCCCCTGTGCGAACCAAGTGCCACCAGAAAACGACGTATCTCATCCTGAAACAAAATCACCAGCACAAGGAAACCGACACTGATAAACTTGTCGAGTATCGCTCCCATCAAACGCATCTCCAACACTTGGGAAACCAGAATCCAGACAATAATAAACGACACTACTCCACTAAAGATAGCCAGAGTTCCGGAATTCTTCATCAGCTTATATGTCTGGTACAAAAAGAAGGCTACCAATAAAACATCAATCAGGTCTTTTATTCCGAAATTCATCCACATAATATTAACAGTTGAAAGTTGAAAGTTGAAAATTGAAAGTTTTCGAAACGAGTTTGACTGCTTCTACTGCGGCTTTTACGTCGTGGACACGAAGGATATCCGTCCCATTCAACAAAGCGATCGTGTTCAGGACTGTCGTTCCATTCAGGCTGTCGGCTGGTGTTCCACCCAGATATTTATAAATCATGCTCTTGCGGGAAACACCGACGAGCAAAGGTAAACCGAAATCCTTAAACTCACGCAGATGTCCCATTAACGTATAATTCTGGTCTACCGTCTTACTGAAACCGAAACCGGGATCCAATATAATATCGTTCACTCCCAACAAACGGAGCTGTCGGACTTTCCGGGCAAAATAGAGCATAATCTCCTCCATTATATCTGCATAATCGGTATGTTGCTGCATCGTCTGAGGAGTTCCACGCATATGCATCATTATATAAGGTACATGCAAACGGGCGACCGTCTCAAACATTCCAGCATCCAACTCTCCTCCCGAAATATCGTTGATTATCGCGACGCCGTATTCTTCGACGCAACGACGTGCCACATCCGCCCGGAATGTATCGACAGACAGGGTCACATCCGGATAATGCGTATTCAGTATTTTCAAGCAAAAGCCAGACGTTTCATCTCCTCTTCCGGTGAGACCTCTGCGGCATCGGGGCGGGAAGAATAACCTCCGAGGTCGATGATCTGTCCTCCCTCGGACAAAATTGCCTGTATGCGTTCTTCAATTGCAACTTCCGTCTGCTTCCTACTATCGGCATAAAAAGAGTCGGGAGTGACATTCAGAATCCCCATCACCAGTGGAGTATCGAGTGAGGTAAGCGTTCCTCTAATATTGAGCGTTTTATGTAACATTCTTATTTTTCTTTCCGACAAAGATAAAGGTAAATACATTAAATCACTACATTTGCGCAAAATAACTCTCATAGAAATTATAAAGGGAAAAAGACTATGACTATTCCTGAACTATATGAATTGTTTATACACAATCCGAAAGTGACAACCGACAGCCGAAACTGCCCTCGCGGTTCGATTTTCTTTGCCTTGAAAGGGGATAAATTCGATGGTAACCAATATGCAGAAAAGGCGCTGGCATCCGGTTGCGTGTATGCGGTAATCGACAATCCGGATTATTTTATAGGAGAACGCACAATCCTTGTGGACAACGTGCTGACGACCTTGCAGCAATTAGCGCACCGCCACCGTAAAGTGATCGGCTGTCCGATTATCGGTATCACCGGAACAAACGGAAAGACAACGACCAAGGAACTGCTGGCTTCCGTCCTGTCTACCAAATACAACCTTCTCTACACCGAAGGCAACCTGAACAACCATATCGGCGTACCTCTCACCTTGCTCCGCCTGACGCACGACCACGAAATGGCTGTGATCGAAATGGGAGCCAGCCATCCGGGCGATATCAAAGAGTTGGTCGACATAGCACAGCCAAACTACGGGATTATCACCAATGTCGGGCGTGCCCATCTGGAAGGTTTCGGCTCATTCGAAGGTGTGATCAAAACAAAGGGTGAATTATACGACTATATGCGCCGCACGAAAGGTAAGATATTCATCAATCAGGATAATAAATATCTGAAAGAGATCGCCAATGGAATCGAACAGGTCACATACGGTTCCGATGAAACGGCTTTTGCCTGGGGATGTGTAGTCAGCTGCAATCCCTACCTGACTTTCGAATGGAGACAACAGGGCAAAATCCACACAGTGGAAACCCATCTGATCGGTAACTACAATCTGGACAATGCCTTAGTTGCCGTTGCTGTTGGCCGTTTCTTCAAGATTCCGGCAGAACGCATCAGCCGTGCCATTGCCGCTTACGAGCCGACTAACAACCGTTCACAACTGAAAAAGACTGAAAATAACGAACTGATCATCGATGCCTACAACGCAAATCCGAGCAGCATGAAAGTCGCTTTAGACAATTTCGCCACAATGCCTGTCTCGCCCAAAGCTCTCATCTTAGGTGACATGCGCGAATTAGGTCCTACAAGCGACGAACTCCATACCGAAGTCGTAGCCCGGATCAAGGAAGGTAATTACGATAAAGTATTTCTGTGCGGCGAACATTTCCAAAAAGCCGCCGGAAAAGACTTCACCACCTATGCCACAACAGAGGAGCTGATCGAAGCCTTGCGCAAAAATCCCTTGGAAGGATATCATGTGCTGATAAAGGGATCGCACGGGATGGCCCTGGAGAGGGTGGTAGAGGTTTTATAAAAATCCACAAATCCGATTCACATGAAGGAGGTACATATCTCTGCAAAGAGATGAATTTCGATTGCGAAAACAACTGTCATACCATCATGCTTTGCCTTTTATATAATGAATATCAATCTCTACATAGAATGATAGCAGGCATGATGGATGTTTTTTTAACTATCATACTATCATAGATATAATAGCTTTTTCACACACAACATATAGCTTATTCTCAGCAATATAGCTTATATTTTTGTCGAGATCCGGGTGTCACCCCCCTGCAGACCCAGGTCTCAAGACCGCTCAGATGGGGGTGTAAATGAACCTGATACGCGTATTTTGAGGAAAAGAACTAACCTCTTTTGCTTTCCAAAGTACCTTATTCCGGCAAAAAAGGCTTATACATTCTCAAAAACATTCTGTTTTAACACTTCCAAAGTACATCTATTTCCGATAAAAACGACCAAAATGATGGTTAAACAGCTGATTTATGATAGTTGCATGATAGTTGAAATAAGAACTATCATAGCTGTATATCTTGATATTCAACCTTTACACAAGAAGCATGATGGTATGATGGTTGTTTCTAAATCATCATTCATAGATTCAAATATTCTTATATAGAAAATACCTCTAAGATACTAGCTTAGCCTCCTACGCTGTGCTGTTTCTTAGAGGTATATCAAGTTTTTGAAAAGCTATGTTGAATAATGAATAAATATTCCTTCAGAAACCAAAATCCAAGATTTCCATTTTTTAATCTTTACAGGAAATCCAATTTACTTAAAATGTAAATCACAGAAATCCATAAAGCGCTCCCAATCATAATCTGTCACATCATGTTTACCTGCCCGTATATGATAACCTACATCATTCATAATTGGTTGATGAACAGCCGGAGGAACTGGTGAGTCCAACCCTTTCATTTTGTATAATTCATAAACTTTATTGGTATAATATGCAGATAAATATTCACCTTTAGGATCAGCCCAAAGATCGCCTTCCGCACTCGCTACATAAAGGTGGCGTGGTGCTATTAAAGCCAGCATCTCATGCTGGTCAAAAGGCAAATTTTCTTCATTACCTGCATATTGACTAAATGCAGGGCAAAACCAATGAGAAAGAACAGTTGTTATGCGAGCAATATTTTCCCCATAAACTCTTTTTGACAAGGCAGCTCCTCCACAACCAGAATCATTCGATATGACCACTTTGAAACGTGAATCCTGAGCTCCAGACCAAAGCGCAGCTTTCCCCTGTCTGGAATGTCCCATTATTGCAATTTTACTCATATCTATTCTTCCCTCACGTTCCAAATAATCAACAATACGACTTGATCCCCAAGCCCAAACTCCAATTGCTTCCCACTCATCATGATTTTTGGATCCTGATATATAATCAGGGAAAAGAGAAGCTACACTATAATCTCTCAACTCTGCTCGATCCGGATAGATATCATGATAACACATAGTCGCTACAGCATATCCACGTTCTAATATTTTATCATAACACCAACGGTTTTTCTGCGCTCCTCTTGTCCATACGGGACTATCTTTGCCATGTACAAACCTTAATCCTGGAGAATAGTAAATCGATGGTTCTAATGTTGTCGTTTGATTCCCCATAAAATTATATCCAACAAACACAGGTACTCTTCCTTGTACATGGTTAGGAATATATAATAATAGAATTGCATCTATTGTTTTCTTCCCATTTGTAAAAGTGAACAATATTTGTTTACAAGTTGCTTTACCATCCATTGCTTTAGGATCACAAGCCAATAAGGTATAAGACACATCGATTTTATCAGTCGGTGTCCGTCCATAGACCTTAGACATAAATATCTCTAAAATTTCCGGTCTTCTTACCTTTTCCCATTCATCCGCAGTGGTTACTTGCTGTCCGTCATTACAAATAAGAGGATCCGGCAGCACAAAATCAGGGACTTTACTTTCATCATAATTTATTCCTTTTATGATCGCTTGACCATAAGCAAAATTACAAATCAAAGAAAGAAATAATATATAAGAAAATGATCTCATGATTCATTCTATTTTTAATAAAACATCCATTTGTTATAATTGACCAACTTTCAGTGGCTCTACATTTTTCTCTGCACCAGGATAACCGATATTCTGATTTATAACCCCTTTCGTATTCGCATTAATAGCTGATGCAGGAACAGGCCATAACAGATGATGGACACTGATTTTATATTCAGCCCAACGATGCTTGATGCCTTTATTATAAAAATTATTCTTAGCATTTACCCAATCATACCAAAAATTGATTCCCTCTTGTTTTAATATTAGAACCAGCACCTCCGGGTCCCGATATATTATCAAGACTATAACTTCTTCCAAAATATTCACAATTTCTACCAGTACGAGCATAAGTAAAAGCTATACGAGTAATTTCTACGTGCCTATTTTCTTCATAATACAGCTCACGCGCCCGTTCATCTAAAATTGAACCGATATTAATATCTGAAGCGGTCAAAGATTCTGCTCCAGCTCGATTACGTACGACATTCAACATCTCTGCAACTTTAGCTGGTTGTTCTTTCCAATAATAAGCTTCTGCCATCAATAGATAAACTTCCGCCGAGCGATAAATATACATAGGAGTTTCACCTCCCCAATACCAACTCGAAGAAAGTGGATCAGGTACATATAGTTTATAATGAGGCCATTGATACCAAGCTCGAATAGAATCTTCTACAGACATTGCTGGGTTTTTCACCAAATGTGTACCATAATAAATGTTTCCACTTGTTTTTAACGTCGGATCATTATAATACAAATCAGATGGACTTATCCAACTATCACGATTATAAACACCTCTTAAATCGTTTTTCTCCTTTTCCGTCCATATTG
>ENA-OQCE01000777-OQCE01000777.1-human-gut-metagenome-genome-assembly--contig:-NODE-777-length-14940-cov-1.919530_pt1 | contig 14940 bp, 14 predicted proteins | sample MGYA00242495_ERZ504572 | MGnify/ENA primary metagenome ERZ504572 (study PRJEB26092, sample SAMD00036228) | human gut metagenome | host: Homo sapiens | study: EMG produced TPA metagenomics assembly of...
GATTTCACGGAAAAGAGATAAAATAAATCCGTGTCAATCCGTGTAATCCGTGCCTAAAAGAAATCATCAAGTGTATTTTACACCTTCTTACCGATGAGGAAGCATATATTCATCGGTGAGGAGAGGAGCTGTTTACGCCCTTTCTCCTTTGGTCTCTTTTATCAAATATACGCAGGCGGCTCCGATAATGAGCATCACACCCGCCGTTACCAGCATGTTTATTTCAGGGGGAAGCATCCCTTCCGGTGTAAACAGTGCCAGAATACTTCCGCCTAACGCCGCTGCTACGATTTGCGGAATGCAGATGGTTCCGTTAAACAGTCCGAGATACGTACCCATGTGTCCGCCGGACAAGGCGTTGGTCAGGATGGTGAAAGGCAGTGCCTGCATGGCGGCCCATGCGCAGCCTATCAGCAGGAAAGATACGAACAGCATATACGGGCTGTGTACGAAATAGGTGGATATAAATCCGATACCGCCCAGCACGAGGCTCAGCGCGTAAATGAAGCGGCGGTCTTTGAACATGGGGATGCAGATTGCCCAAAGTACGGAACCGATAGCCTGTACGGCAAACAGTACGCCTACCCAGTTGGCAGCTTCCTGATATTGCAGGCTTTTGGTGTCGAGAACTACTTTTGTGATTCCGTTTACCGTATTTTCAACGGTGGGAGCATCAAATACATTTGCGGCGATGCTTCCGTTGGTGTATGTCCACATGAACATAAAGGCGAACCAGCAGAAGAACTGCACCAGCCCTACCGTCCAAAAGGCTTTCGGTGCTTTCACCAGCAACTTCAGCATATTGACTTTCTCATGTTCCTGCTCTTCCGTGATACCATGATATTCGGCATACTCTGCAGGCGGCATTTCCTTGACTTTGACCGTTGTATAAATAACGCAGAATATCAGAATGGCGGCTCCGATATAGAACGAGTAGATTACAGAATCGGGAATTACCCCCTGGGGCGCCGTGTTGCTGATACCTACCCACGCAAATATGAACGGGAACAGATAGCCCACCAGGCTGCCGGCATTGCATAAGAAACTCTGGATGGAATAGGCAAGTCCTTTCTGTTTCTCATTCACCATATCGCCTACCATCATCTTGAATGGCTGCATTGCCATATTAATGGAAGTATCCAGAAACATCAGCGATACCAGACCGAAAATCATGGCCGTGCTCACCGCCATACCGAAACTGCCGGCATTGGGCAGCAGGCACATGACGAGTACCGCAACCAGCGAGCCGATGAACAGGTAGGGAATGCGACGTCCGAACCGTGTCCATGTCCTGTCGCTGGCAGCTCCTACGATGGGCTGCACGATGATACCTGCCAGCGGCGGTAATATCCAGAAATAGCTCAAACTGTGCGGGTCGGCTCCTAAAGTAGAGAATATACGCTGATGTTCGCGCTTTGCAGGGCATACGCAATCTGTACGCCGAAGAAACCGAAGCTGATATTCCATAGTTTCCAGAAACTTAAATCGGGTTTTACTTTCATTGCTCTCTTGTTTTTTATGATATTAGTTTATAGATGAATTCGGTTGTGTTTTTATTTGGTCGTTCCCCTTACCACCAGGTTTGTCCGCACAATCTTGTTGGTGCTTTTTCCCTCGTGCCCGTTCAGCTTGTCTGTAAGGATGCCGAATGCGCTTTTGCCCACTTCTTCTCCGTGCTGCTCCACAGTGGTCAGTTTCGGGTCGGTGCTTTGGGCGATGGCTCCGTCGGTGAAACCGCAGATGGAAACCTCGTCCGGCACTTTCAGTCCCACCAGCTTGCAGGCATACAATATACCTGCCGCCGTTTCGTCATTAATCGCAAAGAAGCCGTCGGGACGGTTGTCACTCTCCAGCAGATCGGGCGTTATGGCAATGGCGCGTTCACGGTTGTCGCACAGCTTTATCATGCTGTCGTCCACCGGCACTTTGTATTTCTTCATGGCATCCAGATAGCCGTTCCGCCGGTTCTTGGTAATCTCCAGATGCGGAGATGCGCCGTAGAAGAAGATGCGTTTGCATCCGGTCTGAATCATGTACTCTACGGCGGCAAACGAGCCGGCATAGTCGTCCACAACCACCCGTTCCGTTTTCAGCTCCGTACAGATGCGGTCGTAAAATACAATCGGTATGTCGTTGTTCAGCAGCTCCTGGTAGTGGTCGTATTGCTCCGTGTTTTTGGCAAGGGAGGCTATGACGCCGCAAACGCGGGCGGCAAGGAAAGAGTGGACGATTTTGACTTCCTGTTCGTAGGACTCGTTGCTTTGAGCCACGATTATGTTGTAGCCGGCTTTGGCCGCCGCTGTCTCGATGCCGCTCAGTACGCACGAGAAGAAATGATGCACCAGTTGGGGCACAATCACGCCAATCGTATTGCTGCGGCTCGAACGGAGGTTCACGGCAAGCACATTGGGTTTGTAGTTATGTTCGCGGGCGTAGGCATGGATGAGGTCACGGGTTTCCCGGCTGATGTCCGGATTATCCTTGAGCGCTCTCGACACGGTGGACGGCGAGACATTCAATGCCCGGGCAATATCTTTAATGGTTATCTGCGGTTTGTTCATCAGTATGATTTCAATTTTCAGCCAAAGGTAATAAAAATAGGAAGATATACGAAGACCGTAGCCGGGCTTCTTATTTATCCTGCTGCAAAAATAGCGGAATGCGTCTAATAAAACTTTTCTGTTGATACATATCGGGTTATAAGTTTGTGCAAACGATTGCATATACTGTTTGCAACCATGTATTTGCCCGCTGCACGGTAAATTCCCGGCAAAAATCATTTGCTATACGATAAATCTCCGTAACTTTATCCTCTGGAAAATGTGGTATCCTTTAATTAATATTATAATGTATTGGCTGACTATGATAAAGAGACTTGTTTTATTTTTTTGCCTATGCTTGCCGGCATTGGCTGTCTCTGCCCAAGAGCAGGAAGTTAAGTTTGCTTTCGATAACTATCACGCTATTACCGCGAAGCGCGCCTCTGCACTGATAGTGCAAAATTGGAGGCAATGAAGAAATTGCGTGTCTATTTTCATGAGCATCCTTACAGGCTGTCTAAGGTGAATATGTCCGTGCCGCCCGCCAGGTGTCTGGAGTTGCTTACGCCGGAGGGGACATTCTCGGATATGGACGCTTTGGAAGCTGAGTTCGAACGTAGCAATGCCTATCGGAAGAGCTTCCATACAACAGCCGATGACCGGGTGGGTATTTTCATCGGAAACGCCCTTGACCGCTTGTGCTGCATAGCCGATGCATACCGCCGCGGTACGCTGACGGCAGACGAGTTGTTGAGCGACAAAGTGCTGAAAGCGGTGGTGCACTACGGCATGCTGGAAGCCGGACGCTCGAACGCCGTTTCCCGTTTTCACGCTTCCTGCTTTGCCATTCCTACGGCTGCGGTAAACATCTATTTCGCCTGGCTGGATAAAATGGAACTTGCCGAACGCGGCGGTGCAACTCCTTTGCTGGAGGCCGCTTGCGATATGCTGAAAGTATTGGGGCTGCAAGCCTATACGCAGCCGTTGCGTCATGATGAAACCGACAAGAACGTTGTTTCGATAGAACGTTTCCGCAATCATGTATGGTGGGTGGGCGGCAACGCGTTGGCATACCGTTCGCTATTGCCCGTAGCTGCAATGTACAGTTCGGTGCCTATGGTGGATGTATTGGCAGAAGTGTGCCGGAGAGGTATCAGCGTGACTTCCCAACTTACTCTGCACGATTCTTTCTGGACCGAAGGTTTTACTGCCGACGGTGCAGGGTGGGGACATGGCAAGCAATGCCTGATTTGGGGATATCCCATAGACGGAACCTTCAATGCTTGAATATGCTGGGTATGCTGAAAGGGACACCGTGGGCGGAACGCCTGAGCAGGGAGAATGCCCAAGCTATCCTGAACTTTCTGCGCGGTGGAAACTGGTACTACTATAAAGGATTTACCTTGCCTTGTCTGGACCGTGGATCGTATGTCTATACCGCTGCCGAAAAAGAGATTCCTTACGCAAAGATGCTGAATAAAGTGCTGACGGACTGGATGGATGCTTTTACGGAAACCGAGCAGGCGGAGTTACGGCAGTTATGGAAAGAAGTGAAAGAAAAGCATATCCGGATGGCGGGGTACGCTCCGGGCATGTATTCCGGAACCCGCTGGTTCTTTAATAACGATGATTTGATAAAGAAAACCCCCGACTGCCACATAATGGTGAATATGGCTTCCGTGCGTTGTGACGGCTTGGAGAGTGCGCCCAACTTTGCCGATGCTATAATTTCTACCCTACGGACGGTATGACTTTGTTTCAGCGCAGCGGCAACGAATATCGCTCCATCATGGGTGGCTGGGACGTAACGGCATCTCCCGGAGTAACCGCACGCGCAGGTATGGAGCGCCTGGAACCGGTAATTAACTGGCGCGGCTATTGCAGTAAGCATAATTATGCGGCAGCAGCCACGGACGGTAGCGGCGATGCAGTGGCGGGATATATTTTCGAGAAAATGAATGCTTCGGAGAAAGAGGGTGTGAACGACCGGGGCAGCAGTGCCGGCTGTAACGAGGTGCTTTATGGTGTAAAGGCTTATAAATCTTATTTTATTCAGGGAGACTATATGGTTGCCTTGGGAGCGGGTGTGACGAACAGGCAGTCCGGACAGCCGGGACATATCCGTACCACTATCGACCAGACGGCCTTGCTGAATGATGTCTGTTTGTTGGAGAAAGGCAAGAAAACGGCTCTTTCAGCCGGTGTGCATACCTGGAAAATCTCAGGCAAGAACACACCCTGGCTGGTGCAGGAGGGGCAATTTGCTTACCGCGTTCTTCCTGAATACAGTCGGAAAGCGTTCGTAGCCTGCGAAACGCGTCCTGCGAACTGGGTGCTGCACAACAAAACAAATGCCGGTAAGAAGAATCTGCCGGATAGCGTGAAAATTCTCCGTTTGTGGATTGACCACGGACAAGCGCCCGTGAATGATACCTATGGCTATACCGTGTATACGGGAAAGGGCACTCCGTCCGCCCGGTTGCCTTTCCGTGTGCTGAGGAATGACTCTTTGGTACAGGCAGTGCAGTCGGCAGACAAAAAACTGTTGCAGGCGGTGTTCTATCCGGGCAACAATGGCCTGCAGGCCGGCGGTGTGTCGCTTACAGCTTCTGAACCTTGTACCGTAATGATAAAGACGGTGGCAGGAAAGTCCGTCTTTACAGTGACGGATGCCTGCATGAATGCGGCTTTGAAGAAAATAACGCTTACTTATAACGGTAAAACGATAGAAGTACCTATGCCGCAGGGGGAATTTTGCGGTAGGACGGTATCGTATGAATTGCCTTAATGGGGCAGACGGGATGCCTTGCTTCAATGAATGTTATATTACTATAATACTTGGAATCATGAAACACATTAAATTTATTACTTTCTTTTTGAGTATCGCATGCCTTTTCATTGCATGCAAGAACACGGCCGACAACGATAGGGAAGGAACGTCTCCGACACCGGAGCAGACTCCCGGCACCGGAGATGATTCTTTTGCCAAAGGCGCCGACATCAGTTGGGTTACGGAAATGGAAGCAGCCGGACATCGCTTCTATAATGCCGCCGGCAAGCAGCTTGAATGCACCGCCTGATGAAGGAGTGCGGACTGGATGCGGTTCGTCTGCGTGTGTGGGTAGACCCGGCAGAGCACGGCAACTGGTGCAATACACCCGATGTCGTAGCCAAAGCCAAGAGGGCGAAGGATTTGGGAATGGACGTAATGATAGATTTCCATTATAGTGACTGGTGGGCAGACCCCGCCCAGCAAAACAAGCCTGCCGCATGGAAGGACAAAACGCTGCCGGAACTGAAGAAAGCCATCGGCGACCATACGGTAGCGGTGCTTCAGCTTGACGCGAGCGGGAGGTTGTCTCCCAAATGGGTGCAAGTGGGCAACGAAATACGTCCGGGTATGTTGTGGGATAAGAATGTGGCGCTGAGCGGTGCATCCTATGATGTGAAAGAGCGTGACTTGAAAAACGCTCCGGCAACGGCGTCGGATAAAGTCGTGTATCCCGCAAACTGGAGTAATTTGGCCGATTTCATCACTGAGGGCTACAATGCGGTGAAGTCAGTCTTCGGCGATGCGATTGTGATTGTTCATCTGGACAACGGTTGGGATAAAGAACTGTTCAACTGGTTTTTCGATGAGCTGAAGAAACACAACGGGAAGTGGGATATGATAGGCATGTCGCTTTATCCTTACTGGACACGGATGGAGAAGCCGGATTATACCGCCGATGACATTATCACGACTGCATGGAGAATATCAAGGCGTTGGCGCCAAGTATGATTGTGATGTGATGATAGTGGAAACCGGCATGGAATGCGGTGATGACAAGGGCAATCTGGCAAGTGCGTCTGTCCTTGCCGAAGGCAAACGGCAGTTGGAACGCATCGTCAAGGAAAGCCGGGAGAATACCGGAGGACGCTGCAAGGGTGTGTTCTATTGGGAACCGGAGTGCAAGCCGAGCCAGTATCGGTTGGGAGCGTTTACTGCCGACGGCCGCCCTACGGTGATTATGGATGCGTTTAAATAACCTGTAAAACAGTATAATTATGAATAAGAGACTGATAACGGGCATCTGTTGCTTCTTCCTCTTCACGGCCGTTATGGCGCAGCGTACCGAAGTGCTATTGGAAAAGGGCTGGAAGTTCTTCCGGGGAGATATATCCGGAGCTGCTCACCCGGGATATGACGATGAGCAATGGCAGGCGGTAACCGTGCCTCACGATTGGGCCATTTACGGACCGTTCGACCGTGACAACGATTTGCAGAAAGTAGCCGTCACGCAGAATTTCGAAAAACAGGCTTCGGTAAAGACCGGACGCACAGGCGGATTGCCTTATGTAGCGTAGGCTGGTATCGTACCACCTTTACCGTTCCCGCCCGCAAACAGGCTACACTGGTTTTTGACGGAGCCATGAGCGAAGCCCGTGTCTATATCAACGGGCAGGAAGCCTGCTTCTGCCTTTCGGCTATAACTCTTTCCATTGCGATGTCACACCTTATATATATAAGGACGGAAAACCCAATACGCTTGCCGTGCGGTTGGAGAACAAACCGCAGTCTTCGCGCTGGTATCCCGGTGCGGGGTTGTACCGGAATGTCCGCCTGTTGACGACCGAACCGGTATGCGTTCCGGTGTGGGGCACTCAGCTTACCACCCCGCACGTGTCGGACAAGTATGCTTCCGTGCGGCTGCGTACGGAGGTTGCCAATGCCGGAAACAAGCATATCCGGATTGTGACCGAGATTATATCGCCGGACGGTAAGGTGGTTGCCGCCAAAGACAACACCCGCAAAATAAACCACGGGCAGCCTTTCGAGCAGAACTTCCTGGTAGATGCTCCCGCCTTATGGTCGCCGGAGACACCCCGGCTCTACAAGGCGTCTTCCAAGATATATGCCGACGGCAGGCTGGTGGACGAATATACCACCCGTTTCGGCATCCGTAGCATAGAGATTGTGGCGGACAAAGGTTTTTTCCTGAACGGCAAGCACCGTAAGTTTCAGGCGTCTGCAACCATCACGACCTGGGGCCTTTGGGGGCTGCCGTCAATGTGGCTGCTCTTCGCCGCCAGCTCACGCTGCTGAAGGATATGGGTTGCGATGCCATCCGTACATCGCACAACATGCCGGCTCCGGAACTGGTGGAGCTTTGCGACGAAATGGGCTTTATGATGATGATAGAGCCTTTCGATGAATGGGATATTGCCAAATGCGATAACGGCTATCACCGTTACTTCGACGAATGGGCGGAGCGGGACATGGTGAATATGTTGCGCCATTACCGTAATAATCCGAGTGTGGTCATGTGGAGCATTGGCAACGAAGTGCTACTCAGTGCAGTGCCGAGGGCTATAAAGTCGCTTCTTTCCTGCAGGATATATGCCACCGCGAAGACCCCACACGTCCTGTTACCTGCGGTATGGACCAGGTGTCTTGCGTCCTGGAAAACGGTTTCGCCGCTATGATAGACGTTCCCGGTCTCAACTACCGCGCCCACCGTTATGTGGAGTCTTACAACGCACTTCCGCAGAATATCATTCTTGGTTCGGAAACCGCCTCTACCGTAAGTTCCCGCGGAGTCTATAAATTTCCGGTAGAGAAACGGGCAGGGGCAACGTATGCCGACCACCAGTCTTCGGGGTATGATGTGGAGTATTGCTCTTGGTCGAATGTGCCGATGAGGACTTTGCCCTGGCCGATGATTACGACTGGACTATCGGGCAGTTTGTCTGGACGGGTTTTGACTATTTGGGCGAACCCTCTCCGTACGACACGGATGCCTGGCCCAGCCACAGTTCCGTATTCGGCATCATTGACTTGGTAAGCCTGCCCAAAGACCGCTATTATCTGTACCGCAGCATCTGGAACAAGACCGCAAACACCTGCACGTCCTTCCGCACTGGACATGGCCGGGCCGGGAAGGAGAGAACACTCCCGTCTTTGTTTATACCAGCTATCCCACAGCGGAACTTTTCGTCAACGGCAAGAGCTACGGCAAGCAACGCAAACTGACGGCATCGGAGAGCAAAGCCTTACAAGGCAAGGACTCGCTTGCCTTGCAACGCCGCTACCGCCTGATGTGGATGGATGTTCCTTATGAACCGGGCGAACTGAAAGTCGTGGCTTATGATGCTTCCGGCAAACCGGCAGAAGAGAAAATCGTCCGTACCGCCGGCAAACCTCATCATCTGGAACTGGTTGCCGACCGCACCCGGCTTGCTGCCGACGGTAAAGACCTTGCCTACATCACCGTCCGCGTTGTCGATAAAGACGGCAATCTCTGTCCGTCGGACAATCGTCTTGTCTCTTTCTCTGTAAAAGGAGCCGGCCGTTACCGCGCGGCAGCCAATGGCGATGCCACCAGCCTCGACCTTTTCCATTTACCCAAGATGCCGGCTTTCAGCGGACAGTTGACGGCTATCGTGCAGAGCACGGAACAGTCCGGTGAAATTGTTTTTGAAGCCAAAGCCAAAGGCTTGCAGACTGGGACAATCTTGTTGTCTGCCGGTAGGTAGTATTTGCATTATTTCTGTTTCAGAGTTTTGCATAATTTGTCATCACTCGTCACCAATCACTCTGTATCCCTTTCCTGCAAAGGGATACAGGGAGTGACGACAAGCGTGGTGAGAGTGATGACTGATTCGTGGTCGTCACGCGAATAAATATTATATATCTTATAATCAGTGTGTTATCTTAATTGACACACAGTCGATAATAGAGACTTTTCTGACGATTTACTACTCCAAAAGACCTTTATCATGCGATTCGGTGCATTGTTTAAAGATAAATGCACCCGTAATTTCCGGAATATGCCCTGTGACAGTAAGGTATTTGTTAGGGATAAATGCCTCATTCCCTCTTTCTTTTCTTTGTTTTATCGCATGTATAATGTCCTTTTATCACTTCCTTTTCCTTGTTTTCCGGTTGCGGGCTCTACGTTGCCAATTGCGGGCCCGACAGCCCGCGGCTGGCAACCGTAGAGCCGCAACTGCGAAACGAAAAAAAAGACCTGCTGTTCCGGGGAAAATGCAGTAGCTAAACTACTATTTAGCGTGTGTTTTTGCAGATATTACCCTGCTGATTTCCCGTTATTTATTACGCGTTTTCATTGGTGTGCCCATGCGTTTATGAGATGATAGCGCATGATACCGGACATAGTGCAATCGTTTGCATTCTTCTTATTGAACTTTTTGCGGCATCTTTGTCTCTTACTCGACAATATAGCATACATTTGTTGTATCATAATAAAGTATTTGGAGCACGTTCCGTATTTAGGTTAATATACTGAAACGTCTTTTGAATATACTGTAGATAATTAATATTGTTAACTTTAATTTTTAAATGCATGAAGCAAGTTAATCTTAGAATCTGTCGAACGATTCTTCCCCTGTTATTAGGGTTATTCTTGTCAGTTGGCGTTTATGCACAGAACATCACGGTGAAAGGGCATGTGAAAGATGCTTTGGGTGGTGTGATTGGCGCTAATGTCGTGGAAAAAGGAAATACCACAAATGGTACTATCACGGATTTGGATGGTAATTTTACTTTAACTGTTCCTCAAGGAGCCACTTTAGTGGTGTCTTTTATTGGCTATAAAAGTCAGGAAGTCGCTGCTGCACCCTCGGTTGTTGTAACTTTACAAGACGATGCTGAATTGCTGGAAACGGTTGTAGTCATTGGTTATGGCTCTGTTAAGAAGAATGACCTGACCGGTTCGGTTACGGCTATTAAGGCGGACGAAATCAATCGCGGAGCCATTACTTCACCCGACCAAATGCTTCAGGGAAAAGTTCCGGGATTGCTGGTTACTCCTGCTTCTGGTGACCCTACCGGCGGAGCTACTATCCGTATTCGCGGTGCAGCTTCTTTGTACGCTTCCAACGACCCGCTGATTGTGATAGACGGTGTGCCCGTAACCAGTGAAGGTGGTGCCGGCATGGCAAATCCGTTGGCATCTGTTAATCCGAATGATATTGAATCGTACACAGTGCTGAAAGACGCATCAGCAACAGCCATTTATGGTTCGCGTGCATCTAATGGCGTCATTATCATTACTACGAAGAAGGGAACCGGTGATAAGATGAAAGTCAGCTATAATTCCAGTTACAGTTTGAAGCAGAATACTTCTACATTGGAAATGATGACCGGTGACCAGTATCGCCAGTATATTAAAGATGTGTACGGAGAAAACGATCCCCGTCTGGGTATGATGGGCAATGCCAATACTGACTGGCAAGACCTGATTTATCGTACTGCTTTCTCTACAGACCAGAATGTAAGTCTTTATGCAATGCCAAAGGGGTACTTCCTTATCGCGTAAGTTTAGGTTATACTTATGACCAGGCTACTTTGAAAGAAGGTGACAACCAACGTGCTAACTTAGGTATCAGCTTGAGTCCTAAATTCTTTCAAGATCATTTGAGTGTAAATGTCAACTTAAAGGGTATTTACAACCGTGCCAACTATCCTAATTCGGGAGCAGTGGGCAGCGCCGTTGATTTCGACCCGACACAATCTCCTTACTTCTATGATGCCAACGGCAATATTGATACTTCAAAGGCCGGCGGATATTTCAACTGGATTAATGCCGACGGTTCTGCCAACACAATGGCAAGCATCAACCCATTGTCTCAATTATATGATAATTACAATGTAAACGATACTTGGCGTTCAATGGGTAACGTACAGTTGGATTATAAAATTCACGGTTTTGAAGATTTGCGTGTGAACCTGAACTTGGGTTACGATTTGGCGCGTACGGAAGGTACGAAGTATTCGGAGTTAGGTTCTATTCTTTCTATGAGAAACGGTGCACAGGATTACTATGAAAACTATGCGAATAACAATGCGAATACTCTGTTGGAATTTTATGCCAATTATAATAAGGAATTTCGGTATTCATCATTTGGATGTAATGGCGGGTTATTCCTGGCAACACAATTATGTGAAATACGATAATATTCAATATTATAACAATGACCGTTCCAATGTGTATTTGGACAATCCTACGGATAGAAAAGAATATTATCTGGTATCTTTCTTCGGTCGTGTCAATTATTCGTTGAATTCAAAATACTTGTTTACGGTATCTTTGCGTGACGATGCTTCTTCCCGTTTCTCCAAGAGCAACCGTTGGGGCTTGTTCCCGTCTGCCGCTTTTGCATGGAATATCGCCGAAGAAAACTTCCTGAAAGAATCGGATGCACCGATTTCCAGTCTGAAACTCCGTTTGGGTTGGGGACAGACAGGTCAGCAGGATATAGGTATCGACCGTTGCTATGCTTATCAGGCAAAATATACCCAGTCTTCTGCGTTGGCTACCCGTATTCCTTGGGGAAACGGTTATATCTATACATTAGGCTCCCAATGCATATAATCCGGACATTAAGTGGGAAACAACGGAAACTTATAACGTTGGTCTTGACTTCGGCTTCCTGAAAGGACGTATCAATGGTACAATCGATGCGTATCTGCGCAAAACCAAAGATTTGCTGAATGATGTAACTACGCCGATGGGAGTAAACTTCTCCAATAAGGTGATTTCAAACGTAGGCGATATGGAGAACAAAGGTCTTGAGTTTAACCTGAATTTTATTCCTATCGAACGTAAAGACATGCGTTGGACTATCAATGTAAACGGTACATGGCAGGATACGAAAATTACTAAACTGACCAATAATCCTACTCCCGATTATCTCGGAGTGGAAGTAGGTGCTAATATGGGTGGTACAGGTGGTTATACTTCATTGTACAGCGTAGGTTACTCACCTTATACCTATCATTTGTATCAGCAGGCTTATGATGAAAATGGAAAACCGCTTCAGAACGTATTGGTAGACCGCGACGGTAACGGAGAGATTACCGCACAAGACCGTTACATCACCGATAAGAGCATTCAGCCTAAGTTCTTCTACGGTATCGGTTCGCAGTTCACTTATAAAAACTGGGACTTCGGTTTCAATGCCCATGGTTCGGTAGGCGGATATGCTTTGAACAGAATCAAGATGAATACCGCAACTTCCTATTCGGATGATTATACGAAAGGTTACTTGAACAACCTCTCACCATATTGTATGGAAACGGGCTGGACGGCAACTATCTCTGAACAACAGAAGTACTCCGATATGTTCCTGGAGAATACTACATTCTTCCGTATGGACGACATCAATGTGGGATATACGTTCGATAAAATCAAGAACTGGGGCGGTAAAATCCGTGTAGCGGCTTCTGTACAGAATGTATTTACTATCACCAAGTATAGCGGGCTCGATCCGGAGCTTACGGTAGCCGACGGTGTGGATAACAACTTGATCCCGCGTCCCCGTCTCTATACTTTGCGTCTGAATATTAATTTCTAAATTTTAGGAGTATAGACAATTATGAAAAAGATTATATATAGCTTGGCAATAGCAGCGTCCATGCTGACGTTCAATTCATGTATCGGAGATTTGGATACTGTGCCTTTAAATGAAACAGATAAGAATGCAGGGCAGGCTTATCAGACTTTGGAAGACTATGAAATGGGACTTGCCTATATTTACGGTGCTTACTCTTTGGCAAGCCAAAACGATCCGGGTAAAGCGGATATTGCAGTGGATGATGCAGGACAGAGTGAACTTGTCCGCCAATATATGGTACTGAATGAGATGTCGGTAGATGCCTTGAAATGTACTTGGGGAGACAGTTATATCGTGGAACTCCAGAACAATTCATGGTCTGCCACCCCGAATGCTTCAACTTTGGCTGCTTATACGCGTTGTATGATGGTTGTAACTCGTGCCAACGAGTTCTTGAAGCAAAGTAGTGCCGCATCTTTGGAAGGACTGCCTCAGTTGCGTGCGGAAGCTCGTTTCTTGAGAGCATTCGCTTACTATCTGCTGATGGATTTATATGGTAATCCGCCTTTCGCCATGGAAGAGAATGTGGCAGGTGCGCTTCCTTCCCAAATCGGACGTAAAGCTCTATTCGAATGGATAGAAGAAGAATTGAAGGATTTGTTGGAAGGTAGTGAATTGCCGGAGGTAGGTGCGGTTCCTTATCCCGGGTGACCAAAGGGCTGCTCAGGCTACATTGGCACGTATGTATTGAATGCAGAAGTTTATACCGGCACCGCCCGCTGGCAGGATGCGCTTGATGCTGCCGAGGCTACCATTAAGATGGGATATGACTTGTGTCCTAATTATGAAGAACTTTTTCATGCAGGATAATTCGGAAAATGATAATGCCCGTAAAGAGTTTATTTTCGCCATTGCGTATGACCGTGATAATTCACAAAGCTGGGGAGGAACTACACACTTGGTATCGGCAAGCTTGAGCTCTGAAGCAAATTCCGCAATCGCTAAGGAATTAGGATATCCGGATGCTCGTATTGCCCGTGAAAATTGGAACGGTTATCACGTACCGAACGAATATGTGGAATATTTTGAATTGAAAGATGTGAAATGGGGCGAAACTTCCGGTTTTGGATACGACCGTGCCAATAGCGACAAGCGTGCTTTCTTCTATAACATCGGCGGTACGAAAGAGTACAGCAACAGCGATATTAATTCGGGCTGGAGATGTTGGAAATTTACAAGCCGCGATTCAAAAGGAAACCTGTTCTCAGGTGATGAATATTCCAAACTTTCATCGGCGGACTTCCCCTTTATCCGTTTGGCCGAGATGTATCTGATTTATGCAGAAGCTAAGGCGCGTCTGGATGGTGGAACAACTACAGATACCAAAGCTCTTGGTTATATAAAGGAGTTGCGCGACCGCGCCGGGGTTTCTATGCCTGCTTCCATTGATACCGAATTTATATTGAAAGAGCGTGCCCGTGAACTGATGTGGGAAGGACATCGTCGTACAGACTGATCCGTTACGGATATTTCACTTCTGTATCATTCCCGTGGCCGTATAAGGGTGGTGTACCCGATGGAAAGGTATCCTTGGGACAGCATCTGACAGTTTATCCGATTCTGAATACCGATTTGACAGAGAATCCGAACTTGGTACAGAATGAAGGCTATAAATAAAAATATAACTTTAAATATCAGAAAATATGAAGTTCTTTAAATATATAATCTTATCTGCGGCAGTTGCCATGTTCGCTTCTTGTGAGACGGATTTGGATACGGTTCAGATAAATAATCCGGAAGAATTTGTTGCTCCGGAAATAAAAGGAGAATATGGTGACATTACAGTGACAGCTGCAAATGCCAAACTGAGAGCGTTGAATTTGCTTGGTCTGCTGCCGATTTCGGTTTGCCGACAGAAGTTATTTACAGTGTATATCTCTCTTATGGAGATAAATCCGCTTTGCTGGGGCAGAAAAAAGAGACTAAAGCTTGCTTTTACTTACGAAGATATAAACAGCATAGCTCTTTCCGGTTTGGGTATTGCTCCGAATGCTACGGGTAA
>ENA-OQCE01000778-OQCE01000778.1-human-gut-metagenome-genome-assembly--contig:-NODE-778-length-14932-cov-1.625870_pt1 | contig 14932 bp, 26 predicted proteins | sample MGYA00242495_ERZ504572 | MGnify/ENA primary metagenome ERZ504572 (study PRJEB26092, sample SAMD00036228) | human gut metagenome | host: Homo sapiens | study: EMG produced TPA metagenomics assembly of...
GTCCAGGATCGTCCCCATGGCACCCGGCTCAGTTTGGAGAGCAGATTTTGCCGCACCCGGCGCAGCGTGTGATAGGTGGCCGTGTGGGACAGCTGGTAGACCATGTGGAAAACAGCGCCTTTCCCCCATAGCCCGCCAGAGCCAGGCCGCACCAGGGCAGACAATCCGCAAGGCCGCCCCCTTCCAACAGCAGCCCAATCATAGCGGCTACGCAGAAGTAGGGCACCATGCCGCAGGCACCCCCAGCACCGCCAGGGCTACCGAAGCATAAAATCCACCGTGCTCACCACTTGCCCAGCCCCACAGCACGGCAAAAGGTGAGGGCGCTTTCTTTTGATCCATAACCTAAAACCCCTTTCTTTTGGTTAGTAATTGCTAACTTATAGTCAAAAGGAAAACCCTTTATTCAAAGGGAATTCCAAGGAGACGGAACCAGCCCGCGGAGTAAAAATTCCGCAGATCATCCATATAAACCATCGCTTTTTCCCGCGGCATATCATGGCGGATCGTCTCAAACATCCCATTGAAAAGCGCGGTGGACATGATGTGGATCAGCTCATCATCCAGACGCCGGATGGGATAGCCGGCGTCCACCATTCGATCCACCAACAGCCGTCCGGAGTGATCCTCGATTTCCGCCAGGGTATCCAGATAATGCTCGTATTTTGTCCCGGAGGAACAGCAGGCGATGAGCTTGAATGCGTCAAAGTGGTCGTAAAGAAAGTCCATCATCCAGGAGGCTTCCTTGTCCGGCACCTCCGGGAGCTTTTGAAGTTGCTCCTCCAAGTTTCTTCCAGCAAAGGTCTGTTGAAGGGTCCGATACCGCTCCACCAGTTCTTGGGCAGGCTCTCTCACCAGTCCGTCAAACAATGCCTCCTTGTCCGTATAGTAGCGGTAAATCGCCCCAGTCGTTACTCCAAGAGAAGCCGCGATGCTTTTTAAGGATGCTCCCCTGAAGCCGTTTTCCATAAATTCCCGCTTCCCAGCCTCCAGCAGATCCGCCCGCAGCTTTTCGTTTACAGGGCGCATATTGTTCACCTCTTTCGATAACTATATTATTTAATAACGATATTATCTTAAAACGAGCATCTGTATTTGTCAAGTCCCTATCATAAAATCATGACAATATACGGATGGATTTGTTCATCAGATAATAAATCCGCAACTATCTTGGATGGCAGTTACGGTTCATTTAACTGAAGATGTGTAACTGTGTCAATAAAAATCTTTGAAAGCAAGGGGCAGGCTATACCAGTCCTTAAAGATCCCTTCTTCCCTTCTCCGGAAGTTTATGTTATTGAGTTTGGAATACTGTGTGTGAAATTATAATTTGAGGGCATAGTTATCAGCGTGATGTTCCTTGTGATGATTGAGGCATCTTGCCCCTTAGTGATCTGGTTTGAGTACCACTTCACATAGGGAGGGTGGCTGGTATTTTTGATTGCCGGTCTACTCTACCTGTTCACCGCACTTTTCGGTCAGGGCTCTTTCTCTATTCTTCCGAGACCGTTGGGCGTTACCTGCATATGGCGAATCTGGGAGTTGAAAGAGCAAACCCGCAGGGTGGAACGGGGTTGGTTTCCCAAAAAACAAAGCGAAAATAGAAACTGGGGGAGTTTTTATCCCTGTCTCAACCTGTCCTCTTGACAGAGTACGTGTAGTTTTATATAATTATCCTGCGGTTAGTTATGGCTAACCACAAGATGCATCCTGCTATGTTCGCAAAAACCGCAACTAGAAAAGAGGGCAATTATGTTCAATTACCTGGAAATCCTTGGATCACAGAACCTCCCCATTAAAGCTGATCTTTCCCATTTATCCCCCACAGCCCTAGACGGTGGATGCCATTTGCAGAAAAGGCAGTGGCAGACACTGGTGTGGGCGGTACAGCCACGTTTAAAAACAAACGTAGATTTAAGGCCGTTCTGATCCTATGGAAACACTGGTTATCTATGGCCTGCTGATTCCCTTTGTGGGCACCTCGCTAGGGTCTGCCTGCGTCTTTTTCCTGAAGAAAGGTTTGGGGGATCGGGTGCAACGGGGGTTGACCGGCTTTGCTTCTGGTGTCATGGTTGCTGCGTCTATCTGGAGCCTGCTGATTCCTGCTATGGATCAATCCTCCGGGGCGGGTTCTTTGGCCTTTCTGCCAGCGGTCATTGGCTTTTTGGGGCTGGCATCCTCTTTCTGCTGGGGTTAGATCATCTGATTCCACACCTCCATCAAAAGAGTCACCACGCAGAAGGGCCTCATACGCGGTTGCGGCGCTCTACCATGATGGTGCTGGCTGTCACCCTTCATAACATTCCGGAGGGAATGGCTGTAGGCGTGGTCTATGCAGCTACCTAGCCGGAGACGGTCAAATCACCATGATGGGCGCTCTGGCCTTGTCTTTGGGCATCGCCATCCAGAACTTCCCCGAGGGAGCTATTATCTCCATGCCCCTGCGAGCGGAGGGAATGAGTAAACCCCGAGCCTTTGCGGGAGGCGTACTCTCCGGTGCAGTAGAACCCCTGGGCGCTCTATTGACGATTCTGGCTGCTGGACTGGTGGTCCCGGCTCTTCCTTACCTGCTGAGTTTTGCTGCTGGTGCTATGATTTATGTGGTAGTGGAAGAACTGATCCCAGAAATGTCCCAGGGAAAGCACTCAGATATTGGTGCGCTGTCCTTCGCTGTGGGGTTCACTCTGATGATGGCACTTGATGTGGCGCTGGGATAGAGGAACCTGAATATTTTGCGGCGAATTCAGGAATAGCTCTCACAGACAACACAGGTATATTTAGCGTCAATCGGGAACGCTGCAAATGCAATAAGCTTCTGGCCCCCAAAAAGCCGGGGAGTAAAAAAGAACGCTAGGATATCTTTACTGTCTAAGAAAAATATTTCTGCCCGATGCAATAAAACACTTTGTCTGCGCGTTATATAGATGAACAGCAAAAAAACAGCCCCCCGAAATTGCTGGAACAACAACTTTAGGAGGACTTTATGATGAAAAAGAATTTTCCTAAGATCCTGGCAGGCTGCACCGCTATGGTGCTCATGACCGGAGCACTGCTCGTTCCCTCAATGGCGGTGAACGCCTCCGCCCATCAGGCGGTTCCCCATCTCCAACAGGCGTCCTATATCGGCGAGGCCAAAGCGAAGGAGATTGCCTGAATCACGCTGGTGGATGCTTCCAAGGTGTCCTGGATCTTCGCCAAGCAGGACTATGACCACGGCCGGATGGAATACGATGTGGAATTTCTGTTTGGGAACAAGGAGTACGACTACAAAATCGACGCATCTACCGGCACTATTCTCGGCTTCGATTATGATATTGAATGGCACATGGCCGGTTCCGACACGGTGTCTCAGTCCAGTACCGATATTGGTGCGGAGAAGGCCAAATCCATCGCTTTGAAGCACGCAGGCTTGGCCGCCTCGGATACTGCGTTTATCTATGCCAACCTGGACTATGAGAACGGCCTCCGGTGTATGATGTGGAGTTTTTCTCCGGCAATAAGGAGTATGACTACAAGATCAATGCCGCCACCGGGGATATCGTGAGCTTCGATCAGGATATTGAATGGTATGCGGCGGGCGGTTACCAGGCCCAGGCCAATACCGATATTGGCGCGGAGAAGGCCAAGTCCATCGCCCTGGAACACGCGGGGCGTGGGCTGCGGCGGGACACGGGTATTCATCAATGTCGAGCTGGACTATGAGACGGCATGAGAGTGTACGACGTGGAAATTCTTCTCTGGGAACAAGGAATATGACTACAAAATCGACGCCGCCAGCGGCGCGATCCTGGGCTTTGACTTTGATGTGGAGTGGTACACGGTTTCCAGCAAGGCCAGCGACTACATTGGCGAGGCGAAAGCGAAGCAGATCGTGGAGCAGGCCGCCGGTACCACGGGAGTTTACACCGAGTTCAAGCTGGAGGTGGATGACGGCCGTGTGCTTTACGAGGGCGAGATGCGCAGCGGCTGGATGGAATATGAGTTTGAAATCGATGCCGTGACCGGCGCGATCCTGGATTGGGACGCCGACTGGGATTGACCGCCACCTTCCAGATCAGATTCACTAACTTCTTGCAATCTGTCAAATGAGATGGCAAAATAAAACCAAGCGAGCGGTGCCCTGCACGTAACTGGTCTTACGTGCAGGGCACTATTTTTCTTTACATAGGAGTTGTATTTGCTATTCCAAGGACAGAATTTCAAAATTTCCAGTGCCCCCTGCACATTCAAAATGAGAAAAATTTGTAATCGCGTTAATAGGGCGAATTCAAAATCATTTAATGATGCATAAGAAGATTATCATGCCTTTCATTGGTCTGCTGCTATTCAGTCCGAGAAGCGAGTTAGTGATTTCAGAGCCAAAAAACTTTCGGCACTGATCGCATGTTCCATCTTGCATGCATCGCTGGAAGCAATGTTTTCGTCAACACCAAGACTAACCAGCAGATTGAACAGGACGTTGTGTTTTTCCATCATCTCTTTGGCGATTTTTAACCCTTTTCTGGTCAGGTGGATTTCTTTCCTATCGTCCACGCAGACAAATCCCTCTTCGACAAGTGACCTGACAGTAGTGGATACGGTAGGGCGCGAAACAGATAAATAATCAGCCAGCTGATAAGGACGGACCTCCCCCCAGCGCGACAAGCTATAAATCGCTTTTACGTAGTTTTCCATTGTCTCTTTCAAGACCATAGAGCAGCGTCGTCCTTCCTAGCGTTTTACAAGGCAACGGGAATCATAGCATACGTGTAGAAAAAGGTTGCGGCTTTCCAACAGAAAAGCCGCAACCTTCTCTTTCACATATCAGTTGTGACCCTTACCGCAGCTGCAGTGGGAACTATCTTTCTTGGAACCACAGGAGCAGCCATCCGGGCATCCAATGCACTTTTTACCGCTCTTTTTCGCTTTGTAGACATAGAAAGCGGCAGCCGCAACAATGACCACAAGAACTGCAACTACAATGAAATCAATCATCAGACTTCGCCCCACTTAACGCATACTCACTCTTGAGATCCTTCTGGGTTCTCATGCACAGGTAGACAAGGATCGCCGCAAAGACAACCACCGCGATGAGGCCGGGGGCAAAGCCCGCGCCCAGAGAGCCGGTGGTGATCAGCGTGCCGATCTGGTAAACCAGGTAGCCCACCGTGTAGCCGGTGCCCAGCTGCAGGCCGATGCCGGCCCACAGCCACTTCCCGCTCTTCATCTCAGAGTTCATAGCGCCAATAGCGGCAAAGCAGGGCGGCGTGTACAGATTGAACATCAGGTAGGCCAGAGCAGCTACCTTGGTGATGGCGATGACACCCGCCACCTCGGCGCCTGCGCTTCCATCATCTCCAGCGCATCGGTATCGATCAGGTCTCCAGGCCCACGAAGCAGACGGCAGGTACCCACCACGTTCTCCTTGGCAATAAAGCGGTAACAGCGGCGGCGGCCAGCTGCCAGCTGAGCACACCCACGATGGGGACCAGCAGGTACGCAAAGGGTCCAGCGATGGAGGCAAGGATGGAGCTGTCGGCAGTCTCGGCCACCTGGAAGCTCCAGGTGAAGGTCTGCATGATCTGCACGGCGGTGTTGCACAGCAGGATGATCGTGGCAGCCTTCACGATGTAGGCCCAGCCCCGGGCGCACATGGCCTTGAAGGCAAACACCAGGAAGGCACTTTGTATTCGGGCAGCTCGATGATGAAGAAGGATTTCCGGTTCTTGTATCCGGCGATCTTGTTTACCAGCAAGGCGCCCAGGAAAATAAGTATGATACCGGTGAAATACATGAGGAAGCTCACCCAGCCCGCGTCGTCAAAGAAGGCGCCGGCAAACAGGGCGATGACGGGGATCTTGGCGCCGCACGGATGAACGGGTCAACATGGCGGTCGCCCGGCGTTCGCGCTCGTTGCGGATGGTGCGGCTGGCCATAACACCGGGGATGGCGCAGCCAGTGCCGATGACAAAGGGGATCACGGATTTGCCGGAAAGACCCACTTTCTTGAAAATGGGGTCCAGCACCACGGAGACACGAGACATATAGCCGCAGTCTTCCAACAGGGCGATGAGGAAGTACATGATCATGACCAGAGGCAGGAAGCCAACCACAGCGCCCACGCCGCCGATAATACCGTCAGCCAGCAGAGCGGTCAGCAGGGGGTTGGCGTCGGCCAGAAGTTCACCAACATATCCCTGGAATGTCTCGATCCACGCTACCAGCGTGTCTGCAATCAGGGGCCCGACCCAGACCTGGGAAATCTGGAACACCAGGAACATCACCACCGCAAAGATGGGAATACCCAGGAACTTGTTGGTAAGGATGTTGTCAATGGCGTCCCCGGTGCCTTCTCACGGGTAAGGACCTTCCGCTTCTCCACCTTAGACACGATTTGGTTGACAAAGGCAAAACGCTTACGGTCCGCCTCTTCCACAACATGCTTGTCGGTCAGGTCAATGTCACCCTGGGTGTAAGGGGCTTTCTGCCCCTTGCCGTTCAAGGCGACCGCCGCATCCACCACCGCTTTCAAGCCCTCGGAGGAGATGGATACCGTCTCCACAACGGGGCAGCCCAGCTTAGCGGAAAGATCGGCAACATCAATGGTGGTCTGCTTTTTTGCGTTGATGTCGCTCTTGTTCAGGGCGACCACAACGGGAATGCCCAGTTCCAACAGCTGCGTGGTGAAAAACAGGCTGCGGCTGAGGTTTGTGGCGTCCACAATGTTGATGATGGCGTCGGGGTGCTCATGCCGCACATAAGAACTGGTGATGCTCTCCTCTGACGTAAAAGGCGACATGGAATAAGCACCGGGTAGATCTACGGCGATGAGTTCTTCTGTCCCACTGTAGTAGCCTTCTTGATGGGGTGTTCTTTCTTTTCCACCGTCACGCCGGCCCAGTTGCCCACCTTTTCATTCCGTCCAGTAAGAGCGTTGTACATGGTGGTTTTGCCGGAGTTCGGGTTGCCTGTTAAGGCAATGCGCATGGGTATCTTCCTCCTCTTTCTGATGTTCTCTATATTACAACACACATCGGTTGCTATTCGCTAACCGTTATGTATAGTAAACCCCTATTTCGTGCCGCTGATCCCCCCTTGTCGGCATCAGCGGCACAGATCAGATCCATCAAATCAAAATTGCATCTGCCAACTGGTTATCAATGTTATACCGGCCGTCCTTGATGGAAACGACACAACTGTCCTTCAAATGAGAAACCACTGTAATGGGTTCCCCCTCATAACACCCAAGAGAAAATAGAAAGGTTTTCAACTCCTCGTCATCGGTGTCAATTTGCCGGACAATGTATTCCTTTTCTTCTACGGCATCTTTCAAAGTCATTTCGTTCACCTATTCTCCCATTTTATATTTCAGTCAGCAAAAGCTGGCGACGACTCACGAAATAAGTTAGCATTTTCTAACCGGCTACATAATATATCGCAAACCATCGTTTTTGTCAAGAGTCATATTTACAGATTGTTCACTTTTGAATGGCAACTCTTATCCATCTCGAAAATCAAAACGATTGTAAAACTGCTACGATTTATGATATAATTGAAAAAACTAAACTAATGGAGGTCACTATGTCGATTTATGAATCCGGCCAGATGTATCTGGAGACGATCTATATACTCTCTCAGAAAAAGAGCCACGTGCGTGCAATCGACGTAGGCGAGCAGATGGGATACTCCAAGCCCAGTGTCAGCCGCGCTCTGTCAATTTTGAAACGGGATGACTATGTTTCTGTGGATGACACCGGTGGAATCTCTTTGACAGCGAAGGGTATGGAAGTTGCCAAAACAATGTACACTCGTCACACTGTTCTATCTCAACTACTCATGAGGTTGGGAGTGGATGAAAAGACCGCTACAGAAGATGCCTGTAAAATTGAACATGTTATTAGCGAAAAATCTTTTGCGGCAATACAAAAATACTGGATGTAAATTTCTAATCACTTTGGGGCAAAATTTCATCCATGTGATATCAAGCATCACGCAAAAACAATTCTCCCTCTTTGGATGAGCCATCGGACGATTTTCTTCTCTCTATATTGAGGAATCACCAGAGTATTTGCGCTATACTGGTACTGGAAAGTAAGTCGAAAGAAAGTCGTGTCTACAGCACAAGTGAAAGGACCTATATCTGCTGTGATCTGAAAAGTCTTTATATTAGTATGGGTGTATTGCGTACAGTCTGGGCCCATTGGCCACCAATCTCACAGTCGCGTATCTGAGCCGCACAGAAAAGGCCATCGTCCTAACAGTTATTTCTTTCCGCATAAATCTAATTGAACAATAATCAAATTTTTACACCCCTACACTATAAGGAGAGATGAAAATCATGAAAACCATTCGCCTGCTCTATCCAGATCACTTGAGCGGCGGTCTGGATACCTATTACTTTGGCGCCAACCTGCTGGCCCATATCCTGCCCGCCAACGAGAATCAGCCTCTATTGCGGGTGGAAATCGCACCACCGACGGAAAAGAGAGGGCGGTGACGGATGGTATCCGCGCCCGTGAGGAAGTGACCGAGGGCATCTGTCGGGCGGCACAGGTGATCGAGGCGGCCCAGCCGGACAAGATTATCACCATTGGCGGAAACTGCATCGTGTCTCAGGCTCCCTTTGACTATCTGCACGGGCGCTACAGCAATGTGGGCATCGTCTGGATCGACGCCCATCCGGATGTTTCCACGCCAGCAGACGGATACCCCCATGCTCACGCTATGGTGCTGGGGTCCCTAATGGGGCACGGTGACAAAGAACTCTCCACACTGATGAAGCACCCCAAGTTCCAGGCCGACGAGATCTTATATGTCGGGCTACAGGCCTCCACGACTATCAGGAACGTTTTCTGAACGAGAGCGGAGTTGCCTATAAGGTGCAGACAGAGGACTTTATTTCAGATGAGGAGATTCAATCCTTCCTGCAGCGTTTCGACATATCCTGGTCCACTTGGACATCGACGTACTGGATCCCTGGCTGTTCCACTCCACCTATTTTGCCAATCCGTCTCTGACTGGGGATGGTAGCAGTGGAGGCCAGATGACAATGGAGCAGCTCTCCCATATGCTGCACACTATCACCAGCCAGTCCGATGTGGTGGGCCTGACCATCGCAGAATATCTCCCCTTTGACGAAGAGAAGTTACACAATGTTTTTTCGGATCTCCCTCTGTTTAGGAATAACACGTGATGCCAAAGCACAAAAACACCCGCAGTTTTTTAAATCTGCGGGTGTTTCTGTTTCCTTTGTGGTGTGCATTAGATCGAAGAAATCACATAGATAAAAGCACAATCGCTTGACGTATGACAAGCAACTGAAGCCTTTATGAGATTCCGTCTGAAAAATCCCACTCGACGTTATACTTTAGATCTTCACATAAAATTGTGTCCAAGAATTCATCAATATATTCCTCCGCATCGCGGTCCTCCGGAATGGGAATAATCATCTCAATTTCTGGAGTAAAACAAACTGGGCTTCATCCAAATCGTTCTTTTTCCATTGCTGCCTCCAACTTCTACCGCAATCCTGCCTTCAAACTGGCGCTGATTGCTTCTTCAACTGCCAAGTCAAGCATCTGCGTCCCGCAAATCAAGGATTTCTATCCATTGTTATTTATCACTCTTTCTAAGTGAATTTGTCATTCTTCCTTTGCAGAATATAGTACCACATATCCATCTGCCTTTGAACCGAGGATGCTGATCTCGGCAGCCTTCCACTGCCTTGCCGGCTGGTAAAACAGTGTAATATGCTCCCCTAAGAATTCCTCCAGTTGTGGCGCGTCTGCAGATGTCAGTACGAGTTGCACCAAACCCTCATCAATAGAGTAAGCGCGAATACATGGCATGTCATTCAACGCGCTTTTGTAAAGTTCGCATTCCAGTGTCACGGATCCTACGGCATATGCCGCATGTAAGCGAAGTAATTCTGCGTAAGATGGACAGACAGGATAAAAGCCCTCGATTGCGCTTTTGTCGTATACCAAGCCCCTGCGGCCGGAATAAATCTCAGCAATATCCCCTTGCGTTAAATGGAGCGCGCTGAAGATGTAGTCATCAGCATCTTTCCAATCCCTGTTCCTGAAATCGGAGGAAGCGCGCACCTCCTTACGTAGAAGTTCCAATACTTCGTAAAATAAATCTTTTTCGCGCTGCGTCATGTACTCCCTCCTCCACATGAGACCTGAGATACTTTCTTTTCCGGCAACTGACGGGGTTCATAGCGGCGTTCTTTGCGGGCGTTGGGTCCAATTTTTTGGAACAGGCGTGCTGTCGCCAACATGGGCGTGTCTTCACAAATATCAAACTGCCATTGATTCTGCTGCACATCCCAAATGCCCCATTTCTTGCCGCAGAGTCCCTGATAATAAACACTTTGTTTCATATCAGCAAAACCTTTCTTTGTAATTGAAATCTATGATTGTTCTGCAATACCTGCGGTGGCTGCTTTCTGCCTTTTTAGCGTTATACTCGATCCACGCAATGTATCTGCGATGATGTTCGTCTTCTCCGCTCTTAGGGTATCATGATGATGTCTTCTGCGGATCAGCCTTGCCATCAAGTCACTGCTTGGATATTGCTGATAAATCCGATCCACCATCATATTGTAGGTGGAGGGGTTCATCGGCCGCTTTTGATCCAGTTCTCTACAGTGTTGATGCAGATGTTCAGACTGTAGGTGGCCGAGTGAGATTACCCGCATCTCTTTTAGTTCCCCACTTGCAGTATCCACCGCGCAGATGAGCATGGGCGCACCTTTCCCCTCCTGGATGTTTGTCTGGTAATCCAACTGGTTCATTTTAAACCGCGTTCATAAGGTGCGTCAAACCAGGGATTGTTTCCGGCTTTGAGGAGAAAGAACAAACTGTCATTTATCCTGACAAAACCAAGCCGCAGCGGGCCACGGGTAATATCAGAAATTTCCTGCTCCGTTATGCCCGGATACCCCACCACGATCTGCCACCATGGGTCCAAGTAATCCGCTTGAACATACTCCTGGCCTGTCCTCCACTCGGAACGGAAATCTCCCGCTTTATAATGTAAGAACTCCAAAACGAATCCATCCTTTCCTTGTTGTCTGCTCCATGTTTCTGTATCAGCTATCCGATAACACTGTTTTGCAAGAGGGAATCACTTCGGCGTAACCCGCGCAATCAGATATGCCTCTGGATTTGCCTTGATACATGCCGCGGTATGCTCATCCACTATTGTCCTGAAAAATGGGTACCCAAACTCATTCTCCACATATACCGCATGGTCGGCAAAATCATACCACATGTCATCCAGTTCACGAGTTGCGCACACAAGTTGGTATGTCATGTCGGTATCCATCGGCAGTTCATCTTCTGGCGGAAGATGTCCCGCTCCTATACCGGGACACATGTTTTTGATCGCCCGCAAAAATTCGACTCTGATTTCGCGGTTCCATGCATCCAAACGCTCCAAAACTTTCTCTGGTTCATACAATCCAAAAATAATGTTTTCTGGCGCAACCGTCTCGTACAAATATGCATCAGGATCAGAAGCCGTATTGCAGTAAGCATCCTGAAGCGCCTTGAGGACAGATTGGAAGTCCCCCTGTCTGAGCTGCGAAGCCTCTTTTGGCAAATTGCCAGGCTCCAAATTCAATGCGGTGAAAGAAGTAATAATTTCCATAACCGTTCTCCCTTATATCTGTTTTCTGGCCGCAAGAGTTTCCGGACATTGATAGTCGCAAGATTCTTATCGGGAAAAGAGTCCATACCCCACTTTACCGATGTGTCGGCCCTTATCATCAGCACCGCAAAATTGCAAATTGGGAATGTCATCATCTTTTATTTCCAGTTTCAATGATGGATCGGCCTTCTGCAAAAGAAAAATCCACAGTCGGGCCATCTCTGGCACATTGACAATGCCTTCTCCCATCCCGGAACTGTTTTCAAACTGGAACCCCATATCTTTTAGAACTTGGACTGTTTCTGCGTCAATTTCATCTTCTCCGTATTCCGAGCAGATGCTTTCAATATCAACCTCTGTAACTTCTGGGATCTTATAATGTGCTTCGCGCACTGTTTCCACAGGCGCATTAGACGCTACGGTGAAATCTTCGGATCGGCCATGACCATCACCGCTCCAGTCCCCAATGGATAAGTGAAACTGATACATATTTTGTCAACTCCTATTGAATTTGATTGTTTGTTTCCATCTTTTCAGGTAGCAAGTTGAGCGTGCGATATTGCTTCCGCTATACAGCAGGCCCTGCCATATTTGGCGTATCAAGCATGGCAGTCCAGCGATAACAACAGCGTATCGTCCGGGAGCGCATCAATGAAGCGATCAACTTTCTTGCGCCAGTTTTCCTCATCTGAAACTTCGGTGTCACTGTCGGACCAATCATCGCTGTAGTTGATCCAACCATTTTCATCTACGCAGCATGGGGCTCCATTTGGCACAGGTAATGCATATCAGAGCCGAACTGCTCCAGCGTTTCGCACCCTTGGAAGCATCCCCTGCCCCACTTTTTGATTGGGCCCTCATCCATTTGTACAAGCCGGCATTCCGCTGGGCCTCCTCCCTGCGCGCACCATGCCCCATATTGATGAAACTGCTCAACTGGCACTTTCTCACGGTACTTTTTTAGAGCATCCCAGGCGATATTCCTCTTTTTTGCTCCGGCTACCCAACGATATCCTTCTGGTGTGTAGGTCTGCTCATCGTGCTGATACTCAAAAACACCATAAGAGCCTGTGACCGCAAATGGGCAATCGACGGGGACCAGGAATTGATTTCGATATCGCCCTCCGACCACAAATGAATTCCAGTAGCCCTGTGGATTGTAAAAGTAACCGCTCCGCCAATTAAGGAATTCGTTTCCGACGTATTGCAGGACATAGTCCACGAATGCGGGATAGACTTTCTTGAAAGGACAGTCGAGAAGCAACTGCATCTTCTTGGCCTTTTTCGTTCGCTTTTCCCGCTGCAGCGGGCCAAACCTCCGTTTGCAGATTAGCCCGTCTTTCACGACATAGTCTTTAGAGAATCCATAATCGTATATAGCACAATCCGGCCATTCAACAGCCGCACAAAGTCATCCCTTTTCGTCTCATATTCGCGTATGGCCGCCTCCGTTTCATCCTCAAACTCTTTCGGAGTTTGTTCGTTCGGAATCATACTATATGGGGCCATGATCTGATCGGATAGGGCCTCGGCCAAGCCCTCATAGCGATGTTGATCCGTGATAACAATATTTTCTAGGTCGAGATGTTGGTTCTGTACTTGCGAATAGTAGAGGCAGTGTTCCATAACCATTCCTTGCTTGATCACCTCATCCGGGATAGACCTAGCGGCCTCTTCAAGGTTCTCAGGTAATGCGATGGCTGCGATGACAGAAATGTGACTCATATTATCAATATCCTCCCTTTTGATCTTCATCGTTTTGCGTTCAATTTGCACGGTTCCTCCCGTCTTCAATGGACGCTGGAACAATGGTATGATCTGCTGTAACCCAGAGGGCTCATAGCAGGTGCTCAAATTCCAGTGCCAAGAAATCAGGCATGTGGTTGCCATCCAGTGCTGCCATTGTGGTTCTGAATTACATATTGTTCGCACCTCATTTCTGTTTAGGATAGAAAAGATATATAAAAAGCACATGGATACGGTTGAATCGATCCATGTGCTCTGTGGCCCGGTTATTATGTTTTTGATCTTTATAAAAGAAACAGCGTCCAAGGGCTCTCTGCCTTCGGACGCTGTGCAACACTGAAACTATGCTACCACATGTTTGGTAAGCAGCAGATACTATGTGAGTTTATTATATATATTTTCCCGATGCATTGCAAGAGAAAATCCAAGGAATGGTTCACTTCATCAATTCTATTAAGAAATTGGTTGCTCCCCTCTTTACACTATAGTATTGTTGCTTTGATCGAATAGATGGGATTTTAGAGAGGTTAAATATCGACTGGTCCGAGAGTCGCTGCAAGACACCTCTGTTATGGTTTTTCTATTTGCTCAGATAGTAGAGGAAAGAATTGAGCCTGGACCATGCGTTCTCATCCCAGTCGTAATCCATGGCCAGATGGAAGTGCGGTACACTGTCCAGCACACCGGTCATCTCCAGGATCGTAGCGGTATTTTCATACCTGGGTGCCATGGTCAGCACCCCGGCGCACCGTCCGCCTAACTCCAGCCCTTTAGCCAAACGATGCCGGCCATTGGCTCCGGAAAATCCGGGCAGAAGGCGGTCTGCGGAGGAGCGCAGAGACTCCAGTTCAGGGGAAAAACTGCTGCGGGGGCCCAGCAGACGGCCGAGTGCTTCTATGCGGCCCGCCCACTCCCGGCAAGCCAGGCTTCCCGCATCCCGCCAGAGGAACCACAGATATTTCGCTCAGCGGCGCCCGGAGCAGCCGCCAGCCTCCTGTTCCAGCGTATCGGGGACGCCGTCATGAAGGTTGAAGAGGGTGAACGGTTCGCCCACGATCCCCAGCGGCCGTCCCTCCGCCGGAATGGCGCAGATGTGCACTGCGAGGGCTTCCAGCTCCGCCCAACTCGGCACACCCGCCGGAGCCAGTGCGTCCCGCTGTTCCGGCGGAGCGCATAGCAGAAGATCTCCGGTGAGGAGTGCCCGGAACAGCTGATCCGGCTCCGGGCAGCGCTCCGGAATCGTCTCCAGCTCCGGCGCGATGACCTTCACACGGCAAAGCCCCCGGCGTTCCAATACCGTCTCCACGCCCCAGGGGTATTGCCCGTCTACCTCCGCGCCTGGGTGGAGGGGAGAAGCACCTGAAACGGGCCGCTCTCCGCTTCTGCCGCCGTCAGGACGCCGCCCAGCAGGGCCGGGAATGGCAAATACTCCTTGGAGCTGGTCTCCGCCCTCCCCAGCGGCAGGGTGGTACTGTCGAGCCGCAGGGTGCGCGTCTCCGTTTCCCAGGCCGCCTCACAATATGCGCGGAGATAAGCGGTAAACGGCGGAAGG
>ENA-OQCE01000779-OQCE01000779.1-human-gut-metagenome-genome-assembly--contig:-NODE-779-length-14929-cov-1.941630_pt1 | contig 14929 bp, 19 predicted proteins | sample MGYA00242495_ERZ504572 | MGnify/ENA primary metagenome ERZ504572 (study PRJEB26092, sample SAMD00036228) | human gut metagenome | host: Homo sapiens | study: EMG produced TPA metagenomics assembly of...
ATAAATTTGCGAAGTCGGATCCTCTGTTTCCTTCTCTTGAGACAAGGAACGATTATCCATCATTTGTAAAGAATCCCCTGCAACATCCGTTTGTCTGGCAGAATAAGTTTCCGAAGTTGTACGCAGCCCTTTGACTACGCCACTCATTTCACCACGTTGACGAGAACGCTTCTCATCTTGGGTATTGCTCTGCGGACTTCCAGATTTAGAATTTTCATACTTTTTCTGAATTCTTTCAACTTGTTCCCTTGTCACTCCCCGCCGCATTAATTCAGTAGTAATCTGCTTTTGATTTTTACCCATCTGCTGAGCGCTTTTTACATACTGAACAACCTTATCATCTGACATCTGCTGAGCAAAAGCTACTCCTGACAAAGTAAATACCAAAAAGAATAGTGTTATTAATCTACGCATAAAATATTCTGATTAATCTTTTGAGTTCTTGTAATAAATATAAATCGGGCACAAAGGTAATATATTATTTTTATAATATACATTTATTCCACTTCTAAGTTTCAGAAAAAGCATTAAAAAGCTGTCATTTTCACGTCTTTTCCTTGGGTAGAAGAAAGTGAGAAAATTGGCACTATTTTTTTCATTAGTCCAATCAAAATAGCCTTTTTTTCGGTATAACTATGTTGCACCAAGGCCAGCACTTCTTCCCGCACATGTTCATAATCATCAACAGATGCCTTTTCACGCTTTATCTTTTCACTGATTACAGAATCCAAAAGCCCATCCCCAGGCCCTCCTACAATGTACACTTCTCCTCCATCCCCCATGACTCCCACTTCCAGGGTGAGCATACAAGCTTCAGACAAGGTCATCAAACAATGCGCATTCATCGGATACATCTCACCCAAACGTACTATGAACATATCAGTTTCCCCTTTGTCGCGTTTCAACCTGCAATAAGATGACTGCACATACATTTCCGCCACACGCTTACTATATTCCATAGCATTCTCCGGATGACGTGCATTAGTTACAGACATCATAACCATACGGGACACTCTATACTTTACCGCCAGGTCCGCAATATTCACTGTTCCCGATATATTCGTTTGAATTGCCTCTGACACAAAATCATCCATCAGTTGTACATGTTTATAAGCAGCAGAATGAAAAACAAGTTGAGGACGTGTTCCTTCAAATATAGCCTCCATACGCGTACGGTTAGCAACATCTGCAACCAATACGCGGACCTCCAGATTCTTCCAATGATCAGACAATTCCAACTGTACATCATACAATGGGGACTCTGCCTGACTCTACCAGAATCAACTGATAAGGATTCAGTGTAGCCAACTGGCGGACGATTTCCCTTCCTACAGCTCCCGCTGCTCCCGTAACCATTACTCTACGCCCCTCAATATGGGCCGCAATTTTACGCATGTCAACTTGTACCGGTTCTCCACGAAGCCAATCTTCTATTTGAATGTCCTTTATCAGTCCATCATCCATACAATCGCTTAAGGGAGGAACGGTCATTACATGAATATCATGAGAGAACAGTTTATCCAGCATTCCGGAATTTTCCAAATCCGATACCTTGCTTGGAGAGATAATGATTGTATCCACTTTCTTTTTCTTTTAGACGATCAAACAGCTGTTCATCGTTGGGATATACCTGCATCCCATCGTATGTTTACCTATCATATCAAGTTCGTCCGAAATAAAGCCACGCAGGCGATAATGATTATTACGACTAACTCTCAAGGATTTTGCAACATCGACTCCAGTCCCATGGAATCCATAAATAAAAACATTCACGCAATGACGTGCATCAAAAGCAATAGCTTCATAAAGCATCTTCACAGCAATGCGCATACAAACCATCAGAGAGAAAGTAAACATATATGCCATAAACAGAATGCTGTTCGGCAAAGTTTCTTCAAGCCCCAAAACAGACCAACAGAAATTCCCCAAAAACAGTACAACATAGCTTATCGTAAGGCTCCAAAACACACGATAAATATCTACAAAAGAAGAAAAACGGATGACACCTACATAAGTACGGAAAATATGAAAGAAACAGACATTACACAATACAGCCCAAATGGTCAGCCATACATACAAAGAAATTTCATAAGATACGGACGAAAGCCTATATTGCAAAAAACATGCAGAAGTATGGAAATCACAACGATAATTACATCTACCGACAACACCACCCATTTGGACGCTATGCGTGAAGAAAGATATTTATAATATGTTCTAAAATTCATAATCAGTATCAGACTTTTTGCTATAGGACCTACGACAAAGATGCTTCTTTTCGTTTTATTATCCAATTTTTAAGGCAATAAAGTTCAGAACATTCAAACAGAAAATTATTCTACTAAAATATTTCTAAAAAAAACAAGGATTCTTTTTGCCTTTTCAAATAAAGATGTACCTTTGCACCCCGTAAACAAAAGTTTATTGCCGCTATAGCTCAGTTGGTAGAGCAACGCATTCGTAACGCGTAGGTCGCCAGTTCAAGTCTGGCTAGCGGCTCAATATTAAAGCACTGATTATTCCAGATAATCAGTGCTTTTTCTTTTCTAAAATAAAAAACGCTCTTCTACGAGTATATTTGCATAAAACACAATGCCCTTTCAAACAGTTTAATCTATAGCCGCATGATTATCTCAAAATAGGTTTAAAAACAGCACCATCTGATTACATCCACAGTCTAAAATGATAACTTGAAACATATAGATACACTATTAAAAAACATAATACACCTATATTATATATAGTAATTCCCAATATTTGTGGCAACTTTTCAATAACCAAATTTTTTCAATCTTAAAATGAAGTATTGAGATGACGAAAAAACACAAGCTAAAATCAAAAGGTTACCATAGATTTCTATAATATACTATAAGAAAATGAAAAGAATCAAGTTATTTACAGCAGCTTTGCTGCTGGCGGCTATGTCCGCAGGAAACGATATGTGGGCGCTTTCCACTTCAGGAAAGAAAGACACGCATCCGGTAGAATCACCCAAATTCTTCAGTGGAAACGCAACCCACTGTCGGATTTCATTTTTGTGGCCGACCCGACATCGATGGAATACAACGGAAGGTCTATGTGTATGGAACCAATGACACCCAGCAACTGGACAGTGTGGGGAAAGATGGCAAAAACACATACCAATACATCCATTCGCTGGTTATGTTGTCTACCGATGACATGGTAAACTGGACTTATCACGGACTGATTGACGTAAAGGCCCTCTCACCATGGGGTATAGCCTCATGGGCTCCATCCATTGTATCGCGGATAGAATCGGACGGTAAAACCCACTTCTACCTCTACTACTCCAACAGCGGTGCGGGCGTAGGCGTACTAACCTCCACCTCTCCCGTAGGCCCGTGGACCGACCCGCTGGGGCGTATGCTGGTGAGCCAGTTCACCCAAGGATTAGGCCACTGCAAAGCTCCCTTCGACGGGTGCCGTGATAGATGACGAAGGTATAGGATGGTTATCATTCGGTGGAGGCGGAAAGGGGGAAGTCGGCACCGACTACATGCCTGGAGATGCCCGCATTGTCCGCTTGGGCAAAGACCTGATTAGTCTGGACAGCGAGATAGTAGAGATAAAAGCTCCCTATCACTTCGAAGCCAATGAGCTGAACTACTGGAACGGCACATGGATTTATACCTACAATACCGACTGGAACAAGCGCACCGAATGGCCCCACGAGGGAGTGGACAAACCCAGCATCTGCTGCATGTCGTACATGACTTCACACACGCCTCTCGACACCGACAGCTGGAAGTATGTGGACAATTATTTCAAGAATCCCGGAGACTATGGTATGGGGTTCAGCAACAATCATACCCATCTGCAAAAATACAAAGGAGACTATTACCTATTTTATCACAACATGTGCTTGCAAGAACACAAAGGCACCAATGGCGGTTTCCGCAGCCTTTGCGTCAACAAGCTGAAGGTAGACGAAAAAAACGTGAAGCTGGAAATGGGAGAAGCCACACTGAAGGGTGTGGACCAGATAAAGCCAGTGAACCCGTTCATTCATCAGCAAGCAGAAACAACAGCCGCTACGCTAGGCATACACTTTGAGCCTACAGCCACACCCGGCAACATGCTTGCAGTGGGCAGTGAACAAAAGAAATCAGTTATATCCGTACGTGGCGTATTCTTCTCCGGCTTTCCCTCTCTATTCCGTGCCACAGCAGCAGGACACGGCACTCTGGAAGTGCACCTTGACCGCCCCGATGGTGAAGTACTGGCTTCCACCTCCTTCAATTCAGACTCTTTACAGACTGTCTCTACAAAGATAAACACAGACAAAGACGGTATTCACAACCTTTATTTCGTATTTAAAGGCAAAGAACTGAAGGTAGATGAATGGATATTTGAGAGATTTTGAAAAGCATAATCTACCGTAGCCCTCAAAAATATTCATTGCAATAATTATTTATATGATAAGCACTACGCATTCGGTCAGCACTACAGATTTTAATGAAAAAAATGCTCCGACTATGTAGTTTCCAATAAAAAATGTATCTTGCGGAGATTTATTAAATACGATATAAACATGAAACCCTATTTAATCCCCTTCTTTGCAACTGTTGCACTGACCGCAACCGCTCAACAAAAAAAACGAGATTACCAGCGTCCTCGAAATACTGGATGTAACCAATGGTAACCGGACCGTCGTCAAAGAATTTCCCTACCGGATTGAAGCCCCCAATTGGACGCCCGACGGGCAATGGCTGCTATACAACAGCGAAGGAAAGCTTTACCGCCTTTCCCCCACCTCGCCTGCCGAACCGGAACTGATAAACACCGGATTTGCCCAAAACTGCAACAACGACCACGTCCTCTCGGCCGACGGACAGCAGATAGCCATCAGCCACGGGACGAAAGAGGACTATAAATCGCGCATTTATACACTTCCCATCACGGGCGGCACTCCCCGTTTAATAACGCCTATGGCTCCCAGCTACCTCCACGGTTGGAGTCCCGACGGTAAAGAACTTGCCTATTGCGCCGAACGAAACGGCAACTATGATATTTATACCATCCCCGTGGAAGGAGGTGAAGAAACCCGCCTGACCACTGCCGAGGGTCTGGATGATGGACCGGAATATTCCCCCTGCGGACAATACATCTGGTTCAACTCCGTACGCACCGGACTCATGCAAGTCTGGCGCATGAAGGCAGACGGCTCCGAACAGACCCAGATGACCTTTGACGAAACCCGCAACTCCTGGTTCCCCCACATCTCTCCTGACGGAAAATCCGTTGTATTCATCACCTACTACAAAGGTGACCTGGAACCGGGAGAGCATCTGGCAAACAAGAACGTAGAACTGCGCCTAATGCCCGCAAACGGTGGAGAACCCAAAACTTTGTTAAAGATTTTCGGCGGACAAGGCACCATCAATGTCAACTCATGGGCACCGGACAGCAAACGCATAGCCTTTGTCAGCTATCGAATTAACTGATATGACTTGATGATTTTCACTCCATTTTTTACTAACTTTGCCCGACTAAAGATGCAGTAAAACAAAATGGAAAAGAAAAAGAAGAAAATCATTATCGGAACATTCGTTACACTAATTCTTATTGGAGCAGCTTGTGCAGGAACAGTATACTACTATCTGTTTGCCCCGCAATTCCATCCGCAAAAGACAGTCTATATCTATATAGACCGCGACGACACCGCCGACTCCATATATAATAAGGTGAAACAACAAGGCCATCCCCGAAGCTTCACCGGCTTCCGCTGGATGGCCCAATACAAGAAATATTCCGAAAACATACACACCGGACGCTACGCTATCCGGCCGGGAGAAAACGTATATCACGTATTCAGCCGTCTGTACCGCGGATATCAAGAACCTATGAACCTCACCGTCGGCAGCGTACGCACGCTGGACCGCCTGGCACGCAGCATAAGCAAACAGCTCATGATAGACTCCGCCGAAATAGCCGGACTGATGAACGACTCCGCATTCCAACAAAAACTGGGATACACCAAAGAGACCTTGCCCTGCCTCTTCATCCCCGAAACCTACCAAGTCTATTGGGACATGAGTGTGGAAGAGTTCTTCGAAAGAATGCAGAAAGAGCACCAAAGGTTCTGGAACCAGGAACGCCTAGGAAAAGCCCACCGCCATCGGAATGACCCCGACGGAAATCTGCACCCTTGCCTCCATCGTCGAGGAAGAGACAAACAACAATCCTGAAAAACCGATGGTAGCAGGGTTATATATCAACCGCCTGCACGCCGGCATGCCCCTGCAAGCCGACCCTACCATCAAATTTGCCTTGCAGGCCTTCGGCTTGCGGAGAATTACGAATGGCCATCTGGCGATAGAATCCCCCTACAACACCTACCTCAATACCGGATTGCCTCCCGGCCCCATACGCATCCCCTCACCCAGCGGCTGGATGCCGTGCTGAATTATACGAAACACAACTACCTCTACATGTGTGCCAAAGAGGACTTCTCGGGCACCCATAACTTTGCATCCAATTATGCCGAGCACATGAAAAATGCAAGAAGATATTGGGATGCATTAAACGAAAGAAAGATTTTCAAGTAATCTGCTGATAAAATAAAAGCAAAATCCTATATTTGCGTCAAATATTAATCCATGACTAACACTTAAATATTCAGATATGAGCAAGCAACTCTTACTTGGCGATGAAGCATTGCACAAGCTGCATTAGATGCCGGACTTTCGGGCGTATATGCCTATCCCGGCACTCCTTCTACGGAAATCACCGAATATATTCAGATGACACCGGTTACTGCTGAAAAGAACATTCATAACCGCTGGTGCTCTAACGAAAAAACTGCGATGGAGGCTGCCCTGGGCATGTCCTTTGCAGGCAAGCGTTCACTAGTGTGCATGAAGCACGTGGGTATGAACGTGGCTGCCGACTGTTTCATCAACTCTGCCATTACCGGCGTAAAAGGTGGTCTGATAGTCATAGCTGCCGACGATCCCAGCATGCATTCCTCGCAGAACGAGCAGGACAGCCGTTTCTATGGCGACTTCTCCCTCATCCCGATGTACGAACCAAGCAACCAGCAGGAAGCATACGACATGGTATACAACGGATTCAGCTTCTCCGAACAGACCGGCGAACCCATCCTGATGCGCATGGTTACGCGCCTGGCACACTCCCGTTCCGGTGTAGAGCGCAAGGAGCAACAACCGCAGAATGAAATTTCCTTCAGCGAGACCCACGTCAGTTCATCCTCCTGCCGGGTAATGCACGCAAACGTTACAAAGCATTGCTGCAACGCCAGGACGAATTTATCAAAGCTTCTGAAAACTCCGCTTACAACAAATATACCGACGGTCCCAACAAAAAGCTGGGTATCGTGGCATGCGGCATCGGCTACAACTACCTGATGGAAAACTATCCCGAAGGCTGCGAATATCCGGTACTGAAAATCGGACAATACCCGTTGCCCAAGAAACAGCTGATGCAGCTGGTAGAAGCATGTGACGAGATTCTGGTACTGGAAGACGGACAACCGTTCGTAGAAAAACAGCTGAAAGGCTATCTGGCATCGGCATCAAAGTAAAAGGCCGTTTGGACGGCACTCTTTCACAAGACGGAGAGCTGAACCCGGACAGCGTGGCACATGCCGTAGGCAAAGAGAACAAGGCTGAATTCAGCGTTCCTTCTCTGGTAGAGATGCGCCCGCCCGCTTTGTGCGAGGGTTGCGGCCATCGCGACATGTACACGGTGCTGACCCAAGTATTGAAAGAAGAATATCCCACTTATAAGGTGTTCAGCGACATTGGTTGCTACACGCTGGGAGCCAACGCTCCGTTCAACGCCATTAACTCTTGCGTGGATATGGGCGCCTCCATCACCATGGCGAAGGGTGCTTCGGATGCCGATCTGCATCCTGCCGTAGCGTTATCGGCGACTCCACCTTCACCCACTCGGGCATGACAGGACTGCTGGATTGCGTCAACGAAAACGCCGACGTCACCATCGTCATCTCCGACAACGAAACCACCGCCATGACCGGAGGACAAGACTCTGCCGGCACCGGACGTTTGGAAGCCATCTGCGCCGGCATCGGTGTAGCTCCCGAACACATCCGCGTCGTAGTTCCTTTGAAGAAGAACTACGAAGAGATGAAGCAAATCATCCGGGAAGAAATCGAATACCACGGCGTATCCGTCATCATCCCCCGCAGAGAATGTATCCAAACATTAGCACGCAAAAAAAGAAACAAGTAAAGCCATGAAAAAAGACATCATACTTTCCGGCGTAGGAGGACAAGGTATCCTCTCCATCGCCACCGTAATCGGCAAAGCAGCCCTCAAGGGCGGACTCTACATGAAGCAGGCAGAAGTACACGGCATGAGCCAGCGAGGCGGTGACGTGCAGTCCAACTTGCGCATCAGCGACCAACCCATCGCCTCGGACCTTATCCCCACAGGAAAATGCGACCTCATCATCTCCTTGGAACCGATGGAGGCGTTGCGCTACCTCCCCTTCCTCAGCCCTGAGGGTTGGCTGGTGACCAATGAAGCTCCCTTCATCAACATTCCCAACTATCCGGCAGAAGAAGACATCAAGGCCGAAATCAACAAGCTGCCGCATAAAATCATGCTGAACGTAAACGAGGTGGCAAAAGAAGTCGCTCTCCCGCGTAGCGAACATCGTACTGCTGGGCGCCACCATCCCCTTTCTCGGCATTGACTATGCAAAGGTGCAAGACAGCATCCGCGAAATCTTCCAACGCAAGGGAGACGCCATTGTAGAGTTGAACCTCAAAGCGTTGGCTGCCGGCAAAGAGATTGCTGAAAAACTGATGTAAACTATAATTGACTCTAAATTTCAACATACCATGAATAACAAATACTGGGAAGAAGAGATTGAAACGATGCCCCGTGAGCAGTTGCGCGAACTACAACTGCAACGGTTAAAAAAGACTGTCAGCATTGCCGCCAACTCTCCCTACTATAAAAAAGTATTCCAAGAGCATGGCATCACTGCCGGCAGCATCCGGTCTATAGAAGACATACGTAAGATACCGTTTACCACCAAGGCTGATATGCGCGCCAATTATCCTTTTGGATTAGTAGCAGGCGATATGCGTGAGGACGGAGTACGTATCCATTCTTCCAGTGGCACTACGGGCACGCCGACGGTCATCGTACACTCCCAACACGATTTGGACTCTTGGGCAAACTTAGTGGCACGCTGCCTCTATATGGTAGGCATCCGTAAGACGGATGTTTTCCAAAACAGCTCCGGCTACGGTATGTTCACCGGAGGACTGGGCTTTCAGTATGGAGCCGAACGTCTGGGTGCACTGACTGTTCCTGCCGCTGCCGGCAACAGCAAGCGCCAGATTAAGTTCATCACCGATTTCAAGACTACTGCCTACATGCCATTCCCAGCTATGCCATCCGTCTGGCCGAAGTATTCCAGGAAGAAGGTATAGACCCTACCAGTACAAGCTTGAAAACGCTTGTTATCGGTGCCGAACCCCACACAGACGAGCAACGTAGAAAGATTGAGCGCATGCTTGGTGTCAAAGCCTACAACAGCTTCGGTATGACTGAAATGAACGGTCCCGGCGTAGCCTTCGAATGTACCGAACAAGACGGCATGCACTTCTGGGAAGATTGCTACCTGTCGAAATCATTAATCCGGAAACCGGCGACCCCGTACCGGAAGGTGAAATCGGCGAACTGGTACTGACAACCTTAGACAGAGAAATGATGCCGCTTATCCGTTATCGCACGCGCGACCTTACCCGCATTCTGCCTGGCAAGTGCCCTTGCGGACGTACCCACATCCGTATAGACCGCATCAAAGGCCGTAGTGACGACATGTTCATCATCAAGGGAGTCAACATCTTCCCCATGCAGGTGGAAAAGGTGCTGGTACAATTCCCCGAATTGGGCAGTAATTACCTCATCACACTTGAAACGGTTAATAATCAAGATGAAATGATTGTAGAAGTTGAACTCAGCGACCTCTCTACCGATAACTATATCGAGCTGGAGAAGATTCGCAAAGCAATCACCCGTCAGTTGAAAGACGAGATTCTGGTAACCCCGAAATTGCGGTTGGTGAAGAAAGGCTCCCTACCGCAGAGCGAAGGAAAAGCCGTCAGGGTAAAAGACCTGAGGAACAACAAATAAACCGTAAAAACCTCTTTTCAAAACAGACCATCTGTTCACCCGATACAGATGGTCTGTTTTGTATAAACGTATCATCTATCTTCCCTTGATACATCATCTGTTTCAGCATCACGTATCATTTGTTTCACAATCACCCACATCCGCATAAAAAGAAAGAGGAACGGTTATCCAGACAGATTACCGTTCCTCTTTTATAGAAAGCCGCACCGATGATGTGATGAAACTCCGTATGACATGATTTGAGTGCTCCTCCTCTTTGTAATCCACCGACTCAAGAGTTACCCCGAAGGCGTGGCCCGCCATTGAGAAGCGAAGCTTGTCTCGGTATTTCATAAAAATTGATGAGTTTCCCGATCCAATCAATGCGGCTATTTTTTCTATAACAAAGGTAATGAGTTTCTATGAAAGAAACAAGTAAAATCAGCAAATTGTTTCAAGTCCTTTTAATGTTTTAACCCCTCCCAAGACTATCAGAAAACAAAAAGTGCTGACTACCAAAAGAGTAATCAGCACCTCGTAATTTATCTGCTAACTGTTTTTATGCAGCCTTTGCTTTAGCAACGATAGCCTTGAAAGCTTCCGGATGGTTCATCGCTAAATCAGCCAACACCTTGCGGTTGATTTCGATACCGGCTTTGTGCAAAGCGCCCATCAGCTTAGAGTAAGACATACCTTCCAGACGAGCGGCAGCATTGATACGCTGAATCCACAAAGCGCGGAAGTTTCTCTTCTTGTTCTTACGGTCACGGAACGCATAAGTCAAACCTTTCTCCCAAGTATTCTTGGCAACGGTCCAAACGTTCTTTCTTGCACCAAAGTAACCTCTGGTCAATTTCAAAATTTTCTTTCTTCTTGCTTTAGAAGCAACATGATTTACTGATCTTGGCATAGTTTTACTTGTTTTTGAATGTTAGCGCCGTTACTTCACGCAGCGGACTTAAAGCTAATGCATTCGGTTAATAACTTTAATACTTTTGTACGCTTTTCAATTACTTCATTGCTAAAAGCTCTTTCACCTGGCTTACATCTGTTGTACTTACAAGTGTAGAGTAGCACAAGTTTCTTTTCTGCTTCTTAGTTTTCTTAGTCAGGATGTGACTATGAAAAGCGTGCTTTCTTTTGATTTTACCTGTTCCGGTAAGAGTAAATCTCTTTTTAGAACCGGAGTTAGTCTTCATCTTTGGCATCTTACTTATTTTTAAATTATTTAATTATATGGCAACGCACTGTACCTGCGGCGTTACTCATTTCTTTAGTCTTCGCTTTTGTCTTCGGCCGGAACTGCTGTCGGTTTCGGTGCAGCAGGCTTTTTCGGAGCTGCGCCTTTCTTCGGAGAAAGCTGAATAATCATTCTCTTTCCTTCCAGAACCGGCATCTGGTCTACTTTTGCATAGTCTTCCAAATCATTGGCAAAACGCAGCAGCAATACTTCACCTTGCTCCTTGAACAGAATTGAACGACCCTTGAAGAACACATATGCCTTCACCTTATCGCCATCTTCCAAAAAGCCTTTGGCATGTTTCAGTTTGAAGTTATAGTCATGGTCATCTGTCTGAGGACCGAAACGTATTTCCTTCACATTTACCTTAACCTGCTTCGCCTTCTGCTCCTTCTGACGCTTCTTTAACTGATAAAGAAATTTAGAATAATCAATAATACGACAAACAGGGGGTTGTGCATTTGGAGAAATCTCCACGAGATCCGCTTCATGTTCTTCAGCAAGTCTTAAAGCCTGCGCTATCGGATACACTTTTGGTTCTACTTCATCGCCCACTATGCGGACTTCTTTGGCCCGGATTTGTTCGTTAATCCGATGTTGCCTTTTAAGCTGTCATTCTTCATTAAATAACGTTTACTTCCAGTTTGTTTCTTATTTACTATTCCCAAATTAATGTTTTTGTTAAGTAAAAGCGAACTTTAGAACATCTAATATATGCTATGCTTCTACAATTGGGCGCAAAGTTACCATTTATTTATCATATTCTGAACTTCTTCGTTCATTTTTTTGGCAAATTCTTCAAATTTCATGGTTCCTTTATCACCTTCTCCCTGCTTGCGGACAGCAACTTCCTTGTTTTCAGCCTCCTTTTCACCTACAACCAGCATGTACGGAATACGCTTCATCTCATTGTCACGAATCTTACGACCAATCTTTTCATTGCGTTCATCCACAATGGCACGGATGTCATATCGCTTCAAGTATTGTTTCACTTCATGCGCATAGTCGTTGAACTTCTCGCTGATAGGCAGAATAGCGACCTGATCAGGAGTCAGCCACAACGGGAATTTACCAGCTGTATGCTCAATAAGCACAGCCACGAAACGTTCCATGGAGCCGAACGGAGCACGGTGAACCATTACGGGACGGTGCTTCTGATTGTCGGCACCGGTATATTCCAGTTGGAAACGTTCCGGCAGGTTGTAGTCCACCTGGATGGTACCCAGCTGCCAACGGCGACCAATGGCATCCTTCACCATGAAATCCAGTTTAGGACCATAGAAAGCAGCTTCTCCATATTCTATTTTTGCCTTCAACCCCTTTTCTTCACAAGCTTCGATAATGGCACGTTCTGCTTTTTCCCAGTTCTCGTCACTACCGATATATTTTTCGCGGTTCACCTTGTCGCGCAAGGAAATCTGTGCCTCGAAGTTCTCGAAGTCCATAGATTCGAACACGATGGAGATAATGTCCATTACACGGAGGAACTCATCCTTCACCTGGTCCGGACGACAGAAGATGTGCGCATCATCCTGCGTAAAGCTACGTACACGTGTCAGCCCGTGCAGCTCACCACTCTGCTCGTAACGGCAAACCGTACCGAACTCTGCCAAACGCAAAGGCAGGTCTTTGTAAGAACGGGGTGAGTTCTTGTAAATCATACAGTGGTGAGGGCAGTTCATCGGTTTCAAGAAGTACTCTTCCCCTTCTTCCGGTGTATGTATGGGCTGAAAGGAGTCCTTACCATATTTTGCATAGTGTCCGGAAGTGATGTAAAGCAATTTGTTGCCGATGGGCGGACACATTACTTCCTGATAATCGTAACGGGCCTGGATGCGACGTAAGAAGTCCTGCAAGCGGATACGCAGTGCAGTACCTTTGGGCAGCCACATCGGGAGTCCCTTACCTACGGTGTCGGAGAACATGAACAAGTCCATCTCCTTGCCGATTTTACGGTGGTCGCGCTTCTTGGCCTCTTCCAGCAATACGAGATACTCATCCAGCATTTTCTTCTTCGGGAAAGTGATACCGTAGATACGTGTCATCATCTTGCGGTCTTCCTGTCCCCGCCAGTAAGCACCGGCAACGGAAGTCAGCTTGATAGCCTTGATAGGCGCGGTAGTCATCAGGTGAGGACCACGGCACAAGTCGGTAAATGCACCCTGCGTATAAGTTGTGATGTGACCGTCTTCCAGTTCGGAAATCAGCTCACATTTATAAGTTTCGCCGCGATCGCCGAACATCTTCAAGGCATCCGTCTTTGAAATGCTCTCTCTGACAACCGCTTCTTTCTTGGCTGCCAGTTCCGCCATTTTCTTTTCGATAGCGGGCAGGTCGGCTTCCTTGATAGCAGTCTCTCCCGGATCCACATCATAATAGAAACCGTTCTCGATGGCCGGACCGATACCGAACTGTATGCCCGGATACAACTCCTGCAAAGCTTCCGCCAGCAAATGGGCGCTGGTGTGCCAGAAGGCATGCTTGCCTTGTTCGTCTTCCCATTTATAGAGAACCACTTCAGCGTCTTCACTGATAGGACGCCCCAAATCATAAATTTCTCCGTTCACGCCACAAGCCAGTACATCCTGTGCCAAACGTGAACTAATGCTTTCTGCTATTTGCAGTCCTGTTACTCCTTCGTTGTATTCGCGAACGGAGCCGTCTGGAAATGTTATCTTTATCATAATGCTATGTATAATTCAAATTTTAGAACGCAAAAATAGCTAATTCTTTATTGATATTCTATTTTTTAGCAAAAAAATGTTACTGTTGCGTATTCGTAAAACGCTTGATAATATTGTAAGCGGAAACGATACCCAATTCGCCTGCCTTGCTCAAATCAGAAATTCCCTGCCTGTTATTGCCCAGGAAGATATGCGTCAGGCCACGGTTGAAATAGGCTTCGGCAAAATCGGGATTCAGTCCGATTGCCTTGTCGTAATCCGCCAATGCCGCACGGTAATCTTTCAGCAGCGACAATACATTGCCGCGGTTATAATAACCGTAAACAAAATCGGGCGCCAATTGGATGACATGATCCAAATCATTTTTCACAATATCGTAATCCATCGCCGTTACTTCCGCCTTCTTTACTTCTTGCGCACCGGAAACGACACCCTCGTTCATGCCGGCTTCCGCTTTCTTGTACTCCAACTGCTTGTAGCGCACCAAAGCACGCATGAAATATGCCGGGAAGAAAGTATCATCCAGCAGGATACTCTGTGTAAAATCGTCTATGGAACTTGCAAAGTCCTGCACCAGATAGAAATCCAAACCGCGCATAAACCACTTTCCGGCATTTTTTTCGTCTGCCACAATATCCGATGTATGGGCGTCTATCAATGCGAAGTGGAAACGTACCTGCTCTTCTGTCAGAGGCGACTCCATATTGGTGATGCGCAACGGTTTGGGGAACAGTTTGGAGTGATTCAACTCGTCTATATACTTGTGATAATGCACGGTACGTTTTACGTCGCTCAGCTTCTCATAATAGGTCAGTGCATACATAGGTTCAAGCTTGATAGTCACGTTACGGTCTTGCACACGGCCGCGATAG
>ENA-OQCE01000781-OQCE01000781.1-human-gut-metagenome-genome-assembly--contig:-NODE-781-length-14923-cov-2.234658_pt1 | contig 14923 bp, 14 predicted proteins | sample MGYA00242495_ERZ504572 | MGnify/ENA primary metagenome ERZ504572 (study PRJEB26092, sample SAMD00036228) | human gut metagenome | host: Homo sapiens | study: EMG produced TPA metagenomics assembly of...
AAACTTAGATGCGGTTTTTATTTATCTATATTCAACTTATACTATCTTATATCACAATTTCATTATATAAACCAAAGTATAGTTACAGTATCATTACCGCCAGTATCACCAACATTAAATGTACTTCCACCGCATATAAACTTTCCAATTAAATTAGTGACCCATCACATAATGCCCATCCATTTGGTATAGAACTACCTTTAAAGGCTATAATCATACCTGATACAAATCGGGCAAATACGTCTTCTATATCAGCTTTTGTAGGACATTCATTTGACGCCAAATCATTCCATGCCATATTATACCTCCTTTCTCAAAAACAATTCAACACTGTGGGTGGTTTTCGTCACTAAATTAAATGAGGGCAGAAATATTAGGGAACTTTCTTTATACATATAAATCTATATTTTAGTATTGATTTATAATATGTCACTACTGTCCACTAAAAATGGACAAGGTTAAAAATTAAATAAATTCGGTTCACTTGAATCATATTGGTCTTTGGCATTTTTGAAATTCGATTTGTCGAACAAGTCACTAAGATGTGTTTTGTCAGTTAGAGAGATTCCGAGAATTTGGAGAACTTCATAGGCGCTGCGTTCTAATTTCATATCGTGTTGTACTATTGCTACTAAGCAGTAAGTAATTATCTCACAATAGATTTGTATGAATACTGCGTTTTCTGATGTTTCCCAAAACTTCTTAATCCTCAGGTGTTGTTTTATCCATTTGAAGAATAGTTCAACACTCCATCTGTTTCGATAAAGCGATGATACTAACTCCGCAGATGCGTCAAGATTGTTCGTCAGGAAGATGTATCGTGTACCGTCTTCAGGATTCTCAATGATGAGTTTTCTAAGTTTCTCGGGGTAATCCTTAGAACTTTTATAAACCGTAAAGCATCCGATTACATTTACACAAAATATTTTATAGTGCCGACGCTCAGTTCGCTGGTTCTTCATCAGTTCCTGCTCACCTAGAAATGATAGGATTCCTCGGCATTGGTAACAACCCGATAGTAGGATGTACAGTGGCTTGTGCAGTTGACGTAGCTCAGGCTTTAAGTAGATAATCATCTGATACACAGATTACGACAAAGATCTCTCCTTAGGGAAGGCTCTTCTTGTTTTAACAGACTTCCACGCTATCCTTGCTCTACTCACCTATACCCATCATCCTTTAGCATCATCACCTTATCAATTGTGACGATGCCCTATATTATACTCTATAAATTGCCACATTATCGCTAATTCTGTGACATACTTGTGACGGGGTATCTATACCGTCACAACAAAGTAAAACATTCATAAGTCACTATTGTATCAACTCATATCAAAATCATATTAAACACCTCCTATCTTATATTATTAATGGCATGTAATGAAATTACTTCAATCATACAACTTTATTTACTTTACACCTCTACCTTCAAATTCAAGAACATTTAGTTTACATTAGTTTCCCTTCTGCAATATGGTTAACTTCGTATCAGATTAATTCAATTATCAATTATCAAACTGCTTGTTGTTCTTGAGGTTTCCAAATACGGCTTCCACATCCTGCAGTCGCTGATTGCGATATTTAAGGCCTTCCGGCGATATGAACTTTTCACGTTCTATTTCCTTGATTTTTCTCAGACGGTGATTCACCTGTACTATCCTTTCCGAGCGGCTTCTGTGACACCGGCATCTTAACGGGCAGCCTTACAGTTAGATACCCTGTATCTTGGTCTACACAAAACCGTTGCCTGTTATCCACCTTGCATCGGAGAGTCTTTCCATTCTCTGTCCCATCGGACAATACATGCCGTCGGTTTCTTCATTATAATAAAAGTAACTTCAGAAACGGATTGTTTCTGAAGTTACTTTTCTGTTCTTTATGAAAATAATTGTACTTTACGAAGCATGCAATGCCATGTCTGAAAGCATACAGATAGTTCTCTTCACTTCCGTATCCGGCATCACAGACAGATACGTCAAGATATCTGCCATAAAGGGAGAGGATAGGTGGAAGTATCACCCACACACTGATGGAGAGTTATAGCCCAAAATGAACTGGTTATTGGTACTGATCTGGGAATTATATCCGGAGTTGAATTGTCCGTTCCTCATATGCTCCTCTTTCATGCGCATGAAAGTGGCGTCATTGTCTGTCTTTGAGTAGCTGTCACGTCCATCAAGTATTTTTCCCTATGATTCATATTTTTTGAATTGTTCAGGCCATGACTTCCTTAGACGTCTTACCTTTGCTTTCATTTTCCTGTCAGCATCCCCCGTTCAGTATCATCTATCTGCACGAGTGCCTTTTCCACTTTCTTCGGGGTGATATCCTGATATGTGACCGGAGCGGAATCACGCAGTTCCTGTTTGGTGACGGAGCCCCAGACGAACCCGAACTGGATCATTTTGGGGAATAAAATCGCCTAAACATGGAGGTAAAAGCAGATTATCGTTGGATGTGTAACTTTTAAACATTATCCTTGGGATATCTTGACTTGATTCCCTAAGATACGAAAAATTAGGGACACGGGCAAGTTCTGGCTGAGAGAAGTTAGGGCTTGTCCGATTTTTTTGCAGACACAAAAAAAGGCCATCTCAAACTCATTTTGAGACAGCCTTTTTTTCTATCTACCCACAATCGCCACCTTTATCACCCCCTCCAGCCTATTCTCAAAAATACGGTAGGCTTCATCAATTTCCTCTAATGGGAAACGATGTGTGATAAGTGGTGTGGTATCTATCTGTCCCGCCGCTATCAGGCGCAGTATCTCGGCACAATCGCACCCATCCACACCACCGGTCTTGAAGACAAGATTCTTACCATACATCTCCGGCAAGGGCAATAACTGAGCTGGTCATAAAGCGCCACAATGGTGACAATGGCATTGGGACGGGCACACTCCCATGCCAAGCGGAAAGTATCTTCCGTGCCGGCAACTTCAAGTACGACATCTGCCCACCATGTCGCTATGCTTCCTCACAAAGTCTTTGCAGTTTTCCGGCCCAATGACCAGCACCTCCGGATAATGCTCGCGGACAAAACGGATTCTTTCGGCCGACTGCTCGCAGACAATAATGCGACTGGGCTTCTTCAGCATGGAACAAAGCAGGGTACAAATACCCGTCGGCCCGGCACCGATGATGAGTACAGTGTCTTCCTCGGTTATTTCGGAGATACGGGCGGCCCAGAAGCCGGTGGCCAACACATCGCCTACCAAGAGCGCCTGCTCGTCACTTACCGTATCGGGAATACGATTCAGCCCCTGGTCGGCATAGGGCACACGTACATATTCCGCCTGGCCGCCATCGATACGGCACCCCAAAGCCCAACCGCCATTGGGATCGGTACAGTTGTTCACATATCCGCGACGGCAAAAGAAACATTTACCACAAAAAGTCTCCACATTCACAGTCACACGGTCGCCGGGCTTTACCGACTCAACGTCGGCACCCACCTGCTCTACGATGCCCACCATTTCGTGTCCTACCGTAATTCCGGGTACAGCACGCGGTACGCTTCCATGCTTTATATGCAAGTCACTGGTGCATATGCTACCCAATGTCACCCGCACAATAGCATCGCGTGCATCCTCCAATACTGGTATCGGTTTCTCAAGCAATCCAAACTTTCCGTGTTCAATATAAGTATATGCCAACATAATATATGTTTTTTGAGTTATCACTTTTAAACGCGAAGTTGCCAGAAAGCAACGGCCGCCGCAGCCGCCACGTTCAGAGAATCGACACCGTGCGCCATGGGGATACGAACCACATAGTCGGCTCCCGCAATCGCTTCGTGCGAAAGACCATCTCCCTCAGTACCCATCACAATAGCCAACCGGGGCTCGGTCTTCAAAACGGGATTGTCTATGGAAATGGAATTGTCCGTAAGCGCCATGGCCGCCGTGCGGAAGCCCAACTCACCAAGCGTATCCAAAGGACCGTCCATCCACGTCCACGGCACAAGAAAAACCGTTCCCATTGAAACTCGGACCGCACGACGGTTCAGAGGGTCGCAGGAATTACGCGTCAACAGCACGGCATCCATGCCAAGAGCTGCTGCCGAACGGAAGATGGCCCCGATATTGGTGGTATCCACCACCCCGTCAATAACCACAATACGCCGGGCTCCCCGGCAGATGTCCTCCATACTCTTCGGAACCGGACGGCGCATGGCACAAAGAACACCACGTGTCAAGACGTAACCGGTCAGCTCGGCAAGCAATTCCCTACCGCTTGTGTAGACGGGTATATCGCCACAACGTTCAATGATTTCAGCAGCATCCCCATAGATGTGCTTGTGCTCACACAAAAGGCCAAAGGCTCGTAGCCGGCATCCAGAGCCACCTTGATAACCTTAGGACTCTCAGCTATAAACAGCCCTTTGTCCGGCTCAAGGCGGTTGCGCAACTGGGCTTCGGTAAGGGTACTAGAAGATCTCCACACGATGAGTCAAAGATGATATTTCGATAATAGGCATCGGATGATTTATTATTTGACAATTACTATTTACAATTCATAGCAGAAAGCCCTATAACCCCCTTTATTGTCTTCATCAGTTGTTCTCCCAGTCCGATGGTATATCCTTGCGATACAAAGACCACCCGATTGAAAGTATCGGCTATGATGAATATCGGCAGGCTCTCTTTATGCTTCAACTTCATGCTTTCTGCAATCTGCGCAGCGATACCGTCCGTATCTATACCATAAATAATGGTAGAGGCAAATCGGGGAATGACTCGCGGGCGAACTTGCCGGCTTTGGCCTCATTAGGGAACAGCAACACCATCTTACGCCCCCACTTCTCCAAATCAGCCTTGAATGAAGCGATATCGCGCAACGCATGATTGGTTGGCTCTTGGTTGACACCCAGAATGCCTACGACAAAGTAACCGCGCCCACAAGCCTGCAGCAGACTCTGCCGGGCTGCGGAGCCGGCGTCCGGCAGCGGAGTGAAGAGAGACTCCGAATTAAAGTTCCCGATAACCTGCACCTCATCCTCGCTCTCGCGCATCACCAATTCAATTTCCGTTGTCTTCTCCGGCAGAATATTGAAAAAGGTGGTTTTAGAAAGTACCGTACCGCTGGCAAGGCGTGTACCTGTCACCAAAACATAACCTCCGGCCTCCAGAGCAGTTCCTTCCCTCAGCAGGCTATTCCAGGTAGTACCACCGCCCATATCCGTATCGCCTTCGTCATAAGAAAGCAACTGTAAACTACCCTGCGGAGTCAGTTTGGAAAGGGTGAAATGAGAATAGTATTTCGGGTTGTCCAACGAACGGATAGCTTATAGGAAGCCACTAACTTTCCCTTCGAAGCAATTCCTTCCGCCATAAAGACCGGCTCTTCCGATGATGGTTCAAGTCCACATCCGTCACACCATCATCCCCTATCAACTGTACTTTGCCGGTCACTCCGTTGATACGGGCAGGGATTGCCATGCTGCGTGCCATGGAGACGAAGAAAATGTCACGGCTATGGGCATCAGCCACACGGGCCTTCCAGACCCCTTCTGGAGAAATGGGAGCCCCTCCCAGATTACAGTCATTGTCTACCCGGATATTTTGGGCCACCCATGCCACCAGTTTCATCGGTTCTGCCTTGTATGCCTCAGCATCTTCCTTTGAGACGGCTTTCTTGAAAAAGCTTTATAGGGGGTCAGCATCTCGTTGCTTACGCGTGGATTGCGCACATATCTGCGGAAATGGTCGGCATTCTTGCACATACGGGATTGCATGTGGTCCATCAGAACTTCCAGCGTAACGTCGCGGAGGTCTTTTGCCGAAATCCGTTGGAGCAGGTCCAGACCTCCTCTTTTGGACTTTTCAGAGCGCAACCGTGCCATGAAGTCGGCAATGACCCGGTGGTTTCCTCTGGAAGCGACCAGTATCCGTGAAACGGCATCTTCGTCGAGCTTGTACTGCCGGGCAAAATAACGTGCTGTCTCATCCGTCATGAACATAGACACATAAGCGTTGCGGATGGAATCTTCATGAACCATGCGGCGGTCGTTCGCCGCACGCTGTTCGGGCGTAACCGTCGGTAACTCCGCATTTTCGGGTGGCGGCACAAGTTCAAAATCTACCGCATGGCCGTCACCGACAGTCTTGTCCATCTTCACTGTCAGTTCATGGTCCTTGCCGAAAGACAGTTTGGCATAACCGAACTTTCCGTCTTTGGAGGCCCATACCAGCATGTCGCCTTTGCCAGCCGTCAAGGAAGCTTTTCCCTCTTCATCACTCTGTTTCCGGGCCACAGTATAGAACTCCGCATAATTATAGAGTTTGAACTCCACACAGGCATCAGATACCGGATTGCCTTGCCCATCCGTTACCGTAACGGTGGACTTGGCTGTCGCTGCATAGTTACCGATTACATTGATTTCCGTATAAGTAGGAGTGACGGACATCACTTCCTCCGCTCCTTCATAACGTCCGAAGACCTTGGTATGCATCAACATACCGCGACTGGCCGGAGCATTGAACCAGCCAAGGTTGAGTACCGGTTCCGGTTCGCAGGCTCCAAGAAAATACCATTTCCCGTCTGCCCATGCTTCTACCCACGCATGATTGTCGTCCGTATGCGCCCACCGGGGGGTGTAGACCTGACGGGCAGGAATGCCCACCGAACGCAAGGCGGCAACCAGCAAGGTAGATTCCTCACCACAACGCCCGTATGCCGTGCGTACCGTTGCCAAAGGCGAACTGGTACGGGCATCGGAGGGAGTATAGATAGCCTTCTCGTGGCACCAGTGGTTCACCTCCAGAATGGCATCATAAAGGGACAGAGACTTGACACGATTCTTCAGTTCTTCGTAAAACACTACCCGTGCACTATCCAGATGCTCATTGTTCACCCGCACCGGAAGCACGAAATGACGGAACACCTCCTCGGGCACCGTTTCTCCCCAAGGCATTTCCTCGGCCGCCTTCCGAGAGGCTCGCACATTCATCAGATGAAATTCGCCGGGGTAGTCGGTTATGTCTGCCAAAGGCATATAGGCATAGAGAAACTCCAGTGCCTCACGCTCATACGGCGTCAGGTCCGCATCGAAAATAGCGAACAAATCACCCTGCGGTAACCTTTCCTTTTTTTGATTGAAGTCCTGCTCCACACGTTGGCGGTAAGAAGCGTCTGTAATGAAAGAACGTCCGCCACAAGAGGACAGCAGACATACCACTCCAAGAAATCCCAGAAGTCGTGCAACTCGTTTCATAATCCTTATTATTGAGGTTGAGCCACAAAAATAAGGATTATATTTCAATTTTTACTTCAGATGTATCACCAAAGTCATGTCTCCGGAGAAAATGAAGCTACATTTGGCATAGGACGGAGGCCCCATCATGCCTTCGGCATCATTGCTGAAACCAAACTTCTCCGTAGGGATGCCAAAAGCCCCGCTATCCAGCTTCCCGTTTCCATTCTCATCCTGGAAAAGGGAAATGGCATACGTGCCCGCAGGAAGTCCCTGGCAAGGGATGGAGAGCGACGTATCTTTTACATCTATCCGGAAAGCGGTCAAGGGTTTCTTCATGAACGCCTCTTCCGAGTTATAGAGGGCGACGTAGAGATGTCCCTCCACCTTTTCAATGTCACGCACTTCAATGGTCAGGTTCTGAGCAAAAAGCATCTGGGCAACACTTTGTAACACAAACACTAAAAAAAATAATCATTGCTTTCATCTTTGTTCTTTTTTAAAGAGTTATCATTAGAAATTGGATACATCGTAAGCAGCCTTCTTCCCCAAAGTGACGTACACTCCTACATAAAAGAAACGGTCTTGGGAAGCCAGGACAGCCTTGTTGTCTACTTTGCCAAACTCATTCTTGCGACCGAGGATATTGCTGGCGGAAGCATGGATAATCACCTTCTTGCTCGCCAGAAAGGTCACCCCTAAATCCAAGCTATTATAAGGCTTCACTTCATCGTTCATCAACCCGCAGCAATGGATTATGATAGGGACGCCCCGTCGCTGAACGGTTCGTTAAGCTGATGATGGAGTGAAGACGGGGCAAGGAATATTTCACAACCAATGCCGCGTTATGCCGAGTGGCATACTGGGGAATGGTCAGCTCGGAACAACTCTGATATTTACGCTTGGAAATGTTATACGTATAGGACAACTGGTATTCCAGATTCTTTATCGAAATCCGGTCGCGGAAGAACAAGTCTACACCTCTGCTATATCCGTATCCACCGGAAGTCAGAAGTACACTCCCCGTTCCAGCATCTGTTTCTTCCAGAACCAAGCGGCTATAGTCTTTATAATAAAGTTCTGCCTTATAGAAACGTCCTTCATAACCGTATTGCATCCCCAGATTATATTGCATGCACACCTCGGACATCAACTTCCGGTTACGTACCAACCAGTCATTTTCGGGCAATTGCGTGTAGCGGCCCACTATGCCAGAGAGCATCATATCCCCCAAATAGTAATTTACCGCCAGACGCGGAGAAAAATTCATCTTCCGGTTCAGAGAAGTATACTCCGTACGGAAAGACAATTCTGCCTTCAAGCGCTCCAGCGGATAGTAAGCAGCCGAAAAGAAACCTGCACTGATAGTGGGGGACATTTGGTTGGCATCGTCTATGTCGGAGTATAGATAACAATTCCGATAGTTACGGATATAACTCTCCACCCCCATATCCAGGTGGAATACTGACGAGAAGCGCCTAGACATCTTAGTCTTCAAATGCAACTCCCACTGGCGTTCCAGCAATTATCTCCCGAAACAGCAGCAGCGTTGACCTCCCGATTATAATAGGAATAAGCAGCCCCTGCAAACCAGTCCCATCCACCTGCCGCACGATAGCGAAAGGTAGCATTGACGTAGATGTTGTCTTCGGCCAGAGCGAACAATCTGCGTTCATCCCCCTCATAGGCAGAAAAGTCTGTCCGGTCATATTGCGCATAGATCTTAAAAACCGTCGCATCGCCGGGGGTATGACGGAACTGGGTGGCACCGGAAAACATCCGGTAGGGCCGCTCAAATTCTGTCCGTCCGGAATAAACCTTGTCATATAAGCTCAGATTCTGGTAATTCAGATCGACGGACAAGGAGCCACGGTCCAAAGTCTTGGTACCGCCCCCGCCCACACCGACTACGGAAGCATTCACGCCCACCTTATCCACTTTACTATAATCCTTGGTTTCTAAGGGCAGAACAGCCGAAAGAGCCTCTCCGTACTCCTGCGAAGCCCCGCCGGAAGCAAAATTCACCCCACTGAACATGAAGGTGGAATAACGACTACGCGAAGGGGTATTTATTCCATTGGAGGTATAGGGATTCAACACATGCATCCCATCAATGAAGGTCTGTGTCTCATAGCTGCTCCCACCACGTACCAGTAATTCGCCGGTCTCCCCCTGCACCTGCGTACCGGGCAAGGTCTGCAATGCCTTGTACAAATCACCGTTTGCACCGCCCACCGTGACTAGTTCCACCGGATGCATATCGCTCCACCTGCTATTGGCGGCAGGAGTCTTTTTCCCTCTTACCACCACTTCGTCCAGACCTATACTATCGATATTGAATGTCAGACGCACGGTATCCGTCACCGACTTCTGCGCTACGGAAGCTTGTACAAAGAGAAGTCCGCCCGTCATTAAAAAGATTATTTTCCACTTCATATCTTCATGTTCGTTATGTTTTCCTGCCACAAACATAAAGGAAGGACACGGACAAAAAAAATATCCGGGACAGACGACCCGGATATGTGACGAACAACCAACGACTTGTGACGAATGGCGTATCTCTGTGACGAATAGCTACCGCTTTATCTTGTTTTCTATCAGTGCTTTCACCTCCTTGGCATAGGCACGTGAAACAGGAATCTCCTCTCCATCTCCCTCCAGCCTCAACCGGTATCCTTGAGAGTTTCCGTCCACTTTCACCACCTTGCGGGCATTCACCAGAAAGGCTCTATGACACCGGATAATGAAGGGGCAGGCAGCAACCGCCTCCTCTGCCTGCTTCATCGTGGCACGCAACATCTTCCGGGTACTCTCTCCCTTCAGTCGATAATCCACCTTCACATAATTTCCTTCAGCCTCCGCATAAAGAAAATCTACGGCCTTCACTTCCAGCATATCTTTGGTGCCACCGGAAAACACCAACACTTCCTCCGGAGAAAACTCCTTACTTTCCGCCCCAACCTCTTGAGATGCCCTCTTTGAAAGGTGGCAATTTATCTCCATGGCTTCTTGCAGATTACGGGTCAGTTGCAAATTGCGATTCCACAGCAAGAAAAACACGACTGGAAAAGGTGCCAGTACCATTACCCAAGACAAAGCCAGAAAAAACAACCGCTTGTCCAGCCACATACCCATCAACCATGAATGATAGACCCAAATTCCCACCGCTATCAGTAACAGCATCAGCAACACGTCCAACACGTGTTTACCCAACGTCCAGTTCTGCTCTTTATAATAGGTGGGAAACAATGCCGGAAGCAGGTAAGTGAAGATGCTCGAAGCACCCGCCGCTATAAGTGCCGAACCGGCAACCACCCAAAATACACCTTCCTTTATCCGGGAAATACCGAAAGGTTGGAGTATATATAGTATCAGAAATATAATGACCGAAGGTATCACCACCGCTTTCCAACGTTGATAAAACATGGGATAGGGGCTCCGCCAAAGTTCTGTCAGTTTATTCATAAGTATTACCTCTCTTCTTTACATGGTAGTACATGCAAAGATATGTAATATATTTGTTATATACGGATTGCAAAATACAGTATTTCTAGAGAAAATGAAGAAAGAAACATAAGTTTTTATGTTATAGAACATATTTATCGCAAACATTTCGTATCTTTGCAGCGTTATAAGATAAAAGAAAAGATATAAAACCCGCTTTCCGAAACGCGGAGAGCACAAAAAGATGAGAATTATGAAAAAGAATGCAAATGAAATTTTTATGTTACAGTACCAAATCAAACGCTATCAAGCAATGGGTAATGGAACAATGTGCCAAACACTGAACGGTAAACTACAAAAACTGCTTGCAAAGCAGCCCCTTGTAACCATGTAAAAAAACACCTTTAAATACAATGAATGAAGGGCGGAGAACTGAAAAATTCCCCGCCCTTCTTCTTCTCTGGCATATTCCAAACCAACAGAAAATAACTCAAGCCGCAACAATATCCTTCCCGAAAGGAGTCAATGCCAGCCCTGCCAACTTAAAATGTTGAATACCGAAAGGAATGCCTATAATAGTGATGCACAGCAACAACCCGAATCCCAAGTGCGAAAGGCAAATCCAAATGCCGCCCAAGAATATCCAAAGAATATTCATCAGCACATAGAGGCAACCGTTGGAACGTTCCCCGCTACGAACCTCTTTGCCGAAAGGCCACAAGGCAAGGCTTGCCATTTTCAAGGTCTGCATGCCGAAAGGGATGCCAATAATGGTGAACATCATCAATAAACTTGCAATAAGATACTCCACAGCAGTGATGATACCTCCAAACATCAACCACAAAATATTCATAAAACAGCCCATAGCTTTCCTTTTTTTAATACTGAACACAAATATAGCATTATTTATTTGAATGGTCCGTCTCCCAGTCACTAAATTCAAAACTCAGCTGCTCCCAGACTCCTTTCTCCTCCCCCTCTTCACGGGGGTTGGAAACGGAAAGCCCAATCAAACGGATAGGATGATGTTCATAATCCACTTCCTGCAGCAATTGCTTTGCCAAAGGCAGAATCACGTCAAGGGCAACCAGCTCCTTTGTTTGGGTCATACTGCGGGTAATCTGGCTAAAATCATGAAACTTGATTTTCAGCGTCAGCGTATTCCCGCGGAAATTGGCGTGCTCCAGTCGCCCCACCAGCTCCACTGCCGCATGGTACAACTCTATAATGACGGATGAACGCTTGCTGATGTCCTTCTCCAACGTATGTTCACAGCCCACAGACTTGCGGATACGGACAGCCTCTACCGGACGGGTATCGATGCCACGGGCAAAATCATAATAGACTGTCCCCACTTTGCCAAACTCGCGGGTCAGCATTTCCAAAGACTGCATGCGCAGCTGTTCCCCCGTTGTGAATCCCCAAGGTGTGCATCTTCTTCGCCGTTACCGGTCCCACTCCCCAAAAACTTTCAATGGGCAGCCGGGCAACAAAGTCCAGTGCCTGGGCAGGATGTATGGTGCAAAGCCCGTCCGGCTTGCGGTAGTCCGAGGCTATCTTGGCAAGAAACTTATTATAGGATATGCCGGCGGAAGCACCAGATTCAACCTCTCCCGCACCTTCCGCTTTATCTCCTTCGCGATGTCCACAGCCAACGGAATGCCCGGTTTATTCTCCGTCACATCCAAAAAAGCCTCGTCCAGCGAAATGGGCTCGATGACATCCGTATATTCATGAAAGATTTCGTGTATCTGGCGGGAAACGGATTTGTAGACTTCCATCCGTCCCGGGATAAAGATAAGTTGGGGGCACAGCCGCTTTGCCTTCAGTGACGACATGGCAGAACGCACCCCGAAACGCCGTGCCTCGTAACTGGCTGCCGCCACCACTCCCCGCTCCTCCGCATGGCCCACGGCAATGGGCTTGCCCCGCAATGCAGGATTATCACGCTGTTCTACGGAGGCGTAGAATGCGTCCATATCGATGTGTATAATTTTTCGTCCGGTCATTCTTCTTTCAACTCCCCGATACAAAGATACACTAATTTTTCTTCATCCGAAGTATCCGCCGATAGACATAAATGAAGGCTGGTATTAAAAAGGCATCTGCAAAAATCCATGCAGTAGGGTCACCAAAACAAACGGCCAGATAGCCGAAAGCCGGAACAGCCAGCAGGCTGACCAGTATCCGGGCAATCATTTCCGAGACACCGGAAAGCATGGCAAGATTGGTATATCCCACCCCCTGGATAGTGTATCGCAGGATGCAGAGCAGTCCCAGAACCGGGAAAAAGGAAACGGAAATGTGCAGGAACAACTCCGTATTCTTTAAAATCTCCAACTCAGAGGCATCTACAAAGAGCAGGGCAAAAGTCCTGGCACCGAACATCAGTACACAGAAAGTGAACGCCCAATAAACAATCATCATCAGGGTGCTTGCCTTGACTCCCATCCAGATACGTTCCGGCTTGCCCGCACCGTAGTTTTGCCCGCTATAGGTGGCCATTGCCATGCCCAGACTCTCGAAAGGACACATGAAAAACATCTTGATACGCATGGCTGCCGTGAATGCAGCCACACAAGCCGTACCCAAAGCATTATTGGCGCTTTGCAGCATAATGCTGCCAATGGCAGTAATGGAAAATTGCAGTCCCATGGGTACGCCGATGTACATCAGTGTGCGTGCCAAAGCACCGTCGAATTTCCGCTCGGCAGGCGTTGTCTTCAGAATGTCGAAACGACGCATCATATAGATGTAGCACAATATGGCCGAGACGCCTTGTGAAAATACGGTAGCGATGGCAGCTCCTGCCACTCCCCAACCCAGTACCAGAATGCAGAACAAATCGAGCAGGATATTCAGTACCGTAGAGAGAAGTAGAAACCAAAACGGCGTCTTGCTGTCACCCAATGCACGGATAATACTGGACAGCAGATTATAGAAGAAAGTAAAGGGAACCCCGATAAACGTGACAAGCAGGTAATAATAGGCTCCCGTGAATATGTTCTCCGGCGTACTCATCATGTGCAGAATATCTGCACAGTAAATGCTGGTAACCACGGCAATGACAACAGACATCACCGCAGCAGCTGCAGGCTGACAGCCACATAACGGCGCATCGTGACATAATCCCGCGCACCGAACTTTTGCGCCACGGGAATGCCGAAACCTCCGCAACAGCCATTGCAGAATCCCAGAATAAGAAAAACGACCGAAGTGCTTGCCCCGACTGAAGCCAAGGCGTTGATACCCAGAAAGCGCCCCACGATGGCTGCATCCACCAATGAATAGGTCTGTTGCAGCAGATTGCCGAGCAGTAAAGGCAAAGTAAAGTTGAAAATCAACGGAAGAGCCCGTCCTTCCGTCATTTCTCTGGATGTTGCCATAAATCTGATACCTCCGAAATTGGGTGCAAAAATACGAAAAGATAGCGTTTACAGACTTGACGAAAGTCAAATTTAATAGGGAAGCTTAAGGAGAAGGAAGGCGAAGGATAAATCGTTCCATCGTGGGGGAAATATTATTCCACCATGGAGAAAAGAGGTTGTGTCAAAACGTTGGCACAACCTCTTTTATATTTTAAGTTCTGCTATATTTTCTTTTGGCTATGCTACTTTTTCCTCATGCATTTGGCAGCAAGTTGCTATATTCCAATTATATCGGGTTATAAATAGTCCCATAAACAAATATTTGGCAACTGTAATGAGCCCCTTTCCTTCTTTTATCAGTTTAGCGCACATTTTTTTGATATTAAAGGCTATAGCAAAGAAAGCAAAGTCCATTGTAACCTTGTCTTCTCCCACATGCCGGAATCTTCTGTATGCCATGTTGTATTTCATTTGTCCAAACACAGCTTCTGGTTCTATACACCTCCTGCCTCTATGCTTGATACCTTCTTCTGAGAGCAACCTTTCCCGTGCCTGCCGTTTGTATTGATTTAATCGGTGGTTGACTTCTATAATACGGTTCCCCCGAGCTTTAAAACAACTGCCACGCAAAGGGCAACCTTCGCATCTTTTTGCTTTATACCGGGCACTTTCGGTGATGTATCCGCTCGCTGTCTTGTCACGTTTGGTTCCTATACGGTTCATGTGCTGTCCCATAGGACAAACGTAATAATCCTCTTGGGCATTGTAATGGAGACTTTCGGCATGGAACGGTTGGGAGTATAACGGGGACGCTGTTCTTTATGGAAGTAATTGTACTTGATGAAGGCTTCTATCCCATTCTCCTGCATGAACCGGTAATTTTCTTCCGAACCGTAACCGGAGTCTGCCACGCAGAT
>ENA-OQCE01000783-OQCE01000783.1-human-gut-metagenome-genome-assembly--contig:-NODE-783-length-14900-cov-15.073039_pt1 | contig 14900 bp, 14 predicted proteins | sample MGYA00242495_ERZ504572 | MGnify/ENA primary metagenome ERZ504572 (study PRJEB26092, sample SAMD00036228) | human gut metagenome | host: Homo sapiens | study: EMG produced TPA metagenomics assembly of...
CACCACGACGGGCTCGGGCTCGGCGCCGGCAGGCACGTCGCAACACCGGCCGCGCGCAGCTCCTCTAAGCTCTCGAGCGTACCTCGATATCCTCGTGCGTCTCCTCAAATTCGGCGGCCACGCCCAGGAATTCCTGGATGTTCTCGGCGCGGCTCTCGGCCTCCATGGTGCCCTCGGCGCGAAAGGCCTGCAGCAGGCCCGTCTTGTCGACAATCATCTCGACAACGTCCTTGAGCTCGCCGTCCATGCGGCGGCCCTCGCGCACCAGCGACACAAAGCTCGACAGGCCATTGCGGACCTTGGCGCTAAACATGCCCGTCTCGGCGCACGCGATCTCGCAGGCTTGGAAGAACGAGCAGCGGTTGTCGCGCGCCAGCTGCTCGATCTTTTGAATCGAGGTGGAGCCGATGCCGCGGCGCGGCGTGTTGATGACGCGCTTGACGCTCATCTCGTCGGCCGGGTTCACGATCATCTTGAGGTAGGCCATGACGTCGCGAATCTCGGCGCGGTCGAAGAATCGCGTGCCGCCGACGATCTTGTAGGGCACGCCCGCGCGCAGGAACATATCTTCGAGGATACGCGACTGGGCGTTGGTGCGGTAGAACACGGCGATATCGTCGTAGCTTGTACCCTTGGCATGCAGCTTTTCGATCTCGCCGGCAATCCAGCGACCTTCGTCGCGCTCGTCGCTTGCCTGGAAAGCCTGAATCTTCTCGCCATCGCCCTCGGCCGTAAACAGGCGCTTGTCCTTGCGCTGCGAGTTGTGACGCACCACGGCGTTGGCGGCGCTCAGGATATGACCCGTAGAGCGATAGTTCTGCTCCAGCTTGACGGTCTTGCAGTTTTTAAAGTCCTGCTCAAAGTCCAGGATGTTGGTGATGTCGGCGCCACGCCAGCTGTAAATGGACTGGTCGTCGTCGCCCACGACCATGAGGTTTTGGTACTTGGCGGCCAGCAGGTTGGCGATCTCGTACTGGACGTGGTTGGTGTCCTGATACTCGTCGACGCTAATGTAGCGGAAGCGCTCCTGGTACTTGTCGAGCACCTCGGGGCGGGTGCGCAGTAGCTCGAGCGTGCGCACGAGCAGGTCGTCGAAGTCCATCGCGTTGGCGGCGCGCAGGCGGCGCTCCAGCTCCAGGTAGACTTGCGCGGCCTTTTTGTCGTTGGGGCTATCGGCGCTCTTGAGCATGTCCTCGGGCCCGATCATGGCGTTTTTAGCAGAGCTGATCTTGCTGCGGATCATGTTGATGGGGAACTGCTTTTGCTCGATGCCGAGCGCCTGCATAATGTCGCGCACCATGCGCTTTGAGTCGTCGTCATCGTAGATGGTGAATTGACCGGTATAGCCCAGCAGGTCGGCGTCCTCGCGCAGCATGCGCACGCACATGGCATGGAAGGTGCACACCCACATGCCACGAGTGCCGCTGGGGATGAGTGCCGCCAGACGCTCGCGCATCTCGGCCGCAGCCTTGTTGGTAAACGTAATGGCAAGAACCTGCCAAGGCTTAACGCCCAGGTCGCCGAGCATATGTGCGATGCGGAAGGTCAAGACGCGGGTCTTGCCCGAGCCGGCGCCGGCGAGCACCAGCAACGGGCCCTCGGTGGACAGGACCGCCTCGCGCTGGGCGGGATTAAGGCTGTCGATGTCGACGAGCGGTTGATAGGCTTGGGCGCCGGCGCGGGAGCGTCATAGATGTCGAGCGGAACGAGCTCGGGCTCCGGCGCAGCGGGGGCGGTGTATGCATCGAGCGGCACGGGTTCCGGCGCGGGCGGCACGGGTACCGCGGCGTTCTTTTCCCAGGGCAAGGGCTGGGTCATGGGCGACTCCTCATCTGACAGACGGCGCGCCTGCGGGCAGCGCCATAGTTTGAGCCGTACCAGTATACCGAGCCGCGCGGACACCGACGCAAATCACACCACGACTCCGTGCGCCGCCGTCAGGTCCGCCCCAGCGGATTTGGCGCAAAGGTGTCAGGTTAGTCTGCACCACGTTGGTGCAAAGAAACCTGACCCCAATGTACCAATCACGGAGCCACCGATGTCATGGCAACGGTAGCGAGCGGCGGCCAGGGCGAACAAATTGGCATAAAAAGGGGGCGGCATAGACCTTTTGGTCATGCCACCCCCTTTGAATGACAAGTTGTCGCCCTGGCCGCCGCGCAGCGTCGACTAAGTTAGAGGCCGAGCATCGGCTCCAGAACGAAGAAGTATGCGAGCACTACGATGCCCAGGATGATGCGGTAGACTCCGAAGCACTTGAAGTCGTGACGGCGGACGAAGCCCATGAGCCACTTGATGGCGATGAGCGAAACCACAAAGGCCACAACGCAGCCCACGCCCAAGATGGCGATCTCGTTGGTGCCGAACGTGCCGCCCTTGATGAAGTACTTGACCAGCTTGAGCGCACTCGCGCCAAACATAACGGGAATAGCCAGGAAGAACGTAAACTTAGACGCCACCGAGCGCGTGCAGCCCAAAAGCAGGCCGCCGATGATGGTAGAACCGGAGCGAGACGTACCAGGCACCAGCGAAAGCACCTGGAAGCAGCCGATACCCAGCGCAGTCTTCCAGCTGAGGTCCTCGAGCGTGGCGATGGAACCAAAGTCCAGATTCTCGTCATCGTCCTCATCCTCAGCGGTAGCCGTGGGGGGCGCCGCAAAGTGCGCACCGGCGGGACGTCCACCCGACACCACAGCACGCGAACCAAACGAACCGGCAACGGCCATTTCCTCGCGCTTGCTCGCGCGCCAGTTCTCGATCACGATAAACAGCACGCCGTACACAATGAGCGCCAGCGCCACGACGGGAGCGTTGTAGAAATGCTCCTCCATCCAGTCGTTGAGCGGCAGGCCGATCGCCGCCGCAGGAATGCAACCGAGCACAATCTTGCCCCACAGCACCCAGGTGTCGCGACGGCCCTCCTTGCCCTTGCTGGGCGAGAACGGGTTGAGCTCGTGGAAAAACAGCACGCAGACGGCCAGAATGGCGCCGAGCTGAATCACGACCAGGAACATATTCCAGAACGTCTCGCTCACGTTCATCTTGACGAACTCGTCCACCAAGATCATGTGGCCCGTCGACGAAACGGGCAGCCATTCGGTGATGCCCTCGACCAGGCCCATGAAGGCAGATTTTAGAAGCTCGATAATATCCAAAGGGACCCCCTCGTTAGACACCCGCCGGTAGATGTTCTGCGGACGATGCGGGCGATGTCCCATTATCAACCGTTGGCGGTGCGACCGCGCCTACCCTTACCAAAAAACTCGCCCGTTCACAGAATTGCGAGCAGTTAAACCGAAATCCTTGGGTATAACTGCAACAAGATAAAGTGTCCGGCGGTCAACGCACCCGCGCCCGCCCGACGCACGAGCCCCGCGCCCGTGCGATAGACCAAGGAGGAAACCATGAACGAGGGTTACACCAAGGTATTTGTTTCACTCGACGGTACTGAGCAGCAGGATTTTGTGCTCGCACGCGCCATCAAGGTCGCCGCGAACAACGGCGCCAAGCTGATTATCGGCCACGTTATCGATTCCACGGCGCTCGAGAGCGCCGGCTCCTATCCGGTCGATTTGGTCAACGGTCTGGAGGAGGCCTTTAAGAACTCCATCGAAAAGCAGCTCGAAGAGGCCAAGGCCAATCCCGATATTCCCGAGGTCGAAGTCATGATTCGCGCCGGCCGTATTCGTGAGACGCTCAAAGACGAGATGCTCGACGTGGTCAAGCCCGACCTGGTGCTCTGCGGCGCCCGCGGCCTGTCCTCGATCAAGTATGCGCTGCTGGGTTCGATTTCGACGTTCCTGCTGCGCAATACGGACTGCGACATTTTGGTCGTGAAGTAGCGTTGCTCCCACCGGCCGCGGGGCCTGCGGGTTTCCACGGGCACGTCCTCGCCGCGTTGCGGCTGCGGGATGTGCCCTTAGGAAACCCCTCCCGGCCCCGCGGCCTTCGCAGCCTTACTTCAGCGAGTTGGCTGATAAAAGATGGCGTGCCGCCCCGTTTGGGGCGGCACGTTTTGTTTTGGCTGCACGTTTTTGTTTGGGTGGGCGTCTGCCGCGTGCGTTACTCGAAATATTGAACTTATTCGTTGAAAACGCGAACGTTACGACAAAGCCTTCGCCGGAGTCGGATGCCGCCGTGACGTCGATGCCCATCTTGGAGCATAGGCGCGCCACCAGGTAGAGGCCGATGCCCGTTGCGCGCTTGGTGGTGCGGCCGTTGTCGCCGGTAAAGCCCTTCTCGAACACGCGTGGCAGGTCTGCCGCACACACGCCGCAGCCGTTGTCCGCAACGGTGAGCTCGATGCGCTCGCTCGCCAGGCCCTCGTCCAGTAACGCGCCCGAAAACACGATCTTCGCGCCGTCCTCGCGCGCATATTTAATGCTGTTCTGAATGAGCTGGCCCAGGATAAACTCGAGCCATTTTTCGTCGGTAAAGACCTCGAAGTCGAGGTTCTCGCACACCGGAGCCACGTGCGCCGCAATGAGCTCGCGCGCGTTGGCCTTAATCGCACCCGTCACCAAGGTCTTAAGGTCCCAGCGGCGAATCAGGTAGTCGCGCTCCACGACTTCCGAGCGCGCGTAGTACAGCGCCTGGTCGATATAGCGTTCCACGCGAGCCAACTCGCGACCCAGGTCATCGACACGTGTTGGGTCATCTGCGCCGCCGTCGAGGTTTTCCAGAATCAGGTGAGCCGCCGCCAGGGGCAGCTTGGCCTCGTGGACCCAGCTCTCGATATAGTCGCGATAGTCTTCGGTCTGACGCCGGCCCTCGGCAACCTCGTCGCAGGCGGCTTTGCCCACCCGGCACAGGACCTCGTACTCGAGCTCGCCCTCGGCATAGGTTGGGCATTGCACCATCTCCTGCACCCATGCGGGACTCTCGAGCTCCTCTGCCGCGCGCTCCAACTGACACAGAAAACGGCGACGGCGAGCGTACTCGATCACGATGCCGAGCATACCGAAGATAAAGGACACGCCAACCGCCACGACCACGATAGAAACGGGTGCGCCGGCGACCGTCAGCACAAAGCAGCTCAGCAGCACGCCGCACGTCCACACGGCGACGGGAAGCAGTGCATCTTTAAAGAACTTGCCAAACGACATAGCCGGCCCCTAGACCGAATAGCCTTGGCCGCGATGCGTCGTCAAATACCCCTTGATGCCGATTTTTTCGAGCGTGGTGCGCAGGCGGTTGATGTTGACGGTGAGCGTATTGTCGTCCACGAAGCGTCGGAGTCCCACAGGTCCTGCATGATGGCCGAGCGCGAGACGATCTTGCCCGCGCGGCTCAGGAGCAGCGAGAGAATGCGCAGCTCATTTTTGGTGAGCTCGGTGCTTTCGCCGGTCGCCGTGTTGGTGACCATAGAGCGGGCGAGGTCGAGCTCCAGCCCCTTGTGGACGAGCGTGCTGCGCTCGCCTGACGCCGCGGTGCGACGCAGCAGTGCGTTGATGCGCGCCACGAGCACGCGCGCGCTATAGGGCTTGGGAACAAAGTCGTCCGCGCCGAGCGTCATGGCCATGACCTCGTCGATCTCGGTCGTGCGCGAGGTGAGGACGATGATGGGGACCTCGGATTCGCGGCGAACCTCGTGGCAGATATGCTGGCCGTCCTTGACGGGAAGCGTGAGGTCGAGCAGCACCAGGTCGGGCGCGGCGGCGAGAATATCGCGCGAGACATGCTCGAACGATTCGCAGGCCTCGATTTCAAACCCGGCGCGGGCAAGGATGTCGACAAGCTCACGACGAATGGGCTCGTCGTCCTCAACGATATAGATTAGCGCCATGGATTCCGCTCCCCTCTTGATTGTCTTGCCACCATTATGGCTGCGAAACTGCAGGTGCGCGCCACGCACGTCGCCAAGGTGACAGAATTGTTCGCGAGCGGGGGCGTTTTGTCCGCCTCGCACTCGCAGCGGTGGCGGGAACCAAAATGATTCTTTAATCCCCGTCCCAGAATAATCATTTAGCGGCGGGCGCGAAGCTTTTCGTAGCCGTCGACAAAGAAGGCGACCGTGGCGGCGTCGGCCTCGGCGGCGTCCGTCTCGGTTGCGGGGACCACGCCGTGCTCGTCGCTCACCAGGAACAGCGCGCCCTTAAGCTGCGCGGGAATATCTACGCGCGTGACCGGGATGCCCTTGGTCTGGGCCAGCTGCTCGATGAGCGTCGCCGTGCCGCACAGGCACTCGTCCGCCGGCGCCACAAAGGCGAGTTCGCCGTTGTTGACGGCGGCGAGCAGCTCGGGCGCCACGCCGGTCTCGTCGGCTTCGGGAGCGGGGCCTCGGCGGAGCGGGCACGCAGCGCCTTGGCCGACGTATCGGCGAGCGGCTCGTACTCCCCCACTGTCATGGCGGCGTTGCCGTTGATGTCGATCACCAGCATGAGCACACCGTCGTGTGCGGTGTAATCGCCCTCGGCTAGCGACCACTCAACGTGCTGCTTGGCCCAGCTGAGCATGTTATGGGTAAGTAGCTCGCCCTGCACCAGGCGCTCGGACAGCGCGCGGATGTGGCGGTTGAGCATGGGCACCTTTTTATTGGACATGCGCCAACGGCAGACAAGCGCGGGCTTGTCGAGCGTGAACTTCTCGACCGCCTCCTGATTGGCGCAAAAGTCCTCGTACGCACGCTGATCCTCGGCATTGCCAAACAGCTCGGCATCATCAATCTGGGGCATGGTTGTACCTTTCGTGTTAGTCATTCCGTCCTCTTATACCAAAAAGACGGCCCTCCAAACGGAGCAGCCGTCTTTTGCAGAGATTATTTTGACGATATGGTCAGGCGACCGAACAGTTTAATGGGATAGAGAAACATCCCATTAAGGGTTTTCCAAGTGCCCGAGATTGCCCCGAAAGAGGAGCGCCGCGTACTAAATGTACGCAAGCGACGGTTTGAGGGGCAAGGTCGGGTGCTTGGGAAAGCCTCTAGTGCCTAAAATGCCTGGCTCCGGTGAAGACCATCGCAATACCATGCTCGTTGCAGGCCTGGATGCTCTCGTCGTCACGCTTGGAGCCGCCGGGCTGGATGATGCAGGTCACGCCGTGCGCGGCAAGCACGTCGACGTTGTCGCGGAACGGGAAGAACGCGTCGCTTGCGCAAGCAAAGCCGCCCTTCTCCACGCCCTCGCGCTCGCAGAAGTCCTCGGCACGCTCGCAGGCAAGCAGTGCAGAGTCAACGCGGTTAGGCTGACCCGGCCCATGCCAATGCCGGCCTTGCCCTTGGAGACCAGGATAGCATTGGACTTGACGCCCTTGCAGACCTTCCAGGCAAACTCGAGCTCGGCCATTTCGGCATCGGTGGGCTTGCGGTCGGTGGGGAACGTAAAGGTCGCGGGATCCTCGGTCACGTGGTCGACTTCCTGCACCAGCATGCCGCCGTCGATGGAGCGCAGCTCCACTTGGGCACCGTGGTCCACGCCGCCGGTAGCCAGCACGCGCAGGTTGGGGCGCTTGGCCATGCGCTCGAGCGCCTCGGCGGTATAGCTCGGGGCGATGATGACCTCGACGAACTGCTTGTTCTGATCGGCAAAGTGCTCAACCAGCTCAAAGGGAACCTCGCGGTTGCAGGCGATGATGCCGCCGAAGGCGCTCTTGGGATCGCAGGCGAAAGCGCGGTCGTAGGCGGCCGTGATGTCCTCGGCAACGGCGGAACCGCAGGGGTTCTGATGCTTGAGGATCACGCAGGCCGGCTCGTCGAACTCGCGGACCAGGTTCCAGGCGGCATCGGCGTCCAGATAGTTGTTGTAGCTGAGCGGCTTGCCCTGGATCTGCTCGGAGCCCACAAGCGGGAACTGAGAGCTCGCGGTGTTCTCGCAGCCCTCGGCAAAGCGGTAGACCGTAGCCTTTTGCTGAGGATTCTCACCATAGCGCAGGTCGTCGACCTTCTCCAGCGAAATCTCGAGCTTGGCAGAGGTGTCCGCCACGTCGCTTGCCTGGGCGGCAAGCCAACGGGAGATAGCCGTGTCGTAGGCGGCGGTGGTCTGGTAGACCTTCACCTGCAGGCGACGACGGGTGGCAAGCGTGGTGCAGCCACCGGTCTCGCGCATCTCGGCCAGGACGGCATCATAGTCGGCCGGGTCGGAGATGACGGTAACGCTCGCGGCGTTCTTGGCGGCAGAGCGCAACATGGAGGGGCCACCGATGTCGATGTGCTCGATGGCATCCGCAAAGGTGACCTCGGGGTTGGCGACGGTCTTCTCGAACTCGTACAGGTTGACGACGACCAGGTCGATCAGCTTAATGCCGTGCTGGGCGGCTCCTGCATGTGCTGCTCGGAATCGCGGCGGGCCAGCAGCGCGCCGTGAACCTTGGGGTGCAGGGTCTTAACGCGGCCGTCCATCATCTCGGGATAGCCCGTGAACTCCTCGATGGGGGTTACGGGAACGCCCGCGTCCTCGATGGCACGAGCCGTGCCGCCCGTAGAGATGATCTCGACGCCAAAGTCATCGACCAGCGTCCGTGCGAAATCGACGACGCCCGTCTTATCGGTAACCGAGATCAACGCGCGCGCGATCTTCACATCAGATCCCATGCAGTCCTCCTGTCTGGTACGCCGCCGTGCTCTGTGAGTCGGTGATACGTCGATCTGCAGCGCTCGCGCAGCGGCATTGAAAATACTGATTCAATGTAGCGCATCGAGCGCATCGATGCACCCCGCAACGGGCGCATGTGCAGAAAAAGTTTGCGAGCAGAGGGGATGGGCACGGCACCGGGCACGGTGAGTTCATGGAACACAGGGGCACCATAATTAGATGCCAATAGCGTGGTAGAACTGTGCTCGATATGCATCCGCAAAAGAAAGAGGCACCATGGTCTCGCGGGTTCTCTACCGACCGTTTGATACTGAAGACTTTGACGCCATCGCGCTGATTCTGCAGCAGCTTTGGCATAACAATTCGGATAACGATGAGTACAACCGCCTTGAGGCCGCATGCGACCTCGCCTATTGCCTTTCGTCCTCGACGTTTTCGCAGGTTGCGGTAATTGACGGCGAGGCGCGCGGCATTGCGCTTGCACGCGCAGGACAGAGCCCCGGCGTCACTATCAACGAGCATTGGATGGATACCGAACGCGCGTTGCTGTCGCAGATGCGCGAACTGGAGCCCGATGCCTGCGCCGAGTATCTCTCGTTTGTGCGCGCAACCATCCGAACCAACAACCGCCTGCTCGAGAGCAGCCCATTGCCGCACGACAACGAAGTCACGCTGCTCGCCGTCGATCCCGATGTCCATGGCCTGGGCGTTGGCTCGGTGTTGCTCGATGCCGCTGTCTCGTACCTTTCCTCGCGCGGGGCGACAAGGGCGCACCTGTACACCGACTCCAACTGCTCGTGGAAGTTCTACGAGCTGCACGGCTTTAAGCGCACGGCCACGCACCGCGCCAACCGCGAAGAGCGTCGTCACGACATGCCGCGTGAAAGCTTTCTCTACGAACTCGACCTAACAGCCTAGCCCAAGCAGCCACACCTGGTCATTTAAGAACGTCCCCAATGACTGATCCCCAACAACTAGTCATTTAAGTCTGTCCCCAATGAGTGGCCTAGGGGGTTTGTAGATAGCCCTGGTCAAAAAACATCAAATATGAGTACTGTTACCTTTTTAGTAGCAGCGATTTGGGGCATTTTTGATGCTTATAGGCATGACGACCAGCTGCACGAGCTGACATAACTCCCCAAATGTTCAATAAAATGGGCTCCTAACGAGAAGTACTCTCATTAGGAGCCCATTATTATGTGCAAACATATGTGACCAACGCAGCAACAGTACTCATATTTGGCATTTTTTGTCCACTGTCCCTTGCGCGAAGGTCCGCAGCGGAAAGTTTGACCCGTTTCGATGCACAAAAATGGGATGAATCTTCCCTGGCAACCGCCAGAAAGATCCACCCCAAAGCAAGCGCTCGCTAGAACGTTCCGCCGCCCGCCTCCGCCGCGCCGCCACCGCCGCCACCGGAAAAGCCGCCGCCGCTGCCGCCGCTCGAGCTATCGGAACTCGAAGCCAGCTCGCGGATGGTCTCGTGATACACCTCGTTGAACGAATCGAGCGGAGACTCGTTGCCGTAGTGATGGTAATACCACCAGTAGCAGGGGTAGTTGTCGTAGAAATCGTCGCTGTTGCGCAGATCCGCAGGCACGGCCTCGGCCAGCTGTCGCAGCACTTCTTTCGAAACGCCCAGGGCAACGCCCATCACCAGCAGTTTGTTCCACAAGATTAGGTCGCTGGGGATAGCCTCCTTCAGGCGCGTAAAGTCCTCGAGCCAATGCTTGAGCGCCTTGCAGCGAGCCGCCACCTCGGCGCCCTCCGGCGTGTAACGGCGGAAGGTGCAGCTCAGGACAAAGCCCACGATCGTAACGGGGATCGAGATCATAGCGGCACCGACGTTGGCATCCGCAAAGTCGGTATAGAACAGAGAGCCCAGAATGCCAAAGACAATGATGATGCCGAGAACCAGGCCGGCCACCATCGCGATAGTGCCATCCGATGCAATAAGCTCGCGCGCCTCCAGCTTGCCCTTAACTGTGCTCTGATAGTCCTCGAGCTTGTCGCCAACAGATGTGGTGCGCTCGCTAGCGTACTCCTCCAACTCGCTAAACGTGCGCGAACGGACTCCGTCCTTATCGGGCTTAACGCCAGCAAAGAAGACCTTGAGCACGTCGCGATCGATGCCGTCCTTCTTGGCAGCCTTCCAGGCCTCGTCGGTCACTGTGATGCGATACGTCTGCTCCTCTTTTTCGCGACGGAGCAGACCCTTCTTCTTGGTCTCGGTCGCTTCTTCCAGCTTGATCACGCGGTCGTCGGTGAGCTTCATAAGTGTGGCGATATATGCCTGATCGGGCACGTCGTTCCAGCTCATGAGAGCTGCAAGCACCGCGGGATGGTCGGCCGAGGGCACATCGCGGAAGTACTCGTCCTGGAAGAGTGGCTTGGGCTTGGGCCTGCGCAGCTTAAGCATCACGATCACACCGGTATAGGCAACCGCCACGACAACACACACCACGGCAATCGCGCCGGCAACCGCACGCGCGTGCTCACGGCGAGCGTTGGCCTCGTCGGCCCATTCCTTCTCTTCGCTCAGAATCGTCGACATGCGCTCTTCGCTCGAGGCGGCGAGCTGCGGCACCCAGTCGTTGGGGAAGGCGATGCGTGCCTCGGCGAATTCTCCCTCATGCACGCAGGGAATGGTATAGTGACCATGGGCTCGTCCGCATCGAGTGACACGTCGCCCGTCAGCGGGCCGTGGCCCCATGCGCGGAAGTTATCGCCCTTGACGGCGGCCGTCCCGGCAGCGGCATTTGCAAAGTAGACTTCCATCTCGACGTCATCGGAGTCCGCAGACCAGCCGTCACCCACAAATTTCCAGTAGAGCTCGGCGGTATCGGCCCAGTTCATAACCGCACCGGTCATGGAATAACTCACGTAGTAGATTGCGCTGTCGCCGCTCTCGTGAGGGCTGAACACCTTAATCTTTACGCCGTCGTCGGACTGCTCCACCGTGTAAACGCCGTCGTCGCCTTTGTTTGCGCTGTCGACCTTGTTAAACGCAGTGTCGTCTTCCTCGACGCTCAGCACATTGACGACCACCGAGCCGCCTTGCTGGTTAGAGCCTGTATTGATATCCCAATACACGCCGTTAATGTCATCGTCGAAATCGAACTGGCGTCCCTCGACAACGGTCAGCGAGCCATCGGCCTCGACCGTGGCACCGATATAGGTTTGGCTCATGGAGTAGCCGTCGGCGTGCGCGGCGGCAGGCAGCAGCAACAACGCAAGCGCGACGAGTGCGCAGACGGAAGCGAATCGCGCAAACAGGCGGCGCTGCCGACAGGGCTGGGCAACGGGGGCGTTCATAGGCACATCCTTTGTCTGTGATACCAACAGCGTCATTGTCCCACGTTTGCGGGTTCATGTGACGAACATCTAGCCAGCGGAGTATCAAACGGGACGAAAGTCACGCCCGCCGCCGGCACCTGGGGACGTTCCTTATCTGCCGGCAATCTGGGACACTCCTTGGCATAGCCCGCTCCGGCAATAGATACCACTTCATAGCTCCATCACAGGTGTAGCGGCTTTGTGTGGGCGCGGCATGCGCTGATTGAGCCGCCAGTTGAGGGGCATAAAGCAGTTGAGCGAAAACGGTTTGCCCCTTTGCCGTCCGCTCGAGGATCATGTCCCCCTTTTCCGCGGAAACCCCGGCAGTTGCGAAGAGCTGCCGGGGTTTCTGTCGTTTGAGGGCTAAATTGATTGACGACGATTAAGGTGCCGAGCCGGTGGTCCGGCACGCGCAACGCGCGGCCTCAGCAACTTGCAGGCCACGGCAGCGTCTCCCCCACCGCGCCCCGCGCTATACTCGTCCGCATGGACATCAACGCACGCAACATAGCAACAACCGCCGCGACGCGCCAACGACGCCGGCCGCTCCCGCGCCCGTCGTGGGCGCTTCGCCCCGTCGCCTCGGGCCGTATGCACCTGGCAACGTGTTCAGCTGCCTGTGCGCATGGCTTTCGGCCCGCAGCCAGGGCGGCAGCATCGTGTTACGCATTGAGGACTTGGACGATCGCTGCAAGCGCCCGGAACTTGCCGCCCAATTGATTGACGACCTGGCCTGGCTGGGGCTGGAGTGGGACGAAGGCCCCTACTACCAGCACGACCGCCTAGACCTGTACGAGAGCGCCTTGCGCCGGCTGAAAGACGCCGGCCTCACCTATCCCTGCTTTTGCACACGCGCCGAGCTCCACGCCGCGAGTGCACCGCACGCGAGCACGGCACGCCCATCTACCGTGGCGCCTGCCGAAGTCTTTCGGCCGAGGAGGTGGCCCGCCGCAGCGCCCTGCGCGCCCCGGCCACACGTCTGCGCGTGCCCACCGTCGACGACCTCGCAGAGACGTGATCGAATTTGTGGATCGCACGTACGGCGCCCAATGCGAAGCACTCGCCACCGAGTGCGGCGACTTTTTGGTGCGCCGCAGCGACGGCGTGTTTGCCTATCAGCTAGCGTGGTGGTCGACGACGCTGCCATGGGCGTCACCGAGGTCGTGCGCGGATGCGACCTGCTGGGGTCCACACCGCGCCAGATCTATCTGCAGCACCTGTTGGGACTGCCCACGCCGCACTACGGACATATTCCGCTGCTCATGGCACCGGACGGCCGCCGCCTTTCCAAACGAGACCGCGATCTGGACCTGGGCGAACTCCGCGCCCGCTTTGGCACGCCCGAAGCGCTGCTGGCTGGCTCGCCGGGCAAACGGGCATCGCGCCGGACACCACGCCGCGCTCTGCCGAGCGGCTGGTCGAGCACTTTAGCTGGGACGTCATCCGCGCGCACCGCGAGAACATCACTGTAACGGCCGAGTAGCCAAATACGCCCCACCCCTACGCAACATCCCAAGGCTGGAGTTCGTCGCCCAGGCGAACGATGCAGTCGTAGAGCACGGTATGGCGCTCGGTCGGGTTGGCATCCCGATGAAAATGCCCGTAGTACCAGCGCTTGTAGTCCAAGCGGTCTTCCAACTCGTCAAAAAATGCCGTAAGTCGATCGACGGCGGGGCAATTCCAGCCGGGCGCCGGATAGAGCGTGGGCGAAAGCATGCGCGTAGAGCAGGTGTGGGTGACCACGTAGTCGACCTTCCAGCCCACGCTGTCGAGCTTCGTCCGTGCCTCCTCAAAGTTGCGCTCGTCCGGCAACTCCTGCGGCCACCAGCTGGAATACGGAATGCGGTATTCCTTGTCCACGCTCGTGGCGCCGCCCATGGTAAAGACCGTTGAGCCGTCGAGCTCAAAAACGTCGCCACGCGTCAGGCGCCGTATGGGGGAGGTATCCGACAGGCGCTGCGTCAGCCCACCGTGCCACAACTCCATGGGTCGCTCCGCCCAGTGGTCGAAACGTTCGTGGTTGCCGTCGACGAACAGCACGGTATAGGGGCGCGACTCCAGCCAAGCGATGTCGGCACACTCCTCGGCAGAGAAATCCCACGGAAAGCCAAAGTCGCCGGCAATGATGAGATAGTCGTCGCTCGTCAGGCTTTCCCCAAGATCCCAATCGCGCAGCTTTTGCATGTCGAGGCCGCCGTGAATATCGCCCGTCACATAGACCGTCATCGGATTACCACTTCCCTGTAAGTCGCTAGCCCACATTCTGCACGATCACTAAGCCAACCGTTCCAGCCCTTCCATCCTTTAGGACCTACCCCTCGCTCTTCCATCCACACGGGTCAAGCACCCAAAAAACCAGATCGAGCACGCCGCTGGTCATCATGGCACCGGCAAGGGCCATGCAAACATGCAGAGAACTGGCACTTCGGAGCACGTCAAATGGTCCCAGAACAGCCAGCAGCGCGACCGCCACGCCGGCCGCGCACAGCACAAGACACGGCCCTGCGTCCTTGACGCACTTCTTTGCAAGGTGCTTGGTGTTGCCACTCATCAATATCGAACTCCTTAGAGGGTCGTTTTTCAGATGCATGCCGCCGCGACGGAGCATGGCGGCAGGGTAAGTGTCACATATCGTGCGGACATCAATGGAGAAACCGCCTGCTCGACCAACCCTTGACGCCGTTTTGCATCGGTACCCCATCCCCCGCTATCGCTCTATTACTTTTTCCGCGAAGTGAGCGTCTGTTTTTGGACCCCTGGAGCATCCGCATTTTTCAACGGCATAAACGCAGGATTCTGGCATCAAAACCGCAGAGAACGGCGCCCTCAAAGTGTCAATGCTTCGGGGGTCCGATTTTGCTCGTTCACTTCTCGGGAAAAGTATTAGACCTCGCCGCCAACCATAAAGAATAATCCCTTCCACACACCCAAAAACTCATCCAACATTAATCTTGGCTCAAGAATCGCTTAATCTATAACCTGCACTATAGAGTTCGACCAAGGGCGGGCGCGCCGCTGCAACGCAGGCCGCCGAAC
>ENA-OQCE01000784-OQCE01000784.1-human-gut-metagenome-genome-assembly--contig:-NODE-784-length-14900-cov-1.841400_pt1 | contig 14900 bp, 18 predicted proteins | sample MGYA00242495_ERZ504572 | MGnify/ENA primary metagenome ERZ504572 (study PRJEB26092, sample SAMD00036228) | human gut metagenome | host: Homo sapiens | study: EMG produced TPA metagenomics assembly of...
TGTTTTTTGTGTATGGCTCATTCCTTTGTTTTGGATGCCCGCAGTATTTCGCGTTTGCCACCCGGCGGACCGGGAAGACGCTCTACCCTAAATCCGATGGCTTGCAAAAGCCTGCGGATAACGCCTTTTGCACAATATGTGGTCAGTATGCCGTTGTTGTTCATGGCGGCATATATGTGCCGGAAAAGCTCTTCGCTCCACATTTCCGGCTGTTTTTCGGGAGCAAAGGCATCGAAATAGACAAGGTCGAAGTAGTGATTAGTGGTTAGCGATGAGTGATGAACAGGTAATCTGTCACTCATCGCTGACTGCTTGTCGCTCATCACTTTATTTACGTCTCCTTGTATCTTGTGTAACGTGAAGTACGGTGTAATGTTCACGTCTTTGTGCCAGGGTGCCGTGTGTAATTCCTTAAACAGGGGATTGTCGCTATAATGTAAAACATCCACCTCTTCCCATGACAGAGGATAAAGTTCGATGCCGGTATAGTGAACCGGCCTTTGCTCCAGTCCGGCTGTTTCCAGTGTGAGCAGAGCGTTCAACCCCGTGCCGAAGCCTATTTCAAGGATATGCGGCAAGGTAGCGGCGGAGGCTTTCAGTCCCATGTCGATGAAAATATGTTGCGATTCTGTGCGCGCCCCTTTTACCGAGTGATAATGCTCATTCAACTCCGGCACAAACAATGTGGTGCTTCCGTCTTCCGTCTGTTCTATAATCCGTTCCATACCCGCTAATCACTAAATATTAATTACCAACCGCTAAACACTCATCACCGACAAAGCGCCTTGAAGAGCCGATAACATAACGATGTACCGTATCAGTTTCCTGTAAACATGGAAAGGGAAGTCAGCATTACGTTGCTGCGCATAAATCCCAGTGCTATGGCAATGGCTTCTCCTATAAAGGGCAGAAAGGCAAAGAAAGCATGAGCGCTCCTTTACCTTGCAGGAAACGCTGCATTTTGTCTATTTTTTCTTGCTTCACTTTGAAATATTTTTCATCCAGTCTGTCTTGCCGAGATGTCCCATGTAATAGCAGGTCATACCGCCCATTGTGTTTCCCAGTGTGGCGGCAAGAACACAGATGGCAGGGTTCAAGCCTACCTTGACGAGTGCCAGCATCACCAGCTCGGAACTGAACGGAATGATGCTTCCCGCCAATAAGGCCGAGATAAAGAGCCCTGCATATCCCCAGTCTATCAGGAGTTGTATGAGTGTATCTATAAAAGCGTCCATAGATTGAATCCGAATAAAGTAAATAATCCGACCAGCATAATGATGAAGAACAGGTTGGAACTCCGGCTGTTGGTCAGTACGAATAAGTGTCCTATCAGAATACTGGTGCCGATTAGCAGCAGAGAGAACAGATGGGGATACAGAGCGGGTTGCAGTCCTATATAGACGAAAATACAGAAGTTCAGGAATATCAGGAAGTGCAGATAGCTGCGCGTACGTATCTTGTCCTCATATCCGGCTATTAGACAATGGCTTGAACTGACCATATATAAAAGGAGTATATACCCGATTGTCGCCAATTCCCAAGGTCGGAAACCAAATAGGATAGAGCGGAAATTCACCAGTTCCAGGAATGGCTGGTAGAATAAATCCATGTGTCCGGATAGATAGGCATAGCCCAATAGAAACCAATAAGGTACGCTCCAGCCGATAAGCGAAGCGAAAAAACTCTTGGGGTGCAGGGACTGGAAACTATACGCGCTATCCAAAATACGGGAACAAAGAATATCAGTTGCGGAAAAAGCAGACTCCCCATTCCTATAAATACGAACGCGTGAAACAGATAGCTTGCAGACTTGGATTGCTGATAGCTCTTGAACAGGAAATACAGAGCAATGAGAAAAGTGACCGCTACCAAATCTCCTGCATACAGTATGTGCATGTAGGGCAGACGGAAATCAGCAGGAAATAAATGGCTGTCTGTACTGAGGCCCGCATGCGGATGATGGCAAAGGCGTTGTTCAGCCCGATAAGAAAATATCCTATGACGGAGTACAGGATGAAGCTGAAAAGACGAGTGCCCCACGTTGGAATACATGAGCTATAGAATATGTCCCATAGGGGGTAATTGCCTTTCCGTATCTCCAAATCGGGCAACAGAATAGCGCTCAGTATCCAGCAGGCTACTGATATAAGGATGGCGGCGGGAAGCGTAAATCGTCCCGCCGTAACCCGATTTTGGAATCTTTGGCTTCTCATTGACTGTTAAAGGTCGAATCCGATATCGCGACGGAAGTATTTGCCTTCAAAACTTAACATGTCGGCTACTTTATAACTCTTTTTCAAAGCCTCTTCTTTTGTCTCTCCATAGGAGCAGACAGCTATGACGCGTCCGCCGTTGGTGACGATATGCCCGTCTTTTACGGCAGTACCGGCATGGAACAGGATGCTGTCCGTGGTTGCTGCCAAATCAAAGCCGCTCATGGGATAGCCTTTCTGATACGTTTCGGGGTACCCGCCGCTGACCAGCATTACGCAGGCAGCCGTGCGCGGGTCGAGTTCCATTGCCTTGGTATCGAGGTTTACCTTGTGCACGCCTTCGAAAAGCTCTACAATGTCGCTCTTGATGCGCAACATGACACTTTCGGTTTCCGGGTCGCCCATACGTACATTGTATTCGATAACCATAGGCTCGTTCTGTACATTGATAAGTCCCAGGAAAATGAAACCTTTGTACAGAATGCCTTCTTCGCGCAGCCCGTTGATGGTAGGCTCTATGATGCGTTTGCGCACCTTTTCCATAAATACCTCATCGGCAAACGGAACGGGTGTTACGCTACCCATACCGCCGGTGTTCAATCCCTTATCACCTTCTCCGATACGTTTATATCTTTGGCTACAGGCAGCACCTTATAGTGCTCACCATCGCTCAGGACAAATACCGAGCACTCTATCCCGCTGAGGAATTCTTCGATAACCACTGTTGCACTGGCATCGCCGAACATACCGCTGAGCATCTCCTTCAGCTCTTTCCGGGCTTCTTCCAGAGTCGGAAGAATCAGCACGCCTTTACCGGCGCACAGGCCATCGGCTTTCAGAACGTAGGGAGCGGTGAGCGTTTCGAGAAAAGCAAGTCCTTCTTCGAGTGTTGCAGCAGTCACGCTTTTATAGCGGGCGGTAGGGATGTGATGGCGCAGCATGAATTCCTTGGCAAATTCTTTGCTGCCTTCCAATTGCGCACCTTTTGCAGAAGGACCGATGACAGCAATGTGCCGTGTAGCGGCATCTTCTTTGAAGAAGTCGAAAATGCCCTGTACCAACGGGTCTTCGGGACCCACTACAATCATGTCAATCTTATGTTCAAGGGCAAAAGCTTGAGGGCGGGGAAGTCCGTAGCTTGATGGTACATTTTCGCTACTGCACTTGTTCCCGCATTGCCGGGAGCGATATACAGTTTCTCTATTTTGGGGCTTTGTGCAATTTTCCAAGCCAAAGCGTGTTCACGGCCACCTGAGCCAAGCAATAATACTTTCATTTTATGGATACGTTTAATTGTTTACTGTTGAAAATGTGTCCGGTTTATAAATAATCCTCGAAATATAGGGTTATCTTTTCGTGCAGATGTACGCGGTCGCGTCCCAAAACGTTGTGTTTATGTCCGGGATAGATAAACAGATCGGGATAGGTGCGTGCATCCACGCATGCCTTCATGAAAGAAAGCGTATGCTGGGGCACGCAGGTGTCGTCGTGGTCATCGTGGATAATGAGCAGATGTCCTTTCAGTTGCCCTGCGAGGTTCTTCAAGTCGCACTGTTCATAACCTTCGGGGTTTGTCTGCGGGGTGTCCATATAGCGCTCGCCATACATTATCTCATAATATTTCCAGTCGATGACCGGTCCGCCGGCCACGCCTACTTTGAAAATCTCCGGATAGCGCAGCATGAGTGCGGTAGTCATGTGTCCGTCGAAACTCCAGCCGTGAACGCCGATGCGGTTACTGTCTATGTAAGGCAGGCTTTTCAGGTAGTCCACTCCTTTTACCTGGTCTTTGCCCTCTTCAATACCTAAGTGTCTGAAGGTGACGTTTTCGAACTCCAGCCCCCGGTTACTGCTACCGCGGTTGTCGAGCGTGAACATGATATAACCCTTATTGGCCATATAGATGTCCCAGCCGCGTGCGTCATTCATCCAGCCATTGGTAATCATCTGGGCATGAGGACCGCCATATACATAGACGATTGCAGGATATTTCTTATTCGGGTCGAAGTCGGCAGGCTTTACAAGGCGGTAATATAAGTCGGTCTTGCCGTCGGCAGCCTTTATTGTACCGGTTTCTATGGCAGGCATGACAAAGCTTCATAAGGATTCTTCGCAGTGAGCAAAGAGACACTTTTCTTGTTTTGGGTATTGGTTATCTCTATTTTGCGGGGAGTATCCGGAGTTGAATACCGGTCGATAATGTAATTGCCCGAAGCGGAAAGTATCCCGTTGTGTACTCCCTTGCTGTTGTCCAATGGAGTACGTTTGCCGGTATTGACATTGACCTTGTACAGGTTGCTTTGTAAAGGAGATACTTCCGTAGAAGCGATGATAACTTCTTTCTTTCTGGCATTGAATCCTAAAACGTTCTGTACCAGCACTCCCCTTTTGTCAGTTGCTTGATAAGCTTGCCGTCCGTATTGTAGAGATACAGATGGTTGTAGCCGTCTTTCTGGGTCTGGTAGATAAATTGAGTATGATCCAAGGCAGGAACAGGATGGGTTGTTGAGGCTCCACATATTTGGGATGCGTTTCTTCGATAAGCGTGGACATCAGTTCGCCGGTCTCGCTGCTGTATCGGCAAAGTTTTGCATGATTCTGGTCACGGTTCAGCTCTATGAGATAAAGACTCTTTCCGTCGGGTGCCCAACTGATATTGGTGAAATAACGGTTGGTAGGATCGCCGGTATTCAAGTAAACGTTTTTTTGAGTGTCCGGATTATAGATACCTACGGTAACCTGATGGCTGAGCATCCCTGCCATCGGATAACGTATCTTGTCCACTAGTGCTATTCTGGGAGTAATATCCACCAGCGGATAGGGAGTTACCATGCTTTCGTTCATGCGGTAAAAGGCCAGCAGATTTCCTTGGGGACTCCAGAAGGTGCCCTTGCCGATTCCGAATTCATTGCGGTGTACGCTCTGCCCGCATACAATTCCTTCGGGTTCTTCGGTTACGGCTTTGTTGTCTACGAAGAGGTTATTCTTAACGGTATAGGCTATGTGTCCGCCTTCCGGGGTATAGTCAATGTTTGCACCGTTTCTTTTCTCCGGCCTGCGGCAGACCTTTGACGAATTCATCTTTCTCGAAATCATAAACGATGTATCTCGCAGGCAATTTGATAAGCATATACGGTTTGTCCGGCCATGGAAACTCGGTATTGTAGAAATGCTGTACTTTATTTCCCTTATGGCCGGGTGTTGCGGTTGTTTCCGTAGGAGTTATCAGTGAGTTGAGTACTTTATTTACCTTTTCCCGGGTTGTGAGCAATGTCTCCTTCCCGTTTTTGGGATTGACGGCAAACAAAGAGTCGATGCCGGGTTTTATACATACGTCACCCCACCACTGCAAACCCGGCAGGTTCTCAGCGATACGATAGGTTGCGCCACCGGGAAGAAGGTCTTCCAGAGTGGGCATTTTCAAGTTTTGTGCCATAAGCTCCATTGAAGATAAAGCGGGTGTTGCCAGTAACAATACCATGATTGCCTTACCGATTCTCTTTATGTTCATAGCTTTTAATTTTAACGGTTTCAGTCGTTATTCCGTTCGTTGTTCCGTTTCCGAACTCTCCCGGTTTACGTTCTTTATTAAATTCTCGCTCTCTGTCAAATTCTCGCTTCGGTTTCCATTCTCCGTCTGCCGGTTTTCTGTATTCACGAGGCTTGAACTCCCGTTTATCATCCGATTTGAATTCTCTTCTCTCTCTCGGCTTGAATTCCCTTTTCTCTCCGGATTTAAACTCTCTTCTTTCTCCGGTCTTGAATTCTCTTTTTTCTCTTGCAGCGTAAGGTCTGTACTCTTTATTACCCTCTTCGCTTTCCTGCTTTTTGAATTCTTTGTATTTTCCGTCGAAGATTTCGTATTTACGGAACTCACATTCCAGAGCGCCGTTGAACAGAGGTATCTTGGCAGTAGGTTTCAATCCGATTTGATCGAAGCATTCTTCACGATAAGAAAGTATCCACGCGGTGTTGCCTGTAAACGCGTGTTTCAGCCGTTCGCCAATCATGGAGTATAAGCCCAGCAGGTCGTTGGTAGATATACGCTCTCCATAAGGCGGGTTGGTAATGATAACAGCCTTTTCCTTAGGTTGCTCAAACTGCTGGAAAGGTTGCAACTTCAGCGTTACGTCTTTGGATACGCCTGCTGCCTTGATGTTATGGGTTGCAATTTCGTTGGCTTTCGGGTTGTTGTCGTACCCGTATATCTTATGAGCGAATTCACGTTCCTGGCTGTCATCGTTATAAATCTTATCAAACAGCTCCTGGTCGAAATCAATCCACTTTTCAAAAGCAAACTCCTTACGGAATACGCCCGGTGCGATATTCCTGGCTATCAAGGCAGCTTCGATGGGGATTGTTCCCGAGCCGCACATCGGGTCTATCAGGTCACATTCTCCGTGCCAACCGCTCATTAATATCATGCCGGCTGCCAAAACCTCATTCAGAGGAGCTTCCACGGCTTCCTGACGATAACCGCGGCGGTGCAGAGACTCGCCGGATGAATCGAGAGAAAGAGTGCATTTGGTTTCTGCAATGTGAATGTTCAATAATACATCCGGCTTGCTGATACGTACAGACGGGCGTTTGTCGTATGCATCCCGGAAATAGTCCACAATGGCATCCTTCACTTTGTAGGAAACAAATTTGGAATGGCGGAATTCCTCGCTGAACACAACTGCGTCTACGGCGAAAGTTTTATCTATATCCAGATAATCTTCCCAGTGGATTGCCTTGATCTGTTCATACACCTCATCGGCATTTTTCGCTACAAACTGTTTGATAGGTTTCAGGATGCGGATAGCGGTCCGCAGGCAGAAATTCGCCTTGTACATCATCTCCTTGTCGCCGCGGAATGATACCATACGACGTCCTATCTGTATCTCGTCTGCACCCAAAGAGGTCAGTTCCTGTGCCAATGTTTCTTCCAGTCCCTGGAAAGTTTTGGCAATCATTTCGAATGATTGTTCGCTCATCTACTTATTTATGATTTATAATTTATGATTTATTCCGGTATGATTTCATTTTTACTATTACGCATATGGTATGGATTATAATTCTGAAATCATAAAATCTCTTACTTTTTTGCTTTGGTTTGTACTATTCTTGCGCCTGCGGGCACATCTTCCGTTACCCAGATGTTGCCGCCTACGGTAGCGTCTTTTCCGATGGTGATACGCCCTAATATGGTGGCATTGGAATAAACAATGACATTGTCTTCCAGTATGGGATGGCGGGGTATGCCTTTGATGGGTTTACCGTCCTGGTCCAGCGGGAAACTTTTGGCTCCGAGGGTTACACCCTGGTATAGTTTTACGTTCTTGCCGATGATACAAGTCTCGCCGATTACCACACCTGTACCGTGGTCTATCGTGAAATAACCGCCTATGGCAGCTCCCGGATGAATATCGATACCGGTTTCGCTATGGGCCATTTCGGTGATGATACGCGGAATGAGAGGCACGCCGAGTACCAACAGTTCGTGTGCTATGCGGTAATTGCTGATAGCGCGTATGGCCGGATAGCAACTGATAACCTCGCCAAACGAATGTGCGGCAGGGTCGCCGTTGTAAGCGGCTTCAACATCCGTAGCCAGTATGCGACGCAGTTCAGGTAAATGGCTGATGAACCGGGCGGCAATTGATGCGGCCTCCTCACGTTGAAGTTCGGTACAGCAACTGCATTCGTCATCACTGCCGAAACAGAGTCCTGCCAATATTTGCTCGGTCAGCAGGTCGAACAGTCTTTCTACATTGACTCCGATATGGTAAGTTACCGTACGGCTGTTGACCGTTGAATTTCCAAAATATCCGGGGAAGATAATGGCACGTGCAAGTTCGATAATATCGCACAATGCCTTAGCTGAAGGCAATGGATTGCCGTCCGTGTGCTGGTGAAACAGTCCTTTGTAGGATTCGCTTTCCGATAGCTCATCGACTGCCTGTGTCAGGATGTGAGTAAAATTAAGTGGACTCATTATGATATCCTTTATTAATAAAGTGGCTACAAAGGTATAAAATACTCACCAATTTTCCTACATATCCCTCATTTATAGTATGGATTTACCACATTTATGGTATTTTGAATGAACGGACTCCGCCGTACTTTTATCTTATTGATAATTCACTGTAAGATATGAAAAAAATAGCACAACGTCTGACTGATTTAGTTGGCAATACTCCTTTGTTGGAGTTGAACAATTATGGTAAAAACAAGAACTTGAAAGCTCGTGTCATCGTCAAACTGGAATACTTTAATCCTGCGGGCAGCGTAAAGGACCGTGTTGCGCTGGCTATGATAGAAGATGCGGAAACGAAAGGACTGTTGAAGCCCGGTGCAACGGTTATTGAGCCGACCAGTGGGAATACCGGGGTAGGGCTTGCCTTTGTGGCAGCTTCCAAAGGCTATAAATTGATTTTGACTATGCCGGATACCATGAGTACGGAACGTCGCAATCTGCTGAAAGCCCTTGGTGCGGAACTTGTTTTGACGCCCGGTGCAGACGGTATGAAAGGTGCTATAGCCCGTGCCGAAGAGTTGCAGGCAAGCACTCCCAGTTCACTGATTCTGCAGCAGTTTAATAATCGGGCTAACCCTGCCGTTCATGAGCGCACTACCGGACAGGAAATCTGGCAGGATACGGACGGGAAGGTCGATATATTCGTGGCCGGTGTGGGGACCGGCGGAACGGTGAGCGGCGTGGGTGCGGCTTTGAAGAAACATAACTCCCGGATACAAGTGGTAGCCGTAGAACCGGAAGATTCTCCGGTATTGTCAGGCGGAAAACCGGGCCCGCATAAGATTCAGGGTATCGGTGCAGGTTTTGTTCCGAAAAACTATAATAGTGCCGTGGTAGACGGAATTTTGCAGGTGTCCAATGATGATGCTATCCGTACCGGGCGGGAACTGGCGAAATACGAAGGCCTGTTGGTGGGGATTTCTTCGGGAGCGGCTGTCAGTGCTGCAACCCAGTTGGCGCAGTTGCCGGAGAATGAGGGTAAAAACATAGTAGTGTTGCTCCCTGATACGGGAGAACGCTATTTGTCGACGCTGTTGTATGCCTTTGAGGAATATCCCTTATGATGAGTTATGTGCTCAGTCCTATACAGAGACTACCTATGTGACTGAAGTACTTTGAGTATAGGACTGGGATACCTTGAATATGCAGGTTAGTGGCAATCAAACTTCGGGCAAAGTTTTTTGTAGAGATTATTTCAATTCACTCGGCCTCAGCCCGAACGATTTGCAGCTTATTTCATCTACTTTCACTTCCCATATTTTCACATTGCGTACAGCCGGTTCGGCGTAGCTACATGCATTGTCCGTATATTGCTTCATAAGCAGGTCGAGTATCCGTCGCTTTTCATCCATATCTTCTATGAAACGCACTTTGCCTTTACAGATAACGCTGCGGGATTTCATGCTGTAACTGCAAGCTATCTGTTTATGCATATACACCAGTTCGTGCCCTTCACAGAAGGTGATGCAGACCTGCGGATGCCGTGCCACCATTTCTACTTTACTTCCTTCGGGGCCCGAATGCAGATAAATAGTATCATTTTCCCAGGCAAAGTTCATAGGTATTACATACGGATTACCCTCTCCGTCGATAATCCCGACCGTACAATAAGGCATTTACGGATGATATCTTCTATTTGCGAGCGGTCTGTAATAGTAATTGTCTTCATGTATGTGTAGGTAAGCTTTTGTAACTGACAATGATAATTCCGCCTATTCAACCAGTGCAAAGTCCAACTGCTTTTTCTCCAGGTTGGCGCGTGCCACCTTGATGGTGATAGCGTCGCCGAGGCTGTATGTGCGTTTCTTCCGTCGTCCGCGCAGGCAATAATTCTTTTCGTCGAATTCGTAGTATCATCATCGAGGTCGCGGATAGGTATCATTCCTTCACATTTATTCTCGTTCAGCTCAACGTACAGTCCCCATTCGGTAACACCGGAAATAACGCCGTCGTAAGTCTGTCCCAGGCGTTCCGTCATGTATTCCACCTGTTTGTACTTGATAGAGGCGCGTTCCGCATTGGCAGCTATCTGTTCCATGCTGCTGGAATGCTCGCAGAGGGCTTCGTATTTCTGTTCGGAAACGCTTCGTCCGCCTAAATCCAGGTATTTGGTCAGCAACCGGTGCACCAGCATGTCCGGATAGCGTCGGATGGGAGAAGTGAAATGGGTGTAATAATCGAATGCCAATCCGTAGTGACCGATGTTGTGCACGGAATAGCGTGCTTTCTGCATGGCACGGATGGATACGGTTTCAATAAGGTTCTCCTCTTTCTTTCCCTGAATATCATCCAGCAGATGGTTGATGGATTTGGATACATCCGTTTTGGTTCCGCCGGTGCGCAGTTTGTAGCCGAAGCGGGCAATGAACTGTGCCAGATTATCCAGTTTTTCCGGGTCCGGAAGGTCGTGAATACGATAGGGGAATACTTTCGGCTTTTTGCTTTTGGGTACACGTCCTATTTTTTCCGCTACAGTGCGGTTGGCGAGTAGCATGAACTCTTCTACCAGTTTGTTGGCGTCTTTGGATTCCTTGAAATATACGCTGACAGGCTTGCCCTGCTCGTCAATCTCAAATTTCACCTCATAGCGGTCGAAGTTGATGGCGCCGGCGGTAAACCGTTTTTCACGCAATATCTTGGCAAGCGAGTCCAGCTTGAGGATTTCTTCCTTAAAGTCTCCCTCTTTGGTTTCGATAATCTGCTGCGCCTCTTCGTAGGTGAAGCGGCGGTCGGACTTGATAACCGTATGCACAATGCGCGAGTTCTTCACTTCTCCCTTGTCCGTCATCTCGAAGATGGCAGAGTAGGCCAGTTTCTCTTCATCGGGGCGCAGGGAACAGATGAAGTTACACAACCGTTCGGGCAGCATCGGATGGTGCGGTCTACGAGGTAAACGGATGTGGCGCGTTTCTCGGCTTCTTTGTCGATGATGCTGCCTTCCGTTACGTAGTGCGTCACGTCGGCAATGTGTACACCCACTTCCCAAAGATTGTCCTTCAGTTTGCGGATGGACAAGGCATCGTCAAAGTCCTTAGCGTCTTTGGGGTCTATGGTAAAGGTGGTTACATTGCGGAAATCCTCACGTTTGGTATATTCTTCTGCGGGAATTTCGGCAGGTATCCTGTCTGCGGCTTTTTCCACGGATGCGGGGTAAACATACGGCAATCCGAATTCGGCCAGGATGGCGTGCATCTCGGTGGTGTTATCTCCGGCTTTCCCCAGAATGTCGATAACCTGACCGATAGGATTCTTTGCCTTGTCAGGCCATTCCACCACTTTGACGATGGCCTTGTCGCCTGTCTTTCCACCTTTCAGTTTCTCTTTGGGGATAAAGATATCATTGGCCAGCGTGCGGTTTTCCGTAACAAGGAAAGCATATGATTTGGCAACTTCCAATGTTCCTACGAAGGTATCGTTGGCGCGTTCCAGTATCTCGATGACTTCGCCTTCGGCTTCGCGTCCGCGGCGTTTGGCATAAAAGGCGATACGCACTTTATCGCCCGCCATGGCGTGTGCCGAGTTCCGTTCGGCAATGAAGATGGGGTCGCCGCCGCCTTCGGGTATGAATGAGTTCTTTCCGTTGCTCTTGCGTTGGAAAGTGCCGGTCATCTCCACACCATGATTGTTCAGTTTGTATTTATGCTTGTCCACTTCGGTGATGTAATCGTCATCCGACAGTTCAGACAGTATATCCATACACAGCATTTTCAGCGGGTGTGTAGTGAGATGCAGTTGTTCGAAAATGTATTTCAGGGACAGTACTTCGTCTTGTTTTACGTGGAAGAAGTCCAATAGTGCTTTGACGAGCTCTTTCTTCTTCATTCGCTTGTCGGCTTTTTTCTCTTTCTTTCCTTTTTTGTCTTAGCCATATCTGATGTCTTTTTATCTTTCTTGCAAAGTAAACAAATAAATGTATTCACTCGTTCACTCCGGCTTCAAAATCTTTCTGTCTTACTGAAAATTATAAGGGAACGATCGGTCATAACGGATTTATGTACTATATTTGCAACAACTTAGAAAAACGTCATGGAAGTACAATCTATGGATAAGGAAGAGGTTGCGAGGGAAAAAGGCATTTACCGCGTAACGATTGTGGGGAGCGTAGTGAACTTCCTGCTGCTTCTGTTCAAGTTCTTTGCGGGCATCATGGGGCATAGTGCCGCCATGCTGGCGGATGCCGTACATTCGTTATCGGACTTTGTTACAGACATCATTGTCATTGTTTTTGTGCGTATCTCTTCCAAGCCGGAAGATGAGGGACACGACTACGGACATGGCAAATACGAGACTTTGGCAACTGCCATTATCGGCATAATATTGCTCGGCGTCGGTTTTGGGATTTTCTGGAACGGTGCTTCATCTATCTATCGGTTTCTTCACGGTGGTTCTTTACAGGAACCGGGAATGCTGGCACTGATAGCGGCATTGGTGTCCGTTGCCTTTAAGGAAGCGCTTTATCGCTATACGGTGTTTAAGGGGAAGAGGTTGAATTCTCAGGCAGTGGTGGCCAATGCGTGGCATCATCGCAGTGATGCTCTTTCTTCCATAGGAACTGCCATGGGTATCGGCGGGGCTATTCTTTTGGGAAATCATTGGCGGGTGCTCGACCCGATAGCCGCGGTTGTTGTCAGTTTCTTCATCATGAAGGTGGCCGTAAAGTTATTGATTCCTTGCGTAGATGAGTTGCTGGAGAAATCGCTGCCCGCCGATGTGGAAAATGAAATTCAGAAGATTATCCTTTCTTTTCCCGGAGTAGTTCGCCTCACCATTTGCGCACCCGCCGTATCGGGAATTATTACGCGATAGAGGTGCATGTGCGCATGGATGGAAAAATAACACTGGAAGAAGCACACCGTACGGCAACGGCCATTGAGAATACCTTGAAGGAACAGTTCGGTAAAGGCACTCATGTAGGTATTCATGTAGAGCCGGTGAAATGATGAGGCCGTACAGTAGCGAAATGGTGAAGTAACGGGATACCAGGAGAAAATATTCATAATTTATAAAATTCATAATTCATAACGTGGAATCGTTTAGTAACAGGAGCAAGCGGGTTTATCGGGAGTTTCATCGTGGAAGAGGCGTTGAGGCGGGGATTCGGCGTATGGGCAGGCATCCGTTCGTCCAGCAGCCGGGAGTATTTGCAGGACAAGAAGATACATTTTCTTGAGCTCGACTTTGCGCATCCCGGTGAGCTTTGTGCGCAACTTTCCGGTCATAAGGAACTGTATGGTAAGTTCGATTACATTATCCACTGTGCCGGAGCTACAAAATGTGTAGATAAGAACGACTTCGAACGTGTGAACTACCGGCAGACCAAATGTTTTGTAGACACGTTGCGGGAGTTGGACATGATTCCCAGGCAGTTTGTCTTTATCAGTACCTTGAGCGTATTCGGTCCGATACGTGAAAAGACCTATACTCCGATTACGGAAAAGGATACCCCTGTGCCCAATACCGCCTATGGCCTTAGCAAACTGAAAGCGGAGAGGTATCTGCAAAGCATACCGGATTTTCCTTACGTCATCTATCGTCCTACGGGTGTGTACGGACCGCGCGAGAAGGATTACTTCCTGATGGCAAAGTCTATCCGTCGGCACACGGACTTCTCCGTGGGTTTCCGCCGGCAGGATTTGACGTTTGTTTACGTCAAGGATATCGTGCAGGCTGTTTTCCTGGGGATAGAGAAACAAATATCCCGCCGCACCTATTTTCTGGCAGACGGCAAGGTGTACCGGAGCCGTGCTTTTTCCGACCTGATACGGAAAGAACTGGGGAATCCGTTTGTAATTCGTCTGAGATGTCCGTTAATTATATTGAAAGTTGTATCTTTGCTCGCTGAATATTGGGCGAAACGCCGGAATACCACCAGTACGCTCAATTCGGACAAGTATAGAATAATGAAACAACGCAACTGGCAATGCGATATAACTCCGACTGTCGAGGAATTGGGCTACAGTCCCGAATATGACCTGGAACGGGGAGTGAAGGAAACGATTGCCTGGTATAAAGATAAAGGATGGCTTTAGACTTATTCAAGAGAGTAGAAACCGTAAAGGGCTTTTGCGGTAGAGAAGATTACGCTGATATATAATCTGCTGACTTCCATACTCATACTGTTTCTTTTCCAAGAAATGGATCATCCGGTGCAGATGCTTGCAGACCGCGCTGTGATTGCAGGCATGACGTTTTTGCTGATGTATCTTTACCGGCTTGCGCCCTGCAAGTTTTCCGCCTTCATCCGCATCGTTATCCAGATGTCGTTGCTCTCCTACTGGTATCCCGACACATTCGAGTTCAACCGTATCTTCCCCAACCTGGACCATGTTTTCGCTTCGGTCGAGCAATGGATATTCGGCGGACAGCCTGCCGTATGGTTCTGTCTGCGTTTTCCGCAGATGTGGGTGAGCGAACGTTCAATATGGGTTATTTCTTCTACTATCCGATGATACTTCTGGTAGTGGTGTGGTATTTTCTCTACCGCTTCGACCTTTTTGAGAAAGTGTCGTTCGTGATAGTCACCGCTTTCTTCATCTACTACCTGATATATATCTTCGTGCCGGTGGCAGGGCCGCAGTTCTATTTTCCGGCTATCGGCGGGGATAACGTGGCGCAGGGGATATTCCCGCTATCGGCGATTACTTCAACCACAACCAGGAGCTGCTGCC
>ENA-OQCE01000785-OQCE01000785.1-human-gut-metagenome-genome-assembly--contig:-NODE-785-length-14896-cov-1.313833_pt1 | contig 14896 bp, 28 predicted proteins | sample MGYA00242495_ERZ504572 | MGnify/ENA primary metagenome ERZ504572 (study PRJEB26092, sample SAMD00036228) | human gut metagenome | host: Homo sapiens | study: EMG produced TPA metagenomics assembly of...
CTTCCGCATGCGTTTCCGAGCAGGAGTTCGAAACGATCGAGAACGAAACGCAACAGCGGGAAAGAGAGGCTCGGGCTCCGGACAATGGACCGAACAACTGTCCGCCATCAAACAACAGATGGAGCAGGAAGAAAAAGACAAGAAACATTAAACTAATAATTGATAATACAAAATGGCACATCCTAAACACAAAATCTCGTCAACCCGCCGCGACAAGCGTAGAACTCACTACAAAGCAGTCGTTCCCACGGTCGTAACCTGCTCGAACTGCGGCGCATCGGTACTCTACCACCGGGTATGCCCCGAATGCGGCTTCTATCGCGGCAAGCTGGCTATCGAGAAGAAAGCGGCGGAATAATCTCCGCCGCCGGGTCCCTTTCGGATTTTCAGCCGAAAGAGCGTAATCTATTTTACTAACCAAATCTCAGATTATGTTAAAGATTGGTGTAGATGCCATGGGAGGCGATTCGCCCCGGAGGCAGCAGTCAAAGGCGCCGTAATGGCCGTCGATGCAATCGGCGACGAATGCCGGATCGTACTCTTCGGCGACGAGGATCGGATTCGGGCAGTCCTGAAAGCGGAAAACTGTGCGGCGGACCGGTTCGATATCGTACATACGACCGAAGTGATCGAAATGGGCGACCATCCGGCCAAAGCCTTCCAGCAAAAGACCAATTCAAGCATCGTCGTCGGGTTCGGTTATCTGCCAAAGGACTCATCAACGCTTCGCCAGCGCCGGCAGCACCGGAGCGATGATGGTGGGTTCGATGCAGGCCGTCAAGCCGATCGAAGGCGTGATACGTCCCACGATCTCCACGGTCGCTCCGACCGTCACGGGCGGGAAAGTCCTGCTGCTCGACGTAGGTCTGAACGTCGATTGCAAGCCCGAAGTATTGGCTCAATACGGCATTATCGGTTCGATTTACGCCCAGGCTATGCTCGGGATCCGGAATCCCCGGGTCGCGGTACTGAATATCGGAGAGGAAGAAACCAAAGGCAACGCCCAAAGCAAGGCGGCCTATGAACTGATGAAAGAATCCGAAGAGTTCAACTTCGTCGGCAACGTCGAAGGTTCTCACCTCTTCTCGGGGCAGGTAGCCGACGTGATCGTCTGCGACGGTTTTGTCGGCAATACGCTGCTGAAAACCGTAGAGGGGCTTTTCCGGATCAACAAAGCGCTTAAAATCCCCGAAACTCCGTTCTGGAGGGATATGAACTACGAATACGTGGCGGCACGCCGGTACTCGGTGTCAACGCCCCGGTAGTCATCGGACACGGATGTTCTTCGGCGCTGGCAATCAAAAATATGATTCTTACGACCGAACGTTGCGCCCAAACCGGCGTGACCGCGAAGTTGCAGAATGCTTTCAAAAACTAAACCGCTCCCCGAATGAAGAAAATTACAGCGGCAATTACAGGTGTAGGGGCCTACCTGCCTGATTATCTGCTTACCAACGACGAATTAAGCCGAATGGTGGACACTTCCGACGAGTGGATCATGACACGCATCGGCATCAAAACCCGCCATATCCTCAAGGGAGAGGGGTTGGGTACATCTTATATGGGCGCACGCGCCATCAAAGACCTGCTGGAAAAAACCGGGGTTAATCCGCTGGAGATCGACATCGTGATCTGCGCCACGGTTACCCCGGATATGTTTTTCCCCTCGACGGCAATCTGATCGCCGACCAGGCCGGTTGTAAAAACGCTTTCGCCTACGACATTTCCGCTGCATGCAGCGGCTTCCTGTTCGCCCTGACGACAGGGTCCCAGTTCATCGAAACGGGCTATGCCAAAAAAAGTAATCGTCGTCGGCGCCGACAAGATGTCCTCGATCGTCGATTACAAGGACCGCAACACTTGTCCGATTTTCGGCGACGGCGCAGCGGCCGTATTGCTGGAACCCAACAAAGAGGGTTACGGCGTCATCGATGCGATCCTCCATTCGGACGGTTCGGGCGAACAACACCTCTATATGAAAGCAGGCGGCTCGCGCTATCCCGCTTCCGAAGAAACCGTGCGCAACAACTGGCACACGATCACCCAGGACGGGCCAGCCGTTTTCAAGGCAGCCGTATCGAACATGGCCAACGTATCGGAGGAGATGATGCAACGCCACCATCTGACCGCCCAGGACATCCGCTATCTGGTACCCCATCAGCCAACTTGCGTATCATCGACGCGACGGCCAAACGTATGGGATTGGGACGCGAGAAATGTATGATCAATATCGACCGCAACGGTAACACGACCGCAGCGACGATTCCGCTTTGCCTGTATGAATACGAAGCGGCTCTCTGCAAAGGGGACAACCTGATTCTGGCGTCGTTCGGCGGCGGATATACGTGGGGTTCCATCTATGTAAAATGGGCTTACGACGGCGAAAACTGCTAATTTTTCAAACAAAATACTTTTCAAACGATGCCCGACTAAAGTCGGGCATCGTTTATTGTTTTCCCCTATGTCGAGATCAAATAATCGTATAAAAAAATCTGCACGAAATAGACGTTATTTGCTTATATTTGCATAAAGTAAAAGCCTCCGGGCGATGGCCGGTTCCGCCTCGTTTTAGACTTGCACTATTTTTGCAGGGTAAAGCGATTGACGAAGCAACGACAAAACCGGAGTCCGGGACTCTCCGACCGAAAAAGAGAAATGTTTCGCTCGACATTTTCGACGAACGACAGCTGCGGAAGAGTTCGCGGAAAATAACGGAAAAACAGGAAATTTAACAATTTAACAAAATAGTTATGATCAGCAAGAAACTACAAGACGCACTCAATGCGCAAATCAATGCCGAAATGTGGTCGGCATAATCTCTATCTGTCTATGTCGGTCGAGGCGGAATCGAAAAGCCTCAAAGGTTTCGGCAACTGGTTCTTTATCCAATTCCGCGAGGAACAGGATCACGCCCGCATTCTGATGAACTATCTGCTCGCACGCGGCGGACAGGTTCTGCTGGCTCCGATCGCCGAAGTGAGAACATCGTGGGGAAGCCAGCTCGAGGCTTTCGAAGATACGCTGGCTCATGAAAAGAAGGTTACGGCAATGATCAACAACCTGTACGACATGGCTGTTACAGAGAAAGACCATGCAACGGCAAGTATGCTCAAATGGTTCATCGACGAACAGGTCGAGGAAGAAGAGAGCGCCACGACAATCATCGACTCGCTCAAGCTCGTTTCAGGAGATAAGATGGGTGTATTCATGCTCGACAAGGAGCTGGCGACTCGCACTTATACGCAGGCAGCGCCCCTGGCCGGCAAGGAGTAATCGCATTCATCCCCAAGAAAAGAGGATTGCTGAAAATTCAGCGATCCTCTTTTTTATGAAACCGCCGGTCTGCATCAAAAACGAAATTTATAATTAGGCCTCAATTTTGCAAGGATAAACAATACAACTTTAATTGTAAAAAATATGAAAAAAATCGTAGTATTGTTCGTCAGTATGTTGGTACTGGCCACAACAGCCTCGGCCGGCAACGATAAACCGATCCAAGTTTCGCAACTGCCCCAGACAGCACAGCAGTTCATCAAGAAATATTTCGGGGATCGAAAAGTGGCTTTTGCCAAAGAAGAATCCGATTTTCGGAAAAGCTATGAAATCGCGTTCAAAAACGGCGACAAGATCGAGTTCGACCGCAAGGGCGAGTGGACCGACATCGATTGCAAGTACAGCGCCGTTCCGACCGGAATCATCCCTGCACCGATCGCCAAGTACGTCGCCGACAACTATCCCGACAACAAGATCGTACAGATCGAAAGAGATACACGCAGCACCGAGGTAAAACTCGACAACAGAATGGAGATCAAGTTCGACAAACAGCATCGCGTGATCGAAATGGATTTTTAACCTCCCACAGGGAAAATGCCATTTCCTAAATTAATCCGGCACTGCTGACAGTGTCGGATTTTTATGCAAGTGCACATAACATCACCCTCCTACCTTAAAATCGATCCCGGCTTTCCGAGCCTGCGTATGCTGAAACTGCCGCCGAATCCGGTACAGACGTCCGTCCTTGAGCAGACGCGCCCCGGTCTGGTGAAAGCAAAAGGAAACATCGTGTTCCGCACACTGATCCCGCAGGGAGAGCACCCAGCATAATCGCAAACACGCGCTTCGGGACCCGACTCGCCGCCGACAGATACCTGTTCGATTTCCGGTCCGAGATACGGGGCCAAATCTATGGGACCTATCAGCGGGGCGCAAACGATAATCTTGTGACGAATCGGCAACTTCTGGAAAATCGGCAGCGATAATCGGCCATCCGCTGATTCTCCACCGTGCAACCGATCGTCACATGCTCGTACCCTGCACCCCAGTCCCCGGGCAGACACTCGGACAACCGTCGATACGCTTGGTAAAAAACATAAAATGCAGGTCCCGCCGCAAACGGATCATCTCCCATGCCTCACGGCGCCAGACATCGGCCTCGGCAAGCAGAAAGTCCGATGTAAAACAGGTAAACACCATCTCCCCGGCCGGAATTTTCCACCGGCCGTCCCGACTTCGGCGCACGGGGAGGCTGAAGGCCGTCGTTTTCACAACGTGCCCGCCGTCCTTTTGCCAGGCAGCATCCTGGCGATAAACATAACACTCCCGGCAACCTTCGCTCACACGCTGACACCCGTGCCAAGGATTCCACGATACGGACATATGAATCACACCTCGGTTTCAAGTAAAACACGCATACCCGGCCAAATCCTCATACGGACAACCTCCGTTTGCAACTCCCCCGCTCCAAATCGGCCGGCCGCAGCCAACGACCGCTCCCGCAACAACAATAATCCGAAAAACAGAGGCTTCGTCACACGATTATTCCTCCCCGTCCTTTAACAAGAATCGCAGCAAACCGAGTATCCTGTCATTCCCCGAAAAAGATCGGGCCGACAACCTCGGTCCCGCCTTCGCCGTAACGGGCAAACAATACGCAGGCATTTCCCCCGTCCGTAGTTCCAACCGGCAATTCGGATTCGCAAACGACTGCAACCCGCGAAACAGCCTGCGCCGGGAGCGATGCCGCTGCGATTTCTGCACATACAGCGATAGAACTGCCGGAAATTCATTCCCTGCCGGATTCCGACGAACGTTCCGCAGGCGAGGCAAGTACTTCGTTCATGGAGCTTCATCAGATAGCGCCGTTTGAAAAGATCCGCACAGAAAATAAAGATGGAGAGAAGCACCGGACCGAAGATTACCCCCATGAAACCGAAAAGCGACAAGCCGATAATCACGCCGAAAATCGATCACCAGAGGATGCGTGTCGGCCATCCGTTTCTGCAGGACGAAGCGGGCCAGGTTATCGACCTGCGTAATGACCACCACCCCATACGCCAAAAGCCCGACGGCTGCGCCCCAATGCCCGATCAGCCCCAGGTAAGCCGCCAAAGGCAGCCATACGAGCGCCGTTCCGAGCAGCGGAACGATCGTAGCGACACAAGTTACTACGCCCCAAAACAGCGCCCACGGCACACCGCACAACCAATAGCCGACCAGAGCGACCGCCCCCTGTATGACCGCGAGCAAGGGAATGCCGATTGCATTCGAACGGACGATCATCACACTTCGCGCGTAAACTCCTGAGTAACCGTCCGGTTAAAAGGGATGAACTTGCGTAGATAGCTCTCCATCTCCCGACCGCCGATCAACATAAAATAGAGAACGAACAGCAGCACCACCACATTGACCGCAAAGCTGCCGATGCTCTGCAATACCCACTGCCCGGCCCGAGGCAGCAGCTCCACCAGTTTGGCGATATTATCCCCGTCCAGCAAGTTATAGCCGATCCGCTCTCGAATCAGTCCGCCAGGTTCCGAATGGGCTGAATAACAGTCGAGGGATCGAGGGTCACATCCTGCAATTTAGCGACAAGCAACCACACGAGCAGAGACAGCGGAATCAGAAAACAGACGATGGCTTCACCGATCAGCAGCGAAGCGGCCAGGCTACGCCGCAATTTATGGCGGATCGTCAGCGCCCGCATCTGCCCGCGCAGCAGTACATAAATCGTAAGGGCTCCCAACAGGCCGCCCAGAAAGGGAATCAGTTCTACAAAAATAACCGTACCCAGCCCCAGAAGAATGACATAGAGCGAATAGCGCCAATATTTCTCCCGGATATTTTGTTTTTGGATTCTTTGATTCATAACCAAGTCTATCTATTCTCGACGCAACAAGATATATGCCGTTCGCCGTGCCGCACGCAAGTTCCGGCAGCCGACAGCCTCAAAACCACGAAAGCACTCCCTGCAAAGCAGCCACAATCGCCACGTAACGGAGCAATTTGCCGACGAACATCGCAACGGCCGTAATCCAGACATTGCTGCGCATCAGCCGAGTACGATGGCGACGCTTCGCCGACAATAGGGCAGAAAGGTGAAAAAAGCGAACAAGGCCCCTTTCCCTTCGAGAAAACGGGAAACCCGGTCGATTTTCGCCGGCTCGACCCGCAGGTAACGGGTAATCCAGTCCCGCTTGCCCAAATGCCCGATCCAATAGCAGGTCATACCGCCGAGCGTATTCCCCGAAGCGGCAGCGAACAGACAGAGCAGAGGATCGAGCCCCATCCGCACCAGAATCACCAGCACGACCTCGGAACTGAACGGCAGGATACTCCCGGCGACGAAAGCCGAGAGAAAAAGACCGACATAACCCCAGTCGGTAAAAAATTGCGTCAGCGAAGCGATAAATTCTTCCATGCCTTCGGATTCCACCCGTTACCGAACCGATTTCGGATCGAAAAATAAAAATGTTTCGCCCGCCCCTATCGTTTTTCTCTCCGCACACGATTCCAAAATTTTTTCGCTTGGTATGTTTTATGCACATACGAAAGATGGTTAATAACGAGTTAAAAATAAAAAGTGGTATTATTTCCCGTCGCGCAGGCTCGCAGTCGCTTTGTCGTTACAAGGCTGGCGAAAAGCAGGTGCGACGGTTTCTTTCACCGCAGGCTTCACGCTTCTCGCCCATGTTCCCGATCCAGGCGAATCAGCATTTTCTTATGCGGAATGCCCGCTTCCAGGTATTCGTCCGATACGACCTCGAATCCAAATGATTCGTAAAAGGGTATCAAATAGCTTTGGGCCGAAATGCGGATCGCTTCCGCCCGCCACTCCCGAACCATGTAACCGATAGCCCGGCTCACCATCTGCCGGCATATTCCCCGACGCGGTACGTTCGGGCAACGCAAACGCGTCCGATCGACGGTTCGGCATAAGCAATCCCACGCGGAATCATCCGCAGAAATCCGACCGTCTGCCCCTCGCACTCGGCCCACAGGAAGAAAGAAAAGGGATCCTTCTCATCGGCATCGAGCGTCGTGACATGCTGCTCGAGGTAGAAGACCCGTTCGCGCAGCGAAGCTGCCGCATCGCAGCTCCCCACCGAAAGTTCCGCAAAAGGTTTTATGTGATAAACAATCTCCATATCGTGTAAAAACAGCCGCTATCGAAGACAAAAATACAAATAAGCCGAGTGCAAAAGCAAATTTATTTGCATTTTGCCGAGGCGAAGTATCTAAGACGAAGTCAAAATACGAAAAAGCCGGGGCAAACACAACCGGAATCCGATTTTATCCAGGCGAAGTCAAAGATAGTGAAAGGCGAGAGAAAACGGGAACTTGGTCCCTGTTTTCCGAGGCGCATCCTATCTAAGACTATGTCAAAGATAGGAAAAGGAGAGAGGAATCGTGCGGGCTTGCACGCAGAGATTGCCGAACCGCATCCTATCTTCTGCAAAGATACGGATAAGCGAGGGCAAAGCGGCCCCATTCGTATCTTACCGAACGAAAGTATCTTAGGCTTCGTCCAAGATGCGAACGAACCGAACGCAAAAGCAAATAAATTTGTGTTTTGCCGGAACAAAATATCCACAACAAAATTAAAGATACGAAAAGCGGCAAGCCCCTATGGAAATAAACGACGACGTCCCGCCACATAGTGACGGGACGCTGTTCCAAGAAGTCGGACCAAAGCACCTGTTCAAGTCTTGCGTGAATCCGGAGGCGCGATCTGTCCACGACAGAAAGACTTCCGCGACAAAGCGCGACGCAGAAAAATCCGCTACGGCCGGCTTCCTTCGATTTTCAGCCTCGCGGCTATCTCTTCACCGCAGCGAGCGCCTTGTCATAATCGGCTCCTGCGTGATCTCGGGCACCAATTCGGTATAGACGACTTTGCCGTCCCCGTCGATGACCACCACCGAACGAGCCAGCAACCCTTTCAACGGGCCATCGGTCATCAGCACGCCGTAGCTCTCATCGAACGAGGTTTTCCGGAAATCCGACACGGGAACGACATTCTCGATTCCCTCGACCGTGCAAAAACGCGCATGAGCGAAAGGCAGGTCTTTCGAAACGGCCAGCACGACCGTTCCCGGCAGCTCCGCCGCGAGTTTGTTGAACTTACGCACCGACGCGGCGCAAACGCCCGTATCGAGGCTCGGAAAAATATTCAGGATCACCTGCTTTCCACGCAAATCCTTCAGAGAAGGTGGAAAGATCGGTCTTGACCAATTCGAAATCGGGAGCCGCAGCTCCTGCCTTGACAAATTCACCGGCAATCTGCACCGGCTGTCCTTTGAACTTCGTTATCGACATATCGTTGTTTCTTTTTAATTATTAAACCAAACCCGGCGAAATCTTCATCCGCCCGGGGATTTAGGAGAGATGCAAAAACCGGTCCGCATTTCCCTACAATCGAAACGAAGATACAAATTTTTCCCGAAAAAGGCAAAATTCTTTGCGAAAAACCACGAAACGAAGCGGAATAACGACCTGCCCGGATAATTTCAGCCGTTTCACGACCGATTCCCGAAACACCCCGAGCAGCGACCGGGACACCGTCTGCACGCAAAAATCACCCCGACGTCGCTCCTCCCCCGACAACCTGGACAGCCGGGAGGAAGCCCGCCAACAGTCAAAAGGAAAGAGGAAGGGAAGGCAAAACGACCCAATCCCCAATCGCCGAAACGACCTGCCCGGAAACTTCTGCCCGGATCAGCTACAAAATGCGATAGGCTCCAAACGTCCCCGAACAAAGGTATCCCGGCAAGAGTTCGTCGAACCTTCCGGAGCGCCCCACAGCCCCTGCCATGAACAGATAGCCCAATATCCGGCAGACCTTGTCTTCTAAAAATAACACTAACAGAATCGTCCTGCCTGCCTTCTTCAGCAGGCACAAAAAACGGAAAGGATCTTCTCGACTGCTTTCCGCCTTCGGAGGTTACCCTCCTAAACTACTAACCCAAACTTAAATAAATGAAGAAACCTCGCCGGAATCGGGCTATTGCTCCGACCCGGCTCCTTCAGAAAAACAAAACACGTGCCAAAAAACCGTACCGGTACGAACGGATTCCCGCACGCGTTCAAATGTTTTAAACGAAATTTCCTCGCATTAAACGACTTAATACTTTTGATGTATAAATAAAATACTAAAATCCTCGTTTAGAACAAACCGAAGCATCGAAAAAATCCTACTTTTTCACATCCTACGTAAAACCAATGCCATCACATTCATTCCTCCGCAGATCCTCTTCTCAAAGAACACCTTCTCGTAAAACCAGCAATAAAAAAGCCACTCAAAAAATTGAGTGGCTTTCATCCGATTTTCGATTTTGTGGGAGCTGAGGGATTCGAACCCCCGACCTCTGCTTGTAAGGCAGACGCTCTGAACCAGCTGAGCTAAGCTCCCGTTAAAAATGGCTCGGGACTGCAAAGGTAACCATTATTTTCTTTCCTCCAAATTTTTCAAAAAATTCACAAGAAGAAAATTTCCGCACCACTCTCTCAAACTACCTTTCGCAACCTTCGCGCATCGCGTCCGTTTCCCATTCGGGATTCAACGCGATGCAAATATAAGGATTTTCTCCGAAACAACGCACAACAACCGTTATTTTTTAACGAACCTACTAAGATACAACCAGATCATCTCCTATTTCAACTCTTTCTACAATTACTATTACTCCTTTCAATCGTTCTTTTCTTTTAAGATCTCGTTCATCCAACCCGACAAAATCGATCGGACATGCGCACAATGCTTGTTCCGACAAATAATTTTTACTTCAACGGTCCAAATAGATAAGCCTCGGGAATCAGAAGGTTTCCGGGCATGCTCATAGTTACGAGCTAAGTTAAAGACTGATAAACCCGGTTCTTGCCCATAATGCAAGAAATAGAACAATAATAGTAATAAAACAGAACATCAAAATATAATTATTGAACGGGGAAATCCAATCCGACTCTTTCGACTTTCTTATTCCTTATATTTTATGAAATTCTCCTTTTTCGTATAAGTATTCTCCCGGAGCTAAATTAGCAACTTGATTTATAAAATCCGTGAAATTGCAAAAGAAAGACCTGATGCTATGACTATTACTTCCTCCCGACTTTATGTAATAGATAGCATGAAATCAAAACATATTTTTCGAACGTGATTATGTACTTTAGGAACCTCTTTGAGAACCGAGCTTCCCAAGGCCCTTCCAAGGAGGGAATTCAGGGGAACGTTGGTATTACAGACACGGCCCGGGCCGCGAATAAGCATCCTGCGGATTCGATGCTGCGACCATCGGATAAAGGGGCATTGAAAAATATAATTGACTTCGGCAGAATAAAACAAACAAGTTTGTTTATTCTGCCCTCATTTTTACTACCTTTGTAAAACGACATGAGAAAAATCACCGATAAACTGCGGCGGATCAATCCGTTTGCCAGGAAAAACGACGGTCGCTGCCCCGGCCGCTACCGGGCGACCCGTCGCTGCGAGTCGTGAAGGTCTTCGTCGAAGGTTATGAGGACGTGGCTTTCTGGCGGGGCGTCTTCGACTGTTTCGCCAATCCTTACCTCTATTTCGAAATATCGGTGCCGACCCGCAAAGACCTGCCCAAAGGTAAGAAGGTGCTGATGTCGATGATTCCCGAATCGTCGGAGAGAATGTTGCTTTGCGTGGATTCGGATTTCGATTTCCTGTTCAACGGAGCGACAGAGCAATCGCGCCTGATCCGCGACTCACGGTATATGTTCCATACTTACACCTATGCCACGGAGAATTACCTCTGCTATGCTCCTCGCTGCACAACGTCTGCGTCAAGGCGACCAAGAACGATACCCGAATCTTCGATTTCGAACGCTTCATGGCCGACTATTCCCGCACGATTTACCGTCTTTTTCTCTGGTATGCCTATTCGGCGAAGCTGTCGGACGAGCATGTGTTCACTCTTGTCGATTTCAAGTCTTCGGTAAGGCTCAACTACCTCGATTTGGAGGATAACGGGGCCCGGACGATCGCCTGGTTACAGCGCAATGTCGCCCGCCGCGAGCAAACGCTCGCCAGCAAGCATCCCAAACAGGCGGCGGAGTTGGACGATTTCGCCGCACAGCTCGGTCGGCTCGGGGTGACGCCCGAAAACGACCTATCTCTATATGCACGGGCACACGTTGATGGACAACGTGGTGATGGTGCTGCTGGAAACCGTATGCGAAAAACTGCGTCAGATGACTGCAGCGCGAATCACTGCCTCGAAAAAAGGAGGGCGTGGCGCTGAAAAACGAAATGAGCAATTACACCAATACCCAGCGATCGATCCGGGACGTACTGCTCGACAACGAGAATTATCAGGACTGCCCTCTTTTCAAACGGCTCTACCGGGACATCGAGCGGTATATGGTACGTACGATCTGGCGGATGAAACAGCAGGGCGAGGTTCCTGCCTCCGAAACGATTTTTTCGATCGTCCGCGGCTTTCGGCGACGGTAAACGTGCGTTCGGGCACTACCAAAATGCCAAAAATTAAAACGGGCTGCCTAACAAGTCCGATTCTAACATTTTCACCTCTGTCAGAATGCACTCTGACAGGGGGGGGGCTTTCAATTTCACGGATTTGTTAGACAATCTTTAATTAATCTTTCACATTGTAATAAAATGGATAATCTTGTAGTTCTATTTTTGCTTGTTTTTTTGAAATTTTTACAAGAGGAAGTTCATTAATCCCATCTTTCATGATGGGATATAGTTTATTCCCCCGAACAAGGTAGCGATCTCTATTATCATCTGTACATATAGTAATCAATTTTGTCGCAGATTAACAAAAAAAAACGTTAAATTTGCGCTAAAGATTGATTGACAGCGTTATGGAAAAATCGAAAAGAGTAGTCGGTTACGCCCGTGTTTCGACGGAGGCACAAGACATTACCCGTCAAATTGAACTTATTACGGCCTATTGTAGCGACCGAAATTATCATCTAATCAAAATCATTCAAGAGAAAATTTCGGGAGCCAGAAAGGACAGGAAAAGTCTAAATGAACTTTTAGATGTGGACGATGCGGTCGCCGATATGATTATCGTGTCGGAACTCTCCCGTTTATCGCGTGAAGATGATATTTTATCCGTTCTTTCAACGATAAACGAACTTTTGAAACAAGGTGTCGATATTCTGTTTTTGGATAAGCAAGACCGCATTTATAAGGCTGGAACTATTTTATCCCTTTACGACATCATTACGCTGTCAGTAGAAGCCAAAGCAAGTGCCGACGAACGCTACAAGATTGCAGGTCGGATGCAGACGGGTTTACGCTCCAAACTGGCCGAGTTTAGCAATATGTTTGCAGGCGGTACGGTTCCTTTCGGCTACAAAGTCATTCACAATCCCGATTACAAACTGAACCAAACGCCTAAAAACCTGCTTGTCGTCGATGCCAAAGAAGCCGAAGCGGTAAAATACCTTTTTCAGCAGCTAATCGACGGCAATACGATACGGCAGACTGTAAGGGTTTACAATAAATTATACCTTACAAACTCTCTTATTCGGGCATCTGCCGCATTATCCGCAATCCCAAATACAAAGGGGAGATATACCGACGGGGAAAATTGTACGGCCAAATTCCCGAACTGCAAATCATCACGCCCGAAGATTTCGACAAGGCCAACAAACAGATGCGTGAAAACAGCCTGTTTCAAAGCAATGCTCCGAAATACTATAATCCGCTGAAAGGTTTGCTGTTTTGCCCGTGTGGATGCGGTCTTTACATGAAACCCAACCACAACAGCTATCTAATCTATCGTTGTTCAAGTGCTTATAACGACAAACAGAAATGCGAAAATTACGGCGTCAAATGCGCTTATATCCTATCGTCCGTTTGGACTTGTGTAAAGGAAACCTTGCACACCGAGGAATACAAGCGTTTCAATACCCAGCGGGCAAATGAATTGCAGGGGATAAACAAGCAGATTCGGGAAACAATCACCCGAAAAGTCAATAGCGTCGATGAACTGAAAACGCAATCGGCATCGTTGATTGCCAAAATCAAGAAACTGAATAATGATGACCTTATTAATGAATTGGAAACCGATTATAATGTGCTTTGCAAACAAATCAAGCAAACCGAGCAGGAAATTTCCGAACTGAACGGACAGATAGCCGAAAACGATGCCGAAATAAAACGGAACGTGGAGCAGAAAGATTTTAGCAAGATGGAGCAGTCGGCCTTATACAAGGAAAAATTGCAAAAGGCCGTCTATCATTCCCTCTCTGCCATGCGTGGCATTTTGGAAATAGTCTTTAAGAACGGCATGACACGTTACGTGCTGATTAAAAAGCACCGAAACGGCGGAACCTACCTTTTGCCCGATACGTTCAAAGGCGACATGGAGCGTAAACAAATTATCGTTCCGTCCTTACGAACCGACAAGGATAATCCCTATTCAGCCCAGCCGATGAATTTGCGCTACACGTTCGACGAATTTTTCAAAGCTATGCCCGTCGAAGAATACGAGATCCCGATAACGGAATGAAAAAAGAGGGCGATTGCTATAATGGCAATCGTCCCCTTTTCGGTTCGGCTAAACGACCGAACAATTAAAGATGTTCCCGTAACAGATCAAGGATTACTTGTTCTTGTGTCTGCGTAGAGGTTTTGCGGGCATTTTGGATTTTATCCGCCTGCCATTGGGCAAGTTTTTTTTAATTTCTCCTCTATTTCAAGCGTGTAGGCCGCAGCATCTTCGGCTACATTGTAACCGTCTTGGATGAATGAAATCAAATACTTTTTAGCGAGGAATTTAGCCGTGAATTTTTCACTTGCCGCTTCAAACCATTTGCGGCTCTTGGCACACCACCCGTCAGCCTCTTGCAGACATTGGGGCATTTCACGGGTTTTAAGACTTGCCACCAAATCTTTGGCTTTGAGTTTGTTGTTGCCACACGCCCAAAGCGAGATTGTCGAAAGCGGGAAATTGCGTCGTTGCAATTCCATAGCAAAATCAAAGGCCGCATTTGTTTCCTTAATGGCCATTGCGGGGGCTGCCATGTAGTCGGAACCTTTCCACGTTTTCGTGCAAATGTTCATTTCGGCAATGAGTAATGCAATGGCAATCTTTTTATTCAGCGGTTCAATGACTACTAAATCTTCAAGCGGCAAGCCTAATTCAAGGTAGGCTTTCAGACGGTGCTGACCGTCCAAAACAGCGTAATAATCCTTTGCATGTTCATCGGCAATATCGTTGCGTCCAATCGGTCAGATGACCGTTTGATTTTATGACCTCTTCACCGTTCACCGCCGTAATGGGACACAATATCCCATGCTCGGAAATAGAATCCTTTTTTACTTTAATTGCTTTTTCGTCGGTAGGACGATTACCTTTAATAAACGCGAATTTATTCGCATCCGAAACGTTCAGAACATTCAACTTATTCATCGTGTTTTGTACTCCTTTTACAGAGGGGCTTAAATTAGGGACAGTCGCGAAATAGGCTTAAAATTATAACAAATTGATTGTCAATGTGATAAAAATTTCATATTTAGCTACAGGAATTAAAAATTCCTCCGAACACCCTGGAAAAGTGACTTTCGGAGGAAATGAGCAAAAATAACTCATGGCAAAAGTACGAAATTTATCTGACA
>ENA-OQCE01000787-OQCE01000787.1-human-gut-metagenome-genome-assembly--contig:-NODE-787-length-14887-cov-1.338144_pt1 | contig 14887 bp, 18 predicted proteins | sample MGYA00242495_ERZ504572 | MGnify/ENA primary metagenome ERZ504572 (study PRJEB26092, sample SAMD00036228) | human gut metagenome | host: Homo sapiens | study: EMG produced TPA metagenomics assembly of...
TGGGACGCCACAGGCGGGACGGTCTCCTTCGGCGGGCAGGACATCCAAAATATTCCCTTTGACCAGCTCATGGGGGAGATCAGCTATGTGGCCCAGGACAACTTCCTCTTTGACAGGTCCATCCGGGAGAATATCCGCATGGGTGATCCCAGTGCCACCGACGCGGAGGTGGAAGCTGCGGCCAGGGCCGCCAACTGCCATGACTTTATCATGAATCTGGAGCAGGGGTACGATACCCTGGCCGGAGACGCCGGGGACCGGCTCTCCGGCGGAGAGCGCCAGCGCATTACCATCGCCCGGGCCATGCTCAAAAAGGCGTCCGTCATCATCCTGGACGAGGCAACCGCCTTCGCTGACCCCGAGAGCGAGGCGCAGATCCAACAGGCCATCTCCGCCTGGTGCGGGGCAAGACCCTGATCGTGGTGGCCCACCGGCTGAACACCATCCAGAACGCGGATCAAATTCTGGTGATCGACCAGGGTCGCTTGCCGCCTGCGGCCGGCAGGAGGAGCTGCTTAACACCTGCCCCCTGTACCGGACCATGTGGGAGCAGTATCAAAGCACGGCGGCTTTTGCCGGAAAGGAGGTCAACTGAATGTTCCATACCATCAAACGGATCTGGATATTGCCGGAGACCAGAAAAAATACATCTATGCGGGCATTGTCTGCAACATCCTGAAAACCTTTTCCATGGCCATGATGCTCATGGCGGTCTATGTGGTGATCTCCCATCTGGACAGCCTCACCGCCGAGGTGATCGGACAGGGCCTCGGCATCCTGATCGCCAGCGTGTTCGGCCGTTTCCTGTTCCAGTGGCTGGAGGACATCTCCATGAGCGCCAAGGGCTTCGACATCTTCCGGGACTACCGGCTGGCTATCGGCGAGAAGATGAAAAGCGCCCCCATGGGCTACTTCTCCGACCAGCGCCTGGGCACCATCCAGACCACCCTCACCTCCACAGTGGTGGAGCTGGAGCAGTATTCCATGCTGTTTATCACGGACATCACCGGCGGCGTGTCCATGTCGGTCATCATCATTGTAATGATGCTGTTTTTCAGCCCCTGGTTCTCCCTGCTGTCCCTGGCGGGCCTGCTGGTGGGCCTCTATGTGCTGGGAATGGTGCAGAAAGCCGCAGCGGAGCACACCCCAAAGGTGCAGGAGGCGCAGGAGGAGCTGGTCACCCAGTCGCTGGAGTACATCCGGGGCATCGCGGTGCTGCGCTCCTTCTCCCAGACGGTAGGGCAGGACGGCGCAGCGTATCAGTCCTTCCGCCGGCGGCAGAAGGCGGCGCTGGATCAGGAGAAGGCAGCCCTGCCCGCCCTGCGGCTCTATATTCTGGTGTTCAAGCTCACCGGCTGCGCCCTCATGTTCCTGTCCACCTTCCTCTACCTGCAGGGGGCCATCTCCCTGACCTATTGCTTTTTGTTCCTGGTGGCGTCCTTTATCCTCTACTCCGAGATGGAGGTCATGGGGACGCTCCTTCCTGGACAAGAAGATCGCCACCGAGCTGGACCGGCTGGAGGCGGTGACCAACATCCCCTCCCTGGACCGGACGGACAAGGCCCTCGCTCCCGGCCGCTTCGACATCGAGCTGAAGGATGTATCCTTCTCCTATGGAGGAGGCCGGAAGGTCATCGACCATGTTTCTCTCAAAATCCCCCAGGGGACTACCTGCGCCGTGGTGGGACCGTCCGGCTCTGGAAAGACCACCTTATGCAGCCTGATCGCCCGTTTTTGGGATGTGCAGGAGGGAAGTGTCTGCGTGGGCGGCACGGATGTGAAGGACTGCACCGCCGACAGCCTGCTGAAAAACCTCTCCATGGTCTTCCAAAATGTGTATCTCTTCCACGACTCCATTGAGAACAACATCAAATTCGGCAATCCCAACGCCACTCACGAGCAGGTGGTGGAGGCGGCCAGGCGCGCCCAATGCCACGACTTCATCATGGCGCTGCCCGACGGCTATCATACGATGGTGGGAGAGGGCGGCTCCACCCTCTCCGGCGGCGAGAAGCAGCGGGTCTCCATTGCCCGCGCCATTCTGAAGGACGCCCCATCGTGATTCTGGATGAGGCGACTTCCAGTGTGGACCCGGAGAACGAGCATCTGCTTTTGGCCGCCATCCGGGAGCTGACGGCGGGCAAAACGCTCATTTCCATCGCCCACCGGCTCTCCACCGTCCGGGACGCGGATCAGATCGTGGTGGTGGACCAGGGACGGATCGTTCAGCAGGGACTCACGATGCGCTGATGGCTCAGGACGGCCTCTACCGCCGGTTTGTTCAGGTCCGGGAGCAGGCCGAGGGCTGGCGGCTGGAATAACCGGTTTTTTAGGCGTCGTTCTGGAAGGTTGCAGAAAGGCCAGAGGCCGCCGGCATGATGCCGGCGGCCTCTGGCCGCTTACCGCCTGCCAGGTCTGCTGCTTGGACATATTGACAATCAGCCATTCAGGAGGAACCCAGCCTATAATTCACCAGAATAAACTGTACCTGATATTTCGGCTATTTTCAAGTTTATATCATCCTGAATGAGAATATATTACTTGTCCGTAAGCGCCTGATATAGTATATTGTGGTTAGCATACGCAAACTGATGGCATGGAGGAACGCGCAATGGAAATGAAACAACTGGAGAGCTTTGTGACCGCCTGCGAACGCGGAAGCATTTCACAAGCTGCGGCTTGCATGTATACCACGCAGCCAAACGTCAGCAAAACCATCCGTACATTGGAGCATGAACTGGGACGGCCCCTTCTGGTCCGGAGCGGGAAGGGCGTACAGCCTACGGTTTATGGGAAGACCGTACTGGAGTATGCGAAGCTGATTCTGAGGGCAACGGCTACGATCTCCTCTTTAGCCGTGCCGGATGAGCAGGACGGTCTGCGGCTGTCCACATATCCTAGCAACATGGTGTCACGCCTGTTGGTAGACTTCTACAAAACCTGGGGACCTCGAATCCATATTGAGCACCATGAGGGCACCGTGGAGGAGATCACCAACCATGTCCACCAGGGGATCTCCGAAGTCGGGATCGTATATGTGGCGCAAAAGCAGACTCCTACATTCCAACACATTCTTTTCCACAAGAAATTGGAATTTGTTCCTCAGAGTGAAAAGAGCATCTGCGTCTATGTAGGACCTCAGCACCCACTGTATCATGCGGAGAGTGTGGACTTTTCAGAACTGCCAAATCTGAAATTCATGCGGGGAGTACGGGATTTCTTTTCTATGGAACATCATCTTGAAACGGTGAGCATGGGAGTCATTGACCAAAGCGTTATGAAGCACGTGATATACAGCGACAGCGACCACTCGATCATCAATTTTCTGCTCCACACGGATGTTTGCAGTCTAGGCTGAATTTTATGCACCGCCCCTATGAACAATATGATATCAAACCGTTGTCCATCAACGGATGCGAGCCGTTTCTCCAAATCGGCTATGTGCTGGACCAGAGCGCCCGCTCTCGCCGCAGGCCTCCTGGCTGATAGAGCGGTTCAGGGAAATGCTGTAAGGGCATAACAAATAGTTATGGAATTCCATGAAAAACTGGCCTCTGGTAAGTCTTGACTAACTGCTGTAAAATTACAGACCGTAGTACAAGACTACAATATTTAAGACTGGAGGCATTTATGAAAAGAAGGATTTTTTCTGTGCTGTTGAGCAGCGCTCTGTTGCTGACGGCGCTCGCCGGCTGCGGGCAAGGGGGCGAAGCAGATCCAAGCGGAAGCCCGTCCGACGCAGAGAGTGAAACCGCTACGCGGGACGAGCTGATATTTGTCAACTATCGGGATATCCGGGACCTGAACCCCCACCTGTACGCCGGTGAGATGTACGCCAGAGTATCCTTTACGATACACTGGTGAGCAATACGGAAGATGGTTATGTGGGTTGTCTGGCAGAGGACTGGACCATCAGCGATGATGGCCGGATCTATACCTTCAATATCCGGGACGGCGTAACCTTCTCCGACGGAACACCCTGCGACGCCAACGCCATTCTGGCCAACTTCAACGCGATTCTGGAAAACCGGGAGCGGCACACCTGGCTGGAGATGATGAACCTGCTGGTGAGCGTTTCGGCGCCGGACAGCGATACTTTTGTCATTGAGATGAGCGAGCCGTACTACCCCATGCTCACCGAGCTGGCTTGCATCCGCCCGTTCGCAATGATTTCCCCTAACTGCATGATCGACGGCAGCACGATGAACGGCGTCAACGGCTATATCGGGACAGGTCCTTATGTACTCACAGACTTTGTTACCGATGAGTATGCTGTTTTTGAGCGCAATGAGAATTATTGGGGTGAGGCGCCCGCAATTCAGAAGATCACTGTCAAGGTCATCCCCGACAACCAGACACGCATTATGGCCCTGGAGAATGAGGAGATCGACCTGATTTTCGGCAAGAACATGCTGGACGCTGATGCCATCAGCCAGTATGTGGACAGTGACCGGTTCACCGTAAGCTTGTCTGACCCCACCTCCACCCGGCATATTGTGCTGAACACCACCCACGATATTTTGGGAGACGTGGCGGTGCGAAAGGCGCTCCAGCACGCCACAAACCGGCAGGCCATCTCCGAGGGCATTTTCTACGGCCTGGAGCCGGCAGCGGATACCCTTTATTCCCCAACCGTCCCCTACTGTGACGTGGATTTGGAGCCTTATGCTTACGACACCGATGAGGCGGCCCGCCTTCTGGACGAGGCCGGCTGGGTTATGGGAAGCGACGGGGTCCGCGCCAAGAATGGACAGAAACTGGAACTGGACCTCCTCTACAACAGCGACAGCGTTACTGAGAAGACCATTTCCGAGTATCTTCAGAGCGAGTATCTGAAATTGGGCATCTCCCTGAACATCCACGGTGAGGAAGAACAGTCTTATCGTGATAACATGAAAGCCGGTAATTTCGATATGGTGTTCAACATCTGCTGGGGTATGCCTTATGATCCCCAGTCCTCTCTGGCCGCTATGAGGGCCCCAGTGTATGGAGACTATGCCGCACAGCAGGGACTGGAGGACAAGGCAGAGATTGATCAGGCCATCACGGATATCCTCACCTCCACCGATGAGGCAGAACGTCAGGAACTGTATGACTTTGTTCTGACCCGGCTCCATGAGGATGCTGTCTACATTCCCCTGACCTACGAAACCAACAAAGCCTTTATACCTCGGAACTGAAGGGGGTCCACTTCGGCACCGACCAGTATGATGTGGATTTCGCAAGCATGTACTTCGAGTAATCGTTGATGGCATCGGGGCCGCTTCTTTGGAGGCGGCCCTTGTGCTGAATTGCCTTCGCTCGCGGGGGTGTTCACACTTTCCACAGGTGCGAAGCACGTAAGAAGCACGCGTGCGCGGGCTCCGCAAAATAGAGTTTAAGTTTTGCAACTATGCAAAAAAGAAAGGGGCATCTATGAAGCGCTATGTAATCCGCCGGCTGCTGATGGCAATCCCCCTGCTGCTGGCGATTTCCTTTGTCTGTTTTGTATTCATCAATATGATCCCCTCAAATCCGGCGGAGGTCGTCCTCCGAATTCAGCAGACGCCCATTATCACAGAGGAGGCGATTGCGGAGATGGAGGAGGCGCTGGGCCTGAACAAACCGTTTCTGGTGCGGTATTTTGACTGGTCCTGGGCTGTCTTCAGGGAGATTTCGGTATCAGTTATGTCAATCCCGCCCGCACAGTAGCCGGAGAACTGGCCCGCTGCCTGCCAGCCACACTGCAGTTGGCGGCGGCCTCGTTTGTGATCGTGCTGGTGCTGAGCATCCCTATCGGCTTCCTCTGCGCTGTGTATAAGGACGGCTGGTTCGATAAGATTATGCGGGGGTTGGTCTTCATCTCCACCGCCATGCCTGCCTATTGGGTCGGGTTACTCCTGATGTGGGGGATCAGTGTCAAAATGGGGCTTCTACCGACCAACGGAAACGGTACTTGGCAACATATGATACTGCCCGCCTTTACCGTGGCGCTCAGCTACATCTCTACCTATATCCGGCTCATCCGCAACAATATGCTGGAGAATATGAAGCAGGATTATGTGCTCTACGCCAATGTCCGCGGCCTGCCCCAGCGCTCCATCTGGGTGAAACATGTGCTCAAAAATTCCATGCACACCTGCATCGTGGCCATGGGTATGAGCATCCCCCAGATGATTGCCGGCACCATCGTGGTGGAGAACGTGTTTTCCTGGCCGGGGCTGGGGACGCTGTGCATCAGTTCCATCTTCAATCGTGATCTGCCGGTCATCCAGACTTATGTGCTGTTCATCGGCGTATTGTTCGTGGTATTCAATCTGGTGTTCGACATCCTTCAGACCGTGTCCGACCCCAGACTGAGAAAGGAGAGCTGAGCCATGGGAAAACGCTTTCTGCACAACCGTGCCGCTGTGGTAACGGTGGCTTTTGTCCTCCTGATCGCGCTGATCGGCATTCTTGCCCCGCTCCTGCGCCGCACGATCTCATGTTACGGACATCCTCGACAAATTCGCGCCGTACAGCCTGGAATATCCGCTGGGGACTGATCACCTGGGGCGGTGTGTGCTCTCCCGCCTGATTTATGGTATCCGTCCAACACTGGGACTTGCCCTTCTGACCATGCTGGGGACCATCGCACTGGGCGCGCTGCTGGGCGTTATGGCCGGCTACTTCCGGGGCGTGGTGGAAGAAATCATCATGCGGGTGGTGGACGTGATGCTCTCCTTCCCCAGTCAGATCATGGTGTTCGCCGTGGTGGGCCTTCTGGGGATCAATGTCCAAAATGTCATCATTGCCAATGTGTTCATCAAATGGGCCTGGTATGCCCGTATGATCCGAACCGGCGTTATGCAGTACCGGGACCGGAACTTTGTCCAGTTCTCCCGGTGAGTGGGGATGCCGGAGCGGTTCATCCTGTTCCGCCACCTTTTGCCATCCATCACCTCTGATCTTGCGGTGCTGGCTTCTCTGGATGTGGCTGGGCCATTATCAATATCTCTACCTGTCCTTCCTGGGACTCGGCGTGCAGGCCCCCACCCGGAATGGGGAGCCATGCTCAACGAGGCGAAGGATGTACTCACCAGTAATCCCACCCAGATGATCGCGCCTGGTATTGCTATCGTGGTTCTGGTGTGCTGCTTTAATCTGATGGGTGACGCCCTGCGGGACGTGCTGGACCCCAAGGAGGTGGAGAAATGACCCCGGTTCTGGAATTACAAGATCTCCATGTCCTGCTCTGCGCACGTCGGCATCAGGGGGTGGAGTTGGTGAAGGGAGTTTCCTTCTCGGTATATCCTGGAGAGTGTCTTGGAATCCTTGGGGAGTCCGGAAGTGGAAAATCCATGTCTATGAAAGCGGCGATGGGCCTTTTGGATCATGGATTCCACGTGCTTGGAAGCGCCAAATTCCAGGGAGAAGAACTGCTGGGGAAAAGTGATGAAGAGCTGCGCCGTCTGAGGGGCGGCCAGGTAGGCATCATTCTCCAAAACCCGATGACCTGTTTTGACCCCCTCTACCGGATCGGAGCCCAGATTGCCGAAACCTTTGCGGCCCACAATAACTGGAGCAAGGAGGATATCCTCCAGCGATCTCTGGAGATGCTGGGGAAAATGCGGATTCGTAATCCGGAAGAGGTGTTGGAGAAGTACCCGCATCAGCTCTCCGGCGGAATGCTTCAACGGATCATGATTGGTATCGCAACCGCTATGGAGCCGGCCCTCCTGATCGCGGACGAACCCACCACAGCCATTGACGCCATCACTCAATTTGAGATTCTGGACGAATTGCTGCGGATCAAGCAGGAACACCAGACGGCAATGGTCTTTATCTCTCATGACTTGAACGCTATTTCCCGGGTGGCAGACCGGATCGTAGTCCTCAATCAGGGGCTTGTGGTGGATCAAGGGGATTTCCATCATATTCTCCATCACGCGACCGATTCCTATACCAAGCTGCTGGTGGAGAAGCGGACGGATGTGATGCGCCGGTACAGCCAGGTACTGGGAGGAAAGGAGTGCGCCTATGCTTGAACTGAAAAATATCTGCGTCAGTTTCCGAAGTGAGCGTCAGGACAAGGTGTTCGGACATACCCGTCAGCAGGTGCTCTTTGATGTGTCCCTGAACGTAAAAAGAGGGACTTGCCTCGGTATTTTGGGAGAGTCCGGCAGCGGAAAATCCACTATGGGCCGGGTGCTGTGTGGGCTCCTGAAGCCAGACAGCGGGGAGGCGATTCTGGACGGTGTGTCGGTCTACGCCTCCCGGGCGGGCCGGAGGAACCTGCAAAACAAGCTCAGTGTGGTGTTTCAAGACTACACAACCTCTGCTAATCCCCGCTTCCGTGTCAAAGACATCATTGGCGAGGGCCTGACCGTTCGGGAACGCCGGGAGAGGGGACGGCTGGAGCGAAACAAAGAAACAGCCGCCCTTCTGGAGCTGGTGGGACTTCCTGCTGATTTTGCGGACAGATTTCCCCACGAACTCTCCGGTGGCCAGCTTCAGCGGGTGTGCATCGCCAGGGCGGTGGCCTGTAAGCCAGAGGTCATCCTCTTTGATGAGGCGATCTCCTCCTTGGATGCGCATACCCAGGTCCAGGTGATGGATCTGCTGCAGGACCTGAAGGAAAAACTGGGACTGACCTATGTATTTATCACCCACGACCTGACCTCTATCACTTATCTCTGTGACGATGTGCTGTTCCTTTATCAGGGCCGTGTAACTGAATATCTGCCCGTCAGCCGCATCAGCGAGACCAAGGATGAGTACGCCCGGCGGCTGCTGGAGTCCATTGTGGTATTTGACACCGAGACTTCGGAGGTGGACGTATGATTTTTGTGGGATAACACTTTTGCCTGGTGAGCGAAAAAACGTACCGCTCCCGGTACCGGATGCTCCGTCCCTGAATGCGCTCTGCCTGTGCGGGTGCCGCCCCGGGCAAGACGCTGGTGGTCACGGCAGGGGTCCACGGCTGCGAGTATGTGGGAATTCAGGCCCTGCGCCGTCTGGCGGCGGACCTGGATCCGGCGAGGCTGTCGGGGAACGTCATCCTCCTGCCGCTGGCAAATCCCAGTGCTTTTTATGCCGGAGCCAAACAGGTGGTGCCGGAGGACGGCGTCAATTTGAACCGAGCCTTCCCCGGCAACTCTGCGGGCCCCCTTTCCGCTCGATTGGCCTTTGCCCTGGAGGCGGCTTTATACCCGGAAGCCGATCTGCTGGCAGATCTCCACAGCGGAGACTGCAGCGAAACGCTTCATCCATTGGTGTTCTTCCCGGCAGCAGGGAAGAAAATGGTCAACCAAGTCTCACTGGATGCCGCCAAGGTCCTGACGGTACCCTACCGGGTCCGCTCCACCGCCAAGAACGGGCTTTACAGCTGGGCGGTGCAAAGAGACATTCCCGCACTGCTGATTGAGAGGGGCGGCAGGGGCTTTGGTCTGAACAGGAGGTGGACGCCTGCTGTGAGGACGTCCGCTCCCTGTTGCGCCATCTGGAGATTATGCCCGGAGGAACCCGCCGCGGGATCAGCTGGAGATCACAGAAACCTTCTATGCAGAAGCTGAGTCGGAGGGATTTTGGTATCCGGCAGTAGGTTTAGACCAACGGGTCCGAAGGGAGAACTGCTCGGACACCTGGAGGCACTGTCTGGTTGCCGCTTACAAGAGGTTCGGGCCGAGTTTGACGGCATTGTCCTTTACTACACAATCGCCTTGGGCGTCCGGGCGGGAGATCCGCTGATCGCATATGGCCATCCGTAAGGAATTCTGGCGGCTGGCCTGGCCCGCCGCGGCAGAGGGCCTGTTGCTGATGCTGCTCACCGCCGCCGACCTGCTGATGGTTTCCGCTCTGGGAAACACAGCGGTGGCGGCGGTCAGTATTTTTTCCCAGCCCCGTATGGTGATCCTCTGCGTAACCCGCTCCTACTCTGTTGCACTGAGCGCCTATGTTGCCCGCCGGCGCGGCAAGCATCCGGATGAGTCCCTGACCTCCTGTTCCCGCGCTTCGCTCATGCTGGGGTGCGGTCTCTCGATGCTGCTCCTGGTCGGGACCTGGATTGGAGCTGGCCCGCTTCTACGACTGGCCGGTGCACAGGATGACTATATCAACTTGGGGTTGCAGTATGCCTTTCCCACCCTGGTGAGTCTGGCGCTCTCCGGTCCGGCTATTGTCCTTCACGGCATCTTGGCGGGGCTTGGCGATACCAAAAGCGTGCTTGTGTCCAATGTGCTAGGCAACGGAGTCAATGTCGTGTTCAATGCGCTGCTGATTTACGGTCTGGGCCCATTCCCGCAATTGGGAGTTTTCGGCGCTGGGCTGGGAACTGCTATCGGTGCTGGCGCCACGCTGGTCTATACGCTGGCGCTTTTCTTACGGCGGCGGCATCCGGCCACTCTGCGGGGCAGAGGGGCCTGGCTGCCGGAACGGGAATACCTCTGCTCCCTGGCCCCCCTTGCCACGGGCACATTCCTGGAGCAGGCAGCGGAACGGTTTGGGATGTTCACATTTTCACGCTTGGTAGCAGACCTGGGCACAGCGGCGCTAAGCGTCCACAACATCTGTGGGAGCCTGTGCGACATTTACTATAGCTTCTCCCAAGGGCTTGGGAAGGCCAGCCTGGTTCAGGCCGGCCAGGCGTTGGGATCTGGAAGAACGTGCAACCTGAAACGGATCGGGGCCGTATCCCGCCGGGCGGCGCTTTGGACTGGGGGTGCGGCCACGCTGCTCTATTTGCTGCTCCGGTCACCCTTGCTTCAGTTCTACCATCTGGAGGGCAACGACCTGGCTCTGGGCTGTGAGATCATGATCTTTGTGGCTGCTGTCAATATTCCGGAGGCATGGGCTATGGTCCATGCGGGTCTGCTCCGTGGCTTGGGGCATACCAGTTTTGTGGCCCTCTATTCTCTTATCAGCATCGCAGTGGTGCGGCCGATCCTTACCTTCTTCCTGGTTTACGAACTTGGTCTTGGATTATACGGAGCATGGATTGCCCTCACTCTCGACCAAACGACAAGAGCGGTCTGTTCCATGCTGGGATCGCGGCAGACGATCCGTATCAAGATGAAGGACAGCTCAAATTCATGATTGCCCTAATACTATCGTGGCATGGATGAGGACTTCTCTCTGCGCTTGACCGATATAGGCCGAGAGGTAGCCGAGCAGACCTATGAAAAACACTGCTTCTTTACCCGGCGGCTTATTGCGGCCGGGGGTCGATCCCCAGACCGCGGAACGGGAGGCCTGCCGGATGGAGCACACCATCAGCCAGCGGTCCTTTGAATTGTTAAAAGGGGCGGTGGAGCCGGAATGACCGGTAAGCAGTCAGAAGAAAGTCCAATGGTATGAAGTCAAGTAGGTGATGCAAGAAAATTTTAAGCGAAACAGAGTAAAAAGCACTGTGTAGACAGCAAAAAGGCAACACCAACCAAAGCCCTGTCCCTGAGAAATTTTGAAACAGGCCTATGAGTCAGAGTGGCAAGCTGCGCTCTCAGCCTCCGGCGGGATATACAGGCGGTTGTCCTTTAGCAGCCGAAAGACCAACCGGACCAGTTTTCTGGCAGTTAAAGCGAGTGCGCGTTTATGCTGGTACTTGTTGACCTCTTTGAATTTGAGGTCATAGTAACGCCGGAACTCGGAGTCGCATCTTCTCACGGAGTTGGCGGCTTCCAGCAGGTAGTAGCGGAGATAGCGGTTGCCGGATTTAATCATTCTGGAGTGTTCGGCCTCGAAGTCGCCAGACTGGCTCCTGTTCCAGACAAGGCCGGCGTATTTGGCAACCGAGGCTTGGGAATCAAAACGGTGGATATCACCAATCTCAGCAATGATACCGGCGGAGTAGACCTTGCCAATACCGGGGATGGAGGTCAAAGTGTTCGGAATGATTTCAAACTGCTGTTCAATGGCCTTATCTAATACTTTGACCTGCCCTTTCAAGGCGCGCATGGAGGCAATAGAAACAGCCATTGCTTGGTTTACAGTGTCGTTTACTGTTTTGGGCAGCCGATAGGAGCCTTTGGCTGCAGCCCGAACTGCCTTGGCGGTAGCATCCGGGTCAGCAAATTTGCCACGGCCTGTTTTCAGTAATAAAGGCAGTCAGTTCCTCCAGGTCGGCATTCGCCAAGTCATCCACGGTTTCAAAGTGTTCCATGAGTGCGATGGTGGTGGCGCTGGTGTTCTGAATGTCTTTGTCCTGGGCCATGCCGGAGCATTTGAGGAATAAGTAGTTGGCGAACCGCTGCTTCTCCCGGGTCAAGTTTTGGATGACATCAAATCTGGCTCTGGTAAGGGTTTGCAGGGCTTTGTAGCGGTAATCGTCCATGTAGACCTCCCTGTTGATTCTGCCAAAACGGAGATGGTCGGCAATCACAAAGGCGTCCACCCAGTCGTTCTTTGGCAGGTCAGAATAGGCTTCCTTGAACTTCCGCACCTGCTTGGGATTCAGAACATGGATTTTCCTCTGAAACCGCCCCAAGCGGCCATCCTCACGAAGAGCATAGACTAGGCTGTCCCCGTAGATGGAGGTGGCCTCCAGGCCAATCACCACACGCTCAAGCTGCATGGAGCCAAGTGCCGATACGATTCTCTCTGATAACAGTTTAGCACCGCCAAGGTTATTCTGCACGGAGAAGCTGGAGTGTTTGCTGCCGTCCGGTTTCATTCAGGTAGGCCACATTGTTCTTGCTGCTCACATCAATGCCAACGAATAGTGGATTCACAATTTTCACCTCCCCGCATGGAGATTTCAGGCCAGCAGGCTTTGAGATACCCATGATAACCGGAGCATCTGGCACCCTCGCTTATCAGAATCATTCCTGGGCAGACCAATGCGATAGCCCTCACTGCTGAAAGGGCGGTCTTGTCCCAGGCAAACAGCCAATGAGTTTGCAGCTAACTTCCGGTTCAGGGGAACAGACTTTCAGTGAAGTAGCCTTACGGCTCAACCGGAGGACTCAGAACTTGACCCTGCTGTCCTACAGCTATTGTATCACGGGCACCTCAAAGCCTGCTGATACCTGAAACTATTAACTTTGAAACTTATTATACGAGGAGGACTCACAATGTATGAAAATGACGGCGGCCTACTCTCTCCCAGAGATGCCTACCGATTGATGTTAAAAGACTACCCGGATGTGATGGACATTGGGCAAATGTGTGAGGCACTTGGCGTCAGTACAAAAACCGGGTACAAGTTACTTAAAGATGGGAAAATTGAGCACCTGAAAATTGGACGGGCTTACCGCATCCCCAAAGCCCACATTCTTCGCTATTTGAAAATCACCTGCTCCACTTTGGCAGAGTAGCAGGCTATGGTGTCGATCTTCACCGGATAGACGCAGAAAGTTAACAATTCTGACGCGGATTTACCTGGAGTTTTGTTCTGTCCGATGATACAATAAAGGTGTCATTGGTAGGTGAACTCAATACCGCAAAAGGAGGAACAGATCAGTATGCCAGCGGTACACCTGCAAGAAAACAGCAAACTAATCTCCGGCCATGTGGCGAGAAAAAAGGGTATCTCTATTGGGTTCTAAACCTTACCGATGGGAACGGTAAGAGAAAGCCCAAATGGATTCCCACCCATAAGAAAGTCAAGGGCAATAAGACCTGGGCAAACAATATGCTTCCCACCATCCGAAAGGAATGGACGGAAAAGCTGCTTCAGGAGCTACGGCCTCACAGCAGTCGCTTCTCCGTCTGACCCGTCATCCCGCAAAGATTTCCTTTGTGGATTTCCTGTACCAGTGGCTTGAGTACAAGTATAAGTCTGCTACCGGACGGGTGATGGACAGCAAGCCCATTGAACTCTCGACCTATTCGGGATACGAACAACAGCTTAACAACCCCATCGCCCCGTATTTCCGAGAGCATCCTGTCGCCCTTTGTGACCTTACCAAACAAGATATTCTCGCTTTTTATGAGAAAGAATTGGAACGGGTCAAGCCGACCACCGTTAAACATTACCACGCTCTGATTCATGGGGCGTTGAATTATGCGGTTGACAAAAATCTGATTCCAAGCAATCCGGCTGACCGGATTATCATTTCCAAGCCTGAACCTTCAAGGGTGACTACTACCTGGATTCGGAAGTCTTGAATCTGTTTGAAGTCATCAAGGGGCATAAAATCGAGCTGGTAGTGCTTCTGACTGCTTTTTACGGCCTGCGCCGCAGTGAGGTTATTGGTTTGAAATGGAGCGCCTTTGACTTCAACCATAACTGCTTCTCCATTCGGCATACGGTAACAACCTGCAATGTAAAGGGAGAACGGGTCACGATTAAGAAGGACAAGGCAAAGAACAAATCCAGTCTGCGGACTTATCCATTGATTCCTTTTTTGAAAGAACGGTTGCTGGAGGCCAAGAAACAGCAGGAAGAAAATCGCAAGCTGTGCGGGCGCGCCTACAACAAAGAATATCTGGGATATGTCTGTGTCGATGTGATTGGCAATCTCATTAAACCAACTATGTGTCCTCGACCTTTGGGAAGTTGCTTGCCAAGAACAATTTACGGCACATTCGTTTCCACGATCTTCGCCATACCTGTGCCTCGCTTTTGCTGGCCAACGGTGTTCCGATGGAACAGGTAAAAGAATGGCTGGGACACAGTGAGATTTCAACAACGGTGGATATTTACGGGCATCTGCAATATGCCACGAAAAAACAATCCGCCGCAGCCATTGAGCAGGACATTGTGGCGCCCATGCTGCAAAACCTATCGGCGGTTTCTCCATAAAAAGGAAAGAGGTCTACCAGCTTTTCGCTGGCAGACTCATGGCGGAGATGGAGAGATTCGAACTCTCGCGCCGGTTTTGAGCCGACCTACCGCATTTCGAGTGCGGACCCTTCAACCGCTTGGTACATCTCCAAATTTATGTTATATCCCTGGTCCCGACCCGCCGACCAATTCAGCCGGTGGAAATCG
>ENA-OQCE01000788-OQCE01000788.1-human-gut-metagenome-genome-assembly--contig:-NODE-788-length-14886-cov-2.183346_pt1 | contig 14886 bp, 20 predicted proteins | sample MGYA00242495_ERZ504572 | MGnify/ENA primary metagenome ERZ504572 (study PRJEB26092, sample SAMD00036228) | human gut metagenome | host: Homo sapiens | study: EMG produced TPA metagenomics assembly of...
ATCCGGGATATATCTTTTTCATCGAGAATATCCGAAAACTTTCTGCTGACCGCCTCACAGTCATCTACCGTAATCCCGCCCGGTTTATCGATATACGCACGAAGATACCATGTTCCGGCTTCCTTGACATATTCTACGTCAACCAGTTCAAATCCAAGTGCAGACACGATCGGTTCTAAAAGTTCTTCTGTTTTCTGTTCATATTCTTCTCTTTTTGACACGCTATACTTCCTTTCTTCTCATTTGGCAGAAGCTATCTGCCGCTTATGTTTCTTTTGTTATCGTGAATTTACAACTGAAAATATCTATAAGATATTTTTTGTCGTATGCATAGCAACAAAGAAGAGTGAACTTTCGTTCACTCTTCTGCCGGATTTCTATGTAACTATTTCATAGTATAGCACTGTTTTTTTTATATTGCAAGGCTTCTTCTCTATTTTCTTGCTTTTGTTCCTGCTCCATCACGTTTCGCCGTTTTCAATCGATTTAAGGAGACCTCTTTTTCATTATATAGAATCTTTGTTTCCGTTCCTTCTTCAAAAAGATATACCTTTTCCAGTTCATCTTTTTTCTGAAGACGGATACCTCTGACACCGACTGCAGCTTTTTTCTTTATAGGAACTTCCGTGGCCGGGAATCTCAAAAAGTACCCGTTCTTTGTCTGAAGAACGACATGCTTATTTTCATTAACAACCCGAACATCGACCAGAGAATCTTCTTCCTGAAGTTTTGTAGCCAGAATTGTTCGTTTTGCCACCTGAAATTCACTTCCGCTGACTTTTTTTTACCATTCCCTGCGCCGTTGAAAACAAAAGCATGGCAAATCTCATCTGCTCGGAATCGTATACCGAGACAATCTGTTCATCAGAACTGGAGTAATTGCTGACATTGTCGATCGGAACTCCTTTATCCCTGAATTTTCCATAAGGAAGATCAATTACTTTCACCTGGTGCATTTTCCCGCTATTGGTAAAAATACATATTTTCCCCGTGTTCATACAATGGACAATATACTTATTCTCACTATCCGCCGCTTCCTTATTTCTTTCGTAAACGGCAACGTCTACTATTCTTGCATATCCGAACCGATCCATCAAAAATACGACTTCCTGTTCTTCGATCTTCTTCTCTTCAAAAACGGCTTCTTCAGCATTTTCAATGACTGTACGGCGCGCTTTTGCATATTCTTCTTTAAACGATTCAAGTTCTTCCACAATAACTTGCGCCATAGAATCATAATTATTGAGAATATCTTCATAACGCGCAATATTCTTCACCGTCTGTTCATGTTCCGCGATCAAAGCCTGTACTTCCAGACCGATGAGGCGATATAAGCGCATCTCGAGGATGGCAGCAGCCTGACGTTCTGTAAAGCGTAAAAGCACCGCCATCTTTTTGGAAATAGAAGATTTAAACTTAATATTATCTGTTACGCCATTTACAAGACATGCTTTTGCATCTTTTACAGATTTACTGCCTCGAAGGATTTCAATAATAAGATCGATCACATCACATGCTTTGATCAACCCCTCCTGCACCTCACTTTTTTCCTGTTCTTTTGCAAGAAGTGTTTTGTATTTTCTCGTCGCCAGTTCAAATCGAAAATCTACATGATGCTCAATGATCTTCTTAAGTCCGAGTGTTTCCGGTCTTCCGTCTGCAACTGCAAGCATATTCACGCCGAATGTGTCTTCAAGCGCGTCTTTTTATAAAGCATATTTTTTAGATTTTCTACATCTGCGCCTTTTTTTAATTCCAACACAATCCGAATTCCTTCTTTGGAAGATTGGTTTGAAATATCTGTGATATCTGTTGTTTTCTTTGTCTCTACCAGACCGGCTACATCATTTAAAAACTTCCCTATTCCCGCTCCGATCATCGTGTATGGGATCTCACTGATCACAAGCTGCTTTTTGCCGCCTTTTAATTCTTCTGTCTCTACTTTTCCCCGGACTTTGATCTTTCCCTGTCCCGTTTCATATATATTGATCAGATCATCTTTATTAACAACAATTCCGCCTGTCGGAAAATCAGGCCCTTTTATGTATTTCATCAGTTGTTTTGTAGTGATCGAATCGTTTTTAATATATGCCTTTACCGCATCGATCACTTCTCCGAGATTATGAGGCGGTATACTTGTCGCCATACCTACCGCAATTCCTTCCGCTCCGTTTACGAGGAGGTTTGGCACACGCATCGGAAGTACAAGCGGTTCTTTTTCTGTTTCGTCAAAATTCGGTCCGAAATCTACCACATCTTTATCTAGATCTGCAAGGCAGACTTCCTGCGTGAATTTCGTCAGTCTTGCCTCAGTATAACGCATTGCCGCAGCGCCGTCACCTTCTATCGAACCGAAGTTCCGTGACCGTCTACAAGTACCATTCCTTTTTTAAACTCCTGAGCCATAACAACAAGAGATTCGTAGATCGAACTGTCGCCGTGAGGATGATATTTACCCATCGTATCTCCGACAATACGCGCGCATTTTCTGTACGGCTTATCATAGCGGATTCCCAGTTCGTACATATCATAAAGCGTACGGCGCTGAACCGGCTTCAGTCCGTCTCTTACATCCGGAAGTGCCCTGGAAATAATTACGCTCATCGCATAATCAATATATGATTTTTTCATAAGATCCGAATATTCCGTTCTTATGATCTGTGATTCACTGTTCATTTCTCGTCTCCTTCATTTCATTTTGCTCATATGACACAAAGCAAATCCATTTTCTGACACAAATCACGTCGACTCTGTTTCGTCATACAGATTATATATCAAGTTCCGCCTCTGTCGCATTTTCATAGATGAATGCCCGCCGCGGAGGCACTTCCGTTCCCATAAGCATCTCAGTCACACCGGAAGCCATTCTCGCATCTTCAATCTCAACAAGCTTTAAAAGACGTCTTTTAGGATCAAGTGTTGTTTCCCACAACTGTTCTGCATCCATCTCTCCAAGCCCTTTATACCTCTGAAGAGTAAACGGTCCTTTGTGTGTCCTTCGATATTTTTCAAGCGCCTTATCATCGTAAAGATATTCCTCTTCTCCGCTTTTCGGCATTGCCTTATAAAGCGGCGGCATTGCAATATACACGTGCCCCTCATAAATCAGTTCCGGCATAAACCGATAGAACAGCGTCAGCAAAAGTGTTGAAATATGAGCTCCGTCTACATCTGCATCTGCCATAATTATGATCTTATCGTATCGAAGCTTTGTAATATCGAAGTCATTGCCGTATCCTTCGGAAAATCCACATCCGAACGCATTGATCATCGTTTTTATTTCTGCATTCGCAAGGACTTTATCAATACTTGCTTTCTCCACGTTTAATATTTTCCCGCGAATAGGAAGAATCGCCTGAAAGTTTCTGTTTCTGGCCGTTTTTGCCGAACCTCCCGCCGAATCTCCCTCAACAATAAATATCTCGCACTTTTTCGGATCTCTGCTCTCGCAGTTTGCGAGTTTTCCGTTACTGTCAAACGAATATTTTTGCTTCGTCAAAAGATTCGTTTTCGCCTTTTCTTCTGTCTTACGGATTTTCGCCGCCTTTTCCGCACTTGACAATACCGTTTTTAAAACGTCCAGGTTACGGTCAAAATAAAGAACAATTTCATCTCCCGCAACTTTACCGACCGCTTTTGCCGCGTCGGGATTGTCCAGTTTTGTCTTTGTCTGCCCTTCAAATCTAGGATCCGGATGTTTGATCGAAATAATCGCTGTCATCCCGTTTCGGATATCAGCTCCCGTAAAGTTCGTATCCTTCTCTTTTAAAATACCGATTTCTCTTGCATACTGATTCATAACCGTCGTAAATGTCGTTTTAAATCCGGTTAAATGCGTTCCGCCCTCGGCATTGTAAATATTGTTGCAGAAACCGAGCACATTCTCATGAAATTCATTAACATACTGAAATGCCGCCTCCACTTCAATACCGTCTGCTTCCCCTTTAAAATAAACAGGCTCATGAAGCGCCTCTTTTTTCTTATTCAGATCTCTGATAAACCCGATGATTCCCTCCGGTTCATGATATTCGATATGCTCGGTCTGATCTCCTCTTTTATCTTCGAATATTATCGTCAGTTCCGGGTTAAGATATGCTGTTTCATGCAGCCTGCTTTTTACTTCCTCCGCCCGGAACTTCGTCTTTTCAAAAATCGTATCATCAGGCAGAAAATTAATTGTTGTTCCTGTCTTTTTTTGTCTTTCCGATCTTAGGAAGAAGTCCGTTTTCCAGTTCAATGACAGGAACTCCGCGCTCATATCTGTCATGGTATACCGCCCCATCACGGCTGATCTTAACATCCATATATGTAGAAAGTGCATTTACAACAGAAGAACCGACGCATGAAGACCTCCGCTTGTCTTATACGCCGAATCGTCAAATTTTCCCCCTGCATGAAGTGTGGTAAACACAAGCCTTGCCGCAGAAATTCCTTTTTGATGCATATCAACCGGAATTCCCCTCCCGTTATCGGTTACTGTTGCCGTTCCGTCTTTTTCTAAAACAACACGGATTTCCGTACAAAATCCTGCCAGATGTTCATCCACGGAATTGTCCACAATTTCATAAATAAGATGATTCAGACCTTTTGTCGATACACTTCCGATATACATTCCCGGGCGTTTTCGTACCGCCTCTAATCCTTCCAATACAGAAATACTCCCTGCATCATATGTATTATTTCCAGCCATTTACCTTCTCCTTTACCGGATCATTCCTTCTATTTTTCTCGACTTCTTTTCTTATGCCGCACTAATTTTGTTTCACGCTATAACGAGATTGTACCTCAGATGCCGGATGTTGTTCCTTTCATCTGAGGGTATTATTTTCTATGATACCACCCGTTTTCGATCTTGTAAATAGAATCCTTGTCATTCCAGTATAACTTCACACAGCGTATCTGCCACGACCTCCATCGCATTTTTCATTTCTTCTACAGTATTTGTCTGCGCACCGGCTTCAATCAACAGAGACTTCGGCAGCAGATGCAGATTATATCTATATGCCCGCAGATAAATATGTCTTGCAAACCCGGGATACATTCGTTCTGACGCAAGCTGCATCTGAAGAGAAAACGCCAGATTATCCTGTATGTACGGATTATAAAGATAATCGATATCTCCGTTTGTGCGAGATCGGCTCAATCCATTAAAATACATGATCTTTGCAGTCGGCTTTCCGTTTACTTCTGTGACTAAGTGCGTTCCCTCGGCAACGCCATCCCTATGAAGGTCGATTGCCACCTCGATCGTTGGGTTTGCCTCCAGAATCGGTCTGACAGACGCTTCTGCGTTTTCATATGCATTACTCCTGTCGAGCTGTCCGTTAATAATATCATATACCCCTGTGTCATGGATTGTTTTGATTCCCCGCTTATTTAAAAGCTCTGTCAGATATTCCCCTATTCCGATAATACTTGTGGCAGGATCTCCCGGAATTGAATCGACAAATTCCTCCTGTGAATGAGTATGAAATATCAATACTTTCGGACCATCTTCCTTTTTATTGATCTTCATACTCCTCCCAAGAAGGTCATCTGCATTCAACTGTTCAGGACCAATCATCGTAGAGCTGTCTACCGTATAAAAATTACTAAGCAAATAATCAAAATCTCTTAACCTCTCAATAGACATATCGACAGAAGAAAGTGACGTTTCTCCCGACGCTGCACATTTTGCGCCGTTTCAGGAGACTCTTTACTAATAAGATTTCCGTTTTCATCGATACAGTTCTCATCGTTTGCCTGCGCCTCTAAAATTTGAGCAACAGTTTCTTGATCTTCTGCCGTAAATCCCTCTCTCCTATGCTCCATCGCATACCCTGCTGTCGGAAGAAACAGATAAGATTGTTCTATAAAAAACTCGTGAACTGTTTTTTGCGGGCTTCTGTTCAAATATGCAAGCCGCGGCATGTACATCTCTTCCGCACCCGAAAAAATATGAGTTTGGAAACCATACATTCGAGCCGACCACATTCCTTCCGAAATCAAACAAATCATTGCCAGAAAGAAAAACAGAAACCGGATCATCCGCTTCTTCCGTTCTCGTTCTTTTTCTAATATCCGAAATCGATCCGCCATCAGACATCGTCCTTTCTATTACTTCTGACAGTGTATGCTTTGTTCTTTTCTCTTATGCTTCCGATCTGCCTGAACCGGCCGAAAAAAGCATATTGATCGCTTCCGATAAAGTATGACTGATATGATGAACCATTTCATCAACATCTTTAGGCGTGACAAACATTCCGTTTAAATGAGGAGAGATCAGCTCTTTTACAAATTCATATTTTTCTCCGGCGTTATAGGAACGCAGCACTTCCCCGACTCCTTTTAAAGAATCCGAAGATTCAAGAGCCCTTATAAAGTTTTCCATTGTATCATTTACAATCGTTGCTGCGTCTACAACTGTCGGCACACCGATTCCGATAACAGGTACTCCTAATGTTTCCATTGTCATCCCGTTTCTGTGATTCCCCACTCCACTTCCGGGATGAATCCCGGTATCTGCGATCTGAATCGTCCGGTTCAATCGCTTACTGTTTCTTGCTGCCAATGCATCAACTGCAATAATAACATCAGGATTCGTTTCCGATACAATCCCACGCACGATCTCCGCACTTTCCATTCCCGTTTGCCCCATCACTCCCGGCACGACAGCGCTGATCATCGGCGCGTCGTCGACTCCTATTGCATATTTTCCATATTCTTTTACAATATGCCGCGTCACGGATAAATGATCTGCCACGCAAGGTCCCAGTGAATCCGGAGTAACTTCTCTATTCCCCAGCCCTACTACAAGATAGATAGATCTTTATCTTTTACTTCAAATTTTCGGATCAGTTCCTTTATAAAAGAACATACCTTTTCGGCAATCACGGTCTGACTTTTTTCATCAGGCATTGCCAAATTAGGAGTTTCTATCGTCAAATAAGTTCCTACAGGTTTTCCCATTGCCTTTGCTCCGTTTTCTGTTTTGATCTCCACTCTTGTAACACGAAGTCTGATGCTTCATCATAATCTTCTTCAAGAACTACCCCTGATATTTCTACATGATCTGATTCAAACCTTTCTTTTTCTTCAAGCGCAAGATCTGTCCGCACACTATAATTTTTTATCATATCTCATCCTCGCTTTTTATGTTCTTATTATAGTATTCCTGCTGTTTTTATATTCAAACCGTCTTTTTAATGCAGATACTGTGTTTTTTTATTCCGGTTTTCCAAATAATGCAGTTTTTCTCTATATATGTTCCATAATTCCCAATATTTATTAAAATATGTATTGACAACCCTTTAGAGTTGGCATAAAATAAATGAGTATGTTTCAGCAGAACGTCCGTGTCCGAGTCTGCGGAAACTCAAATTACATTTGAAATCATAGATATATTTGGAGGTGTACGCATTGGCTAACATTAAGTCTGCTAAGAAAAGAATTTTAGTAAACGAGACAAAAGCTGCAAGAAACAAAGCAATTAAGTCTAAAGTAAAAACTGCTGTAAAGAAAGTGGAAGCTGCAGTTGCCGCTAAAGACGCTGAAACTGCTAAGACTGCTCTTCGCGCAGCGATCGTCGAGATTTCCAAAGCTGGAACAAAAGGTGTTTATCACAAAAAAACTGTTTCCAGAAAGATTTCTCGTCTTTCCAAAGCTGTAAGCAGCATTGCTTAATCTTATTAATAGAATTGATAAAAATAGAAAAGACATTTGCTCCCGTCAGGCAGATGTCTTTTTTTGTACATAATCTTATCATCATAAACAAAAAGACATTTTCATACAAAAAGACGCTTCGCGTAATGCAAGGCGTCTTTTTGTAATTATATCCTATTAGTTATTGATCAGTTTATCTTCATCGCTCCAACTGTAAAGTTTTCTGATCTCTTCTCCTACTTTCTCTGCCGGATGCTCTGACGCAAGTTTTCTCATTGCGCGGAAATGTGCCTGACCTCCGGCTTCGGACATATCCAGAAGAAAGTCTTTTGCAAACGTACCATCCTGAATATCTGTCAAAATCTGCTTCATCGCTTTCTTCGTATCATCTGTAATGATCTTCGGTCCTGTTATGTAATCACCATATTCGGCAGTATTGGAAATCGAATATCTCATTCCTGCAAAACCGGACTGATAGATCAAATCAACAATAAGCTTCATCTCATGAATACACTCAAAATATGCATTTCTCGGATCGTATCCCGCTTCTACAAGTGTCTCAAAGCCTGCCTGCATAAGAGCGCACACACCGCCGCAAAGAACCGCCTGTTCGCCGAAAAGTCTGTCTCTGTCTCTGTACGGAATGTAGTCTCGAGGATACCGGCTCTTGCTCCTCCGATCGCAAGACCATATGCGAGAGCTTTATCAAGAGCTTTTCCTGTATAATCCTGCTCTACAGCTACAAGGCAAGGAGTTCCTTTTCCAACCTGATACTCGCTTCTTACAGTATGTCCCGGAGCTTTCGGAGCGATCATTGTCACATCTACGTTCGCCGGCGGAACGATTTGTCCGAAATGAATGTTAAAGCCGTGTGCAAACATCAGCATATTACCTTCTTCAAGATTCGGCTCAATATCGTTTTTATATAAAGCAGCCTGTTTCTCATCATTAATCAGGATCATAATAATATCTGCTTTTTTTGCCGCTTCTGCCGCTGTATATACTTCAAATCCCTGCGCTTCTGCTTTTGCCCATGATCTGCTTCCTTCATAAAGTCCGATCACGACATTGCATCCTGATTCTTTCAGATTCAGTGCATGAGCATGTCCCTGACTTCCATAACCGATGATCGCGATTGTTTTTCCCTCAAGAAGTGAGAGATTACAATCTTCCTGATAATAAATTTTTGCTGCCATTTTGCATTCCTCCTAAATGATAATTAAAAATATGCTACATCCTTACTTCCTCTGGAAAGACCTGTAATACCTGTTCTTGCAAGTTCCAGTATCTCATATCCTCGAAGAAGATTCAGAAAAGCTTCCAGTTTACTCTGAGTTCCGGTGAGTTCGATGATCAGCGAGTCCTCTTCGACATCAACTATCTTCGCTCTGAAAATATCTGCCACTGAAATAATCTCGCCCCTTTGGGATGCGTTTGCCCGCAGTTTTACCATGATCAGTTCGCGGTATACTGACTCTCCGTCTTTCAAAACTTTTATATCAACGACATCTTCCAGCTTCCTTACCTGTTTTTCTATCTGGGATAAAATCAGCTCATCCCCCGATGCAACTACTGTAATCCTCGTAAACCTCGTATCGGTCGTCGCACCTGCCGTGATGCTGTCTATACTGTATCCGCGTCTGCTGAATAACCCTGCAATACGGCTCAACACTCCCGGATTATTGTCTACAAGCAATGAAAATACCTGACTTCTCATGTGTTCCTCTCCTTCTTCTCTAAAAAAACAGAGTGCGTTCTGTTTTTATATTTTATAATATTACCAACTCAGCTATTCTTTGTCAAGATGTTGTGCTAAAATTTTTACATATTTGATGACCGTTCAGTCAGTCTAAAATCAAGAATGAAATCAAAAGTTATACGCAGCCGATCTTTTCTGCAATCTCGTTTAAATAAACCCATCTTTTCTGTTTTTTTCGTCAAGCTGTGCCTGTACTTTCTCCTGTTCCTCAAATAACTCTTTTAGTTTAACAGAATTGGTCGCATTCGCATTGATCTGCATTTTAATTTTTTCTATTCTTTCTTCAAGCGCTGCGATATCGTCATCAATCGTCTCAAATTCTCTTTGTTCTTTATAAGAAAATTTAACCTTCTGCGGCGCATTTTGTTTCCAGCTTTTCGGATTACTTTCCGCAGGATCTTTCGGAAGATTTCCGCGCGAATTTTCGGTTTTGTCTGTAACTGCGTTGATGCAGATTCTCTTTTCTTTACATTCAAATAATCGGTATATCCTCCTTCAAACTGACGGATATGCCCTTCCCATCTAACTCGAAAATGCGATCCACAATGTTATCTAAAAAATAGCGGTCATGCGATACGGTGATCACGATTCCCGAAAAAGAGTTTAAATAATCTTCCAAAATCGTAAGTGTGGGAATATCAAGATTATTTCCCGCCTCGTCAAACAAAAGAACATTTGCATTTTCGGCAAGTACGCCAAGAAGATGCAGCCTTCTCTTCTCTCCGCCCGAAAGTTTACCTATCGGAGCATACTGCATATCAGGAGTAAACAAAAAACGCTCCAACAACGCTGACGCACTGATTTTTCCTTCTCGTGTCGTAATATATTCTGCAATATCTTTCACATAATCGATCACTCTTTGAGAAGGATCCATCTCTTGTTCTTCCTGTGCAAAATATCCGATCTTGATCGTTTCTCCGATCTCAATGTTTCCACTGTCCGGAATCACCTGTCCCGCGATCATTTTCATAAGAGTTGATTTTCCGCATCCATTTGGTCCTATGATTCCAAGTCTTTGATTTTTTAACACAATATAACTGAAATCATCCAGTATCACTTTTTCTCCGTATTTTTACTCACATGATGAAGTTCGATCGTCTTTTTCCCCATTCTGGTTTCTACCGAATCAAGTTCTACTGTTTGATCTTTTATCGGAGTATTTCCGTTTTTCAGTTGTTCAAGACGCTCCAGTCTCGCTCTTTGTTTCGTTGTTCTGGCACGACACCCGCGTTTCGCCCATTCAAGTTCCATTCTCAAAACACTCTGTCTCTTTCGTTCAGATGCTGATTCCATCTCTTCTCTTTGCGCCTTCAGTTCAAGAAACCCTGAGTAGTCAGAGTCGTATCCATACATTTTTCCATGACTGATCTCCAAAATACGATTTGTAACTCTGTCAAGAAAATACCGGTCGTGAGTTACCATAATAACGTTCCTTTATAGGACCGAAGATATTCTTCCAGCCATCGGATCATCGCTTCATCCAAATGGTTCGTAGGCTCATCCAGCAAAAGTACGTCAAAATCATCTGACAGTATTTTTGCAAGCACAACCCGTTTTTTCTGTCCTCCTGATAAATGCTCGATTTTCTGATCAAACCGGGTGATATTTAATTCCGTCAGATTACTTTCTACTTTCCAATTCTCTTCCCCTTTTTTTAATGCATATGACCGAATCGTACTGTCTTCTGAAAAAACCGGATTTTGCGGCACATAGGCAAGCTTCAGTCCATTTTGTTTTATAATCTGTCCTTTATCCGGTGTTTCTTCTCCTGCTATCATTTAAGAAGCGTTGATTTTCCGGTACCGTTGATCCCTACGATCCCGATTTTATCTCCTTTTTGAATTCCGAATGACGCATCGTCAAATATTATTTTCTCACCGTATATTTTATAGAGATGTTCCACATTTATAATATTCATAAAAAACTCCTTGCAAACCATTTTCTCTCATTCATTTTGAGATGTCTGCAAGGAGTTGTCAAGTAGATTTTACCTATGCTTTTTTATTATTTTTATGATTATCTATTGTTTCTCTTTTATTCGTTTTCAATCTTTACATTCCGGCAAACCGTCGATTTATACCGAATTTTATTTACCAAAACAATAATAAGACTGACAATGAGCAAAAAGTAGAAATTAATTCCTCTGCTTACAAGCATGGACGGTATAAGATATGTACCGGTAAATACATGGGCAAACACAGTTTGATACATCAGCTCTGTAATTCCCTGCGCTCCCGGAAGCGGAAGCATATCTACCGCTATATAGACTGCGGCTTGAAGAAGGATAACTTTCATCATTCCGGTTCCGTGCAGCCCGAATCCAAGGTATACCATATATGTCAAAAGAAATACGCTACATCTTTGTAAAAATGTAACAAGCACAATAAACAAAAGCTTTCCTTTATGTGTCCTAAGCCATGAAACTGCGTTTTGATAACTTCCGATAAACTCGTGAATTTTTTCAGGACGCTTTTTCAGAAGGTTTCAAAATGCTCATTTTAACAAACAGCTTTTCAAAAAAAAGCGCACATCGCAGCATAATATTCGGCATCAACATAATTCCCGCTATGACCACAACTAAAATTACATTTAATAAAAGTCCGAAAAGATAGAGAGGGAAAAATTTCCCTAACTCCGAATAGAGAGGCCGGTACCAAAATAATAAAATCGCCGCTCCTAAAATTACAAGTACAAATTTATAAACAACAGCAACTGTCATAAGCACAACCGTACTGTCCGATCCTCTGTTCCCGTCTTTGCTCATATAATAGAGCTGCACAGGCTGTCCTCCTGTTGCAGACGGCGTAATGCCAGAATAGAAAAATCCGATAAAAGAGTATTGGATACAACGAATCAAAGAACTTCCTTCTTTTCTTCGGTTTGCTTTCATTGCCTGAAGCAGATACCAGATCATATATCCTTCTGCGCATACAAAAAAGATAGCAAGAGCAGCCGCCGGAACCAAGTATCCTACTGACATTTTTGAAACGGCATTTGCAATTTCACCAAGATTTTTCCCACTGAAAAGTGTATAAAACGTCAAAAACATTACAAGTAAGAAAATCGTTACTTCAAGAATTCGTTTCTTAACGCTCATACCTTCTCCTCCGTCCTTTTCTTTCTTCTTCCCGGACATTATGTACATGCGCCATTGTTATATAATTTCCCGCAGCAGATAGATATGCCGGGCGGGATATCGGCGGAAAAGTAAGTGTTCCATACTCCGGATATGTCTTTTTCTCTCTTTCGGTAAGTTCTCTCAAACTACCTTCAAAAATTTTCTGTTTCCCCTTATATTCATAAAAATCCTTTGGCGTAACAAGCGAAAAATACTTGTTCCATGTACAGACGCCTGCCTTTTCAAGCAACTCGGCAGCATAGGAAGAACATGTGTAATGATTTTTTTGATAAAACGGTTTTCCGAAAAGTAAAAACGGAAGTCCGAGAATTGTATAATGATAGCGATATCTGTTCTTCATCGCCTCATGAAGCTCCTCTTTAATAAACTGCTTTTGTTCTTGAGTGCATGGAATTGAGCAGATCATATAATCCGCTCCCGGAAATGCCCGCAAAATTTTTTCTTTTCTCTTCTTTTTCAAATCCTGCAATCAGAGGAATCGACGGATGTCTCCTTCCGATACTGTATGCTTCATCCAGATTCTCATCAAGCCCGATTGCCACATGAATATATTTTTGTTTAATTACTCTTCGAATAATCGAAGCAAAAATTCCCGGTGTATCTACAAATGCTATGTATATTTCTGTCATATTAGTTCATCCTTTCCCCCTGTAATGTAAATCTTCCGGATTAACAATACATTTTTCCTTTTGTCTTTTTTACCGATCATCGTTCTTTATTGAAAGCGATATACTTTTTTTGCAAGACGATATCCCCCGATTGTCAAGCTTGTGCCGATCTTTCCGGGTAAATATGTAAAACCGCTCAAAGTACGAAAGCGAAGCCGATAGTAAAGAGCTTCATTATACTCTTTTACATGATTCCACATATCTTTTCGCTTTTTATAGGAATCGGCTGTATCGATAAGGAGCAGATGGATAGATGAAATTGTAAGCATAATTGAAATATTTCGCACCATGTATGCTTCTAATTTCGGATGGATTTTCTTTACTTCCGCCAGATCAACGCTGCGGGTTACAAGATCTGTTACCAAGATCTGCTGATCGATCCTTTTCATAAGCACCTTTTCATTTACAGATTGATCATCTCTGCCCAGGTAATAATGATACAGATCGATGTCCATATAATAAATAGTCTCGGCGTACGGAAGCGGCTTATATGAAAACAGATTATCTACATAAAATGTATGCTCCGGCAGTTTCACTTCAGATTCTCTGAGCACTTTCGTCTGAAACATGAGCGAGTGCATGATCAAATATTGGGACGGATAAAACTTTCCGATTTCATCCCATGTGCACTGTTTTTCAATCGGAAATACATTTTTGTAATCCATTGATTTTTTTATTCCTTCATCAAGGTGATCGTATACATAATTACATACGATCAGATCCGGACGCTCGCCTGTAAACGCTTTTAGCTTGACAAGAAGTTTCTGATATGATTCTTTATCAAACCAGTCATCCGAATCTACGACTTTATAATAAATACCGTTTGCCAACTCGAGTCCTTTATTCACACCGGAACCATGTCCCCCGTTTTCCTTATGCACAACACGTACAATATCCGGGTATTCAATCTCATATTCATCGGCAATCTGTGCAGTACGATCAGAAGAACCGTCATCGATCAGAATAATTTCTACATCTTTCCCTCCGATAAGAAGAGAATCCACACATCTTCTCATATAATTTTCAGAATTATAACACGGAACTGCAAACGTAATGTATTTCATATAACTTTTCCTCCTCAGTGTGTTCCATATGCTCCTAACGGGCTGAAACACAGCGTTTTTTCATCTCTCATTTCTTAATGCTATTATTTACAGCCTAAATAATACTTGACCCTTCTTAAGATAACATCGAGGTATTTCTTAAGATTTGGGAAAGATTTTTAAAACAATATGAAAATATAGAAGAAATCATTCCAATCGGCATAATGATCAAAACAATAAATAAGATCATCAGCCATCCGATCAGCCGTCCGACAATTCTGCTCACAGACAATTTCATCTCATTTTACCTCCTAAATATCTGTATGTATTTATTGTAGAAAAAAGAAAAATTTTTTCCACATGGATTGTCTTACATTTCCAAGCATGCATCTTACACTTTCGTAAGGCGCATAAAGAACAATGAAAAATTTCTTAAATTCTCTTTTATCACTTGTATCTCTTTTGGAAAAGTTATAACATAAGGAAATAATTTTATATCAGCTTATCCAAAAAAGGAGTTTTTATTTTATGAGAAAAAATCCTGAATTTGAAGAGTTATTTGATGATGATTTTGAAGTGACATATGAGGAATACGTTCCAAATGAATATAGGTCAAGTAACGACATCTATAACGAC
>ENA-OQCE01000792-OQCE01000792.1-human-gut-metagenome-genome-assembly--contig:-NODE-792-length-14845-cov-2.538117_pt1 | contig 14845 bp, 24 predicted proteins | sample MGYA00242495_ERZ504572 | MGnify/ENA primary metagenome ERZ504572 (study PRJEB26092, sample SAMD00036228) | human gut metagenome | host: Homo sapiens | study: EMG produced TPA metagenomics assembly of...
TAGTATGTAGTAAAGGAAGGAGGAGATGCTAAGAAATAAATAAAATAATTTATATAATAATTTGGTTTATAAAATAAACTTGTTATCTTTGTATCGGAGTTCGAACCCGAAATGTGATTTTGGTATGTATAACTTAAGGAGAATGATTATGAAAACGATTGTTTGTAGAAGTATGGCGGCAGCTCTTCTTTGTGTATTTGCATTGGGGGTGTCTGCGCAAGATGTTCTGAAAGTGAAGGTGATGAACATACCTCGGCTGTGGGAAAGATAATGATTGCCACTGACAAGGGGCAGTATGGTATGGTAGATGCCAAGGGCACGGAGGCGGTACTGGAACTGAAAGATGTGACAGTGGGTAAATATAAGCTTTATGTCTATCATGATGAAAACAACAATTATCAGTTGGATAGGGAAGACGGAATTCCATCTGAGTATTGCGCGATAGCGGATGTGGAGGTGAGCGCCGACACGAAGCAGGTGGAGATAGCACTTAAGCGGGTATTAAAAGGAAGCAACAAATAAGGCGGCAGGAAAATGGAAGAAAGAAAATTGAATGAGAAAGAGAGTTTAGAACTCATCACTCGGATGATACAGAACACGAAGGACAGAATGGCGGAAAATTCAGGGACACCTTTTTTGCTGTGGGGATATGTAACGGTAATTATCTCGTTGCTGGTTTGGTTTCTATTGAAGGAAACGGGCAATAACAATTGGCAATTCCTATGGTTCCTGCTTCCAGTCATAGCCTTTCCTGCTACGTTGTGGAGTCAGCGGAAGGCTCGGAAATGTTGAAGACCTACATAGACCGTGTTGTGGATTATGTGTGGACGGTATTTGGACTGGGTGCTTTCTTGGTATCGTGTACCGCCATATTTGTATGGAAGATTCCTATTCTGTTTGTCATTTTGCTGATGATGGGGATGGGAACTGCCCTGACGGGACTGATTGTGAACACGAAAGTGGTTACGATAGGGGGAGTGCTGGGAGCCTTGCTCTCGTTGGGATGTTTCTATATGCCCGGCATAGACCAGATACTGTTTTTTGCATTGGCGTTCGTCTTTATGATGGTGATTCCCGGACATTACATGAACAGTGTGGCGAAGCGTCACAAACAATAAAAGAAGAGGATGATATATGTTTAAAGAACTGAACCCTTTGCTCCATAGCGAACTGCGGCTTGCGGTGATGTCGTTGCTTATTAGTGTCGAGGAGGCGGACTTTGTCTATATCCGCCAGCAGACCAAAGCTACGGCAGGAAACCTGAGCGTGCAGATAGACAAACTCAGCAAGGCGGGATATGTGGAGGTGACAAAGACTTTTAAAGGAAAGATGCCTTGTACGATTTGTAAGATCACTCCGCAAGGAGTAGACGCATTTGAGGAATATGTAGAGTCATTGAAATCTTATCTGGCAGGGAGGTTGTGAGTGTGGGTGACTTTACATTTATGGGGCAAAGATGGAAATCTTCTGAAAAAGGTTTCTATCTTTGCCTTTTTCATGAGAAGGAGGAGGGTGTGTCATCAACCGTTTTGCCACCCTCATGCCGGACAAAATTTAAACAGACTCTAAAAAGATAGAATGATATGAGAATTTTAGTCACTTATGCCGTACAAGGCGAATTTACTGAATTGAAATTTCCCGGACTGATAAGGAGGAAGAGGTGCAGATAGGCTATCTCCGTACCGGTGTGGGAAAGGTGAAATCGGCTTTTTATCTTTCTGAAGCGATAAGCCATGCGCAACCGGACTTGGTGGTCAATGTAGGTACGGCAGGGACTATCCGTCATCGGGTAGGAGATATTTTCGTATGCCGTCATTTTGTGGACCGTGATATGCAGAAGCTGGTGGAGCTTGGTATGGAGTATGAGATTGATTCAATGGATTTGTTGTCCCAAAAAGGTTATTGTTTACACTGGCCAGCCGGTGGTGTATGCAATACGGGGGATACTTTCTTGACAGAACTCTCGGATGTGTCCGGTGATGTTGTGGATATGGAAGCCTATGCCCAGGCTTTGGTATGCCGTGCCAAGAATGTTCCTTTCATTTCGGTGAAGTACGTGACGGATATTATCGGACAGAACTCCGTGAAACATTGGGAAGACAAGCTTGCCGATGCTCGGAAGGGGTTGGGAGAATTCTTCGAGAAGTTAGGAGGAGTTTAGCACATCATTTCAACGTCTTGAATGACAGTATATGCCAAGTCACCCCCACAGCGACAAGGAACAATACTATCTTTATTTCTGTTAGTGGAATCAGGAAGAAGATGCAGTAAACCATTGTTCCCCACATCAGCAGTAGAGAGATGATTTTAGCACGTAGAGGGATGGCTTTGTTCTCGCGGAAGCTGCGGATATAGGGACCGAGGCATTTGTGGTTCAGCAGCCATTGGTACAGTCTGGGTGAGCCTCTGAAGTAGAGTGTTGCCGTGAGCAGCAGGAAAGGCGTGGTGGGCAGCAACGGCAGGAAGATGCCGATGATGCCGAGTGCCAAAGAAACTGTTCCCAAAATGATGCAGACGGTTTTCATGCGGCAAATGTAGGAAAAATAATAATATAGATAATATGTATGCGAATAAAGTAAAGAAGGTTGTTGCCGTCCACGACTTGTCGGGAGTCGGACGGGTGTCTCTGACGGTGGTCATTCCCATTCTTTCGTCTATGGGTTTCCAGGTGTGTCCGTTGCCTACAGCCGTATTGTCGAGCCATACCCAGTATCCGGAGTTCTCTTTTCTGGACCTGACGGATGAAATGCCGAAGATTATTCCGAGTGGAAGAAGCTGGAAGTACAGTTTGATGCCTTTTATACCGGCTATCTGGGTTCTCCGCGGCAGATACATATTGTTTCTGACTTTATTGATGACTTCCGCCGCCCGGACGGTCTGGTTGTGGTAGACCCGGTGTTGGGCGATAACGGACGGCTTTATGCGAACTTCCACGAGTCCATGATTGATGAAATGAAACATCTCATCACCAAGGCCGATGTTGTTACTCCCAATTTGACGGAGCTGTTCTATCTGCTGGGTATTCCTTATAAGGAGATGAATACGGATGAGGAATTGAAGTCATACCTTCGTCGGCTTTCCGATTGTGGTCCCGAAGTGGTGATTATTACCAGTGTGCCCGTACGGGATGATAAGCATAAGACGTCCGTGTATGCCTATAACCGGAACGGTAACCGCTACTGGAAGGTTACGTGTCCTTACCTGCCGGCCCATTATCCGGAACGGGGGATACGTTTACCAGTGTCATCACCGGAGCACTGTTGCAAGGCGACAGCTTGCCCATTGCCCTGGACCGTGCCACGCAGTTCATTCTGCAAGGTATCCGTGCTACTTTCGGATACGAGTACGACAACCGTGAAGGTATACAGCTTGAAAAGGTATTGCATAATCTCGACATGCCGATTCAAATCTGCAGCTATGAATTAATTTAAACCAATCTCATCTTATGAAAAAGAAAATATTCCTGGCAGTGTTTCTCTGTTGCGGCATGTTTGCAGCAATGGCGCAGACTGCTGCCGACTCTCTTGCCATCGTTTCTGCCGACTGGCAGACTGAGCCCCTGCAGAAAGGGATGCTTTATAAAAAGGCAGTATTCAGTTCTTTGTATGGAGTTCCTCAGGAAGTGTCTATTTTTGAAATATCCCCGAAGCGCTACCGTTTCGATGTGCTCGTCCACAATCCCAAAGAGGAGACCAGTGTAGCCGCCCGGCATGCAGGTGCGGTGGCGGCCATCAATGGTTCCTATTTTGACATGAAAGTCGGGAATTCCGTCTGCTATCTGCGTAAGGACGGGGTGGTGATAGATACTACCTCTACCGGGGTTCTGGCAACAGTGTCCAATGGAGCTGTACTCATAAAGAAAGGCAGGCTGGAACTGATTCCCTGGAGCAAGCAGGATGAAAAGGCATGTACTTTGAAAAAAGGCACTGTGCTGGCTTCCGGTCCTTTGATGCTGAAGGACGGGCAAGTGTGCGACTTGTCCGGGACTAACCGGAATTTTGTAGATACCAAGCATCCCCGCAGTGCTGTGGCGCTGACAAGAGAAGGAAAAATCCTGCTTATTGTCGTTGACGGACGTCGGAAGGGAAAAGCGGAAGGTATCAATATACCGAGCTTGCCCATATGATTCGTATATTGGGCGGGGAGGATGCGTTGAATCTGGACGGCGGTGGTTCTTCTACGCTGTGGAGTGGGGCGTTGCCGGATAAAGGAATAGCCAATACCCCGAGTGGCAGTGCAGAGCGTAAGGTTGCCAATTCTCTTTGTGTGTACGAATAAGTTAGGGAAGTAAATGGATAAATCTTAAGTTTTTTGTAATTTTGCCGTCGCATCGAGGTGACATTAGATGCGGCAACTTATTATATTAATTAGCGTATTAACAATATGTACACAGTCATCAAACGCATGGAAGTGTCGGCTGCCCATAGCCTGAAACTTTCTTATCGCAGCAAGTGTGAGAATCTGCACGGTCACAACTGGATTATCACTGTCTATTGCCGTTCCAAAGAGCTGAATGCGGACGGAATGGTGGTAGACTTCAGTCACATCAAGCAGGTGGTAAAGGAACAGCTGGACCACCATAATCTTAATGAAGTGCTGTCCTTCAATCCCACAGCCGAGAACATAGCCCGTTGGATATGCGACCAGATACCCACTTGCTTCAAGGTAGAGGTGCAGGAGTCGGAATCAAACATTGCCGTCTATGAGGAAGATTAATGAGATATTCTACAGTTTGCAGGGAGAAGGATACCATACGGGTACCGCGGCTGTCTTTATCCGTTTTTCCGGTTGCAACCTGAAGTGCTCCTTCTGTGATACGCAGCATGAGGACGGCATACTGATGTCCGATGAAGATATCGTAACAGAAGTCAGTAAATACCCTGCCGCTACCGTGATATTGACCGGTGGAGAACCCTCCCTTTGGATTGACCGTGAATTTGTGGATTGTCTGCACCAGGCGGGAAAGTATGTCTGCATTGAAACAAACGGTACCCGTCCGCTGCCGGATAATATAGATTGGGTGACCTGTTCTCCCAAGCAGGGGGCAAAGCTGGAAATTACGCGTATGAATGAAGTGAAGGTAGTGTATGAAGGGCAGGATATTACTGTTTATGAGCAGCTGCCCGCCGGGCATTTCTTTCTTCAGCCTTGCTCTTGCAGCAATACGGCCGAAACGGTGGATTGCGTGATGAAGCATCCTAAGTGGAGGCTTAGTTTGCAGACACATAAGCTGATAGATATCCGGTAGGCATTTATAAAACGAATAATGCTGTAAGCAATACTTACAGCCATTATTCGTTCATGCACGGGAGGAGAGGCTCGAACTCCCGACACCCGGTTTTGGAGACCGGTGCTCTACCAACTGAGCTACTCCCGTGTTTGCGGCTGCAAAGGTAATGCAAACTTTCAAATATGCAAGTAACGGACGTACTTATTTTCTAAAGAAGTTGCTTACAACATCTGTAAGTCCTGATACATAATGCGATACGCTGCTGCTTTTTTTTCCAGAGCCAGCGGGTAGGCTCTCGAGGAAGAAGGCATCCGGTAGAGGCGCATCGGATGGTTTTCGAAAAGAAACTCCGTGAAGTCGCCTACTTTGGGCTTGTCGATGGAGAACTGCGTGCACAGTGTGTCCGTAGCCTTCTCGCCGGTAGTGACGATAGCCTTGCATTGCGGTATCCGGTGTAGCAGGGCAGGGACGTCCGTGGGTTGCACCACTTCCAGAAACTTATCCGAGGCATTGTCTTGCAGGCGCCGTATGGCAGAGGCTGTGTCGAACAAAGCAATACCCTTTCCTGCAGGAACTGATGAGACGTTCTTTGCAGAAAGCCTTCTTCGTTTTGTCTACAAAATAATCCTTGTCATTGAAGAAAAGGAACCCGGTAATCCTCCACATGTCATTGTTCCAGTTGGGGTAGTAAAACTCCATGGACCACCGCTTTTTCTGCGGAGGAAAGCTTCCCAGCATCAGCAGACGGGCGTTGCGGGAAGGAAGGGTTCTAAAGGGTGTTGTTCTATTTCCATACTTTCCAATTTCATTGTTCTGCCTGCAAAAGTACGGAATATATCTTGGATATGCTATCCTGCAATGTCCTGATTGCTCATTCTGTCGGTGATTTGGAAGGGGAAATCAGGATATTCGTAGAGGCTGAACCGGGATTCCGTCTTGCCTTCCGTATAGTTCCAGATGGTGGCATATTCTTCGGCGTCTTCTCCCATGGCTTGCAGCTGACGGAGGTAGGAGGCTATGGACTTGTTTTCTACGATATATATTTGTCCCAGCTGGTCTATTATAGGCTGTGGCGCCGGGTGCCGTCATGGTCGAACCGTAGGATGCGCTTGCCTTCGGGGGTGATGCCTACCATGTTGAAGGTCATGCTCTTGCCGATGGCGGGCAGATTGAGTACATTGCGGTCGGTGGCGAGGAAAGGCAGGTGGTGCGTTTTCAGGAAACGCCGGATGCAGGCTGCCGGGTCATGGACGGTTCCAAGCAGTACGGACAGATTATGGGCATCTTCCTTGGTCAGCTTCCCGAAGCGCTTTTCTTCCCGTTGCTCTTGTACGGAACGGCTGTTGGGAGTAAACACGGCATTGTTTTCTTCAAAACCTTTCACGGAGAAGGTGTAGTAGCAAACCACTCCCAACTGATTGAGCACTTGGCGCAGGCGGGTGGTATGCCCCCGGCGGGATGCAGCTACGTTGTATACCAGTTGGTTGTCAATGAGCCAGCCTGCCGCCAGCAGTTTGCGTATTCCTTCGGCAGCTTCCGGAGTGACTTCGAGCGGGGTTTGGAAATGTGTCTGGATAATGAACTGGCGGATGCCGATGGTAGACGCCTTTTCCTTGAATTCCCTTAGAATCTCCACCAGCCGTCATTGATGCGCATGGGCAGGTAGGCGGGGAGGCGTGAGCCGAGGCGTACGCGTTGCAGCTCTGCATACTTTTCTCCTTCGGGCCGTTCCTGATTGGCTTTCCGCTTGCGGACTGCCATGCGGTAGACGGCATCCAGAATATTGCCCAGCGTCTTGTTTTGGCTCATCAGTGCGTCACCGCCGGTGATGAGAATGTCCCGCAGTTGCGTGTCTTCCTCAAAATAGGCCATCAGCCGACGCAGCTTCTTTTCCCATGTTTCCTTGGGACGCAGGGTGTCAAACTCAAAATTGAGCCGTTTGCTTTGAAAGTCGTACATACGCTGACAAGATGCGCAGAGTCCTCCGCAGGCGCGTCCCATGGTGTCGGGGATGAGGATGGCCACTTCCGGATAACGGCGGTGGATGTTATGCCCGTCGGGCAGCAGCCAGCCGGCGGCATTGGGTTTACCTGGTTCTACGATATCCTCCCGTTCCCAGGCACGTATCTGTCCGTAGGTTTCCACCAGTTGGGGTGAATAGAGTATATAGCTGCGCAGGGCCTCGTCGTCGTATCCGCTGCCGGTGCAGTTCAGCAGTGACAGATAATAGGGGGTGGCGAAGAAAGGCATTCCCTTCTTACGGGCTTTTGAGAGCAGGTACATGGTTTCGGCAGAAAGGGAGTTGCCGAGAAGACGGTTTAGCTCCGTAGGGCTTTTGACGGCCATGGCAAGATGGAAACGGAAGTCATTCCACCATTCGCTGACGAGGTTGAACTTCTCCTCGTAGCTGAGTCCCTCTTCGAAATGGAAGCGGGAAGCCGGGGTCTTGCGGTGCTCAATCTTCTGCACCAGTGCATGCAGGATGCGTTCCTTGTTCTTTGCACGGATATGCTGCACGTCTTCATCCAGTCCGCTGGGCCAGCGTTCGGTCAGGGTTTTGATTTCTGTGCGGAGGGCAGGGTGGGGGCTGGTTGGTGGAGGCGTTTGAACTGCTGGAACAAGTCGATGAACAGGTCCGTTTCCGTTTCCTCTTCCTATTGTCCCGTGAGGAAGGAATGCAGCATTGATAAAGTTGATATGGGCAGCTGTTCTCCGATGGAGAGCTCGTGTACTTCCTGCCCGTCAAATTCAATCAAGAGTCGAATTTGCTTACCGGCCTCGCTGTCCACTTCCGGATGTCCGGCAATGTACTCCGTCAGGTTGGCCTTGAAGGCTTCCGTATCGTCGCTTTGAACGGCGATGCTGACCAATTCAGGGAGTTCGTGCCGATAAAGTTGTTCCAGTTGTGAGAGAGTGAGTGCAAGCATTTTCTTTTGTTTCATAAGCGGTTGTTTTTTTGAAGTTAATATTTATGATGGTTGACGCGGGGTGCGTCCTTGTGTTCCGTGAGGGGAAAATGATTTCATTTGCTAAAAATAACAAAAAAAAGCGGGAAATTTCTTTCCCGCCTTCTTGTTTCTAAAGTTCTTTAGAATTCTTTTTCTTTTATTTCTCTTCGTTGGCTTTCTGTTTCGGTTCCTTTTTGGCCAGCATCACTACGTTGTAAACGTACTCGGTCATCCATTGTTCCGAATATCCCAGACGCTCTTTGTACTGGCGTACTGCCGCTGCCGTTTTGTGTACATCGTCCTTTTTCCATACGGTTTTTGTACAGACGTCGTGTACGGTTTTTTCGGTCATGCTGCGCAGTGCTCCCTTGAAGATGGAAGGCATGCGGAATTTCCACTGCATCAGGTTTCCCATCAGCATCATCAAGTCATTGGAGAAGCCTTGATACATAAAGAGATAACCTTGTACGTCGTTCTGCGTACGGCAGTGCTTCTTGACGGAAGTATCAATTTCCTTGAAGAAGTTTTCACTGATGCCGTAGTCCTGCATCAGCATCTTGCGCGAAGCGGCCTTTTTCCGCTTGTCCCAGGCGGCCTCCCTGCGTGGGGATTTTGAACAGACGCTTGAAGTTGGCTACATCCGGCACAAAGCGGATATTGGTGATGCCCAGGTTGGCGGCTATTACAGACTGGAAGTAGACGCGTGTCAGTGACACGAAGTCTTCCACATTCTTCGAAGATACTTCTCCGGTATTCTTGTTGAATAGTTTGGCAAATAAACTCATATCAAATTACGAATTACTGATTACAAATTACAAGACCGCGGGTCATCCGGCGGTTCCGGCTGCAAAAGTACGAAATAAGTTGGTTATCACCAGCACTCTATGTCTTTTTCTACCTCTTTCAGGCGGTTCTTGGTGAAAACGGGGTCTTTGATACCGGCGCTTTTCTTTGTGCGGTAGTCTTCAAGCAGCCTGAAAGCGTATTTTCCGAGCAGGCTGATGGCAATAAGATATACTTTTCCTTGGCATCGCCTTTCCCGTCTGAGTCACCCAGCAGACGTACCATTTCCTTTATCATCCGGAACTGTACAAAGCGGGTTCTCAACGTAAACCATACGGTGCATCCCAATTTAGTAAAAAACTCACATAAAAAAAGTGCTATCCTCTGTCGTTATTCAAGGCTACCTCTGTCGTTAACTGAGATAGATACCTTGCAAGTTGATGATAACAACGTAGTATGAACTCGCATGCTGCAATTTGTACCATGGACAAATCTGGAAAACCTGACGGAATCTCCTTGCCTATTTCAGCCTGAAGTGAAATTTGTGTCCTTCAAACACCGGTTCCACTATGTCGTAACGAACAAACTTTGCCAGCAGATGTTCGGCGGCGCGTCGGGAAAGATGCGCCAGACGGCAGTAACGGTTCAGTGAAAGGCGGTCGTTTTCTTCCAGCAGATTGAGCAACAGTTGTTCCCGTTCGGTATATTCTATCAGTTCTCCTTTCGGACTTCCGCTTTGCTGCCAGACGCGCAGATGGACGGGAGTAGCCAGGATGTTTTCATCCTTGATGCGGAGATAAGCCAAGTATTTTCCTGTTTCGTCCTTGGCATATACCGGCTTCCGGTCACTTTCCTCGATTTGTACCACCAGCACACTGCGGCCTTCCACCAGATAGGTCTGCATGGTGTAGCTCACTTCGGGGCTGCAATAAAGTCCGGCAGCCGCTTCTATCATATATTGTTCTTCGTCCGAACGGACACCGGCAATTTTCCCGTTATCTTTCACTCCGATGAGCAGTTTTCCACCGTCTGTATTGGCAAAGGCTGAAAGGGTTTTGGCTATCTTGCGGGCGTCGGATATTTCGAACTTGAAATCCTGCTGTTGGTGCTCTCCTTCGGCTATGAGAGCGTGTATATATTCGGTGTCAGTAAGCGTTTTCATGCTTGCAAAAGTAGATAAAAAACGCGTAAGAGCCCCTTTTTGCGGCGATTTTACCGAATATTTCAAAAAAAATATCGTTTTTCTGCATTTATTTCAAGAAAGAATGTATTTTTGCCAGACATTATTAACGAAGTAATTTGAAAAGGATTATGAAAGAATTAGTTGAAAAAGTAGCTGCATTGTATGCAGACTTCTCAAAAGATGCAAATGCTCAGTTGGAAAACGGTAACAAGGCAGCAGGAACTCGCGCTCGTAAGGCTTCTTTGGAAATCGAAAAAGCTATGAAGGAATTCCGCAAAGCATCTTTGGAAGCTTCTAAGAAGTAAGAAAAAAAGCATATTTGATGCTGCGAAAGACTGCCACTGCTGGCGGTCTTTTTTGTTTTTGAAAAGTATTATTGCTACTTTTGACGCAGGTATTATGGATGAAAACGTTCTCAATAAATTGAAGATACTGGCAGAGTCGGCAAAGTATGACGTCTCTTGTTCCTCCAGTGGTACGGTGCGCTCCGGCAAGGCGGGTATGCTAGGGAACACTGTGGTGGTTGGGGTATCTGTCACAGCTTTGCCGAGGACGGCCGTTGCATTTCCCTGCTCAAAGTGATGCTTACCAATTATTGCATCTACGACTGCGCCTACTGCATCAACCGCCGCAGCAACGACCTGCCGCGTGCCACGCTGTCGGTGACCGAGCTTGTGAACCTCACCATGGAGTTTTATCGCCGCAACTACATCGAAGGGCTTTTCCTGAGCAGTGGGGTGGTGCGCAATCCCGATTACACGATGGAGCGTCTGGTGCGTGTCGCCAAGGACCTCCGTACTATCCATCGTTTCAACGGATATATCCATCTGAAAAGCATTCCCGGCGCCAGCGCGAACTGGTGAACGAGGCGGGGCTTTATGCCGACCGTCTCAGCGTCAATGTAGAAATACCGAAAGAGGAGAATCTGAAACTGCTTGCGCCGGAGAAAGACCATAAGAGTGTATATGCGCCGATGCGCTACATCCAGCAAGGGGTGCTGGAAAGTTCGGAAGAACGCAAGAAACACCGCCACGCTCCCCGTTTCGCTCCTGCCGGACAAAGCACACAGATGATAGTAGCGCTACCGCCGAGACGGACAAGGATATTCTGTATCTTTCGTCAGCTCTCTACAAGGGGCCTACGATGCGGCGTGTCTACTATTCGGGCTATATTTCCGTCAATACCTACGATAAGCGCCTGCCGGCATTGAAACAGCCCCCTTTGGTGCGCGAAAACCGCCTTTACCAAGCTGACTGGCTGATGCGCTTCTATCAGTTCAAGGTGGAGGAAATAGTGGATGATGCCTATCCTGACCTTGATTTGGAGGTTGACCCAAGCTGTCCTGGCTTTGCGCCATCCCGAGCAGTTTCCGATTGATGTGAACAAGGCGGATTATGAGATGTTGCTCCGCGTGCCGGGCATCGGCGTGAAGTCTGCACGGCTGATAGTGGCTTCCCGGCGTTTCTCCAAGATAGGTTTCTACCAATGAAGAAGATAGGGGTGGTGATGAAGAAGGCACAGTATTTCATTACCTGCTGTGAGTTGCCTATGCACACGGTCAACGAACTGACCCCACAGGGGGTACGCAGTCTGCTGCTGCCCAAGCCTGACCGTAAGAAGGTGGATGAGAGACAGTTGGTACTTAATTTTGAGGAATGAATATTTTTCTGTATGACCATACGTTTGAGGGATTGCTGACTTCCGTGTTCGAAGCCTATTCCCGCCGTACCTTTCCCGATGCGCTGCTTCAGGAAGGAGAGCCGCTTCCTTTGTTCTACGACGGGCTGTTTACCGTGGTGACCGATGAGGAGAAGGCTGGTCGTGTCTGGCGGGGATTGCAGAAGAAGCTGTCGTCTACGGCACTTGCTTGTCTGGCCCAGTGCTGGCTGGCCGAGGAGCCGGAAACTCCCATGCTCCTTTTCCGCTATATTCGCAAGGCAATAGATGCTCCTCGTTCCATTGAAACAAATTTTGCCGACCTTGATGTGCTGGAGTTCTCCCGTATGTGGAAGCGGGTGGATTGGGAGCGTATACGCCTGCTTCAGTTTGTCCGTTTCCAGAAAGCTGCAGACGGTACTTTCTTTGCGGCTGTCGAGCCCGAGAAGAATGCCCTTCCCCTGGTGACGGAGCATTTCAAGGACCGTTTTTCCGACCAGCGTTGCTGATTTATGACATCAAACGCGCCTATGGATACTATTACGACTTGAAGGAGGTGCGCCAAGTGACTTTTGGTGAGGACAGCCGCGAAGGGCATCTTGTCACCGGCATGCTCGACGAAAGTCTGATGGACAAAGACGAACGGCTTTTCCAATCTCTCTGGAAAACCTATTTTAAGGCAATCTGCATCAAGGAACGCCTCAATCCCCGGAAGCACAAGCAGGACATGCCCGTGCGCTATTGGAAATATCTGACGGAGAAACAAGTTTAATGAAGAATAAGGAATGAAGAATGAAGAAATTAGCCGCGCTGTGGTACCGAATGGTAATTCTTCATTCCTCATCCTTCATCCTTTTAGTTGATAACCCAGTGCTTGTCGTGGGGTACTGTTTTCTTGGGGTCGTAATGCATTCCGTCCTGCGTAGGTATCTTCAGTGTATAAGTACGTCCGCTTTTATTCATCAGCGAGGTGTCTCGCAGCCAGGGGTTGGCATCTTTCAGTTGGGCATAGGTGATGCCTTTCCCTTTGGCGAACTGTGCCAGGTTGGCAATGCCCGTTGTGACGGTCACTTCCGTGTAGGGGATGGGCGGATAAAGATGTTCCCGTTTCAACAGAAAACCGTACTGTTGCGGATTGCTGATGACGGCTTTGGCTGCCAGCAGGCGAAACATGTAGCGTGAAGTTTCTTCTACCAGCCATAAGTCGACAGCCTGGTCTACCATTTGCTTCTGTAGCTGTGTGGAGATGCGTCCTTGCCCGGCATTGTAGGCAGCGGCTACGCACAGCCAGTTCCCGTATTTCTGATAGGCATCTTTTAGGTACTTGCAGGCTGCTTTGGTCTCTTTCTCGATATGGTATCGTTCGTCGATGTTGCTGTTCACCTCCAGTCCGAATTCGCGTCCGGTGGCAGGCATGAACTGCCATAGGCCGGCGGCACCCGCAGGCGATTTGGCAAGCGGGTTCAGGTTGCTTTCTATCACAGCGAGGTACTTGAAGTCATCGGGAAGGCCGTTGGCTTTTAGTATAGGCTCTATGACGGGGAAGTAGCGGTTGGCACGCTTCACCATGAGCATGGTGGTGGAGTGCATGTAGGTGAAGGACATCAGTTCGCGGTCCATACGTTCGCGGTGGTCGTAGCGAAGCAGGTCAATAGCTTGTCCGGCAAAAGTGATCTTGTCCGGTACGCTGGGGGAGGTTATGCAGTAGGGAACTTCGGATTTCACGGAATCGCGTTCGGGATTCAGCGTACTGCTGCCTGCGAGGAAGGGGAGGCTGGAACCAGCGCACAGTGCAATGGCAACGGTAAGCACGATATATTTTGAGTTTTTCTTCATGTCTGTATGCCTATTTCTGTTTGGAGACGTGAAGATACGAAATCAATTCGTTATAGGCAACCTTTCCCATAGCCATCGTGGAATCATACGCCAAAAAAACACCACTACCCGGTAGCGTCCGTCAATGACAACTACCCGTCTCTTTTCTCTTAAAGCCTTGATTATGTGCTGTGCTACACGGTCTGCTTTCATCAGCATCGGGTATTTTCCGCTTTTCAGTAAATCGGTGGCAACAAATCCCGGACGGATGTCGGTGAAGTGTATATCAAGATGCTGCATCCGGGCAAGTTGTGCCAGCGCTTCGATATAGGTATTCTGGAAGCGTTTGGTGGCAGAGTAGGCCGGTGCAACGCCCAGTCCTTTGGTACCTGCAATGGAGCTGATGACGGCAATATGCCGGAGCCTCTTGTCTTGAAATAGTTGAAGGCGGCAGTCACCATGCGGGTAAATCCCTCTACATTGGTACGTGCCGTGTTCAGTTCGATGTCCGGTTGTAAGTCCCGGTTTTGATGTCCCACGCCGGAACTGAGGAAAAACAAGTCCATGCCTCCCAGCTTTTCTATCAGGTTATGGAGGTGTAGGGGCGCGGTCTCTTCCGTAACGTCCAGTTGTTCCGTGACTATCCGGTCGGGTGCGGTGGCTTGCAGAGCATGCAATGCCTCTTTCCTTCTGCCGGCAATGCTATATGCCAGCCTTGCTGTACAAGTATCCTGGCTACTTCTTGTCCGATGCCTGAAGTGGCACCGATGATGATGGCTTTCTGCATGATGATAGGGGATTATCCGATGACGGTTGCTACAATTCTTCTTCCTCCGCCCCGATTGCGGAACTCGCAGAGATAGATGCCTTGCCAGATACCCATGTTCAGACGCCCATTGGTGATGGGGATGGTGAGGCTGGTTCCGCTGAGGGTTGCCTTGGCATGGGCGGGCATATCGTCATCGCCTTCGCATGTATGTTGGTAATAAGGTTCTCGTTCTTTTACGAGGCGGTTGAAGATGGCTTCCATATCTGTCTGTACGTCAGGGTCTGCATTCTCGTTGATGGTGAGGCCTGCGCTTGTATGCTTGATGAACAGATGCAGGATTCCGGCAGGCGGAAGCGGCGGAAGGTTGCGTATAATCTCCTCTGTCACCAGGTGAAAGCCACGTCGGCGAGGGGTCAGGGTAAATTCTTTCTGTGTGGTCATAAATCATTGTTTTTTGTTTG
>ENA-OQCE01000793-OQCE01000793.1-human-gut-metagenome-genome-assembly--contig:-NODE-793-length-14838-cov-3.636938_pt1 | contig 14838 bp, 16 predicted proteins | sample MGYA00242495_ERZ504572 | MGnify/ENA primary metagenome ERZ504572 (study PRJEB26092, sample SAMD00036228) | human gut metagenome | host: Homo sapiens | study: EMG produced TPA metagenomics assembly of...
CCCAAGACGGGCCCCAGTAGCCGGCATAGAAACCACCCCAACCCCAGCCGAAACCGAAGGACGGACCGTAGCCCCAATAGCGGGCCGGGCTGTAAATCCAGGGATCATACCAACCGCCGTACCAGCCACCATACCATCCGCTGTACCACGGATCATAGTAACCGCCCCAGCCATTGCCGATGTTCACATTGACACTTACGTTGGTACTGCCGTTGGAATAATCCGTATCGTAGCCATAAGCATAATATCCGTCACTCAGATACAGATCGACTTGGTCTGCTCCGGCAATCGTAATCTTGCTCGGCGAATGGTAACGGATGATACGCTCGGTATATTCCGTATCCGAACGACGTTCCTTTTTAGAATCGGAAGCGACAGTTTTTTCATTATCCATATCGTCGTTATATTCGGCCAAGATTTCACCGTCTGAATCTTCATCATACGGCTCCTCCACGTCAACCGAAGTATAGCGACGGTTATATTCATCTACATCTCGTTCTTCATCAGACACAGCACTTTTTCTTTTGCTGGTACTGTATGTAGACGTCATCGTAGTACGTTCAGCATCCTCTTTAGGCTGTATGACCTTCTCTTCTGTTTTTTCTTTTTTATCTTTTTTGCTGGAAGAGAAATACACATCATCAAAGAACTCCTCCTGGGCTGCGGCACTGAAGCCTACCAGAAGCATCACCATCAAAGATGTTAATTTCATGGGTTTCATATTCGTTTCTCCTCTACTTTATAATATTTCTATTCTTTAGACTAAATACAAGGGGGTAGGTTTAATACCCCTTCTGTCTCACTAATAAAAACCATCCATTTTATTCACAAATATAGCTGTTTCCAAATAGTTTCCAAGCATTTATATATACTTTAACCATCCGGACAGCTTCATCGTCCAATAATCTCCATTATAGATAAGATGCTTTGGAAAAAAGAAACGCTGCACAACATACAGAAATGACCGTGTATCAAAAATGTCAAGACCACCCCATGTAAATAGGATTATATAAGACATGCATTTTGAAACTACATTTGCGGGTAATATATTTTTTCACCTTTCTACCCACCAGGCAAAATACAGACTCTACTTACTAAATGATAAACGTGTAAAAAAACAAATGTTATTTCACAGAGGCGCGTATCCGGCTAAGCGACTGCGGGGTAATTTGCAGGAATGAAGCAATATGCTTCAACGGGACCCGTTGGAAAAGGTCCGGGCGCGTACGCAACAAGGTCTCGTATTGCTCACGGACATCACTCCAACTGTCTCAATTTTCGGTTCCGCTTATATAACGCGACAACATATCTCGCATCCGCCCGATCGCTTTCTGTAACTGTACATCGACCGTATTGACGCTTATGCCCAAGTCTTTCGCTACCTCGGCATAAGACTGCTTTTCTTCACGTACACGGATAAATATTTCACGACATCGCTCCGGCAGGCGATCGAGGGCCTTGACATAGTGGGCGAAAAGTTCCTCACTGACCAAGATGTCTTCCGGCGATTCACCGGAGATGGACACACCGTCAAAAGCATCCGCCGTCATGTCTTTCCGGCGTTGTTCCTTTTCGAGATAGTTCAGAGAGGCATTTTTTTATCGTGATAAAGAAATAATCTTCCAAATTGGCTATATGGTGCAAAGACTCGCGACGTTCCCATATTTTCAGGAATACATCGAGGACGACCTCCTGTGCCCACTCTTCCGTATGCAGATAGTAGTAGGCTATACGAAAGAAACGGTCGAAGCAAAGATTATAAAAGCTACGCAGAGCAGTCTGGGAATTCTCCTCTTCGATCCGCCTTAAATATTTCCTTATCTCCTGCTCTGTCATCGTCTCATCTTAGTATAACCTGCGCAAAAATAGTCAAATTTTCAAACTATGTCCATCATAATAAAAAAATCCAGGGACGAAGCATAGGGTATTTGCCGGCTGAACCATCTTAGTAATACAAGCACGAGTATTTACTTATTAAACTATATGAGATATGAAAGCGATGCATAAACAACTATGGGGATACTTGCTCATTACACTGTCGCTGGCGGGATTCACGCCTTTACAGGCACAAACGGATTCGGCTGACGAAGGGGGTTACATCACGGTCAGTGGTATCGTAAAAGACAAAAAGAGCAAAAAGAGCCTGGAATATGTCAATATTTCTATTCCGGGCAGTACGACCGGCACGGTCACGAACGCCGACGGTGAGTTTTCTTTCAAGGTAAAGGATTCCATCCATGCCAAAGAAGTGGAGATTTCGCACCTCGGATATTTCAACAGTAAAATAGAACTCAACGGCAAGGATGTGGAAGAACAGACCGTGTGGCTGACCCCCTACACGAATATGCTCGACGAAGTTATCATCCATGCCCGCGATCCTCGTTACTTGGTGGAAGAAGCAATCAAAAAGATTCCGACCAACTACAGTTCGAAGCATAGCCTCCTAACCGGATTCTATCGTGAAACGGCCCAGAAAGGGCGCCGGTATATCAACATCTCGGAAGCGGTGATCGATATCAACAAGACTCCTTATGACGAGGGAGTAGACCGCGATCGCGTACAGATATTCAAAGGGCGCAAGCTGCTCAGCCAGAAAGCAAGCGACACATTGGCCGTCAAACTGCTGGGAGGCCCGAACCTATCCGTCTATGTGGACGTGGTGAAGAATCCGGATGTACTGCTCGACCTGGAAAGCCTGCCTTACTATAAATTCCGGATGGAAGAATCGACAACGATCAACGACCGGCCACAATACGTTATCAATTTCGAGCCGCAAGCCATATTACCGTATGCGCTTTATTATGGAAAACTATACATCGACAAGGAACGGCTCTCTTTCACGCGGGCCGAATTCTTTCTCGACATGAACGACCGCAACAAGGCCACGCAGGCGATCCTCCGGAAAAAGCCGTTCGGGTTACGGTTCAAACCGGTCGAAGTCTCGTTCCTGGTCAACTATAAGGAACGCAATGGGCTGACTTATCTGAGTTACATCCGTAACGGCGTCCGCTTCAAATGCGACTGGAAACGCAAATTGTTCTCAACCAATTACACCATCCTTTCGGAGATGGTCGTAACGGATGGCAAGGAAAGCGGCATAAACACTATTCCCTACAAGATGGCATTCAGATCCAACCAGTCCTTATCGGACAAGGTTTCCAATTTTGCCGATGAAGGTTTCTGGGGTTCCTACAATATCATCGAGCCGACAGAATCATTGGAACACGCTGTCAACAAACTGAAGAAGCAACATAGGTAATGTGCCAATTTGCCAATGAGCAGATTAATGTATAAATTAGCAACATTTCTCAATTGGCACATTGAATAATTATTAAACATGAAAGACCTGCTTACACTTACAAAGATCAAAAAACTCGCCCACATACGGATAACTTTTGAGGAAATAGTACAAAGTATTTGAGAACTAAAGGAATATGTAGCTTTGTTCCAGATTCTTCCATTTGTGGTTTTTGACCGTTTTTGAGGGAGTTCGGAAAACAAATCGCTACTTATCCGTTGCCTTTTCCGGGTTGAAAAAGAGGGTTGGAAATAGCTTCCATTTCTACTTTTCATATCCTGTTTATCACTGCATGGAACGATGTTTCTTGCTATGTCTATCATGCAACTTAGTCATATTTTTCCGTATTAGAAAAAAAGACAGGGTTTGTTTGTTAGGCGAAGGACCTTATTCTCCGTTCCGCTATATTTTTCATGCCATTCATTTGCTCGCTATATAATAATTTTGCAAACAAAGGAATTAGTTATGAATCAAGCAAATGTAAAGGTATCGTTCTACCTTAAAAAGAGCGAGGCGGATGTTGACGGAAACTGCCCTGTAATGGCTAAATTAAGTGTCGGAAAATACTCGGAAGCGGCATTCAGTGTGAAGATGAAAGTTTCACAGTCGCGCTGGACTTCCGGACGTGCGTTAGGCAAGAGTATGGCTGCAAAGGAAATAAACAACCGTCTGGACGAGATTCGTGCAATGGCTTTAAGTATCTACTCAGAACTGTCGGCTGTTCGTGACGGTGTGACAGCAGAAGAGGTAAAAAGTATTCTGCTAGGAATGGCCAGCGGACAGGAAACTCTTTTGGGCTACTTCAGACGATTTATCAGTTGTTTTGAAAAGCGTGTGGGAGTAAACCGTACCATGAAAAGCTTGCGTGCTTATCGGAATGCCTACAACCATATCGAAAGATTCTTGCAGACAAAATACAAACTCTCCGATATTCCGTTCTCAGCACTGGACCGTTCCTTTGTTGACAAGTATGATTTGTACCTTCGGACAGAACGCAATCTCGCCCCCGGAACAATCATCAATCTGACCGTACAACTGAAAACGATTGTCGCGAAGCCATCGCTGACGGTATCATTACCGCCAGTCCGTTTTTGGGATACGAGCCGGTGCGTCCTAAAGCCATACAGAAATATCTCACGGCAGAAGAGTTACACAGAATCATGATCACTCCGCTTCACAGACAGACATTATATCATGTCCGTGATATGTTTTTGTTTTCCTGTTTTACCGGGATTTCATATAGAGATATGTGTCTGCTGACCAAAAGCAACCTATGTTCAGCAGAAGATGGGACATGGTGGATAAAAAGTGCCAGACAGAAAACCAAAATAGAATTTGAGATTCCGCTGCTTGATTTGCCACTACAGATTCTGAAGAAGTACAGCGACACTGCTCCCGATGACAAGTTGCTGCCGATGTACTGCAATTCTATGCTGAACCATTATTTGAAAGAGATTGCGCAAATCTGCCACATAAACCGTCCGTTGGTCTTTCATGCCGCCCGTCATACATACGCTACGGAAATAACACTTTCCCATGGCGTACCCCTTGAAACAGTCAGCAAAATGCTCGGACACAGTCAGATAGAAACCACCCAAATTTATGCGAAAGTAACCGATGACAAGATAGATGCCGATACAAAGGCACTGAACCGGAAAATTTCAGAACGCTTTTCTGTCGTCATTTAATAAACCCTAAAATGGAAAGTATATGGAACAGAATATTGAGAAACAGAATACCAAACGCCGCAGCACATTTGCCGTGCTGTTTTATATCAACCGTACAAAAATACGCAAGGACGGGATGTGCCAGTTGTTGTGCAAGGTGAGCATCGATGCCGAATGGGCTCAGATAGGTACCAAAGTATCTGTCAATCCGGCTATCTGGAATCCGGAGAAAGGACGTGCAGATGGACGAAGCGAGAATGCCGTTACTGTGAACCGCGCCATAGATGACCTGACAAGCGAGATAGTCGGACATTATGATCGGATAAAGAACAGCCTGGGTTTCATCACGGCAGAACTGGTCAAGAATGCAGTCAAAGGTATCGGACAGAAACCGCTTACCCTGCTGGCTCTCTTCAGGGAGCATAATGAGGAATTCAAGAAACGTGTCGGGATAGACCGCATACGGGAGACATACGAGTCCTATCAGCGTTCATACAAACATCTTTCCGCATTTGTACGGGAAAAGAAGGGTATGGAAGATGTCACGTTGCGAAGTCTTGACAGGGTGTTCTATGATGATTTTGAAGTTTTCCTGCGCACCGACCGCAACCTGAAGCCCAAAAGCGTGCATGAGCATCTGTACCGCTTGAAGAAACTTACGGTGCGGGCTGTCAGCCAGGGCACGTTGAGACGGGATCCATACTGCCGTCTGCACCCCGAACTCCCCAAAAGAAGAAGCCGCCACATGAAGCTGGAGGACCTCAAGACATTGATGACTACTCCCGTAGAGAAGCCGCAATTACAATTCGTGAGGGATATGTTCATCTTTTCGACTTTTACCGGACTGGCATATGCGGATTTGAAGAGGTTGTCAGTAAATGATATTACGCAGGCAGACGACGGCACTTGGTGGATTCATATCCACCGCCAAAAGACCGATACGCTTTCCTCTGTCCGTCTGCTGGATATTCCTCTCCAAATCATAGAGAAGTACCGTAGCCAGAGAACCGGGGACAAGGTGTTCAACATTTACGGACGCTGTTATTTTATCATGCTGACAAAAGAATTGGGAAAGGCCTATGGATTTGATTTGACCTTCCACCAGGCCCGGCATAATTACGGAACCCACATCACTCTCTCGTTAGGTGTCCCGATAGAGACGGTAAGCCGTATGATGGGACATACCTCCATTTCCACCACGCAAATTTACGCGCAGGTCACGGACACAAAAGTGGACGAGGACATGAAACGCTTGAGAGCCACCGGCTTCGGTAACAGCATAGAATTATGTGAAGAGGATTTCACGACAAAGAAAAAACGGAAACGGAAATCGCAAGCCGTATGAAAAGGAGAACGGAGAAACAACCGCAACCCGGCAGGTCGTTTCTCCGTTCTGACTTTAATGATGCCAGCTATACCCAGCGTTGTTCTTCCCGGCACCGCTTATAGGCATCGTCCAGTATTTTCATAATGTCGGATTCTTTATAGAGAGCCTTTCCCTGTACCAGGTAGTAAGGGATTACACCGGATGTACGGTATTCCTGCAATGTGCGTCTGCTCACCCGCAGGACATTGGAAAGTTCTTCATCCGTAAGGAAGCGTTCACCGTTGAAGAGCGTTCTCGGGATTTCCTCCAATACCGAAAGCATCTTCTCCAATTTCTCCAATCCCTGAAACATCACATCAATGTGCGGGTCTTTCCTGTCTATGAAATGATAGCTCATAATCTGCTCTTTATTAAAGGGTGATAACTCAAATCCAACAATCTCTGTATATCTTCCGGCTTGTAGAAGAGCTTGTTCTTTATACGGCTGAAGGGAAGTATCCCTTTGGCCCGATATGCCTGAAGAGTCTTTTTGTTGATGCGGAGCACATCGCACACTTCCTGGTTATCCAGCCAGTTTTTCAGGCCGAGGTCCTCTACCGGTCGGCAAATGTGTGTCATCCGTTCCTCAAATTTGCAGAAGCGGATACGCAGCTCTTCAAAAGTCTGTTTGTCAATACATACAAGTTCCATATTCTTTTCTGTTTTATTATTCCACCTGGTTTTTCACCTTGCCCGGCATACGTTTTCCCTTCTGGTTGAGGAATGCCTCTACCTCAGAAGACTTGTAATAGGTACGCCCGTCAATCATGTAATACGCCACGAGTTTCTTCTGGCGGTACCGTGCGAGGGTGCGTTTGGTTATGCCGAGCAGCTCGCACATGTCCTGATTGTCCAGCAGCTTGTCGCCGTCAAGGGCGGAAGTCTGGCGGTTCATGCGGTTCAGTCTGTCTTCAATCTTGTCGAACCGTTCCATGATCTGATGGAGCATCATCTGGAAGGTTTCACGGTCTATCTGTATCATAATACGGTCTGTCTTTGAGTGTAAATAATCGGGTGATTACACCTTGTCGCGCAACAGGTTATATTATGGTATAGGCTAACGGTATGCCAATGTCACCATGTTTCATGGAATAGCATCGATATTCCATTGAAATACAGTGAAATAAAAATTTTCAGAGAAAAGAAATGATGGAAATAAGCCCTTGCAGGATGCAAGAAATCTCGCAAAATGCAAGTTACATCCTGCAAGGATTGCGGTAAATCAGACGGCAGATACCGTTGGAAAAAGCAACGGCTTTATGCAACTGCCACTGCCGGGAAGGAAGAATGTTCTGTACGGAATGTCCCTTTCCCATAGAATAAGGAAACAGATAAACTATAAATTCATCCACAAGATTGTAGTGGAAAAGTCCCCGCAGAAGTTCAAGATTCTGCATCATGAACTTCTGCCAGATAGGTAAAAGAAGCGTTTTTGTGGTCTTTCTCGCAGAGCAGATCCAGAATGGAGTGAGGTAGAATCCAGGCATTGCAGTGTTCCCGCCAATGAACAAACCCTTTTCTATGGTTCATTACCCATTGCGTCAGCACGTTGTCAGGTTCCGGCAGGAAACCGTCCAGCGTCATTACCGTTACTGCCTGTATCTTTGCCATGCCATCTGTCAAAAAAAGAAGCGTGGTTATCACGCACTCAGACAGCGGCTCTGGTAAAGCCTAAAGGAGAATACGCAATACCACGCTATGACAAAGCATAGCATAAGCATTACGCAATCATTCTCCTTTAACGTCAATTTACCAGATTTCTGTCTGAGAAGCTTGCGCTCTTATGTTATATACAATCGGCAACCGTCTCACAGACGATATGCCGCTTTTTCTCTATTTACTTGCAAAAGTACACATATTCAGCGAGATTTGCATTAGCTACGGACATCATTTTTTAATTCAACCCGTATTTTTTCATCTTTCTGTACAGCGTTGCCGGATTGATCTTGAGCATCGATGCCGCCTGTTCCGGTGTCCGTTGCAGGCTTTAAGGGCATTGATGATGTTCATTTTCTCCTGCGCTTCGTCCTTTAGTGGGCGGATAGCAGGTGTGGCAGTTGATTCACTATCATGCTGATGGATTTCTGTATCCAAACCTTCCATTTCCAATACCGGTGATTCCGAAACAAGCACGGAGCGTTTCACCCGGTTTTGCAGTTCACGCACATTACCCGGCCATGAATAGGCAAGCATCCTGCTTCTGGCATTATCGGAAAAACCACTTGTTTCCCGTTTCAGCTCCCTTGAATAGCGTTCACGGAAAAACTCAGCCAAGGGAAGGATGTCCTCCGGGCATTCAGCTAACGATGGTTGTTGAATTTCAAATTCGTTCAAACGGTGATAGAGGTCTTCCCTGAACCGCCCCTCCTTGATAGCCTGCTGCAAATCCTCGTTTGTGGCAGAGACGATCCGCACATCTGCTACTCGTTCCTTACTGCTGCCGATTGGTGTATAGGTACTTTCCTGTAACACACGGAGAAGCATGGATTGAATTTCATAAGACATTGTTCCGATCTCATCCAAAAATAATGTTCCGCCTTTCGCCATACCGAAGTAGCCCGCCTTGGCGGTATCGGCACCGGTAAATGCTCCTTTTTCATGTCCGAAAAGAAGAGAGGCTGCCAGTTCACGGGGCAATGCCCCACAATTCACCGCCACGAAAGGTTTATTCCAGCGTTCACTACATTGATGAATACTTTGTGCTACCGATTCCTTTCCGGTTCCGTTGGCACCGAGTATCATTACAGCCATTTCAGAAGGGGCCACCAGACGGGCGTATTTTTCCACCTGTTCAATTTTTGGACTTGTCCGGTGAAACAGCACCTTCTCCTTCTTCCGTACCGTGACCATAGGCTGGAACACATCCTCGGTCAGTTCCAGCAGATGCTCCCTGTGTACCGGTTTGGGCAGGTAATCTATTGCACCCAGTTTGATGGTACGTACTACATCCGAAACCGATACATATTCGGTTGTGATGATGAATGGGATATCCTTCTTTTCCTTACGGAGCCATTCCAACAGGGAGATGCCGTCCCCTTCCGGCAGACGCACATCCGAAAGAATCAAATCGAATGCGATCTTACGTATCAACGAGCGGGCAGCCGGTTCGTTCATGGCCGTCACCGCATCATACCCCGCCTGTGAAAACCAGTCCTTCTGCATCTGCGACAGGCTTATGTTGTCCTCAACTATCAGTATTTTCCGTTTCATTTTCTAGTTTTTTTATTTCGTTCTTCGCTTCCGCTATTAGCTTGGCGGTATATTCCATGATTCGTTTTGTATATTCCCATACGGTGTCATCGCCTGTGGTACTGTCTTTTAGCAGGCTCCGATAGGCGGACAAGGTATCTTCCATCTGCAACAGTTCCCACATCGGCTGCATACGGTGGGCAATCTCACGCAGCCTTTTCCGGTCATTGCCATGCATAGCCGAAGCGAGTTCATCCGCGTCTTGTCTTGACTGCTCAATAAAGGAGCCTAACAGTTTTGCCTTGTCATCGACCTCTGCCAGCATCGTGCTGAAGTCCACCTTCCGGTTTTCATCCTTCCGGCAAGTCTTTATGGTCGAAAGCAGACCTAACAAATCCGAAAGAAAGAACGGTTTATAGATGCAGGCCGCAAATCCAGCTTCCTGATAGTCTTTCTTCCCGTAATCGCTGCGTGCGGTCATGGCGACTATGGGTATTGTACGCGAATTGCCGATGGTTGAGCCACGTAAAAGAGCAAGCAGTTCGAATCCGTCGGTACCGGGCATCTGTATGTCAGAGAGAAGTACGTCGTAATCCATGTCGCGCATGGCCTTGACCACCTCTTTGACCGAAGCGCATGCCGTACATGCTATACCGTTGCGTTCCAGCATCTGCTTGATGACATCCCTCTGCATGATGTTGTCATCGATGATCAGTACACGATGAGGAAGGTGTTCAAGATGCAGCTCAACCGGCTCCTCGTTTTCCACCGGTTCATCCGTTTGCCGTAACGGAAGGGTTACACGGAACGTGCTTCCCTGCTCGATGGAACTTGTCACCTTGATATTTCCGTCAAGCAGCTTTACGAGCTTGCGTGATGGACAGTCCCAAGCCATGTCCGTCGGCATTGGCGGCAGAATCCTTGCGCTCGAAAGGACGGAAGATACGTGAAAGCGTCTCCTCGGTCATTCCAATGCCGGTATCCTTGATTTCCAGCGTCAGAATTCCGTTGTGATAACGGACATGGAAACTGATTGTGCCGGATTCGGTGAATTTAACCGCATTGGCAAGCAGGTTGTGCATAATCTGTTCAATGCGGACCGCATCGCCATACAGCCTGACTTCCGTATCCTTGAAATCACTGACAAACCGGATGCCTTTGTCGTTGGCTATATGCGAGAATCCCGCAGCAGTACGCTCCAGCATTTCTTGAAGGTTGAACGGGACATTCCAGCGTTTCTCGTTCGCCTCGTTCAGGTGATACACATCCAGCAGGTTGTTGAGAAGGTGTACCACATGGAGGCATTCGTCCCCGATGTGTTTCAGGAAAATGTTCCGCTGCATTTCCTCCTCCGTTTTCATGGCCAATTCAAGGTTCCCGGTTATGATGCTCAAAGGGGTCTTGATGTCGTGCGACAAGGTAAGGATGATACTCTTACGCATATTAAGGAGTGCCGTATTCTGTTTGATTGTTTCCTCCAATTGTATTTTCGTCCTTGTTTTTTCTCGTAAGTCCCTTTGAATAATCAAGTAAGATATAGCAAGCATAAAAAGAGCAGATGAAACGAGCCATGTTATAATAAGAGTAGATTGATCGTACGATTTTTGAAGATTATGTTCCTTTTCTTGAAGAATACATTTAGTCTGCTCATCCATTGAGGTAATTAAGGTGCGAAGTTCCTTATTGAGTTCCTTATTGTGTTTACGCAAACTATCAATATTCGTATCTATGGACTCCTGATGTTCTCTTTGAAAGGAGAGAATTTTTTTATTTAACGACTGTAATACAGAAGATTCAGAAGGTGTAATTTTTACTGTCTCTTTTGCACCCAAAAAACCAGCAAGTCCTTTTTTCTTGCGTATAATGGTTTTAGATTGAAATTCTTTGGGTAAGCTTTTGAGTGGCAAATCATTATAATTCTCTTGTCTACGAAACGCCTGCATGATTTGGTAAAGATGCTCTTCTTTACTGGCAAGCATATGTCTAAGGGAGTCAATTTGCTCTTTGCTGACAAACTCCACGTTTTCCTTGTGCATGGATTGCAGTATAGAGTCTACGCGGAGACGGAGTGAACAATAGCTTGTATAATCGTCCTCTTCCCAGGCAAGTGCAGTTTCGCCATGCATAGCAAGAAGCGTGATGTAACGGTGGGCTGTATTCACATTGTGCTGTACATGGTGAAGGTGTTTCATTTCAGTCTCTATCTGAAGAACTCGGCTACGTTCGTGTAACAAAATAGCGACCATGCTCCTATGACTACTATGCATATCAAATAACCGAATAGAATTTTATGCTGTAATAATAATTTCATATTTAGTTTCAGAACAATAAAAAATAGATAAATTCCATTGAAAAATTCATCTTTATACAGAGATGTCTAAAAGAAAGAGAAGACACTGTTTTGGAATGGGTATGTGATTATAGGTACTCATTGCTTATATTTTGGCTATTTGTTGAATTTTAATACAAATTTCCGCGAAACCAATTTAGTGTTCGTAGAATTTATTCTTGAAAACTTGTTCTTTAATAATTGCAGACTCTGGACTAAGGTATCCTGTTATATATGTTTATTATATGTTGCTCCTGTATCTTCTTTAGAATAACTCCAAAAACAGCAAATAAGCACGGATGAAGAAAGAAGTTTTGTTATACAATTTTTCATATAAATCTTATTTTCGGATTCCTGTTATTGCAGTTATTCTAAATACTTTACAATTGTCATTATAAAGAATAAGAATGATAACTTCGTCATGTTTTACTGCCTCTTCATTTGATTCAATGTCAGAGTAGAAATTACATATCCGCCGCCGAATGTCAGTTCGAGGTTTCTGTCATCCCCTGTCTGGTTTACATTCAGAGTCAGACGGATGGAATAAGGTGACGCGGACAGGAGCTCTATCTTTCCCCATGTCTTTTCGCATACAGTATAAGGCAATGCCTGCTTCCAGTCATCATCCGTGACCTCATAGAGACAGTCATCTGTATTGATCAGAGACAGGAATCCATAGTTAGCGTTTTTGCCTATAGCTGTAATCGTGACATCAGTCGCGGAACCATCCAATTTGCCATGATATAAAAGTGAGTTTATGGGAGACAGAACTACCCCTGTCGTTTTAAACTCAATACCTTGAAATTTTTCATATTCATCGCCGCAGGAGGTAAGGCAGTGACAGCAGGTAACATATCCAAGAGCAGACAACAGCAAGAATAACAGTCTTCTGAGAGTTATTTTAGTTTGATTAAACATAGAAAGCTTCATACTACTTTATTTAATTGAATCAGAGGTGAAATATAGTAGCCATTACCGTGACGATGGGAGCGTCTATTCCAGCTAAAACCCTAGAACGACCATCCGAAGCCGAGGTACGGGTAGAAGAAAGACTTTGTGACTCCATGTTTGTCACCAAAATTAAAGGACGGAGACACTCCTATACGAAACATGAATCCGCCGGCGCGCTCATAGCGGTAGCCGATGTCTCCGAAGAGGAAATAACCGAACTGACAGCCCGATGACGTATAGTAATAAGATTCAGAAACCTTTTCATAGGTATTATACCTATCTGAATACCATTCGAGATTGTTATAATATGCCACTTCTCCCTTCACGCGATAAATCCCCAGACTTGCACCGAAGCCCAGCTCCAGCTTGCTGTTCTTCTTTCCGAGAAGGTAGTTCAGCTCCAGCGGCACACCTACGCCCTTGATACTCTCGTCAAACCAGCCCGAGTTTCTGCCATAGCCATAACCGATACCTACCCGGTATCCCAAACCGTATGTACCTTTGAAACGGCTGTCGTAGTTGATACCTACCGTGTTTTGGGCACCCAGAATCTCGACAGAGATATGACGTGTCTTTTGGGCAAACAGACTGGTTGCTGCAAAAAGCAATATTGTGATTAAGATGATTCTCATGTATGAATTTACGACTAATTATTTTCAAAACATATAATATCCCATTCCATTATCTCTCAATATTAGAGTAAATCATTTGAGTTAGATATAATGGATTCTTATGTAAAAACATAGCCCTTACAATGTAAGGCTATGTAACCTAACCATTAGTTGACATTTACATTTGTGTCTGCATTCACATCGTATGGAGCATCTTGCCAAGGCATCTCTTCAACTTCCCATTTAATCTGATCAAGAACTTGGGTACCGTCATCTTTATATCCACCACCGAAGATCAGCGTATATACATATCTCTTACCCGGTTCCCATTTTACACCAAAAGGAACAAATAATCTCCAAGCCTTTTCTTCGCTACCCCACAGATAAACTCCATTTTGCTTGATTTTGCACAATACGGAAGATAACTCTGTTTGGCTGCATTAGCCTGATCTATGGTATTACTTTCTGGGGTCCACTTTGTAAGTTCCTGCGGCAAATACATCTTGCCAGTTAATTCTTTGGCTTCTGTTCCAATTTCCATAATCGGAGTTTCAAGGTTCTTCGGTTCAAACGCGATGTGTTTCTTTTCTTGAGTATCCCAATCTTTCATGGAAATATCTGTACCAGTCTGTGGTAATGTCAAGTCACCATCAACAGCAATGTTGTGGATCTGGATATCTTCAACATCAACTCTCATGGATTCCATTTCTGTTTTTGCTTTGAAGCATGCCTGTGAGAGTGCATGTTTGAATAATATCTTAACCTTTCCTGCGTTCGTATTTTTGTCCACCCCTCGTGAAATGGCGTACATCAAGTCTTTCTGAAATTTAGCATTGGTAGGTACAGAATAACGCACCACTTGTTTTGAGGCAGAAAAGACCTCCACGCTATATCCTCCGCTAGGGTCTGGTTGTGGATGGAATGCAAAGAAATTCAGTTTTTTGTCCGTAGGCCAGTATGCCTTGTCTGCCGGGTTAGCATAATCCCACGCAGAACCATTGTGTCGGATTTCAACACCCTGGCTTAATTCGTAATCGGATTCGCTCAGGCTTTTTCCTATGAACAGTTTGCCATCAGTCTCTGTGAAAGCATAGACATCAAACGGACTGTCTTTAAGGTTAACACTATTGGTTTCGTTGACAGCTCTGGTGGTTACTCCCGATGTCAGTGCGTGAAAACCTACAACGGCGTTAGTTTCGTTGGTCGTCAACTCATCGTTAGTACAACTTACTGCCAATGCAGCCAATGCAAGAATGTAAAAGCTCTTTTTTTTCATAATTTTTGCGTTTCTTATTGTTTAATTAAAAAATTATTATTCTACAATGGAATATCTATTTCAATGTCTTCCCAACCTTCAACTTCCGGATCGAAAAAACCTTCAGTGTCATCGGTGTCATCACCACCATCGGGATGTGCCAAATTTAAAT
>ENA-OQCE01000796-OQCE01000796.1-human-gut-metagenome-genome-assembly--contig:-NODE-796-length-14766-cov-2.307945_pt1 | contig 14766 bp, 19 predicted proteins | sample MGYA00242495_ERZ504572 | MGnify/ENA primary metagenome ERZ504572 (study PRJEB26092, sample SAMD00036228) | human gut metagenome | host: Homo sapiens | study: EMG produced TPA metagenomics assembly of...
GTCATATACCAATATCAGAATCTTCTGCCCATTGAATCATAGCCGTCAGAACTAAATCCTAGCATATCGAAGGAAGGAGTATATTCCTTTCCATACAAGAATGAGCTTCCTGAAGGAGCAAATGTCAAACCATTAATGTGAATGTTTTCAGTTGCGTTTACATTGCTGGCTTTGAATGTATATACAAACGGGGATTTTACTACTTCTCCATTATTTTTTGATGTAGCTTTCAGTGCAAACAGGTACTTGTCACCATCATTAGCCTTGAACTGGCCTGCATAGTCAGGACGTCCCTGGCTTCCGGCTGCATCCAAATCCCATTTCTGCACGTCACGAGGCAGTAACCACATACCGTTGGCCGATGTGGCACGGGTAGCTGTAGTAGCTTTGCCGGTCCATGCTTGGGGAGCACCAAAATTCAATCCCCAAGGAGTGGTGTTGTCTGTAGAAACAAACGCCCAGTCATAAGCGTCAGCATCAGCACCTGCAGGATTCACTTGCATCTTGATGTCGCGGTCGGCAGTAGGATACATACCTTTCAACATTTTGCCGTTTACAGCTTTATGTCCTGCCCAATCCACGTCATTATTCAATATACCATAATAGATATCGAAATCTTGAGCATAGTTTTGTCCGTTCAGTTCAGGAATAATGCTTAACAATGCAGCTCCACCCGGAATAAAGATAGTCTTCGGCTCACCGTTTGCTTCTGTTACAGTGAAGTTGTAACCACCGGCAACTTCAACCACTCTCAGACCACCGGCAATGTATTTGGTATCCACGTATGCACCTTTTTCAGCATCCCATACCTGCCAATAACCGGTTTCCTCGTTCACTTTGGCATCATGTCCGGCAGCGGCAGCATCACCCGGTTCGCCCTGGTCACCCTTGTCACCCTTATCTCCTTTTGCAGGATATTCAGATTTCACACCGTCAAATGCCCAGTAACCGTCAATGATGGTCACAACTGTACCATTCTTACCGTCTTCACCCTTGTCACCTTTGATAGTTTCAATGGTACTTGTAGAATTGTCACTCCAGGTTACAGTGATACCGTCACCGTTCTTCACTACGTTGGTAACATACTTACCAGCATCAACTTTTGCCTGTAAAGCTGAAAGAGCCGACTTGATATCGACCAGTTCCTTGTCGATGCGGTCAATGTCCTCATCATAGTCTTTACAAGACACAAATGTTCCTGTTGACGAAACCATCAAGGCTCCGAACAGAACTGCACTTAAAAACTTTTTGTTCATAAATAAAGATTTAAATTTATAAATTTAAAAAACTAAAAATTGGTTATACATATACTGTTATAAAAGGACTTCATTCTCTATTTCCAAGTTCACCAGGTTCCTCTCGCGCGCCGCATACCGTTTCGGAGTCATACCCGTCTGACGGACGAAAGCCAGATAGAAAGGACTCTTCGAACCGAAACCGCTCCGTGACGGAACCTCGCCCAGCGGACAACCGCCGTTGCGAAGCAGCTCCTTAGCGTATTCCACCCGGTAGCGGTTAAGCAACTCCTTCAGATGACAACCGAAGTAGCGGTTCACCGCATTGCTCAGGTAAGTCTGGTTTGTTTCGAGCATCATACTCAGTTTCTTTAACGAAAGAGAGGAATCGAGGAACGCCCGGCGTATCTCCAACTGATACAATATACCTTTATATATAAGGCTGTCTGCCGGACGGACATCCGACAGTGACGAGAACCGCGCCGTCCATTCGCGGCCGGCGGCACGATAGAGCAATGTCTTCTGTCTTACAGAAGTGCTGCTCGTCTTTTTACGTCTCAGAAACAGGTATTCCATCTAACTCGTTATTCGTTCTTATTGGCCTTTTATGCAGATCTCTTAGTAAGAGATCTACAAACAGACGATAACAGGCTTTAAATCAAAATATTAACTATACAGATACAAGATTAAATCAGAGCCGGTAGAACCAGAAGAAATACTTTTTTTCACAATATTCCATATTTTTTCCGCGAAAAGTGTACTAGTTATCAAAACTTTCCTTATTTTTGCACGTGAAATGTCGATCTCTTACTAAGAGATTTATACTTTTTCATCTTCCATACATACAATAACCCATTGATTTTCAATCATCCACAATCAGTCCCTATTCCTTCTCTTAACATATAGTAAGATAAATACATGAACAAAGATTGAAAGGATTTTTTTACAAATCTTATTCTTCACGAATACAAGAGCCTTATATGGCATCTTAAAAAGATTGACAAACGACAAGACACTTCCCACCAAATATAAAGCGCATATTTATAGAGAACGATAAAGAGTACATAGAATGCCATATAGAATCTCTTACCTGAAACCAAGGCTTCTCATACAGCCACAGAATAGCCGTATGAAAAGCCCTAACCAGACTGAAATTGCTTATCAATTGAGCAATTTGGGGAGTATTTGTACCCGATTAATGAGCAATTTGCGTATATTTGTTGTTGTTAAACAGAAAAGATAACATTCATGAGAACCAGACATCACATATTTTCCCCATTGCATCCCGGCAAAAGTATCCTTTGTTCGTGCTGCATGGTACTGATAGTGTGCCTGTTTACCGCCTGTGACAGTAAACAGTCCACTTCCACAAAACCGACCCTGACTGTCACCCTGGAACCCTTGCGCTATTTCACAGAAACCATTGCAGGCGATAAATTCAAGATAGTCAGCATGGTTCCGAAAGGAAGCAGCCCCGAAACCTACGACCCTACCCCCCAACAACTGGTCAATCTGGATAAAAGCACCGCCTACCTGCGCATCGGCTATATCGGTTTCGAACAAGCCTGGATGGATAAACTGACCACGAATGCCCCTCATCTGAAAGTATTCGATACCTCAAAAGGAATAGACGTCATACACGAAACAGGACACAACCACGGTGACCATCATCACGAAGGGGGTATAGAGCCTCATATATGGAACTCCGCACGCAATGCCTCAGTAATCGCCCGTAATATCTACTCCGCCCTGAGTGAACTGGACAGTGCAAACGAACCTTATTTCAAGCATCGGCTGGACAGTCTGCAACAAATTATCGCACAGACAGATACGGACGTTCGTGACCGGCTACAGAATGCCGATACCACTTTCCTTATCTATCATCCGGCACTCAGTTATTTTGCTAGGGACTACGGATTAAAGCAAATCAGCATAGAAGAAGGAGGAAAGGAACCCTCACCCGCCCATCTGAAAGAACTGATAGAAACCTGCCGCCGGGACAATGCCCGGGTTATTTTTGTCCAACAGGAATTCGATACCCGCAATGCCCGGCTGATAGCAGATGAACTGGGAGTCACCGTTGTTCCCATTAATCCGCTAAGTTATGAATGGCGGGAAGAGATGATCAATGTAGCAAATGCACTTGCCAAATAACAGAGCCTTATGACGAATCCCATTATACAACTTACAGATATTTCCGCTTCTTACGATGAGAAGACAGTACTGAGTCACGTCAATCTCACGGTATATGAACGTGACTTCCTTGGTGTAATCGGCCCCAATGGTGGCGGAAAAACCACACTGATCAAGATTATACTAGGGTTACTGAAGCCCGCTTCGGGCAGTGTCCGTTTCTATAAGAACGAAAAAGAAGTACCCGAAATAGCCATGGGATACTTACCACAATACAACAGTATTGACAAGAAATTCCCCATCTCCGTATATGAGGTGGTATTATCGGGGCTTAACAAACAGAAGTCCCTGTTCCACCGCTACACCCCCGAACAGCGCGACTGGTGAGCGGATTATTGCCCGCATGGGACTGGAAGGTTTGGAAAGCCGTGCCATCGGCGAACTGAGCGGAGGACAACTGCAACGCGCGCTCTTGGGACGCGCCTTGGTTTCAAACCCTGAGGTTGTCATTCTGGACGAACCCAATACCTACATTGACAAACGGTTTGAGGCCAAACTCTACTCCCTGCTGGAAGAAATCAACAAGGAACGGGCCATCATCCTGGTAAGCCATGACATAGGCACTGTGCTGCAAAATGTAAAAACCATAGCGTGCGTCAACGAAACGCTGGATTATCATCCCGATACGGAAGTACCCACCGAATGGCTGGAAGAGCATTTCGGATGCCCCATCGAACTGTTAGGACATGGGAACTTCCCTCACCGCATCTTGAAATGCCATCATCACGACGAATAAATCCGATTATCGTGACCTAAGTCTTTTCATGCGGCAGGTTAAGCCTATCCACCTTATCATTAAGCATTTTCTTACGGCAGACTTCTACAGTCGCGGCAGTGCTCCGTACAGTCCACTGCAACAGACCGTACAGACTACCATAGCAGACCGTACAGTCCACTGTAGCGGTCTATACTGGTTTACCGTATAAAAGACCTTAACCTAACCATCAATCAAGCTTAACCATAGAGTAGAAAAAGGTTAGGAATCCAAAGGTTTCCTTCATCTGTACAAACTGAAATTTCAGAACACAGTATACAAACCAGCAATAAAACATAGAAATTCCGTTAAGGACTGAAAGAAACATTTTCTGCCGCATTCCCTAAGGATAACACTAAATAACAGACCATTGCCTCCCTATTCCAACTTTCTTTCGTATCTTTGCGCCCATTGAACGTTAACGAAACAATAATATATTCATGAAACAGTACAAATTAGTCAACAACCTGGTAGGTTGGTTAGCTTTTGTCATCGCAGCTTATACTTACTGTATGACTATAGAACCGACAGCCAGTTTCTGGGATTGTCCGGAGTTCATCACCACCGGCTATAAATTAGAGGTAGGCCACCCGCCCGGTGCACCCTTCTTTATGCTTACCGCCAACTTATTCAGCCAATTTACAAGCGACCCCAGTCAAGTAGCCAGAATGGTCAATACCATGAGCGCTCTGATGAGTGCGGCTTGTATCCTGTTCCTTTTCTGGAGTATAACCCATCTGGTGAAAAAAACTGATATGCCCCGATGACAAGGAGATGACCTTGGGCAAACTCATTACCATTATGGGGTCAGGACTGGTGGGAGCCTTGGCTTATACATGGAGCGACACCTTCTGGTTCAGTGCCGTAGAAGGCGAGGTATACGCTTACTCCAGCCTCTTCACCGCAGTCGTATTCTGGTTGATTTTAAAATGGGAATCCGTTGCCAACGAGCCTCACAGCGACCGCTGGCTGGTTCTGATTGCTTACCTGACCGGACTTTCCATCGGTGTGCACTTGCTGAACTTATTGTGTATTCCGGCCATTGTACTGGTGTACTATTATAAAAAGAATCCCGATGCCAACCTCAAAGGCAGTCTGCTGGCACTTACAGGCTCCATGGTGTTGGTTGCAGCAGTGCTGTACGGTATCGTGCCGGGCGTAGTAAAAGTGGGAGGATGGTTCGAACTGCTGTTCGTCAACAGTTTCGGTATGCCTTTCAACAGCGGTCTGATAGTCTACATCATTCTACTCGCCGCATCCATTATCTGGGGTGTTTACGAAAGCTATACGGAAAAGAGCCGCAAACGCATGAATATCTCCTTCATGGTAACTATCGCCATGCTGGGCATCCCCTTCTATGGCTACGGATGGAGCAGCGCCTTGATAGGCATTATCATACTAGGAATCTTGGGCGTTTATCTGTTTGCTGATTTGAACAAGAAATATCAGATTAGCGCACGTACTTTAAACACCTCTTTGCTGTGCATCATGATGATTATGGTAGGATACTCCTCATACGCCTTGATTGTGATCCGCTCTACCGCCAATACTCCGATGGACCAGAACTCTCCGGAAGACATCTTCACTTTAGGAGAATACCTGGGCCGCGAGCAATATGGAACCCGTCCTTTGTTCTACGGACAGACATACGCCTCCAAACCGGCACTGAAAGAAGTGGACGGAGGATGTGTATATGATGTGACGGAAGGCGCTCCCGTGTATCAACGGAAGGAGAAAGCGACTCCCGATGAAAAGGACAGCTACGAAGTAGTGCGTCATAAGACCGATTACAAGTATGCACAAAATATGCTCTTCCCGCGCATGTACAGCGATGCACACGCACAGGCCTACGAAGACTGGCTGGGCGGCATCAAAGGCGTGCAGGTTCCTTACGACCAGTGCGGACAGATGGTGATGGTGAAAGTCCCGACCCAATGGGATAACATCAAGTTCTTCTTTATCTACCAGTTGAACTACATGTACTGGAGATATTTCATGTGGAACTTTGCCGGACGCCAGAATGACATACAGGGACAGGGTGAAATAGAACATGGCAACTGGATTACCGGAATACCGTTTGTGGACAAGTTCCTGGTGGGTGACCAAAGCCTGCTCCCCTCCGACCTGAAAAACAACAAAGGGCACAATGTATTCTATTGCCTGCCGTTGATTCTGGGACTTATCGGTCTGTTCTGGCAGGCTTACAAGACAAAACGTATCACGACTCCGAATGGGGAAGAGATAGAAGAACCGATAGGTATCCAGCAATTCTGGATCGTATTCTTCCTGTTCTTCATGACCGGTCTGGCCATCGTGCTTTATTTGAACCAGACCCCGATGCAGCCCCGCGAACGTGACTATGCATACGCAGGTTCGTTCTATGCATTTGCCATCTGGATAGGCATGGGTGTGGCGGGTATTGCCCAATGGCTGCAAGGCAAACTGGGTGAGAAACCGGCTTCCGTCATTGCAACTGTAGTTTGTCTGTTCGTACCCATCCAAATGGTGAGCCAGACGTGGGACGACCACGACCGCAGCAACCGTTATGTGGCACGCGACTTCGGACAAAACTACCTGAGCACCGTACAGGAAGAAGGTAACCCGATTATCTTTACCAATGGTGACAACGATACTTTCCCCTTGTGGTACAACCAGGAAACGGAAGGTTTCCGTACCGATGTACGTGTATGTAACCTGAGTTACCTGCAAACGGACTGGTACATCGACCAAATGAAGCGTCAGGCATACGACTCTCCGGCAGTGCCTATCGAATGGAGCCGTCTGGAATATGTACAGGGGCATAATGAAGGAGTGGCTGTACGTCCGGAAGTGATGGAAAGCATCAATAACTTCTACAAGCAGAACCCGGAAGAAGCCGCCAAGGAATTCGGAGACAACCCGTATGAATTGAAAAATATTCTGAAATACTGGGTACGCTCACCCAAAGAAGGTTTACAGCTGATACCGACGGACAGCATCGTCATCAAGCTGGACAAGGAGGCAGTGAAACGCTCGGGCATGATGATTCCCGACTCCCTGCATGGTGAAATCCCCGATTACATGAGTATCTCCCTGAAAGGCAAACGTATGCTGTACAAGAGCGAGCTGATGATGCTTGAGATGCTGGCAAATACCAACTGGGAACGTCCGTTGTATATGGCTATTACGGTGGGTAGCGACAATCATCTGAATTTGGGCAACAACTTCATGCAGGAAGGTCTTGCCTACCGCATCACCCCGTTCAACACCACCCGGCTGAACGCACGCATCGACAGCGAGAAAATGTACGATAACCTGATGAACAAGTTCAAGTTCGGAGGAATCAACAACCCGGATATCTATATCGACGAGACTGTGATGCGTATGTGCCAGACCCACCGCCGTATGTTTATACAGCTGGCTACCCAGTTGATAAAAGAAGGCAAGAAAGACAAGGCGTTGAAAGCCCTTGACTACTGTTCGGAAGTAATCCCAAGCACCACCGTGCCCCACGATTACATCATGAGCAGTTCAAAAGAAATGGCCGACGATTATCTGGCGTTAGGTGAAAAAGAAAAGGGAGAAGCCATTCTGAATGATCTGGCAAACAAATCGGTGGAATACATCACCTGGTACCTGAGTCTGGATGACCAACGCCTGCAAGGTTCATACGAGGACTGTCTGCGCAATTTCTATATTCTGGATGAGATCAACAAGAGCCTTGCCCGCGCAAATGCTGCCGGCGGTGTACAAGGTGAAGGTGAACAACAGAAAAAATCAGATATGGCAAGCCACTATGCCAAGAAGTTTGAAGACCTCTATGAGGTGTTCAACAAACGTGTAGGCGGCGGAGCAGGCAGAAAGTAAATAAAAGGTGTGGATTCTGCGGTGAATCCACACCTTTATATTTGTATAACCAACAAAAGCACACACATTCATGTTTATAGAACAACCCCCGCTGATACTCCGCTGGCTTTATCCACGCGCCTTCTGGCGAATGGACAAGAATGAAAAAGCGGTCTATCTGACTTTCGATGACGGGCCGATTCCCGAAATCACACCGTGGGTACTCGATTTATTAGACAAGTACAATATCAAGGCTACCTTCTTTTTGGTGGGCGACAATGTGCGCAAGCATCCCAAGGAATTCCAGATGATTGTAGAACGGGGACATCGTTTGGGAAATCATACTTTTAACCATATCCGGGGATTCGAATACCGAAGCAAGAACTATCTGCCAATACGGACAAAGCAAACGAGCTGATCCATACCAACCTGTTCCGTCCGCCACATGGCCACATGCGCTGGATGCAGTACATGGTGCTGCGGCATAAATACCAGATCGTAATGTGGGACTTGGTTACCCGTGACTATAGCAACAAGCTGAATGGAAGACAGGTACTGAGGAAGGTAAAACATTATGTGAGGAATGGCTCCATCATTACTTTCCATGACTCCATCAAGGCAGAGAAAAACATGAAATACGCCTTGCCCCGGGCCATAGAATGGCTGTTGGAACAAGGCTATGAATTCAAGGTATTTGACTGATAAAGCCAAATACCTTGTTTTTTCGTGGCGTATACGCATACGCATACCCTCTTGTATATGTATTATTTTATGGCAACTGCCAATGGATTACGTATCTTCCGGGCATATTCTTCCAAATATTTATTCCAATCGGTATCGGCTTCGAAACCATATTTGCTCCAGCCTGATCCCCAATAATAAATATACTCGGCTCCCGGTTCATAATCATTAACCGCCAACACATGGCCCAAAGCATCCCCACGTTCCTTCCGTTCCTTTTCGGAGAACACTTGGGCAAACGCTCCTTTGACGGTAGCCGGGAATACGGCTCCTATGTAAATCACTCCATTGTTATTGGCAGCATTCTCCGTAGAGTCTGCATAAGCTATATAGCCTGCGTCTGCATCAAAACTATATCCCATAGGATTCTGTTTGTGCAATACAATGCCGGTCACCACCGGAGTGATTTCCTGCAAATTGTCAAAAGAAACCACAGTCTTGTTCAACTGCGACCCCTTGTCCAAAGAAATGATACGCGTTTCTATCACACTTGAATCCCCTTTTACAACCAACGGATTATAGACCAACTTAGCTGTGAATCGGAGCGGACCGTTATCCAAGATTTCACAATCCTTGTAACAATAGGGATAAACAATGGTACTATCGGGGAATAAAGCAGCTGTTCCTCCACCCAGAGTCGGGCCCACTGCATAGCAGTCCATTCCGTTTCCATGATCTACATGATAAGAAATACCCCGGTTCAAGTCACCGTCATAACGATCCTCCACTACCGGTTCGGACACACTTTTAGTCCAGATATCATAACCAAAGGCACGCTCGCCCTTCTCCTGCAAAGCAGGACCGTATGCACGATAAGCGGCACGGTCATTCTCCCATGCCACATCATCCAGACGTTCGGGATATTGACGCCCGCAAGCAACCACATCCACCGGCTGCGGAGTTCCTTCTGCAATTGTATAAACAGCCGAGGCATCCCCTTTCACCGAAGCAGGAAAGATAAGCATATCATCGTATGTTATCTGATAAGGTACTTCAAGCCCGTTCTCGTCCAATACGATAACCTGTGCCGTATCGGGTAATTGCAGTTTGCCTGTTATTTCAGCCATAGAGATTTCCACCATTTCCCCATTTCTGTCAATGGAAAGCGGATTGGTTATAGTGACAGTCACCGGCTCCTTTTGCGAACAGGAAAACATAGCTAACGCCGTTGCGACTGCTAAAAAGATTTTTTTCATACTATTTATTGTTTGTCGAACTGAAAGACAAAAATACAAAGAATCTGCAAGTATCAACAAAGACACAAGCAGATTCTTTCTATTTATATCTACTAATTATTTAGGCTGCTTACCAATGTAGCCAGAATACCGCCATCTACATAGAGAATATGCCATTGACGGCATTAGATGCTTCGGATGCAAGGAATACGGCAGGACCGGTCAATTCCTGCGGATCCAACCAACGGCCGGCCGGAGTCTTGGCACAAATGAATGTATCAAACGGATGACGGCTTCCATCGGGCTGGATTTCACGTAACGGAGCTGTTTGCGGAGTAGCGATATAGCCCGGACCGATACCATTACACTGAATGTTGTATTCTCCGTATTCAGAACAGATGTTACGGGTCAACATCTTCAAACCACCTTTAGCGGCAGCGTATGCAGAAACGGTTTCACGACCCAACTCAGACATCATAGAGCAGATATTGATAATTTACCGTGGCCCTTCTTCATCATGCAGGCAGAACAGCCTTAGAAACGATGAACGGAGCATTCAAGTCAATATCAATAACACGGCGGAAATCGGCAGCTTCCATCTCGTGCATCGGAACGCGACGGATAATACCGGCATTGTTTACAAGAATATCGATGGTACCTACTTCTTTTGCAATAGTGGCAACCATAGCCTGTACGGCAGGTTCGTCAGTAACATCGCATACATATCCGTGTGCTTGATTCCTTTTCAGCGTAAGAAGCCAGACCTTTATCCACCAATTCCTGATTGATGTCGTTGAAACAGATGGTTGCGCCCTGTTCTGCAAAAGCAGATGCAATAGCAAAACCGATACCATAAGAAGCGCCTGTTACAAGAGCTACTTTACCTTCCAAAGAAAAATTCAAATACTGATTCATGATACTTATATTATTAAATTAATGAAGTTATATGATTTATTTCAAGTCTGTAATCAATGAGAAGTCCTGATCACCGTAATCCAGATTCTCTCCACCCATACCCCAGATAAAGGTATAGTTGTGTGTTGCCGCCGCACTATGGATAGACCATTCGGGAGACAAGACTGCCTGATCGCCTTTCATCCATATATGACGGGTTTCATCCACTTCTCCCATAAAATGGCAAACAGCGTGTTCATCGGGCACTTCGAAATAGAAGTAGGCTTCCATACGGCGGCTGTGCACGTGCGCCGGCATGGTGTTCCACACACTTCCCGGTTTCAGTTCGGTCATTCCCATCTGCAACTGGCAGGTAGGCAATACCTGACTGACCAGCATCTTGTTGATGCAACGATGGTTGGACCCTTCCAATGAACCCATTTCAGCAACGATGGCATCTGCTTGGTCACTTTTTTATCGGGATAGTTACGATGAGCGGTAACAGAGTTAAAATAGAATTTGGCAGGGTTCTTGACATCTTTACTTTCAAAAGTCACTTCCCGGTCTCCCGAACCCAGATAAAGCGCTTCTTTATAATCCAGTTCGAACACGGCATCTCCGGCTTTGACCACACCGGGACCGCCCACATTGAAGATCCCCATTTCACGGCGGGTAAGGAAATAAGGCGCTTTCAACGGATCGATAGCCTCCAGCTTCAATACCTCCTACGGGTCTGGCTCCTCCTACAATCATGCGGTCATACATGGAATAAACCATGTTCACCTCATTGTCCGAAAATACTTTTTCCATTAAGAAATCCCGTCGTATCCTTTGGGTGTCATAGCCTTTGGCATCTTCGGGATGCGCGGCATAACGGATTTCATAATTTGTCTTCATAAGCAGCTATTTTATGTTTTTATAGTATTCCGAATTATTTCGACTTGGGCAAAGTTACGAAACAATCTTGTTCCGATGCTGCAAAAATCGTTCAGAATAGGTATAAATTTTGTCCTATTATATGCAAAATCTGCTACTTAATACGTTTCAGAACAATTCAAAACTCAAATTCAACGAGATAAAATATCACAAAACTTATCTTGGAACGCACGCGCCCGGCTTAATTTCAGTACATTCTGATTGATGATAACAAAGGCCAGTTGATGTCCGTCAGCAGCTTTTACATAGCCTGCCAGCGAGCTGACTCCGGTTACAGAACCTGTTTTTGCATGCACATTTCCACGGGCCTTGGTCTGCTTCATCCGGTTTTGTAAAGTACCGTCCACTCCGGCTATGGGCAGGGACTCATAGAAAGGAAGAAAAATTTCCCGATGATAGTAGGCATATTTCAAATACTCCAATAGTAAACGTGGAGAGATATAATTATAAAACGGAAACACCGCTGCCGTCCGCTATCTTATAGTTCTCCGGGTTAAACCCTAAAGCTGTTTTCATAAAGGCGTGAATGGCATCGGTTCCATCTTCTCCCGTCACCCGTTTATGCAGGGAACGCTTGGCAGCCAAATGATAAAACATCGATTCGGCGCACAAGTTATCACTTTTCTTCAAAGCTCTTTCCAACACTTCCTTGAGTGGTCTTCGGACGGTATAAAGCGTAACTATACTGTCGGCCGTTACAGGACAATCGGCATACGTGCAGGTTCGCGCTTCAATTCCTTTGCTGCGCAAACGGCTGACAAAAGTATGGAAAAAGAAGTCTTTGGAAGTATATACATTCAATTTCTCAGTATAGGGATAAGAAACATTTCCGGAAACGGTAATGATATTGCCATTGCTGAGCCAGTTGCGGGTGATTTTCAGCTTCCCGGCTTGCGGATTACGGCTCACCCCGTGATTATGAACCTGATAATAATCGGAAACCGGCGTACAAACGACTTTAGGCAACGAGTCCTTCTGAGCAGGAGAAACCGATACATCCACGCAGCCCCTATTCAGCATGAGAGGGGAAAGATAGGGCTGGAAGGAGTAAGGAGTATCGTCCCAACACCAGCCGGAACCCCAATAAACCGAGTCTGTCATGGAAACATCCGCCGCAAGGGTGTCTGTCACATAACGGATGCCTTGACTTGCCAACGCATCTACCAGACGGTCCAGATCCTCGTCCATAAATTCCGGATCAAAACCGCCTATCAGATACAGACTGCCTTTCAACGTGTCATTTTCTATCTTTCCACGATAACGAAGACCGGTATCCATGGTATAATCCGCTCCCAGTTGCGCCAAGGCGGTAACCGAAGTGATTATCTTCTCAACAGAAGCAGGACGGTATAGTTTCTCGTCCTGATAACGGTAAACGGATTTCCCGGTGGTCAGATCGAATACGGCAATACCCACTTCGGATGTTTTCAGAACTTCTTCATGCAGTAAAGCGTCCAGCCGCTGAGATAGCGGCTGGGCGTTTATGAAGTGAATAGATAAAATCAGTAAAAAGAAAAATAAAACTCGTTTCATTATAGTTCCCTGAATATCTCACCCACAGTAGGATGAGGGAATACATATCGTTTCCAATCCTCTATGGTCTTACCATCCTCAATAGCCATACCTGCCAATACAATCAGCTCGGAAGCAGGATTACCCAACATATGCGCTCCCAATACAGTACCGTCTTCGGCTGTCAAAACTTGCAGACACCGTTCACTCCTTCATTCTCGCTACAAAACGCCCGGAGTAAGCCATCGGCAACTTAACGGCTCGATAAGGAATACCTGCGGCCTGCAAAGCTTCCTCGCTCATACCTACCCCGGCAATCTCAGGATTTGTATAGACCACACCCGGTATAGCACGATAGCTCATCACATCTTCCTTACCTGTAATATGATGGACAGCCACTTCCGCTTCACGCAACGGCGGTATGTGCCAATAAAGAACTCCGTTCAAATCACCGCATACATAGACACCGGGGACGGAAGATTGCAAATGTTCATCTACTTTGATGCATCTTCGCTCCGTCCATTCCAAATTCAGATTTTCCAGTCCGAAACCTTTTGTCACCGGACGACGGCCTACACTCATCAATAACTTATCAGCTGTAACAGTTCCTGCTCCATCTGCATTTTCGTATGACACAGTAATACCGGTCTCCCCTTTGGATACCCCTACTACTTTCGTACTGAGCAGGAACTTGATTCCTTTTTTGGCATATTCAGCCGGAGCATGGCCGACAGCTCTTTATCCATGCCACCCAGGATTTCATCCAACATTTCGACCACAGTCACCTGCACTCCCAAACTGGTGAAGAAAGAAGCAAATTCCATACCGATCACTCCACCGCCGACAATAGTCAATGAAGCAGGTACTTCTTTATTATCCAGTGCATCACGGTGCGTCCAGTAATCCACATTTTCCACTCCCGGAATAGGAGGAATAAATGTTTCACTGCCGGTACACAGCAGCAAATTCTCACATTCGTAGGTTTCCCCACCGCATTGGATGGTATTCTTATCTACAATCGTGGCTTCTCCCGTCACTATATGTACCTGATGCGCAGTCAGTTTTGCCTTGATTCCCAATACCAGCTTACGAACCACCTTTGATTTACGCGCCACAATCTTTCCTAAATCAAAAGAAGCTTCAGGCACATTCACGGCATACTTTGAAGCATGTTTCGCATAATCATATACTTTAGCCGAATAAAGCAAGGTCTTGGTAGGAATACATCCCTCATTCAGGCAGACACCGCCCAGACTTCTTTTTTCGAACAATACAACACTCAGTCCTGCCTTTCCGGCAGCTTCGGCAGCAGTATACTGCGGGACCTCCACCGATGATTGCAATTTGATATTTCATGGTATTTATTTTGGGTTAATTAGTTTTTATCTGTTCAAACCTTCAACAGACAGATTTGGATCTATTTCTCTCAATGCTTCTACAAATTTCCAAAGGCTTATCAGGGTTAATCATTACAAACCTTTGGGCGTGCTCTATTTTCACC
>ENA-OQCE01000797-OQCE01000797.1-human-gut-metagenome-genome-assembly--contig:-NODE-797-length-14764-cov-4.069755_pt1 | contig 14764 bp, 16 predicted proteins | sample MGYA00242495_ERZ504572 | MGnify/ENA primary metagenome ERZ504572 (study PRJEB26092, sample SAMD00036228) | human gut metagenome | host: Homo sapiens | study: EMG produced TPA metagenomics assembly of...
CGTATACGACACTTTATCGAAGGCGCGGAAAGAGGTTTCCAGACTGCCGTGACGATCATCCCCTACCTCATTCGCCGTATTGGTTGCCATTGCCGTTTTTCGGGCTTCGGGAGCGATGGATTTCCTGATCGACGGCATCCGCATGGGAGTCTCGGCAGCAGGGCTGGACACGCAGTTCGTGGAAGGTCTGCCTACCATGCTGATGAAACCGCTCAGCGGCAGCGGGGCGCGGGGTATGATGCTGGATGCGATGAACACCTACGGCGCGGATTCGTTCATCGGCCGCCTCTGTTCCATCGTGCAAGGATCGAGCGACACGACTTTCTACGTCGTCGCCCTTTATTTCGGCAGTGTCGGAATCCGCAACACCTACTATACGATCCCCTGTTCGCTACTGGCCGATTTAGCCGGGGCGGTGGCAGCGGTCACTATGACGTATCTGTTTTTTACCTAATATCAAAATGACACTCCTACCCCATGTAAATCGGATTAGTAGTGCATCTATCTTGGAATTAGCATAGCAGGTAATTATTTTTAACATATCATTCGGTAAGATAAAACATAAAAAAGAATAACAATATGGCAATAGCATTCTACGCGGAAGACACCAAGCTTCCGGCAATCAAAAAGAGAGCGGTCGGCAACTGGGTAAAGGAAGTTGCCGCCACATACGGTAAGAAGGTCGGCGATATCAGCTACATCTTCTGCTCCGACGAGAAGATTCTGGAAGTAAACCGCCAGTACCTCCAACATGATTATTATACGGATATCATCACGTTCGATTATACGAGCGGCGATAAGATCTCCGGCGACCTGTTTATCAGTCTCGACACGGTGAAGACTAATTCCGAAGCCTTCAACACTCCCTACAACGAGGAACTCCACCGTACCATCATCCACGGTATCCTCCACCTCTGCGGCATCAACGATAAAGGACCTGGGGAACGCGAGATCATGGAGGCCAACGAAAACAAAGCGCTGGCGATATTGCCGGAGGAATGCCGGGAAAGTTAACTTTCCCGGTAAAAAGAAATGTCTGGAGCCGCTTCCTGTTAAGGATACTACTGAAGAGGTTGTATGATATGTGTGCCTGATAAAAGCCTGCACATGCTCCGGTGAAAACAGAGATTACCGGAGCAATGCTCCCAAAACCGATTACTCACTATCACTACCCAAATACTCATACCAAACGGCTATTTGCTTATTTGCCGGATACTCCCCCGATATTATCACATAGATTTGGATACCTGGAAACAGGCAAATAAGGGATTGGTAACAATAATAAATGATCCGGCATGAAAGGCACAACTATTTTCTTTCTATCTATCTGTTAATAACGACAGGTTGCAAAAGACTGGATCAAACGGCAGACGACTTGATCACAGTAGATGTAACCAATAATTCTTTTCCCAAAAAGGAACTGGCTCTTCAAGATTTCATGGATGTAGAATATATCCCGCTGGAAACAAACGATGATTTTGTTAATCAAGGGTTTGTGCAGGCTATAGGTAAAGAATTCATATTAGTAAAGAACTATAGGGATGACGGTGATATTTTTGTGTATGACCGGACCGGAAAAGCCATTCGTAAGATAAATCGTAAAGGGCAAGGAGGAGAAGAATACATCTCTTGTAGAAGTGTCACATTGGATGAAGAAAACAATGAAATGTTTATAAACGATTTCTTGGCAAGAAAAATAAAGGTCTATGACTTGGAGGGAAATTTTAAACGAAGTATCAAACAGAAACAAGATGGTGATACCCAGTTTTATTTGGATATATTTAATTACGATAAAGAGAATCTGATTTGTTACGATGAGTGCAATCAAGAGATACCATTCCTACTCGTATCGAAGCAAGACGGAAACATAACCAAAGAGATTAGAACCCCATTTAAAGAAAAGAAGCTATTTCTTCAACTTTTAAGACATGAAGGAGGAACGAGAGCTGCCGGACCGGGCGAATACAGTAGAATAATCCCATTCAATGGCAATTGGATTCTATTAGAACCCTCGTCAGACACGATCTACACATTAATGCCCGATTACAATTTGCGGCCGTTTATCGTGCGAACACCTCCTATTCACATTATGAATCCAGAATCTTTCTTGGTTTTAAAGTTGGTTTCCGATCGTTATTATTTCATGGAAAGTATAAAGAACGTATATGATTTCAGCAAAGAAGAAGGCTTTCCGAGAACCTACTTCGTGTACGATACAGAGGAAAAGGATTTCTTCAGGTATATCATATACAATGGCGATTATTCTTATAAAAAAGAATTCTATATGGTCATGCTGACCCCTATCAATTCCAAAGGTGAATTATGGGCAACTATAAATGCTTTCGACCTTTGCGAGGACTATAAAAAAGGGAAGTTGAAAGGCAAACTAAAAGAAGTCGCTGCAACATTGGAAGAGGATGACAACCGGGTGATTATGTTGGTCAAACACAAAAAGTAATCCTTAGGATATATTAAAATCAAAACCTTTAAACGGCAAAATCCCGTCCTACCAATTTTTAGAAGCATCGGATCTTATCCGAGATTATAAAGGGGGGAAAGCTAAAGGGCTGATTGAAAGAAGTGGCTGCTACAGTTTTCATAATTCCATCCTTTTCACAAAGTCAGAAATAAAATAAACAATATACAACAAACTTTTATTTCAAATACTCATTCAAAACAACCATCCGCTCATTAAGTCAATAATAAGCGGTCTTTACGGGATATATTTGAAGGGTAATTCAATTATTCATCTTATTTTTACAGGTATGAAAACAACAACGCTCCTATTGCTTCTCCTTTTTCTAGTAAACAGCAGTTCGGCTGAAACGTTCATCCCCTATACCCCCGACTCTTTGAAAAAGGGCGATTGGGTGGAAATCGAGTCCGTCCACTACTATCCCTATGTAGCTCCGGGCATCGAAGAAAAGGTTCCCTGGCGGGCGGAAAACATCCGACGAGTCATCTTCAGGGCGACCGTCACGGATCTGAATGAACATACCCTCACCCTTGATTTTACGCTCAAGAACCTATACGATTGCCGGAACGATACCGGGAAGCCCGGTTTCTACTATTTTGACAGCCGTTATCAGCAGGACTTTACGTTCGATCACGGGATGGTCGGCAAACGGTTCCTGCGCGTCACATACGATCGGGAAAGCCGGAAAGCACATACTTTAGACAAACAAGAAACTACCTTTTCTTACTCGAAAAACTATGTTCCTTTCGGAGTAAGACAGGCAGGGTTGTCTGCCTATCCGGGAACGACTATCCAGGATTCCTTACCCTTGGACAAACAGCTTGCACCGGCGGTACAGGATATCCTGACCGGCTGGCAGGAAGACGGGATGCCTCGGCTGGCACAAAACATGCGGTCATAGACGCCTCGTTCTCCCTTCCTCCGAATACGGAATTTACGTGTAGCTATGTCAATTTCGACTTGTCTGACGATTCGACCGTCCACAAGAAGATATTCATCGCCTACCCGACCGAACACAAAGTGGGCGAACGGGTGACGATCCTGCTTACTCCGGGGGATTCCATCACGCAAGACAAAGAATTGTTTGCCACAACACACAAAAGACGTTATCAGGGACGGGGAAGCGAACAAAACAATTTCCAATACAGCTACCGAAGATTCGCCGACCTGTACGAATCAGACCTTTATATGTACCCTTCGAACCTCGAATCTCCCGATAAAATGAAAAAAGCTTTCCAACTCCGCGAATCTTTGTTCCAAAATGTATTAGCGAAAGATTTTAAAAACATGGATCCTTATTGGCAGATGGTATTCGAACGTTCGGAACAGTATCTTAAAGGGGCGCTTGCCCTTCATCTCTATATGTATGCCAACGATAAAGAAGTTTGGCACAAAAGCGGCTTGGTCGACTGGCAAGCTCCCTATTTCGTATCGGTCAATCCACTTATCGATTTTGCATACAGCATGCATCGACCGGAGGTTGCTAATTACTTTTATTTTTTGAATGTTTACACGATGTATAAGAAACAGGAATTGAAATCAGACAACCTGAACCTAAAAACACAAAAAGCGAAGGAAAAATATGTATTGAATCCGGCAGATGATTATTTTCTGAATAAACATATCCTCTCCGGCTTTCCCAAATATCAAGTAAACGAAATGAATTTACAATTTTTAATGTACGATAAAACGTTAGCTGAAACTCAAGAGGATTACAACGATTTTATCCGCTCCTGCCCGGATACCAGCCTGACAAATCAGCTTCGAAGAGCATACGATAAACTATTGCCCTTCGAAGCCGGAAAAAATATCCGGGAAAGCGGCCTTATGATAGCCGATAGCCTGCATCTGGTGAAAGGAAGCGACCGAAAATACATCCTGCTGTTTTTATCAACGAGGGAACAAGGTCTTCCAGCGCCAAGCCTTCAAAATGCACTCGATTTCAAGAAACACCTCGAATCGGAAGGGCTGGCCTCCATCGTGCAACTCGAATTATATTCAAAATTCCAATCTAACAATGCCAAACGGGTAAAGCCTTTTAAAGCTATTTCCGATCTTCAAATAGAGGAATTAAGACGTAAAGGACTCGGCACCGTGACGATCCTGATGCGTGAAGACGGGACCATCCTCCATCGGCAATTTACGAATTGGGAATTTGATCCCAGCCCCGCCTTGGAAATCATTCAAAACGACCTGAAACGGGAAGACGAATCTTTCAACGACTTTATAAAGGGGTTCAAAGAAGGAGTATTAGGTACGCTTTTAATCGCGGCAATCATCGGCGTCGTTTATTATTTCCGGGTGAAAGGAAGGCAAAAGAAGGAGCGTAACCGCCGCCGCATCCGTGAACTCGAACTACGCGCCATCCGTTCCCAGATGAACCCGCATTTTATATTCAATGCGCTCAGTTCGATCCAGAATCTGATCAACCGCTCGGCCAATCAGGAGGCGAATAAATACTTGATCGACTTCTCACGCCTGTTGCGGAAAGTGCTGGCGACTTCCGAAAAGAAACTGGTCCCCCTCTCTGACGAGATCGAACAATTACAACTCTACCTGAAGCTCGAACAGCTCCGTTTCCCCTTCTCCTATTCGCTGGCGGTAGGCAAAAATATCGAACCGGATGCGATCGAGATTCCGGGAATGCTGATACAGCCTTTCGTCGAAAATGCCGTCAAACACGGAATGCTCCGCGGGGTACGGGAGAAATCATAATTCGATTATCTTTGCAAGACCAGTTGCTGGTTATCGACATCATCGACGATGGTCCCGGAATGGTAACTGAAACGGAAAGCGGCTTCGGTATCCGTGCCATCAGCAACGAGTTCGAGATATTAAAGGATTTGTACAATACGGAAATCGGCATAACGATCGAAAACAGGCAGAAGAAGGAATCTGTTTCCGGTTGCCATGTCCGGCTATCCATCCCTTTATAAGACAAAATATGGACACCAAAATAACCGCAGCAATCGTAGATGACGAGCAGGGGAACCGGGAGAACCTGCTCCGCATGATCGGGAACTATTGTCCGCAGATCAGGATATCGGCCATTTGCAGCTCCGTCATCGAAGCCCGTACCGTACTGCCCGAAGCTAAACCGGACATCCTTTTCCTAGATATCCGGTTGGGCGACGACACCGGTTTCTCCCTCTTAGGCAGCCTTCCGGAAATTCCTTTCGAAGTGATTTTCGTTACCGCCTACGATAGCTATGCGATCCAGGCCATCCGCTTCAGTGCGCTCGACTATCTGCTGAAGCCTATCGACCCGGAAGAACTGACGCATGCCGTAGACAAGGCGGTCCAGGTCGTCCTTCGGAAACAGGAGAACAAACGGATGCAGAACCTCCTGCAAAACACGCAAGCATTGGACAAACAAAAGAAAATAGCTCTGTCGGTCGCCGATAAGATAGAGTTTGTAGAAATCGGTTCCATCATCCGTTGCGAATCCGAAAGCAACTACACGACTTTCTATTTGAAATCGGGAGAAAAACTGATCGTATCGAAGACACTCAAGGAGTTTGACGAACTACTGGCCCCTTACCATTTCCTTCGCGTCCACCAATCACATCTGATCAACCTGGATGAAATCAAAAGTTTCATCAAAAGCGACGGTGGATATATACGCATGAAGGACGGAGCCTCGGTCAGCATTTCCCGCCAACGGCGAAACTATGTGATGGAAGTATTAAAACAATTATAAACCAAGCCATCTAAATAACTGCTCATTTCTTATATTTCAAATCGAAACGGCCTTCCGTAATGCGTCCTCCCTCGAAAGTGCCGCTGAACACGCCGTCCGACATACGGGAGATGTAGACCTTGCCATCTTCCATATTTTGATTTTCAAAAGAGAGATTCACATAAGGAAGCGTTTCTCCCTCCTTGGGATCGGCAATCGTAAAACGGATATACGAACCGAGACCGACCTGCGCCGAAACCGTCACGCTGGAACCCTCTTCCCACTCCAAATATTCCGCAGAAGGCATCCCCCACCGGCCGCTTGTATACACCCAGCCGTCAACCAAGCAACCAAATGTATTCGCCCCGGTCGTAGTAGCTTCGGGCATGATCGTCGGATCGACCGATTCGTTCTCTTCACAGGCCACACAAAACAGCAACAAACAGATAAATAACAGATGTCTCATAACCGTATCTGATTAAAAGTGTAAATTCATACCGAACAATAAGGATAATTGGGAGAAACATCCTCCGCCACCACTCAATTCAGGAGATTCGACCTGCCATTTCTGACCGTGATACCTGACCGAATAGCTCTCAGAGGAGGTAACGATCCAATTCAATTTTGCAGAAATCCCCACCAGCGGAGAAAGACGATACTCGCCTCCCGCCGACAGATTATAGGCCAGTTTATTCATTGACACATCCCGCGGCTTGCCGTACACAAAACTTTTATCTTTATAATGCTGATATCCCACCCCAGTCGATAAAGACAGATTGTATTTCTGCTTCACCATAAACAAGGCAAGCTGAGGCGCGATATAATGCATCAGGATCTTGTCGGAACTTTCGTCATGAGTGTTTTTATAACGCCCACCCTGATAGACAAGTCCGGGAGCGAGTTTAAACGAACCGAAGATATATTTGTCTCCCAAGAAATAATAGTCGGCATCCCAGGCGATCCCATTCCGCAAATCATTCCGATAAGCATCGGAGTTGTTCGTGATCCCGATCATTTTCCCCAAATACCAGGAAGGCCCTGCATGAACGGAGAATATCGACTTCCCGACAGACGTCTCCTGGGCCAAAACCGACACAGCTTGTATCAACAGCCCTAACAAAAGTACATACTTTTTCATAACATTTCTTTTAGACTTATAATCATAAATATAAGATGCTCAAAACCAGTCAAACGTTGCACAGGCTGTTACGACAAGATCGTATTGTTTCTCCTATCCTATCTCCAAAGTATCGCTTGGTTCAGATAATGGATAAATTCAGGATCATCGGGTGCAATGATAAAGTTACCACGGCGGGAAGTCGTAATCAGAATACGGTTATCAGAACGCCGGGCAAAAACTTTTACACGTCCGATAGCAGTAGAAGAAAAATATCCGAGATCACCAAACAACCAACCGACACCAAATGAACGGATCATTATTCCTAAATCCAGCCGGTCGACCTCGCGAGCCGAAAGGATTTCCTCTATGTTTATATACGTCTTCCGAAAATACGCATCTATCACCAGTTTTTCTCCATCCACAATAAAACGGTTTGGCATAAATCCTCGAGTAAGCATACAAAGGATCGAACTGACGGCAAACAAACCTAACAAAACAGACAGATTGCCATCCCAAGCCGGAAATATACAGATACCATATAAAAGCAGAAGCATGACAGACGTTTTTATTTTATTGGCATTGTCCATCGAAGAAGAAGATATCCGGGTTTCCATACTCTTATTCCTTTAGTATTACTTAGATATTCCAAGACTCACAAATATAACAAAAATCCCGTACAAACTATTATCTTTGCAAAAGAAACAAAGACAATTAGGACAATGACTTTCAATTACGATGTAATCGTGGTAGGTGCCGGTCATGCAGGCTGTGAAGCCGCAGCGGCAGCCGCCAATATGGGTTCAAAGACGCTTCTCATTACAATGGATATGAACAAGATTGCACAGATGAGTTGCAATCCGGCAGTCGGAGGTATCGCCAAAGGCAGATCGTCCGTGAAATCGATGCCTTAGGCGGATATATGGGAATTGTGACGGACCGGACAGCCATCCAGTTCCGTATGCTGAACCAAAGCAAGGGACCGGCCATGTGGAGCCCTCGCTCCCAGAGCGACCGCGCCCGTTTCATCGAATGTTGGCGGGGAATACTGGAAAACCTTCCGAACCTGTACATCTGGCAGGATACCGTACGCGAACTGTTGCTCGACGGAAATACCGTATGCGGCGTAAAAACGGATATGGGAGTCGAGTTCCATGCAAAAAGCGTAGTCTTGACAAACGGTACTTTCCTGAACGGGCTTATGCATATCGGACGGACACAAATCAGAGGCGGCCGCATAGCCGAGCCGGCGGCAACCGGACTGACCGAACAACTGGTCTCATTAGGCATCAAATCCGAACGGATGAAGACCGGAACACCTGTGCGTATCGATGCACGCAGCGTGCACTTCGATGAAATGGCGGAACAGCCGGAGAAAACGACTTCCATAAGTTTTCTTATATGGACACCTCGCACCGCGTTTTGAAACAACTTAGCTGTTGGACAACGTTTACCAACGAAGCCTGTCATGCAGTCCTGCGCGAAGGTCTCCCCGACTCCCCGTTGTATAACGGACAAATCCAAAGCATCGGCCCACGTTACTGTCCGAGCATCGAGACAAAAATCGTAACGTTTGCGGACAAGCCACAACACCAACTATTCCTGGAACCGGAAGGTGAAACGACACAGGAATACTACCTGAACGGCTTCTCATCCTCCCTTCCGTTGGATATCCAGCTACGTGCCTTGCAACAGATACCGGCATTCCGGGACATACAGATCTATCGTCCGGGATATGCTATTGAATATGATTTCTTCGATCCGACGCAGCTCCACCATAATTTGGAAACAAAACTAATCCGCAACCTCTTCTTTGCCGGACAGATCAACGGGACGACCGGATATGAGGAAGCCGGCGGACAAGGATTGGTGGCCGGCATAAACGCACATATCAATTGCCACGGCGGAGATCCGTTCGTTTTAGGACGCGACGAAGCCTACATCGGCGTACTGATCGACGATCTTGTCACAAAAGGCGTCGACGAGCCTTACCGTATGTTTACCTCACGTGCAGAATATCGCATTCTGCTCCGCCAGGATGATGCGGACATGCGTTTGACGGAAAAGTCGTATCATCTCGGTTTGGCAAAGCAGGACCGCTACGATCTGTTGAAAGAGAAAAAGGCAAGCCGGGATGCGATTATTTCTTTCGCAGAAAACTACTCCATCAAACCGCAATATATAAACAGTGGCCTGGAGGCGTTGGGCACTACCCCGCTCGCACACGGATGCAAGTTGATCGAACTGATTCCACGTCCTCAGATCACCTTGGAGAATATCGCGGAACTGGTTCCGGCATTCCGGACAGAGCTGGACAAGGTCCCTGTTTCACGAAAAGAAGAGATCATCGAAGCGGCAGAAATATTAATCAAGTATAGCGGCTACATCCGCCGCGAGCAGATCATCGCCGACAAGATAAACCGCCTGGAAAATATCCATATCAAAGGCAAGTTTGACTACAATGCGATCCAGTCTTTGTCTACGGAAGCCCGCCAGAAACTGACACGGATAGACCCAGACACGATAGCCCAGGCAAGCCGTATTCCGGGTATCTCCCCAAGCGACATCAATATCCTCCTGGTGATGCTGGGACGCTAAACGTGGAATGTTCCACGTGAAACATTTACTTTAACAACAATAGCGTAAAAGACTGAAAATAGGATAGAAACAGATGCAAAAGAAATGAGCACAACCGAGGAACATATAAAAAACATCCTTTCCGTCATACCGGAATCGCCAGGCTGCTACCAATACTTTGACGAGAAGGGAACGATCATCTATGTAGGCAAAGCAAAGAACCTGAAGCGTCGCGTTTCCTCCTATTTCAACAAAGAACACGACAGCAACAAAACACGTGTCCTGGTCAAGCAGATACGAGACATCAAATATTTTGTTGTCGACACGGAAGAGGATGCACTTCTTTTGGAGAATAACCTGATCAAGCAATATCGTCCCCGGTACAACGTGTTGCTGAAAGACGACAAAACCTATCCGTCCATCGTTGTCAAGAACGAATATTTCCCGCGCGTATTCCAAACCCGGAATATCGTACGGGACGGTTCGCGCTATTACGGTCCCTACCCTTCCATCTATACGGCAAAGGTCATGCTGCAAATGCTGAAAGAACTGTATCCGCTACGTACCTGCAAATATCCTCTTACTCCCGAATCCATTGCGAAAGGACGGTATAAGGTATGCCTCGAATACCATATCAAGCGCTGCAAAGGGCCTTGTGAAGGATTGCAGACATTGGAGGAATACCAGCAAAACATTTCCGAAATAAAGGAAATCCTACGCGGGAATATCTCGCAAATAAGCAAACATCTGTATGAAGAGATGCAGAAACTGGCAGGAGAATTGCGGTTCGAAGAAGCACAGAAGATCAAAGAAAAGTATGAAGTCATCGAGAATTACCGCTCCAAATCGACAGTGGTCACCCCGATGCTCCACAATATAGACGTATTCTCACTGGCCGAAAACGAGAATTCCGCCTACATCAATTACCTGCATATCGGCAACGGAGCGATCGTGCAAGCCTATACATTCGAATATAAAAAGCGTTTGGACGAGTCGAAAGAGGAGTTGCTCAGCTTGGGGATCATCGAAATGCGCAACCGCTTTAAAAGCACTGCACGCGAAATCATCGTTCCTTTTCCGTTGGATATAGAACTGGAAAACGTTTCGATCACCGTTCCGCAGCGCGGAGATAAAAAGAAGCTGGTGGAATTATCGGAAATGAACGTGAAGCAGTATAAGGTCGACAAGCTGAAACAGGCGGAGAAACTGAACCCGGAGCAACGCAGCACACGTCTTTTAAAAGAGATACAGGAGACGCTCCATCTCCCCAAATTACCGGCTCATATCGAGTGTTTCGACAATTCCAATATACAGGGAAGCGACGCGGTAGCTGCGTGTGTCGTCTTCAAAATGGCGAAACCATCGAAAAAAGATTACCGGAAATACAACATCAAAACGGTTGTCGGCCCGGATGACTACGCCTCCATGAAAGAGGTCGTACGTCGCCGCTACCAGCGTGCCATCGTCGAAGAGACTCCCCTGCCCGACCTGATCATCACCGACGGTGGAAAGGGGCAAATGGAAGTCGTACGCGAAGTGATCCAGGACGAACTGCACTTGGATATTCCGATTGCCGGGCTGGCAAAAGACGGGAAACACCGGACTTCGGAACTCCTGTTCGGCTTCCCTCCCGAAACGATCGGCATGCCGATACAAAGTTTCATGTTCAAATTCTTCACGCAAATACAGGACGAGGTGCATCGTTTCGCCATCACTTTCCATAAAGATAAGCGCAGCAAAAGCCAGACAAAATCCGAATTGGATACGATAAAAGGGATCGGAGAAAAGACAAAAGTATTACTTTTACGTCATTTTAAGAGCGTAAAACGAATACGTGAAGCCGGCTTCGACGAACTGAAAGAGGTAATCGGAGAAGCCAAAACAAAAGCATTATTAAATGGTTTAAAATAAAGATATGAGAACATTGATACAACGGGTACAGCATGCCTCCGTAACCATAGACGGACAGCTGAAATCCAAAATCGGGAAAGGTCTGCTCGTACTGGTCGGTATTGAAGACCGCGACACGCAGGAAGATATCGAATGGTTGTGCAAGAAGATTGCCAACCTGCGCATCTTTGACGATGAAAACGGCGTTATGAACCGTTCTGTCGTCGAAACGGAAGGCGAAGTGATGGTGGTCAGCCAGTTTACCCTGCACGCCTCCACAAAGAAGGGAAACCGCCCTTCCTATATCCATGCCTCCAAACCGGACATAGCCATTCCGATGTACGAAGCTTTTTGCGCCGAGATGGGCCTGCAGATCGGAAAGGAAGTACAGACCGGCACGTTCGGCGCCGACATGAAAGTGGAACTGGTGAACGATGGGCCTGTCACGATCTGGATCGACTCACAAAACAAAGAATGAAAAGATATGGCAGAAATTACGCTTAAACAGGCACAGGAGCAGGTGGACAGCTGGATCAAAACGTATGGTGTCCGCTACTTCAACGAACTGACGAATATGACCATTCTGACCGAAGAAGTCGGCGAACTGGCCCGCATCATGGCCCGCACATATGGTGAACAATCTTTCAAGGAGAGCGAGAAACACCGCGATTTAGGCGATGAAATGGCCGATGTCCTATGGGTATTGCTTTGCCTTGCCAACCAGACAGGCGTCGACCTGACGGCTGCTTTCGAAAAGAACCTGCAAAAGAAAACGAACCGGGATAAAGAACGACATATAAACAATAAAAAACTATAAGATTATGGTACACGAACACGATCACGAATGTGGATGCGGACATCACCATCATGATGAAGACACCGAACATCTCCACACCAATAAATACCAGCAAGCATTCGCCAAATTCGAGGCGGCCGGCACAACGGAAGAAGTGACCGGACGGGTAAAGACACTGCTCGGAAAACATGGGAACGACAACTTCACTCCCGACGTTTTGAAGCAGATTCACGGTTTCATCGACCTGACTTCCCTCACCAGTATCGACACGAAAGAGAGCATCTGGAAACTGGTCGACAAGGTGAACGATTTCGAAGGAACCCGCCCCGACGTACCCAACGTTGCCGCCATCTGCACCTATCCCCTGTTTGTTGAGACGGTAAAAGAGGCCCTCTCCGCACAGGAGGTAAAGATTGCGTCCGTAGCAGGCGGTTTCCCTTCCTCGCAGACCTTCATGGAAATAAAGATTGCCGAGACAGCGATGGCCGTCATGCAGGGAGCCGATGAAATCGACGTTGTCATGAACTTAGGCTATTTCCTCGAAGAAAATTATGACGAACTTAGCGAAGAAATTCAAGAGATCAAAGAAAGCTGCCGTGATGCCAAACTGAAGGTCATCCTTGAGACAGGTGCTCTCCAGACTCCCGAAAGCATTCAGAAGGCGGCTGTCCTCGCAGTCTATTCCGGTGCGGACTTCATCAAGACATCGACAGGGAAAGGTTATCCGGGAGCCACTCCGGAAGCCGTTTACACGATGTGCCAAGTCTTGAAAAAGTACCATTCCATCACGGGAAAACGTGTCGGTATTAAAGTTGCAGGCGGTGTCCGCACGGCAGAAGAGGCTGTCCGCTACTATACCATCGTCAAGGAAGTATTAGGAAACGATTGGTTGAATAAAGACCTGTTCCGCATAGGAGCCAGCAGTTTGGTGGAAGACATCGAACACCGTCTGGGAAAATAAGAAGAAAAGCAACGGGATATTTCTCACAAACCCATAGTCTTTTCTTCCAAAGATAACGACATAAATTCGGCTACACCCGGATGTTCCCACCTGCTACACCCGGATCTACCTTAAACGAACACCCGGATGCAGGGATCGCCTACATCCGGGTGTCGTCGTGTTTATATAAGCAGTTTATTCATCTTTCTCTGTATCTTCCGGAAGTTTTTCCAAGGTGCTATGCGCATTCAAGGGAGAGACAACAGAACGTCCCAACTGACTTTCCAATTGCTGCCTGGCCACTTTGGCGACCTTGCCGCCTTCCATCGCTACAGAGGCGTTTTCATCGAAATTTTGAGGGTTCTTTACTTGCGAAGTTCCGTTGTGGAGGCTTCGGCAAGCATATTCAAGATCAACTCCGTATTAGTCATATTATCCCGGAGGTTTTCTTTCTTAAGCCCCTTATACGCCTTATATTCTTTCGTTGTCTTATCAGACCAAGTCTTTGTGATAATATCGGTCAAAGAAGCGAACTGTACCCCTTCTTCCATTCCACAACGCTTCCATTCGTCCGTCAGATTCTTACGGATCTCAATGCTTTTTAATCGTTGATTGATCCAGCTGTCAGAGTATCCCAAACGTTTATATTCCCACATAGCACGATCTATCGTCAATTCAGGATCCTGCAATTCATCGATTCTTTCACTGGCAATCTGCGCCATCCACCCTTTAAAAGGTTCGGCTTTGGGAGAAGGGACGGATTGAATCAGGCGGAAAAGTTGTTCGGTATCGGCAACATCGGTAAGACGTTTCTTTCCATCTTCGGCAACCAATTTCAACTGGTTACAATTTGTAACCGTTTCATTTCCCTCCTTCTTCAACCGATTTTTCAATACTTTCCAATAATTTCGAGGATCAGACTGTCGGTTAACACACCTATTACATCTACAATAGAAAAGTACCATTTTTCCAGTTCATCGTCCCAAACGGTCCGGACTTTACGCTCTTCGAAGAGCTTAATCGCTTCTTTTTTTGTCATAGTCACTGTTTTTAAGTAATATCTGGCAAAGATACTGACAATAAAGCAGCAAACCTAACTTTCCCTCGGCATATTTATCAAATTGATTTTCAACCTATAACGTATTAAACGAAAAGAAAAGTGTGTCTCGTCCTGAAATAGGTTGACTTCATAAAAGTCAACAAAGATGAAAAAAGAGAAGTCATTGACTCGTCGCAAGGGTGAACCTTATCCTTTGGAGATTCGCCTAGCAGCTATAGGTGAATATCGC
>ENA-OQCE01000799-OQCE01000799.1-human-gut-metagenome-genome-assembly--contig:-NODE-799-length-14735-cov-2.010542_pt1 | contig 14735 bp, 7 predicted proteins | sample MGYA00242495_ERZ504572 | MGnify/ENA primary metagenome ERZ504572 (study PRJEB26092, sample SAMD00036228) | human gut metagenome | host: Homo sapiens | study: EMG produced TPA metagenomics assembly of...
CAGGGAATAAGGAATTTGATTCTGAAACAGGAGAAAAAAGGACTTGGGACACCGGCAACCAGAGCTAATATTATAGAGAAGCTGGTAGCTTCGGGGTACGCAGAACGTAAAGGAAAACAGATTCTTCCTACAGTGGCAGGATGTGAGTTGATTCATGTAATGCCGGAGAATCTGAAATCTGCAAGTCTGACAGCAGAATGGGAGAATCAGCTTCTGATGATGGAAAAGGGAAAAATCCAGGAAGATGAATTTATGAATGGGATTGTATCCCTGATTAATGAGATTCTTTCTTTGTGCAGGGCGATCCCGGAAGAAGAACGGAATCGTTTTCAGACTGCAAGGGAAGTAATTGGAAAATGCCCAGTGTGTGGTTCTGACGTATACGAGGGAAAGACCAATTATTACTGCTCTGACAGAAGCTGTCAGTTTGCTCTGTGGAAGTCGAACCGCTTTCTGGAAAGTATGAAAAAGTCGATGGATAAAAAGATGGCGGTGGAGCTTCTGAAAAAGGGGCGTACCCATGTGAAAGGATTGTACTCCAAGAAAAAAGACAGCAAATTTGATGCCGATCTGGTACTAGGGCTGGAAGATGGAAAAGCCAGATTCAGTCTTGAGTTTCCTAAAAAGAAGAAATAAAGCACAGACGGAAGGAGGAATGAGTTATGGCTCATTTAGATGAGATACGGGGACTTGCAGAATATCATGCAACCCGTATCAGCAGTTCACCGCGAGATTGGATGAATTATCTGGATACTGCAGCCAGGCTGTATCGGTATCCATTTATGGATCAGCTTTTGATCCACGCACAGCGTCCAAAAGCAACTGCCTGTGCTTCTTTGGAATTATGGAATGAAAAAATGCTGCGGTGGGTAAATCGAGGAGCAAAGGGAATTGCTCTTTTAGATGAAACTATGCAGAAAACAAGATTCCGGTATGTATTTGATATTCAGGATACTCATAAGGTAAAAGGTGGAAGAACACCGTATTTGTGGCAGTTACAGGAGAAACAACAAGATGCCTTATTAAACCATTTAGAAGAAGTTTACGGACTGGAAGCTAAGGATGCAGGCAATCTTTCTGATGCACTGATGGCAACAGCAAAATACATGGTGGAAGAAAACCTGGATGAATATCTGGATGGCTTGACGTATGTGACAGAAGGAACGTACCTGGAGGAGCTGGAAGAAGATACCATCCGCAGCGAATTTCGCAGTCTGTTGACAGACAGCATTTATTATACGCTGGCTTCCAGATGTGGGCTTGATCCGTTGGAACGGCAGGAAGAAATGGACTTTGTACATATCACAGATTATAACAGCTTATCAGTGCTGACATTTATTGGAAATGCAACGAGCATGGCCAGTGAGTCTGTGTTAGTGGATATTGGAAGATTTGTACACCGTATTTCATTAGAAGAAATGAAAAAGGGTATTGAAAATTCGGAAGAAAGGAATTATAATAAATTTAACACGTTTAATTCGCGAAAGCGAAGAGAATAACAACAGAATCATAGAAAACGAATATCCACAGGAAAATGAAGGAGGAAATGAGCATGGAACTGACATATCATCGCAAAGGGGATTATCTGTTTCCGAATCTGACAATCCAGGAGACAGAAGCACAGATTGGGAAATACGGAATGCTGCGAAGGACATTTCTGAAAGAACACAAGAACAGCCTGTATCAGAGTCTGTTGCTGACAGGGAAATTGAACAGCCATCTGGAAGAAATCGAGAAACAGCACAGAAGAGATTGGAAGTACAGATGGAGAAAACTTTTGGAGAAGAATCCGGCACCGTCGAAAGAGGAGAACCCGATGGCGTGGACAGCCCATATGAACAGTCTGACGGCAACAGCGGAAGAGAGCATCTTGTCGGAATTGGTATACAGCTAATTGAAGATACAAGTGAAGATCAGTTAAGTAAAGCAGAGGAAGAAATTGCCTCTGCTTTATCTTTGCCCGAACTTCCATCTGTAAATGAACAGAAAAGGGAAATCGAAAACAGAATAGCTGCCCGCTATGCCGGGGAGATTGCCATTCCAAGTGAAGTGTTGATGAGGTTTTAAGAACCGGGGGAAACCGAAGTAAAAGCCAGCTTCGTATTATCTATAATTTTATGAGTGAACAGACACCGGAAGAATATACGGAGTTTGTAAAGCGGGAGTATGGAACTGGTGGAAAAGGTTTTGAAATCAATGGCATGGAATATTCTGTCTGGTTTGACGAAACGGGATTGCAGATTGCAGTAGGGCATACCGTTACCGATCAGATTCTGGATAAAGCGTTTTTATCCTGGGAAGATGTGAGTGGACGTATCCATCAGCTTTTGAAACAGGGCGAATATGCACCGCAGTCGGTACTGGATGTTGCAAGGGAAAATGCAGTAAAGGAACATGCACAGTCACTTGCCTATATGAAAGCAGACATGGCAGAGGGTGTGGCAGAACTTGTTTTTGATGAAGAAGATTTACCATATCTTCGCAGTATTTATCCGGAAATAACAGATTATCTGGAAGAGAAACTGACAGATCCGCAGTGGTTGACAGATCTGAATGAGCGTCTGGAAGGACTGGCAATGGCTTATGAGGAAGATAAAAGTATTATGCGGTTCCGCACCTATAATCCGGTCAGAATATCCGGTCAGTTTCAGAAATTTGCTGCAGAAGTAATTCCATACAGTGCAAGAGATGAATTCGCATGGCAGGAACATAAGGTGTTTATTACCCAAGATGAAATAGATGCTTTTCTTGCCGGTGGAGGTCCGTATTCGGATGGAAGGCTTTATACCTATTCTTTTTATCTTCTGAATGAAGATGATAAGGCAAGGACAGATTTTATCAAGGAAAAATATGGGATAGGCGGTCAGAGCCATGCTTTATGTGGGGCAGATAATTCACATGCAGATTATGACGGGAAAGGGTTGAAGCTGGAGAGAGGGGACTATGGGAATCCAGATACTTCGGTGTTGCTGCCCTGGGCAAAAGTGGCAAAAAGAATCGGCTACCTGATTGATAACCAGCAGTTCTTACGTTCCGCAGATTATTCCCGTATGCCGGAATATGAGAGGGAACGGATTGCAGGAAAAGTGATCAGCTTTTATGCAAGACTGCCAGAAGAAATCGAGCGTCCGTTTAAGCAGGATTTCTTTAATGAAGAAGCAAGAAAAGAACTTCCTGTTATGCTGAATGATTCGGAGCAGTCGCAGAAATTATTACAGGCGATGGATGATGCTCTGGCGATGCTGCCATTGGATTTTGAATCAGTAAATGAAACTTATGAGAAGAAATTACAGCTTTTGACGGAAGTACATCAGTATGTAGAGGGTAGCTATACGATTTTTCCGGCACAGGAAGTACCAGATCAGGCAGATGGCTTAAATGGATATCAGATGTCTTTATTTGATATTGTGAGTGCTTCCGAACCAGAAGAAGATATAGAAGATGCGGAACCGGAGCAAATTATCAGTGAACCAGAAGCAGAACCGGAAATAAAAACAGAGGAAGAAACAGGACCGGAAGATATAAAAGAACAGATTGTAGAGCAGGAACCTCATAATTTTCATATTACGGACGATGACCTTGGCTCTGGCGGTCCAAAAGCAAAGTTTAAAGCAAATATGGAAGCTATCCGGCTGCTGAAAGAACTGGAACAGGATCAGAGATTAGCAACACCGGAAGAACAGGAAGTGTTGTCAAGATATGTTGGATGGGGCGGCATTCCCCAGGCTTTCGAGGAAAGAAACAGTGCATGGGAAGAGGAATATACGCAGTTAAAAGGAATCCTCACACCAGAAGAATACAGTGCAGCAAGGGCATCAACGCTGAACGCCTTTTATACTTCTCCGACAGTTATTAAAGCAATGTATGAAGCTCTTGGAAATATGGGACTGAAACAGGGAAATATCCTGGAACCGTCCTGTGGAGTAGGAAACTTTATGGGACTTTTACCGGAAAGCATGAGTGCTGCAAATATGTATGGTGTGGAGCTTGATCCGGTTTCCGGGCAGATTGCAAAACAACTTTACCAGAAAAACAGGATTGCAGTACAGGGATTTGAGGAAACCAGTTACCCAGACAGCTTTTTTGACTGTGTAATCGGAAATGTACCGTTTGGGGCATATCAGGTCAGTGACCGCAAGTATGACAGATACCATTTTATGATCCATGATTATTTTATTGCAAAATCCTTAGACCTGGTACGTCCGGGCGGAGTGGTGGCAGTTGTCACATCAAGCGGTACGATGGATAAACAGAATCCGGAAGTCCGACAGTATTTTGCAAACCGGGCAGACCTGCTGGGGGCAATCCGTTTACCGAACAATGCTTTCCAGAGAAACGCCAATGCCAGTGTGGTTGCGGATATTCTGTTTTTTCAAAAAAGGAACAGGGCTGCAATCACAGAGCCAGACTGGGTACAGTTAAAAACTACACCGGAAGGCTATATGGTCAATTCCTATTTTGCCGACCACCCGGAAATGGTACTTGGGGAGTTCACAACAGAAAGTACCCAGTACGGAAAACAGGAAGTGACGGTAAAGGCAAAAGAGGGAGCAGATCTGGCAGAGCAGTTAAAAAAAGCAGTAAAGCATATCCAGGGAACTATTACAGAGCAGGAGATTTCGGATACGGAACTGGAAGAACAGGTGGTATCCATACCAGCAGATCCGAACATTAAGAATTTTAGCTTTGCACTTGTCGGAGAGGATATTTATTACAGGGAAAATTCTGTTATGAATAAGATGGAACTTCCCGTTATGACAGGCGAGCGTGTCAGAGGCATGGTTGCCATCCGGGATGCAACAAACAGGCTTCTGGAACGGCAGTTGGAAGAATGCAGTGATGAAGAGGTTGCCAGCTTACAGGCTGAATTGAATCAGGTTTATGACAGCTTTACTGCAAAGTATGGGCTTCTTAGCAGCAATGCGAATAAAAGAGCGTTCAGCATGGACAGCAGCTATTGCCTTTTGACTTCCCTTGAATTTCTGGACGAAAAGGGAGAGTTGAAGCGGAAAGCAGACATATTCACGAAGAGGACGATCCGCAGGCAGAGCCGGTAACATCGGTAGATACGGCAAGTGAGGCACTGGCGGTATCTATCGGGGAAAAAGCAAAAGTAGATATTCCTTATATGATGGAGCTTACCGGGAAAACAGAGGAAGAGGTCACAGAGGAGCTTACGGGGGTTATTTTCAAGAATCCGCTTACGGATAAATGGGAGCCATCCGACGAGTATCTTTCCGGGAATGTCAGGGAGAAGCTGAACATTGCAAGGCAGTTTGCAGAAAACCATCCGGAATATATGGTCAATGTGCAGGCGCTGGAACGGGTACAGCCGAAAGACCTGGATGCTTCCGAGATTGAAGCAAGGCTTGGTGCAACATGGATTTCCCCGGACTATATTACAGAGTTCATGGCAGAAACATTCCATACACCACGACAGCATATCAATTATGAGCGTATCAAAGTACAGTATGCGGAAGTGACCGGGCAGTGGAACGTAAAAGGAAAGAACGTGGACAGCAGCAATAACCCGCTTTCCACCGCAACTTACGGAACACAGAGGGCAAATGCTTACAGGCTGTTGGAAGATGCACTGAATCTGCGTGATACAAAAATCTATGACACAATACATGATGCGGATGGGGAACACCGGTACTGAACCGGAAAGAAACTACCCTGGCACAGCAGAAGCAGGAACTGATCCGGGAGGAATTTAAAGAGTGGATCTTTAAGGATATGAGCCGACGGGAAACACTCTGCAAGATTTATAATGAACGGTTTAACAGCATCCGACCAAGGGAATATGATGGCAGTCACATCCAGTTTGTCGGAATGAATCCGGAAATTAAGCTGATGGATCATCAGAAAAATGCGGTGGCACATATCCTTTATGGAAATAATACCCTGCTTGCACACTGCGTAGGTGCAGGCAAGACGTTCCAGATGATTGCAGCCGGCATGGAGAGCAAGCGTCTGGGACTGGCACAAAAGAGCCTTTATGTGGTTCCAAACCATTTGCTGGAACAGTGGGGAAGCGATTTCTTACGCTTATATCCGGGAGCGAATATTCTGGTGGCAACAAAGAAAGATTTTGAACCGGCAAACAGAAAAAGGTTCTGTTCCAGAATTGCAACCGGGGATTATGATGCGGTCATTATTGGACACAGCCAGTTCGAGAAAATTCCTCTTTCCAGGGAAAGGCAGATTGCATTATTGGAAGACCAGATTGCAGACATTACCTATTCTATCGAAGCGGCAAAAGAGGAAGCAGGACAGCAGTATACCATCAAACAGATGGAAAAAACAAAGAAAACCCTGAAAGCAAAACTGGAAAAACTGAATGACCAGACACGAAAGGATGATGTTGTGACTTTTGAGCAATTAGGCGTGGACAGGCTGTTTGTGGACGAGTCACATTTTTACAAGAACCTTTTTTTATACACAAAAATGCGGAATGTGGCAGGCATTTCACAGACCGATGCACAGAAAAGTTCGGATATGTTTATGAAATGCAGGTATATGGATGAGATTACCGGAGGAAAAGGAATCACGTTTGCAACGGGAACACCTGTATCAAACAGTATGACTGAATTATACACCATTATGAGATACCTCCAGTATGATACTTTAATGAATATGGGAATGGGACATTTTGATTCGTGGGCAGCAACTTTTGGAGAAACAGTTACGGCAATCGAATTGTCACCGGAAGGGACGGGTTATCGTGCAAAAACACGATTTGCCCGTTTTTTTAATCTTCCAGAGCTGATCTCAATATTTAAGGAAGCTGCGGATATTCAGACCGCAGATATGCTGAATCTTCCAGTACCAGAAGCAGAATATATCAATGAAGTGTTAAAGCCGAGTGAGGAACAGAAAGAAATGGTGGAAGCCTTTTCAGAACGTGCCGAACAGGTCAGGGGCGGTATGGTAGATCCAAGGGTAGATAACATGCTCAAGATTACCAACGACGGAAGAAAATGTGCATTAGACCAGAGGTTGTTAAATGATATGCTGCCGGATGCAGGGGAAAGCAAGGTAAATGCCTGTGTGGAGAATGCTTTCCAGGTATGGGAGGACGGAAAAGATACACAGGCTACCCAGTTGATCTTTTGTGATCTTAGTACACCGAAAACTGACGGAACGTTCAATGTTTATGATGATGTGAGAAACAAGCTGGTGGAACGGGGAATCCCGAAAGAGCAGATCGCATTTATTCATGAGTACAATACGGAGGTAAAAAAAGCGGAGCTGTTTGCAAAGGTGCGGGCCGGGCAGGTAAGAATCCTGATGGGTTCCACTCCGAAACTCGGTGCTGGTACCAACGTTCAGGACAGACTACTTGCACTGCATCATCTGGACTGCCCCTGGAAACCGTCTGACCTGGAACAGCAGGAGGGACGTATTCTCAGACAGGGAAACCAGAATGATAAAGTAAAAATCTTCCGGTATGTAACGGAAAATACGTTTGATTCGTACATGTGGCAGATTCTGGAAAACAAGCAGAAGTTTATTTCGCAGATTATGACCAGTAAATCCCCGGTTCGTGCCTGTGAGGATGTAGATGATACAGCCCTGTCCTATGCAGAGATTAAAGCACTGGCAACAGGAAACGAATACATCAAGGAAAAAATGGATCTGGATGTGCAGGTAAGTAAACTGAAACTTCTGAAAGCAAACCACACCAGTCAGATCTATCGCCTGGAATCGGATATTGCAAAGCGGTATCCGGTACAGATTACAGCATTAAAAGAGAAGATTGCCGGTATGCGTGTAGATGCAGATGTGGTAAAAGGAATAGATTTACAGGATAATGACCACTTTGCAATGACAGTCGGTGGAAAGCTGTATACAGATAAAAAAGAAGCGGGAGTTGCACTCATTTCAGCAGCATCCAGTTTGAAGTCCGTAAAATCAGCCGGGCAGATCGGGGAATATCATGGTTTTGCACTTTCTTCAGAATACAATTTCCTGTCAAATACCTATACCATGACGATCAAGGGAAAATGTTCTTATAAGATTGAGTTCGGAAAGGATACCTTGGGCAATATCCAGAGGATTCACAATGCACTTTCTGCAATCGAGAAAAAGCTGGCAGATACTGAGCAGAATCTGGAAACGGTACAACAGCAGTTAAAGACCGCACAGGAAGAGGTGCAGAAGCCATTTCCGAAAGAAGCGGAACTGAGTGAAAAAATGGAACGTCTGGCAGAATTAAATGCCATGCTCAACATGGATGAGAAAGGGGGAGAAAATCTTCTGGCAGATGAAGGCATTGGGGAAAACCCGGAAGTAAATGTACCAGAGGAACGTCAGGACAGAATCGCTGACAGTGTTCATAAAACGTCTATTCTGGAAAGACTGAAAGAACAGAAACAGCAGGAGCAGACAAGAGAAAACACAGCAGAAACCTAAAAAGAAACATGAACAGGAGTTATAAAGGGTATCCCGTCAGAGTGACCAGAGCTTTGGCGGGATTTTTCTATGGAGGATTTGATTATGGCAAACAGAGAAGAACAATTAAAGCAGATTACAGAGCAGTTGGAACAGGGTGTTGCAGAAATATTCACATCAGAAAAGTATACCGAATATCTGAATACAATGGCAAAGTTCCATAATTACAGTTTCAATAATACTCTGCTGATCGCCATGCAGAAACCGGAAGCGACACTGGTAGCGGGGTATCAGGCATGGAAGAAGAAATTTAACCGGCAGGTAAAAAGAGGGGAAAAAGGCATCCAGATCATTGCCCCGGCTCCGTATAAAGAGAAACAGGAGATTGAAAAAACTGATCCGGAAACAGGAGAGATTGTGATCGGGGAAGATGGACAGCCGGAAACAGAAGTAGTAGAACGTGTCATTACAAGATTCCGGGTTACGACAGTATTTGATGTCAGTCAGACCACAGGAGAACCGATTCCAGAGTTTGAGGTATCGGAACTGGAGGGGGATGTTCTGATCTACCATGATTTTATGGAAGCATTAAAGATGGTTGCTCCGGTTCCTATCCGCTTTATTGAGATTGACGGCGAGGCGAAAGGCTTTTATCAGCTTGTCGATAAATATATCGCTGTCCAACCAGGCATGAGTGAAGCGCAGACTATGAAAACAGCGGTGCATGAAACCGCACATGCAGTATTGCATGATCGTGACCAGATGGAAGCGGAGGGCATCGTAAAAGATCAGCTTACAAGGGAAGTGGAAGCAGAAAGTGTTGCCTATGTGGTATGTAACCATTTTGGACTGGACACATCAGAGTATTCTTTTTCCTATATTGCAAGCTGGTCTTCCGGTAAAAATATGAAAGAGCTTCGTGCTTCTATGGACACCATCCGTAAGACTTCTGCTGATATGATCGGACAGATTGAGGAAAAGCTCAGTAGAACTTCAGATAGAAAGACCAGAGCAGGAAGCAGCCGTTGTGGAGCAGACAGAAGAAATGAGTGCCATGCAGTATGCAGAACAGACCATTAACCGTCTGGAGCAGGAACGGACGATTTTCAACAATGACCAGAGAAATCTTATCGTGAATTTTGCTTATAAACTGGATGATAGGGAAGCGACGGAAAAACTGGCAGAGAATCTTTCAGAATCTATCTGAATGGAAATAGAGAAACGGTACTAAAACTGATTGGAGAAGCTGAGGAACAGATTGACAGTCTGCCGGATTCGATGATCGGTTTATCAGAACTGCACGAAGCCGGATTTTATTCAGAAAGTATGCTTCCACTTACCAGGGAACGGGCAGTGGAATTGCACCATGAGGGAGTAACGGTTTACGGACTGACCGGAGCAGTGGGTGGTCAGGAGCAGTCGCAAAGAGTTATGAATCTGGAACTGGATATTTTACAGCATGACGGGTTATTCGGAGTGACAAAATTTGAATGGGACAATTACCGGAGAAGTCAGGAAACGGTTATGACACCGGAAGAAAAAGCAAAGATCAAAGAAACACTTCTTTTAGAAAGTGATGGAAACCGCTATGGAATTTACCAGATCAACAGCGGACAGGAAGAAAGAGGGTATCAATTTTTAAGCCTGGAAGCGGCAAAAGAAATGGGATTTACCGTAGATGGCAAAGACTATCAGATGGTTTACAGTGAAAGACTGAGAGATGCTACGACACTGGATAATCTCTTTGAGCGTTTTAATATAGAACGACCAAACGATTTTACCGGACATTCCATGTCAGTCAGTGATGTGATCATTATGAACCGGGGCGGCAGATTAACCGCATACTATGTAGATTCTTTTGGATTTACAGAACTGCCGGACTTTGTGGCACAGAGAGCTGAAATGTTAAATGCCAATCCAGTAAAAGCATATCCGGAAGTTTATATGGGAACTTTGGAAAAGGCTATGCAGGAGAGAAATGTAGATGCTTACCTGGATTCCAGAAAACTGAATATCGACTGTAAAAATGCAATCGAACAGGCAATCGCAGAGGGCTTTGACGGTATGCGTTTAAATCCAGATACTGCAGTAAGCGTGGTTGAGAAATACGGGGAAGAACGGGTTGCCTTTGTTCTTGCAAATACATTGAAACAGCTTTCCCATGATGGAAGATTTTCTGATGGCAATAAACGATGGCAGATGGCATTGATATTCCGGAAAATATCAGCCGGGGAATGGATCTGAACAGGGACTATATTGTGGGCAGTCATCCTGCAGTCCTGAATGGCTTCATTGATATGGCAAGAAAAGAAATCCGTACCTGGAAACTGGAGGAGGTGCTTGGTGTGAAAATCAGCATATCACTGAACTACAAGAGGATATGAAGCAGACGGACATACAGGCATTGGTATGTGATGGATATGAAAACGTATCATGGGGAGCGATTTTTCCAGATGCGGAATGAGGAATACGGTCAGGACGTGGCGGATATTATCGTATCGGAAAATGGAACACTGGTGGCAGAAGACATCTGGCATGGATTTGATGAAGGAGCCAGGGAAGCTATTTCAGAATATCTGGAAGAAAATGGTGCAACGGTATATGACCTGATGGATATTCCAGAACAGGCAACAGTTATCTTAGCAGACGGAACAGTTATGAAAATCATGGAACAGCAGCCAATCAGTACGGACACATGGGAGCCGACACTGACCGGACAGAATCTGCAGGGGGAAGAACAGAAATTCAGTTTTTTCGAGATACATAAAGTCAGAGAAAATAATGGCATTGACCTGAAAATGCCAGAAAATCATTATATTGACCAATATTATGTGATCGAAGATCTGGCAGCAAAAGGTGGGATGAAGATTAAGCGATATAAGGATTTGGGAGCTGCCCTTGGAGCATATTACTCTCTGCCTAACCATAAAATGAAAGCTCTTGGGATTGAGAATACAGCACCGCTGCGAGGCAGTCTTGATTTTATCCAGTGTAAGAATGGAATAGATACTCTGATCTATGATTGTCAGGGAGAAGAAGGCTGGCTGAATCCGCAAATATACAATACCTTTAAGGATATACGAAATAGTCTGGTAGGGCATGATACAGAGATAGCATACCAGATTGGAGAGCAGTATTTTACAATCCAGACAGTAGAAGATGGTTATGATTATACATTCTATGATAAGGACTATCTTGAACTGGATGGTGGTGTCTACGATAATCCGGATATTTCTATTTCAGAAGCAATGGAGAACATTTTAGAGGAAGAAGGATTGCTCCTAGAAGATGCAAATGTGATGGATTATGAAGAAATGTATGCAGAAATTGAATATGCAGAAGAAGAGAGACGGGAGAAGATACAGTTTGAACGTAATTGTCCAAAGGCTTTTTTTTGATGGTTATGACAGGAAAGCGGCATTAAAAAATTATGAGGGAATAACCGTACAATTTAAAATGTCTGGTATGTATTTAACAGTGCAACCGACTGAGGAAGGCTATAAATACCTGGTGTATGATCAGAAACTTCATGAAATTTCAGGAGATGCCTGTGGAAATCCAGAAGATTCTATTCAGAAAGCAATGTATGCCAGCCTGAAAAATGAAGGTTTGGAAGATGTTGAATGTGTAAAAGTTGATGACAGGGAGTTTCGGGATAAGGTAATCAGTCATTCTAAAGAAGTGCTGGCTAGTGGAGATGTTCGATTCACTTCGGAACTTGGCAGATGTGAAACAGCATTGAATGGAATGGGCAGGGCAGAAATTGAATATGAAGTTTTATTTCATGCAAGAGCTGTGCTGGAAGAAATGGGACTGGAAAATGAAGTTACATTGATTGGGGCGAGAGTACATGGTTCCAGAAGTAGAGATGACCTGTATCGTGCAGATTCTGATCTTGATGTGGTGCTTTCTTATCGGGGAAATATTCGGGAGGATAGTTTTTTTAACGAATTGAATTCCTATGGTATGGCAATAGCAGGCATTAAAATAGACATTAACCCAATCTCAGAAGAAAGGATTACCCTAGCAGAATATATAAAGGAATCCGAAGCCTATCTTGATCAGCAGGAAATCAAGAAACTCGCAGTGGACTTGGATAATTTTAGTTATGAGTATGATACTTATGAATATAAAGATAGTGTTGAAAATAGGGAAGAACAGGTCGAGAAAATTACAGAGGATATTTTGAACAAGGATACAGCAGGTTTAAAAGACTGGCTGACTGAGGTGTCGGAAGAATCGGATATAGACAGTGATGTAGTCACTGCCCGGTCATTACTGTCACGTCTGGAAAATGCAGAAACACTCTCTGTTTTTACCAGGCAGCCAGAGCAGAAACAGCCAGAAGCCACGATCACTTTTTATGTTGCGGAGTGTATGGAATTTCCTGTTATGGGTGAGTATCATGAGAACCTTACCCTGGAAGAAGCATTACGCATTTATGAAACGATTCCTGCAGATCGCATGAATGGAATAAAAGGTGTTGGATTTGAACTGCATGATGGAAGTGATTATGACGGACCGTATGATCTTATGCGACTGGGAAAAGTTGACCGGGAAGATGTGGATATGATTCAGCATTATAAGGAAAGTCCATTAGTACAAAAAGCAATGGATGATGTGGAAAAATATTTTGCCCAAAAGCAGGAGCTTACGAAAATAGAGGAGAAGCCTATACAAAAAGAAAACGTTCCGCAACCAAAGAGCAGAAAAGAATCCGTTCTTCAGGCACTCAGAGAGCGTCAGGCGAAAATAAAAGAGCAGGAGCAGAATACGTCGAAAGAAAAATCCAAGGCACATAAGAAGGGAGATGTAACATTATGATGGTAAGGTTTGAGGAAGATGAATATATAGCAGTCGCAATTTTTGATGCAGGAAACCGGATTCAGACAATGGAAGCGATGGATGAGATTTTTTCCTATCTGGACGAAGATATGAAACTGCTGATTTTTACAACGATTCAGAAGCTCTACTATCTTAGCGATGAGGGATATGAAGAACTGCAGAAAACGGTAGAAATCTATAAAGCAGATCTGGAGGTGGATGGAGAATGAGTGCAAGTCAGTTTGCAGTTTATCAGCTAAAAAAGAAACCGGAATTGAGAAATCTTCTTTTCCGAACCTATGAGGAACTTGCAAAGGATCAGATTCCTGTGCAGATGGAAAATTATGAACAGGTGTATCTGGGAACAATGAAGCTGGGAGAAACACCGGAGCAGATAAAAAAGGAGCTGGAGAAGAAACAGCCGCACAATTATAAAGGTCATGCAGTCAGTACCAGTGATGTGCTGATCCTGAATGATGAGGGGGTCATGACCACTTACTATGTAAACAAAGACACTTTTATAGAGATTTCTGATTTTATGAAAGTCATATCTTCAGAAAGCGGTGGACTTACCAAAGATACAGTTGGATATGAAATAGAGGGAAAAGACGGAACATGGGAAGTAATAGATTATCTGTTGATAGAGGGAAAAAATTATTTTCTTATGGAGCATGAACAATATGGGAAAGATGTTGCGTATGTAGTCTTAGATCAGAACGGGAATGTGCTTGTAGACGGTACTTACAATGGATTTGATGATGTAGTAAAACAGAAGATTCTTGATTCGCTTCATCCGCCAGTGCAGGAGCAGACAGAAGACTATAAACCGAAACTGGATAACTGGCAGAAGTATATGGAGAATGGAGAATACCTGCGAAGTGCGGAAATCACAGAGGAAGCAAATTATAATATGATTGACGGACTTAAGAATAATGCTGCACCAAAAGATAAAAAGAACCGTCAAAAAGAATCTGTCCTTACAAAACTGAATGAGAAAAAGGAAGAAGTTGCAAGACGAAGTGGGCAGAAAACTATGCGGGAAGTGATGGGACAAGACATAGAACATGTAAAAAGTGAAAAAACCAAAAAGCAATAAGTTAATTGCGGAAAATGTAAAGTCTTATTGCTTGCTCTAATTGCGGAGCAACAGTATAATATAATCAAATAAAAGAAGGAGGGGGCGACTCAGAATAGATACAAAGATAGATAATACAAAATATGCAAAGACGATTCTTAAGATAAGAGGATAATAAGCTTTCTCAGGAACAATTTGCTGAAATAGTAGGGGTGACAAGACAGGCAGTGTCAAGGTGGAAATGGGAATTTCTGCACCTAATATTAATACTCTTATTTTAATGAGTGAGAAATTTAATATTCAAGTTGACGAAATGTTAAAATCAAGAGACGTTGAATGAAAAAAATGATAAATAAAACGACCTCCCCTAAAAAGAATAAAAATTATAGCATTACAATTTTTAACTTATTGGTATTTTGGGATTTAATAAGTACTCCTTTCT
>ENA-OQCE01000801-OQCE01000801.1-human-gut-metagenome-genome-assembly--contig:-NODE-801-length-14706-cov-1.935318_pt1 | contig 14706 bp, 18 predicted proteins | sample MGYA00242495_ERZ504572 | MGnify/ENA primary metagenome ERZ504572 (study PRJEB26092, sample SAMD00036228) | human gut metagenome | host: Homo sapiens | study: EMG produced TPA metagenomics assembly of...
CCTAACTTTGGGTTTCCGGCTGTTTTTGACGATAGAATCCTACTACACATAAAAATAATGAGAAAGGTTAAGAACAACATGAAAAGCAGGGATATGTACAAAGGACTGCACCTTTTTTATTTGTACGGTGCAATCCTTTGTATGTATCTTTAACAAAAGGGTATGCCAAAACTAAAATTTGCTTGCTGTTTTTTGTTCTTTTTCCGTGAAATCCGTGTCTAAAAGTATTTTGAACACCCTCTATCTCAGGGAACCGGCGTCTGGAACAGGAACGTGAAAGAAGGACTGTCTTTCAAATCCTTTACGGCATCTCCCGCATAGACTTCTCCGTTGGTCAGCGAGAGTTTCTTGACCTTGGCTTGGGGGCTGAAATCCATCTTCTTACAATCGCAGCGAGTAGAGGTTGGGAGTAAGTGGATTCAAAGTAATATACCTTATCTTTCTGATTGGCTACTGAGCGCCAGCGCGTGGAGGAGATGTGAGGCTTGTCGGGCGTAGTGATTCCGAACGGTACGGATACGTTACGCATCACACTTAATACGCCGGGGACTGCAATCGCCGCGTCTGCTGTCTGCGGAATGGCATGAATGTAGAATGACGCGCGTACAAAACGGTCGCTGGAGCGGTTGGTTCCGGGCAGCATCTGTAATCCGCCGACTTCCTTCCAATAGTCGTTGACGACCAATTGATACTCGTACCTGGCGAGTTGGTCATCACCCGGTATTCCTTGCCCTCGTGGATGCTTAGTTTCCCGTCCAGATATTCCAGGATAGCGGTATTCCCCGTTTCGTCCGTAATAGCCAGATGAAGGGTGGAAGCCGAGCCGTTGGGCATTCGGGGAGCGTCGATGCGGAAAGTCTCCTTCTTCAGTTCGTCCACGGCTTCGCGCACGGTGGCGAAGTTGTCGAGCACATACTGCGTCCAGATGCTGATGCCCATTACGGGGCGGGTGTCTCCGGGACGGTCGTATACGGACTCCGGCAGGAACAGCAGTCCGGCCACCAGTCCTTTCTCGTTCATGCCGTCGCACGTACCTATATCATAGCCTGTGGCAATGACACTGCCGTACTTTGAAGTCCATTTCACTGTTTCGCCTTTATTGTAGCCGGCCCGTTGCATTCCTCGCGGAAACACGTAGATGTTGCTCATGATGTCCTCTTTCCAGTCCATCGTACGGCCTGTGATAACCAGATTCTCCGGTCCGATGTAAGTAGCGCGCGTGCATGCGTCCGCTTGCTGTATGGCTACTGAAAACAGGGCAGCCAAGGCTGTCAGCGCTACCGTTCCTCTTTTTTTATTCATAATCTTGTTTGTTAAGTGGGTTATATGCAAAGAGTAACAAATGCGGCGTCAAACAGTTTGATACAGGCTGGCTTTTTAGCTCTATTCCGTTTTTTCTTTCAGCAGTTCTTCCATTTTCAGTACTTCGTCGCGGTATTGTGCGGCTTCGATGAAGTCGAGTTTCTTGGCGGCTTCCTGCATCAGTTTCCTGGTGCGCTCGATGCTCTTTTCGAGTTGGGCGCGACTCATGTACCGGACAATCGGGTCTGCGGCAACCGTGGTGCTGCTCTCTTGTTCCACATAGGGACGGGGCGCGGTTGCCGGGGATTTTTCCTTGCCGGTTCCACCTTCGGCAAATCCTTCCGTGCCGGCAAATACGTTGAGGTTCTTTGCCTTCTTGATTTGCTGAGGGGTGATGCCGTGCTCCTCGTTATATTTCAACTGCTTCTCGCGGCGGCGGTTGGTTTCGTCGATGGTGAGCTGCATGCTTTCCGTTATCTTGTCGGCATACATGATAACCATGCCGTTGACGTTACGGGCGGCGCGTCCCGCCGTCTGTGTCAGCGAGCGGTGGGAGCGGAGAAATCCCTCCTTGTCGGCATCCAGAATAGCCACAAGAGATACTTCCGGCAAGTCCAGTCCCTCACGTAGAAGGTTGACACCGACAAGTACATCGTACTCGCCCTCGCGCAAGTCGCTCATAATCTTTACACGTTCCAGCGTGTCTACGTCGCTGTGTATGTAGTTGCACTTTACGCTGTTGTTGAGCAGATACTCCGTCAGCTCTTCCGCCATGCGCTTGGTCAGCGTGGTGACGAGGGTGCGCTCGTTGCGTTCGATGCGCAACTGGATTTCTTCCATCAGGTCGTCTATCTGGTTGTGGCTGGGACGCACTTCGATAATGGGGTCCAGCAAACCGGTGGGACGGATTACCTGCTCCACAACGATGCCTTCGGATTGCATCAGCTCGTAGTCGGCAGGGGTGGCGCTGACGTATATCACCTGCTTTGCCATCGACTCGAATTCCTCGAACTTCAGCGGGCGGTTGTCCATTGCGGCGGGAAGCCGGAAACCGTATTCCACCAGGTTTGTCTTCCGGGCACGGTCGCCGCCGTACATGGCGCGTATCTGCGGAACGCTGACGTGACTTTCGTCAATGACGATAAGAAAATCATCGGGAAAGAAATCCAGCAGACAGTAGGGCCGCGTACCCGCCGCACGCCCGTCGAAATAGCGCGAATAGTTTTCTATGCCCGAGCAGTGGCCCAGTTCGCGCAGCATCTCCATGTCGTAGGTAACACGCTCCTGCAGACGCTTTGCCTCGAAAGGGCGGCCTTCGCTTTCGAACACTGCACCTGCTTGTGCAAGTCGTCCTCTATCTCGTGGATGGCGCGCAGGGTGGCTTCTTTGGTAGTCATGAAGAGGTTGGCGGGTATATCTTGTAAGCATCGAAACGGGCGATTGTAACACCGCTCACGGGGTCTACCTCTTCGATGCTGTCCACCTCGTCTCCCCAGAAAACGATGCGCAGAAGGTTGTCGGCGTATGCAAGGTAGATGTCTACAGTATCGCCCTTTACACGGAAGTTGCCGCGGTTCAGGTCGATGTCGTTGCGGACGTAGAGGCTGTCTACAAGACGGCGCAGGAATACGTTGCGCTGTAGGTTTTTCCCTGCTGCACTTCGATTACGTTGTTATAGAAATCCGCCGGATTTCCCATACCGTAGATGCACGATACGGAAGATACCACCACCACGTCCTTGCGTCCGGAAAGCAGGGCGGAAGTGGCGGCAAGCCGCAGCTTGTCTATTTCGTCGTTGATGGCGAGGTCCTTTTCTATATAGGTGTCCGAAGAGGCAGGTAGGCTTCGGCTGGTAATAGTCGTAATAGGATACGTAATATTCCACCGCGTTGTTCGGGAAGAATCCCTTGAACTCGCTGTAGAGTTGTGCCGCCAGCGTCTTGTTGTGGCTCAATATGAGCGTAGGCTTGTTGATGTTGGCTATGACGTTGGCAATGGTGAATGTCTTTCCGGAGCCGGTCACGCCCAGCAAGGTCTGTGCGGGAACTCCCTCAAGCACTCCTTCGGTGAGCTGTGCGATTGCTTCCGGCTGGTCGCCGGTGGGGCGGTAGGCGGATGTTAACTCGAATTTATTCATTTCATCAGTATTGTCGGGCAAAGATAGGAAAGGTATAAAAATAAAGCAACTTAATGGGTCTAAAAACGTCAGTCTCATTCCCGATATCATTGCAGAAGAACTCGGCAGACTGAGAAGAATGTAAATATATCGTATCTTTTTCTGCTCCTTGATGAATATTGAAGTTTTTGCGCTGAAAATTTGCAAATCAGTAAGTAAAACATAACTTTGCGGTATCAATTTAACAATAACCATTAATGTAATACAACAAAAACATGATTTGGAACGAGAGTATCGAATGCATGGACCGCGAAAGTCTTCGTAAAATCCAGGGCATTCGTCTTAAAAAGACAGTGGAGCGTGTGTATCATGACACTCCTTTCTATCGCAGGAAAATGCAGGAACTGGGCATTACTCCCGATGACATCAGCAGCATCGATGATATCGTGAAACTTCCTTTTACCACCAAATACGACCTTCGCGACAATTATCCTTTCGGGCTTTGTGCCGTTCCCATGAGTCAGATAGTCCGTATTCACGCATCTTCCGGAACAACGGGGAAACCTACCGTGGTGGGGTATACGCGTAAAGACCTGTCGGCGTGGTCGGAATGTCTCTCGCGTGCTTTTACGGCATACGGTGCGGGCAGCTCGGACATTTTCCAGATATCCTACGGATACGGACTCTTTACCGGCGGACTGGGTGCGCATGCCGGTGCCGAGAATATCGGCGCATCCGTCATTCCGATGTCCAGCGGCAATACGGAGAAACAGATTACGCTGATGCACGATTTCGGTTCGACGGTGCTTTGCTGCACGCCCTCTTATGCGCTGTATCTGGCGGATGCCATTAAGGACTCCGGTTTCCCGCGCGAGGAGTTCAAGTTGAAGTTCGGTGCATTCGGTGCAGAGCCGTGGACGGAGAATATGCGCCGTGACATCGAGGCGAAGTTGGGAATAAAGGCTTATGATATTTACGGGCTGAGCGAAATAGCAGGTCCCGGCGTGGGGTACGAGTGCGAATGCCAGCATGGGACGCATCTCAACGAAGACCATTATTTCCCCGAAATAGTAGACCCGGACACTCTTGAACCGGTTGCTCCGGGCGAGACGGGCGAACTGGTGTTTACCCACCTCACCAAAGAAGGCATGCCGCTGCTGCGATACCGCACCAAAGACCTTACCGCCCTGCATTACGACAAATGTCCCTGCGGCCGTACACTGGTGCGTATGGACCGTATTCTCGGACGTAGCGATGATATGCTCATCATCCGTGGCGTGAATGTATTCCCCACGCAGATTGAATCCGTCATTCTCGAAATGCCCGAATTCGAACCGCATTACCTGTTGCTCGTCGACCGTAAGAATAATACGGATACCATGGAACTGCAAGTGGAAGTCCGTCCGGAATACTACTCGGATGAAATCAACAAGATGCTGGCTTTGAAGAAAAAGCTTACCGCACGCCTGCAAAGCGTACTGGGTCTGGGCGTGGATGTCCGCCTGGTAGAGCCGCGCAGCATCGAGCGCAGCGTAGGTAAAGCGAAGCGCGTAATCGACAACCGTAAATTGTAAATCGTAAAATAGTAAACTTATGGTAGCAAAACAACTTTCTATTTTTTTGGAAAACAAGTCCGGTCGCCTTACGGAAGTGACGGAAGTTCTTGCCAAAGAGGGTGTCAATCTCTCTGCACTCTGTATAGCCGAGAATGCCGATTTCGGTATTCTTCGCGGCATCGTTTCCGAACCTGATAAGGCGTATAAGGCATTGAAGGATAATCATTTTGCCGTCAATGTGACCGATGTGGTGGGAATCAGTTGTCCCAACATTCCGGGTTCATTGGCAAAGGTGCTCCGTTGCCTGTCTGATGAAGGCGTGTTCATCGAATATATGTACTCCTTTGCCAACGGGCAGACTGCCAATGTCATTATCCGTCCCAACGATATGGAAAACTGTATCCGGGTATTGACGGAGAAAAAGGTGGACTTGCTGGCTGCAAGCGACTTGTATAAACTGTAAAAAAAGGACAGTATGAAGGTTATGAAAGGGAGTGTGCCAAAGTAGGGATACCCCATTCATCTGTGTTTTTGAAAAATTAAGGTGCGTATCTTTGTTTAATTCGATGCGAACCTCTATCTTTGCACATTATTTGAATAAAAGTAATGAAGAAGAACGTCCTTATAACTTTGCTTGCAGCACTGCTGCTCTCCTCATGCGGAGAATACAACAAGTTGCTGAAAAGCACAGACTACGAATACAAGTATGAAGCGGCAAAGAATTACTTCGCAAAAGGCCAGTACAGTCGTGCTGCCACGTTGCTGAACGAGTTGATTGCCATTCTTAAAGGTACTGATAAAGCGGAAGAGTCTCTTTACATGCTGGGTATGAGCTATTATAACCAGAAAGATTATCAGACTGCCGCGCAGACATTTACCCAATACTATAATGTGTACCCGCGCGGTACGTTTACCGAACTGGCGCGTTTCCATGCCGGAAAAGCATTGTTTCTGGATACGCCGGAACCCCGTTTGGACCAGTCCGGTACATACAGTGCGATTCAGCAACTGCAAATGTTCCTCGAATATTTCCCTGACAGCTCAAAGAAAGACGAGGCCCAAAGCATGATATTCGCTTTGCAGGACAAGCTGGTTATGAAAGAATATCTCTCTGCCAAGCTCTATTATAATTTGGGGAATTATTTGGGAAATAATTATGAGTCTTGCGTTATCACTGCACAGAACGCATTAAAGGATTACCCTTACACCAATATGCGTGAAGATTTGTCCATCCTTATCCTGCGCGCCAAATACGAAATGGCGGTGTATAGTGTGGAAGACAAGCGTGCGGAACGTTATCGTGAAGCGGTAGACGAATATTACGCCTTTAAGAACGAGTTTCCCGAAAGCAAATACATGAAAGATGCCGACCGCATCTTCAAGGAAGCGCAGAAGATTTTGAAGGACTGACAGAAAGTGAAACAATTGTTGTAGAATAAAATTAATTTAGATAGAAATTTATGGATTACAGAAAGACAAATGCTCCTACTACTACGGTGACCCGTGATATGATGGAGTTGTGTGAGGATACCGGTAATGTATATGAATCAGTAGCGATTATTGGTAAGCGTGCCAATCAGATCAGTGTTGAAATCAAGAATGACCTTTCCAAGAAGCTGGCCGAGTTTGCTTCTTACAACGATAATCTTGAGGAGGTATTCGAGAATCGCGAACAGATTGAGATTTCCCGTTATTATGAGAAGTTGCCGAAACCGACATTGATTGCCACTCAGGAATATCTTGAAGGTAAGGTATATTATCGTAATCCTTCCAAGGAAAAAGAGAAATTGCAGTAATGATACAGCGTATTCAATCCGTTTATTTGTTATTGGTGGCTATCCTGCTGGTTGTGGCTCTTTGCTTGCCGGTGGGACAGTTTATCGGTCCGGATGGGATAGCGGCTCATGTATTCAAGCCGTTGGGCGTGACTTTGGCCGATGAAACTTCCAGTCTACATGGGGCTTGTTCGGCATTCTGCTGTTGAGTGCGATTATTGCGTTATGCACCATATTCCTGTTTCGTAACCGTATGTTGCAGGTTCGTATGACGGTGTTCGGCAGTCTTTTGCTGATAGGTTATTACATTGCTTTCTTCGCGTTTATGTTTATCCTGAAAAACGATTTGAATGCAATGGCCTTCCAGTTTGGGATGGGCTTTATGCCTGCCTGCCGTATGTATCATACTGAATTATCTGGCTTTCCGCGCTATCTATCGTGATGAGCTGATGGTGAAAGCTGCGGACAGATTGAGATAAAGAGAAAAGGTCTGTCCGGTAAGACAGACAGTCCGGTATAAAAAAGCGGGGGCGAGTTGTTACATTCAACACTCGCCCCGCTTTTTTATATTTCTGTATCCGGATTATACCGTTATTTTCTTTATTTCCTTAAATCGAACAAATAAGTGATTTTAGCGGTGATGACTCCGTGTGCCGAACGGGAAAAGTAGTCCTTCTTGGTACTGTTGTAGAAGTCGGACAAGGCATAATAGTATCTGCCTTCCACCAGGAAATTTCCGGCTTTGGTGCGGAGTTCCACGCCGGCTCCGCCCGTAATGCCGTAGTCGAACCTGTTGTCTACGGCTTTGTCATGCTGTTCTACGGTCAGTCCCGGGTAGTTGTCCCAGTCGCCGCTTATCGTATAGCTGTCTCCTAAAAGAAGCCTATCTGCGGACCGGCATGAACGAAGAACTGCAAACCTCTGTCCTTACCGAATGCCAGATGTGCAAGGAAGGGAATTTCCAGATAGTTCATCTTCCGCGTGTATTGCAGTTCGGGATAGTCCTCATAAAATTCGTCCCAACCGTGTTGGGAGAAGTTAAGCTCGATTTGCGCACCGCATATCATGCTGAAATACTTTTCGGAAATATAACGGGCGGTCACTCCGCCGTTGATACCCATCAGGTTGTTCTGGCGGACTCTGGGAGAGAAGCTTACGCTATTCAGGTTGATGCCGCCGTTGATGCCCACGGAAAAGTTATGGCGTTGTTCGCCTATCTGTGCGCTTGCCGGCAAAGCACATGTACCTGCTAAGAGTGCTGTTCCTATAATTGTTTTTAGTTTCATTTTCTTCAATTGCGAATTACTGTAACCAAATGGCTGTAAGGCGTTTCTTTAATCAAAGTCGAGCTTTATCAGTTCGAAATTCTTGGTGAAGCGTACAAAGAACACTTTCCGGTTGATAAATCCGCCCCAGTTGTTTACACGCTGGAACTTGAAGCCGGTCTGAATGGGAACAAGGTCCATTTTGTCCAGGTTCTTTTCAAATCCCGAACCGTAGCGCGACAGTCCTTTGAGGAAGAAGTAGCCCGTGTCGAAACCCAGCATGCCGAATTTGGGATAACGTTCGTCCATCTCCTTGCCATACCATTTGCGGTAGCTCTTGGTGAAGTTAATGGCTGCCGGCAGCAGATTGTTCGTGTAGAACGAGGAGTAGAAGTATGTATCCAGTTCGAAGAAGGCTTCAAGATGGTCTTTGGTGTAAGTCTGCCATTCCGGATAGCCGAACAGATGTATGCGGCTGTCGGGCGTCTCGCGTACCAGCAGTGTCAGTTGCGGCAGTATCTTGATCAGTGTGATGTTGCTTCCGGAAGTGGGGATGAATATATTTTCACGGTCGGCACGCAATACGGCTTTCAAGGACTCCACGGTAGCATCCTCTTTCAGTGATTTTGTAGGTATGGAACGGTTGCGCAACTCCTCTTTCAATCCCTTGATGAAGTCCGCCTTCTCTCTGGTTCCCTGGCTTGCTCGATAAAGATAACGTTGGCGTTGGGGAACTGGCGTACAAAGTGGTCGTACACTTCCGAATAAAGGTAGGATTGGGGAGTATTGATTTGGTATACCGACGGATTGCGGAATACGGTATTGTCTTTAGACGTAAACGGTATCACCAGCCGTATGTCGTGCTTGTCGGCAAAATCGGCCAAAGGTTGATGTGCTGCTGGTGCAACGGGCCGAAGATAATATCCATGTCCTTCATCTCGCTTTTGCCGAGTATGGAGTTCAGGGAGGATGTGGCAGGACCGGTACTGTAAGTATAAAGGTCTATGGAAGTGCCTGTGCGCTTCAGGCTGTCTACCGCCATAAGGAATCCTTCGTAATATTCCACCATTTTGGCAGACTCGCTTTTGCTTGCCCCGTCGGGCAGGAACGGAAGGACTACGGCAGCCTTGATGACATTGATGCGCTTGCTGCTTTTTGTGTTTTCACTGAACAGTTCGCTGTCGCTCGGTGCGGCCTGCCGGGGTGTATCCTGCTGCGTTGCAGAAGGAGAGGACGGATAGGGGATACAGAGGAACGAACCTTTCTTTATCTTGTTCTCGCCCCGCAATTCGGGATTGGCGGCTATGAGTTCGGCTTCGGTAATGCCGTATTCGCGGCTGATGCTGAATACCGTTTCCTTGCGTTTTACCTTGTGCATGTCGCGGCAGCGGGATTGTACCGGGGCCTGAATGGCAGTGTTGCCTGCGGGCATGCCCGAAAGTGCCTGCGTGTCTGCGGTGGCGGCTGCCGCATCCGTGGCCGACGGAATGCGGATGACCTGCCCGATGCGGAAGTTATCCGCGCTCAGTCCGGGGTTGGCATCGCATATGGCTTTGGCGGACACATTGTATTTCACCGTAAGCCGGTAAAGGGTTTCACCGGGAGCTATGGTATGGAAAGTCTCCTTTTGCAAACCGGCATCCGTACGCGGAATGCGCAGGGTACGGCCTACGTATATCTTGTCGTCGCTTCCCGGATTCAGTTTTACTATATCCGCCTGGCTGATGTTGTACATGCTGGCAATGGAATACAGCTCTGGCCTTTTTCTATCGTATGCAGAAAGTAAGATTGGTTTTCTTGTGCGCTTGTTCCGAGGCTGCACGCGCCGGCAAGCAGCAGGGAACAAAAAATACGGTTAATCGTTTTCATTCAGTAATCGTTGGTTTATGTTTACAATTTCCCAAAGTAGCCGCAAAGTTAACAATATTGTCCCATTTTAACCAAAGGATTGCGTTAAGAAATAATATTGTGCATTTCAAAACCGAAAAATACCGCTTTTCGACTGATATTCGGTCGGAAACCGTTATTTTTGCACAAATTCATTCATTAAAATATGCAAGAAGAAACAGAATATATCAATGTATACGGAGCGCGTGTACATAACCTGAAAGACATCGATGCGGAAATTCCCCGCAACAGCCTTACGGTAATCACCGGGCTGAGCGGAAGCGGCAAGTCGTCCCTCGCATTCGATACGATATTTGCCGAGGGCCAGCGCCGCTATATCGAAACGTTTTCCGCTTATGCCCGTAACTTTCTGGGCAATCTGGAGCGTCCCGATGTAGATAAGATTACCGGTCTGAGCCCGGTGATTTCCATAGAACAGAAGACCACCAATAAAAATCCGCGTTCCACCGTGGGTACGACAACGGAGATATACGATTATTCTTCGCCTGCTGTATGCCCGTGCCGGCGAGGCCTATTCGTATCTTTCCGGCGAGAAAATGGTGAAATATACCGAAGAGCAGATACTCGAGCTTATCCTGAACGATTATAAAGGGAAACGTATTTACATCCTCGCCCCGTTGGTGCGCAACCGTAAGGGACACTACAAGGAACTTTTCGAGCAGATTCGCAAGAAAGGCTACCTCTATGTTCGTGTGGACGGCGAGGTGCGCGAGGCATTGCCCGGCATGAAGCTGGACCGTTACAAGAACCATGACGTGGAAGTGGTAATCGACAAACTGGTGGTGGCGGATAAAGACGACACCCGCCTGAAGAACAGCGTTGCCGTTGCCATGCGTCAGGGCGACGGGCTGCTGATGGTGCTTGACGCCCAAAGCGAGAGCGTGCGCCATTACAGCAAGCGTTTGATGTGTCCTGTCACCGGACTGTCCTATCGCGAGCCTGCCCCCCATAACTTCTCCTTCAATTCTCCGCAGGGGGCGTGTCCCAAGTGTAAAGGTTTGGGCGTGGTGAGCAGATTGATATAGACAAGATTATCCCCGACCGCGAGCTTTCCATCAGCGGGGGAGCCATCATCCTTTGGGAAAAGCCAAGAACAGCATGATATTCTGGCAGATTGCCGCATTGCTGGAGAAGTATGAGCTACGCTGAAAACTCCTGTCAGGGAGCTGCCGGACGATGCGATAGATGAGATTCTATACGGTTCGGATGAGCGTATAAAGATAAAAAGCTCCCTTATCGGTACGTCTTCCGACTACTTTGTCACTTTTGAGGGAGTGGTGAAGTATATCCAGATGTTGCAGGAAAAGGATGCGTCTGCCACGGCACAGAAGTGGGCGGAGCAATTTGCCAGGACGGCTGTCTGTCCCGAATGTCACGGAGCGAAGTTGAACAAGGAAGCCTTGTCATTCCGTATTCACGATAAAAACATCTACGAACTCTCCACAATGGACATTAACGAGTTGTATGACTGGCTGATGAACGTAGACCAATATCTTAGCAGGAAACAGCAGCAGATTGCGGTAGAAATATTGAAAGAAATCCGTACCCGCCTGAAATTCCTGCTGGATGTGGGATTGGATTATCTGTCTCTGGACCGCAGCGCCGTCAGCCTCTCCGGCGGCGAAAGCCAGCGTATCCGGCTGGCTACGCAGATAGGTTCGCAGTTGGTGAACGTGCTGTATATACTGGATGAGCCGAGCATCGGATTGCACCAGCGCGATAATCTGCGGCTTATTCATTCGTTGAAGGAGTTGCGCGATATGGGTAATTCCGTGATTGTGGTGGAGCATGATAAAGACATGATGCTTGCCGCCGATTACGTTATAGATATGGGCCCCAAGGCAGGCAGGCTGGGGGGCGAGGTGGTATTTGCCGGCACTCCGCAGCAGATGTTACAGACGCATACGCTGACTTCCCGGTATCTGAACGGCGAATGTGCCATTGAAGTGCCTGCCGAACGGCGCAAGGGCAACGGTCATAGCCTGTGGCTGCGCGGTGCAAGAGGCAATAACCTGAAAAATGTGGATGTGGAGTTCCCGCTCGGCAAACTGATTTGTGTAACGGGAGTATCGGGCAGCGGAAAGTCCACACTGATTAATGAAACGCTTCAGCCATCCTTTCGCAGAAGTTTTACCGTTCGCTTCAGGACCCTTGGAGTATGGCAGTATCGAGGGACTGGAGTATATAGATAAGGTGGTGAATGTAGACCAGTCGCCGCTGGGCGTACTCCGCGCTCCAATCCTGCCACATATACGGGAGTCTTTTCCGATATCCGCAACCTGTTTGTCGGCCTGCCCGAAGCCAAAATCCGCGGATACAAGGCGGGACGTTTCTCGTTCAATGTAAGCGGCGGACGTTGTGAAGCCTGCCAGGGCAACGGTTACAAAACCATTGAGATGAACTTCCTGCCCGATGTATATGTCCCTTGTGAGGTTTGCCATGGCAAGCGTTACAATCGCGAAACGCTGGAAGTGCGCTTCAAGGGTAAGTCCATTGCCGACGTACTGGATATGACGATAAACCGTGCTGTGGAATTCTTTGAAAACGTACCTCAGATATTGAACAAGATTAAGGTAATTCAGGAGGTCGGTCTGGGGTATATCAAGCTGGGGCAGTCTTCCACCACGCTCTCCGGTGGCGAGAGCCAGCGTGTGAAGTTGGCCACCGAACTCTCCAAGCGGGATACGGGCAAGACGCTTTATATTCTTGACGAACCTACTACCGGACTGCACTTTGAGGATATCCGCGTCCTGATGAATGTATTGAATAAATTGGTCGATAAGGGCAACACGGTCATCGTTATCGAGCATAACCTCGATGTCATCAAAATGGCGGATTACATCATTGACATGGGACCCGAAGGCGGTAAGGGCGGGGGAGAGCTTCTCTCTTGCGGTACGCCCGAAGAGGTGGCGATGAGTACGAAAGGATATACCCCGAAGTTCCTGAAAGAAGAACTTCATCTTTAAAATAGTCTGAAAGAAAAATGACGGGTGAAGGGCATCGGACGGCAAACCGTCTTTCTGCAACGGGATGCTTTTCGCCTGTCTGCAATTATAGTTTGTGATGAAAGAAAATAAAATCAACAAGACAAATGCAGCCCGGCTGCTTGATAAGGCAAAGATTGCCTACGAGCTCATTCCTTATGAGGTGGATGAGAAAGATTTGAGTGCCATACACGTGGCTACCAGTTTGGGAGAGGATATAGAGCAGGTATTTAAAACACTGATATTGCATGGCGATAAAACCGGTTATTTTGTGTGCGTCATTCCCGGAGAGCACGAAGTAGACCTGAAATTGGCCGCCAAGGTGTCCGGAAACAAGAAGTGCGACCTCATTCCGATGAAGGAACTGCTTCCGCTGACGGGGTATATCCGCGGCGGTTGTTCGCCTATCGGCATGAAAAAGCCTTTCCCTACCTATATTCACGAAACCTGCCTGCAATTCTCCTATATCTACATCAGTGCCGGACAGCGCGGGTTGCAACTCAAACTCAATCCGAAGGATTTGATAAAGGAGGTACACGCTGAGGTTTGCAGGCTTTTCGAGGCATGAGGTGTGTAGGCATGAGGGATTATGTGACTTTAATGCTTTTTCCGGCACAGATTATCATAGTGTAATTATTCACACGCTTTTTCCGGCTTTTTTCGTGAAAGGGATATTAAAAACCTGATTTCCGGCAAGAGATATTTCGTTTTCTTACCGGAAATCTCGATGAAAAGTATATATTTGCAAAAAATATAAATAAACTAATACTAATTACTAATTTACAAAAACTTATTTTTATGTTTAGCAAGCACCCTAATGGTTTGATTGCTGCCGCTTTGGCTAATATGGGAGAGCGTTTCGGCTTCTATATTATGATGGCAATCCTTACACTGTTTATCTCGGCGAAGTTCGGGCTGTCTGAACGACTACCGGATATATCTATTCCGCGTTCTATGCATCTATCTATATTCTGGCATTGGCAGGCGGTATCATTGCCGATAAGACTAAAAACTTCAAAGGCACTATCCTTGCCGGTCTGGTGATGATGGCGGTGGGTTATCTGATTATTGCCATTCCTACTCCTACGCCTGTTCCCAGCATGGGACTTTACCTGGGACTGACTTGTTTCGGACTTCTGGTCATTGCTTTCGGTAACGGTCTGTTCAAGGGTAATCTTCAGGCATTGGTGGGTCAGATGTACGATGATCCCAAGTACTCAAGCCTGCGCGACTCCGGTTTCCAGATATTCTACATGTTCATCAACATCGGCGGTTTCTTCGCTCCGTGGATTGCTATCGGTGTGCGCAACTGGTGGCTGAAGGTCAACAACTTCGACTATGATGCCACTTTGCCCGAACTTTGTCACCAATTCCTTAAAGAGGGCGACAAGATGGCTCCCCAGGCTATGGAGAATCTTACGGCTCTGGCAGACAAGGTTACGCTCGACGGCAGCCATGTGCTGATATGGGTGCGTTTGTCAACAACTACCTGGATGTGTTTAACCGCGGTTTCCAATATGCTTTCATGGCTGCCATTGTTGCCATGTTGATTTCATTGGTAATCTACCTGGTCAACAAGAACCGCTTCCCCGACCCGGCAAAGAAGGTTGTAGCTGCCAAGGAACAGAATGCTACCGTAAGCAAAGAAGAAATCAAGATGAGCGCAGCCGAAATCAAACAGCGTATTTATGCCCTGTTCGCAGTGTTCGGTGTGGTAATCTTCTTCTGGCTGTCGTTCCACCAGAACGGTTATTCGCTGACTTACTTTGCACGCGACTATGTAGACTTGAGCGTAAT
>ENA-OQCE01000802-OQCE01000802.1-human-gut-metagenome-genome-assembly--contig:-NODE-802-length-14702-cov-2.021955_pt1 | contig 14702 bp, 21 predicted proteins | sample MGYA00242495_ERZ504572 | MGnify/ENA primary metagenome ERZ504572 (study PRJEB26092, sample SAMD00036228) | human gut metagenome | host: Homo sapiens | study: EMG produced TPA metagenomics assembly of...
CGAAAGTGGTGATGAACACCGTCGGCAATATTTTCTCCGGTCAGGTGGTGGGCGAAACCGCCAAGACGCTCTCGGAACGGTTCGGAAAGGTGTTGCAGAAACGGCAGTCCATCTCCATCAACCGGCAGGATGTTTCCACCTCCATCAACACGCAGATGGACGCGCTTATCCCGCCGAGCAAGATTTCCGGCTTGACGCAGGGAATGTTTGTCGGTTCGGTGTCTGACAATTTCAACGAGCGCATCGAGCAGAAGATTTTCCATTGTGAGATTGTCGTGGATGCCGAGAAGGTGAAGCGTGAGGAGAAAGCCTATAAAAAAATACCCGTCATTACCGACTTCACGGATGAGGACGGCAATGACTGCATGAAGGAAGCGGTGCAGGCGAATTACAGGCGCATCAAGGAGGAAGTGAAACAAATCGTGAAAGACGAGCTGGAACGAATCGCGGGTGACGAGAACCTGAAACATCTGTTGCAGCAGAAATAACAGATTGGCGACAAAATAAAGGGCGGTGCAAGTTTGATACCTTGCTCCGCCCTTTGTCTTAATCCTGATTTTCAGTAATTTCCTCTTTAAGCAATTTGTTTATGGTCGTTATCGTATGGGTCTGAAAGTAGTTTTTCAGCTCAGCATCATCTTTCAGAAGTATGCCGCATTCTTCATCATAAGTTCCTATGATGTACTTTTTTAGTTCGGAGAAACTGTCCGCAAACGGTATCTGTCTGTTTTTCTGCCAGTATTCGGTTGTGGCTTCGGTGATAAACGCTTTCAACACGGCTTTTTCTTCTTTGCCCAGTTTATTGAAACGTATAGTTTCACGGTTCACGGGTAACGGCTCCGGAAAAATATCCTCCGGATTCTTGCCGCTACGCATGGCTGACATACAACTCTTGCAGATATGCCGGGCGTGTCCCTTTCCGCTGAATTTCTCGTTCGCCTTGTAGTCGCCACAGATACGGCAATAGTGTCCCTGCTGTTTTTTCTTCTTCTTCGCCATATGATTCTATTCTGACCTCTTTTTCCAGATCGGTTCCTCTTCCCAACGGTTGAAGAAACCTATTTTGTAGATGGGCACATCCGCATATTCCTTAAACAATGCCAGTAACTTCTCCTTGAACGTATGTCCCTCGTCTATGGCATTGCAGAGGTATAGCATGGCTGTAATCACATAGAACGGTTTTTTCTGCTGTACCTCGGTCAACGGGCGGGAAAGCCATGCCATTCGCGGATTGCGGATATCACAAGGGCGTTTGACCATATTCCGGCTCCATACTCTGGAATGGTGCGCGATGATGTTGCGCATGTATGAAATGGCTTCCAGCCATCCCGACAGTTCACTGTGTAAATTTAGCCCCATATCATTGGCTATTGCCGATTTTTCGGGCAACTGGTGGTTGAGGTTCTTGTATATCTTGGAAAGTGTGCCGAACGTGGCCACCTCAAATATAATCCACGCATCCGGGTATTCGTCAAGTATCCTTTCTCCGTCTGTATTCCGTAACCAAGATGCTTGCGCTTGTAATCCTTCACGAATATCTCGTTGCTCCGCAAGAACTCTTCCATCAGTTCCTTGAGGTGCTGGGCATGGAAAGCGGCATCCGCAAACAGTTCCGGGTCACGATACCAAAGTCCTCCGTAAGATTGTGACAGATGATAAATCATCTTTGTACGCAGGGTGATCTCTATTGTTTCGATGGCATCGAATAAGATAAGGCGCAGTTCTTTATCAAAATAATAGCGTGTGACGACATCTTCCAGATTGGAATCAGGCTGGAACAGATGATGGGTCTTGTCATACTGCATATCCCACCAATAGCCTTTCAGACGATAGTAGCTGATATGGGCCAGATGCCGGGCGGCAAAAATTTCATCCCCGACAATCATCCCCCTTTGTTTGAGCAGTTCTATTTGTTCTTCAATGGAACGTGATTTCTTGTTTGCCATACCGTTATAAAAAAGAATGACCCGCCGGCAGATCTTACGGTATGCCAAACGGGTACTGTTATCGTTGAACACGGTCTGAGCCGCATATCTTCTTAATTACGTAGCAAAGATAAGCCTTTTTTTGCGTAACGCACAAGAAATAAATTGCTTTTTATTCAAGATAATGGACGCAAATTCTTCAAGAACAGCTATCTTCTTTTCAATTCCGCTTCCTCATCCCTTCTTATCCGCTCGTTCAACTTCTCCTGCATTTGTTCGAGAAAATGCGTGTGCTGATTGTTTTCCGCCGTTTGATGTCGATGTAGAAGCGGTAGCAGTCTTTGGCTTCTACACCGAATATCCGGTACAGCAGTGGGGCAAGCTGTTTGAGCGGCATCTCACCGTTGTTGATGCAGCCCATCTCATAGATGCCGTAGATAAGTTCCACGAGGTCGATGGCGTTGCCCGTCCATTGAAGCGGCGGAGCGGGATTGTCGGATGGCGTTTCGGCTGAAGAAGGGAGATAGGATAGTGGCGGCACTTGGGGAGTGGTAAGGAACTTTTGCATCTTCCTCACGAAAGAAAGGCCTTGCCGATATAGGCGGCGGCTTCCTTACGTTCTTCGGAAAGCACACGCATGGGGTGGTGTTGCAACTCGATTTCAATGTAAGCCAGCGCGATGATGGCATGGCTCGTATTCATGCTGCCGCACAGTTCGATTACTTGGTTGGCAAAAGCCATATATGCCGTTTCCATGTTGCAGTCTCCGGCTTCATTGATACGGCGGAAGAACTCGGTATCCGCCAGTAAGAAATAGTTCATATCCTGTTAATTTTGAAATTCAACATTTTGCTGTTAGGGTGCGCACATGAATATGTACGGCAAAAAGTGCGTCAAAACGGACAGAATCTTCAGTGTCTTATTTATAATATACTGGTTATCAATGATATTAAAATAAATATTTGTATTTTGAGAAGGTTCGCAGTCAAACAGAAGTGTTCACTTTCCGAACATTTGTACTTTTTCGGTACTTTAATAATAGGATAGCAAGTCGTTTTTTCAGGCTGTTCTTTCGGAAGTCATACGATTATAGATATGGCAGGTCACGCCATTGGGAAATTTCTTTTGTGATACAAGCGTCCATTTGACCAGTGGCAGGACGGACCGGAAAAAATACTTTCCTGTCCCGGCTATGAAAGGAACGGTATAGAGGATGATTTCATCCACCACCTGCATACGCAGCAGTCCGTTGATATAATCTGTCTTTTCGGGAGAGCTTCCGCCAGATAGCAGGTATCCGTTTCATGTCTTCTCCATTCATCCAGCATGGAGATGGAATAATCCGGTGTGATATGATAAAGGGCATTCTCCCTTATCTCATTGATGCCGCAACTGTCAAGGCGCAGTTCCTTAAACGATTTGCCATGCAACTCGGAAGCAAGACACCCGTCCATCGAGAGGACGGCAAGAACCTGAACTTTTCCCATAATCGTTCCCTTTCGTTTCGTTCGGCAAGGGCAAAAAAGCAGCGTGCAAACACACTACTTCTAATGGAGGCTCTGGTAAAGCCTTTACGGAGAGTACGTGAAGCTTATGCTATGCGTAGGCATAGCATAAGCTTCACGCAATCGTCTCCGTAGTGTCAATTTACCAGATTTCCATTAGGACGCCTTGCGGTCTTATGTTATATATATGCGGCGGATGGACTTTCCAAAACGCCGTTACCTTCTAATATGTCATGCAAATATAGCCATTTCCAATGAATTGCGGGCTATGATTGCTCAAATTTATACTTCAGTCCATACTCTTCCAGCTTTTTATAGAGAGTTGTCCTGCCTATTCCCAGTATTTTGGCGGCGATGTATCGGTTTCCCCCCGGATTGTTTCAGGCACGCATGATCCGTTCCTTTTCCTCCGCATCGTTGCGCAGTGCGAAACCGGCGGAAGCGGATGTTTCCGCCAATCCAAGTTCCAGATGCTCCTTTCGGACCGCACCTTCCTGCGCCTGCAATACCGCTCCCATGATTTTTTGTTGCAGCTCGCGCACATTGCCCGGCCACGGGTATGACAGCAATGCTTTCCGGGCTTCGGAACTGAACCCTTCCACACGGCACTCCAGTTCCTTGTTGGCAATCTCGCGGAAGAACTCCGCCAGCGGCATGACGTCCTCCAGACAGTCGCGCAACGGAGGGACGGTAATCTCGAAGTCGTGCAGGCGGTACAGCAGATCCTGCCGGAAACGCTTCTCGCTTACCGCCTTCTCCAGATTCTCGTTGGTGGCGGCAATGATACGTACATTGAAATTTCTGTCCGCCTTGTCGCCTACGGGACGGTACCGCCGTTCCTGTATGGCACGAAGCAGCATTTGTTGCGTTTCCAATGCAAGGTTGCCTACCTCGTCCAAAAACAGCGTACCGCCATCTGCCTCGTGGAAATATCCTTGCGTGGCGTTGTCAGCACCGTAAATGCGCCCTTGACATGCCCGAAAAATGCCGACGGCGCAAGTTGGACGGAGAGCGAGCCGCAGTCCACCGGCACGAATGGCTTGCCGGAACGCTTGCTCTTTTCATGCAGGTGATGGGCTATATGCTCCTTGCCCGTACCGTTCTCACCGAGTATCAGCACGCTCATATCGGTCGGGGCAACTAACTTTATACGCTTCATGACGGCTCTGAATGCCGAGCCGTCACGGGCGAACACGGGCATACGCCGTTGTCTGCCGTACTGTTCTTTCTGAATGTTGCGGAGCAGCGGAACAAGCTTGTCCTCGACCAGCAGCTTGGGTATATAGTCCAGCGAGCCGAGTTTCATGCTTTCCACGGCGGTATGCACCTCGGCGTAATCGGTCATGATGATGAACGGCTGGACCAGCCTTCTTTCCGCATCCACCGCAACAGGTCTATGCCGTTGCCGTCAGGCAGGCGCAGGTCTGAAAGCACTATGTCCCCGTCGGAGGCTTGTTGCAGGAGTTTCCTTGCCGCAGCAAGCCGATAAGCCTGCACGGTGCGGAATCCCTCCCGTGCCAGAAGGTTGCAGACAAACTCGCAATATACGATATTGTCCTCCACTACGATAACCCTTGTCTTATCCATGACCGTACTTCCTCCTTTCCTCTTTCGCCAGCCGGATAATCTCCGCGCCCTTGTCCAGTACGCCCTTCACTGCATGGGACAATGCTTCATTGTCCGGAGTGCCTTCACCGTGCAGCAGCCTGTAAAGTACCCTTAGCGGTTGGTCTGCACGGAGTATCTCCCACGAACTGCGCAGATGATGCGTAAGGGCGTTCAGACCTTCCGCATCGTTTCGGCATTTCGCTTCCCTGAGTGCCTGCATCTCCTTTTCAGTCTCCGTTGTCAGTTTATCCAGCATGGAGGCTTCGTTGCCATAGGACAGCAGTGAGGAGAAATCCGGTTTTTCGGATCTTTCTCCTTTCATTGCACACCGGTCGGTTACCGCCATCAGCTCGGAAATCGAGAAAGGCTTGAAAAGACAGCCCGAAAATCCGTGCGACAGCAGTTCCTCCGAGTCGCAACTGCCTGAACCGGTCGTCACAACAACGGGAATGGTCCTTGAATTGCCCACGTTCGAGGAACGCAGCAGTTCCAGCAGCTCCAAGCCGTTTATCTCCGGCATATTCAGGTCGGTCAGCAGCAGGCTGTAGTCTTTCCTGCGTACCATCTCAACCAGTTCTGCCACGTTGGTGCAGATGTCGCAACGCACACCCTCATGAATATACATCTCCTTCATCATCTGAAGGGATACCCCGTCATTGTCGATGGCTATGACATCCCGGTACAGCGGGGTGCATCGGGCATGGCTCTCCACATCCGGCAGGGATGTCTCTTCGATGATATGTACGGGTATTTCTGCGATAAAACGGCTTCCTTTCCCTTTCTCGCTCTCCACGCGGATATTGCCGCCGAGCATTCTCACGATATGGCGCACGATGGAGAGGCCCAGACCGAAACCGTCCTGCGTGGCGGCATTCGAAAGCCGCTCGAACGCTCCGAACACCCGCTGTTGCTCCTCGTCGGTCATGCCCGTACCCGTATCTTCACTGTCAATGCCAGCATCCCGTCCCTATACTCTGTCAGCAATGAGACATACCCGTTCTCCGTGAACTTGATGGCGTTGGATAGCAGGTTGTTCCCGATTTGCAGGATACGCTCCTTGTCGGTTATGACAAAGGCATCCGCACGGTTCTCCACCTCCAGAGCCAGCCCCTTGTTCATGGCTTCGGGTGCAAACATGGTTTCAAGTGTTTGTGTGAGGATGGAAATACGGCAGGGGGACAGGCAGGGCTGTTCCTTGCCGCTGTCCAGCCGGAAGAAGTCAAGCAGCGTGTTGAGCATTCCTCGCATACGGTCTGAAGACTGGCGGATGTTCCGTATGTATTTTGCGGATTTCTCCGGGTCGTGTTCCTTCTCTATCAGTCCGGTGTAGCCCGTTATGGTGTTCAAAGGGGTGCGCAGCTCATGGGTGATTGTCTGTACCGCTTTCTTGCGTGAGGCGATCAGTGCCTCGTTCTGCCGGAGGGATTCCTGCTGCTTTCCGATCAGCTCGGCTGTCCTGCGCTTGTATTGCCCGATGCGGTTGGCATCGCGGTGTATCACGAAAAAGAGCACCAGCAATAGCGCAAGGGCAAATACTGCCAGTCCGCCGATTTGCATGAAAATCCGTTCCCTTTCGGATGCGGTCTCGGCTTCCTGCCGTTGCAGGTCTTCCTGCACATTGCCGTCTATCTGCCGGATTAGTTGTTGCAACTGCCGGTTAAGGGAGGCATTCCGCCCGGCAAGCCTGTCGGTCTGCTCCGAAAGCAATCTGTCCTGCAGGTTCTGTTCCGCTATCACATGGCTGTTGAGCGAGTGGAGCATGGCCGTGGCGGATGTGGCGCATCGTCCTCTTTCTTGCCGAACAAGCCCAGAAATCCCTTGCGTTTCGGCTTGCGGGCGGCTTCGTCCGCACTCTTCCGTGCTATGGCGGGCACCCTGTCGGCTATCTGCCTGTGGAGGGTCTTTTGCCGGAGATACAGTGCGGCAAGATCATTCAGCTGCGATTCCTTGTTTGCCAGTATCCTGCGCAGGCTGTCTATTCCTTTCTGTTCGGAACGGAACACGTTGCGGAAAGAACACAGCGTGCTGTCGATAACCATACGCTGCAAGTGGTATTCTTCCTTGTCGCTGTCCGTCCATTCCATGACGGTTTCTCCGAGAAATGAAAGCCCGGCTATTTGCATGTTGAGCCGGTTGATGCTTTTACGCAGCCCGTTGGTTGTATTATTCTTTTGTTCAAGCAATTCCAGTGTATGCTGTTCGTTATGAAAAATATATGCAGCCAGCAGCACCAGCAGGAATATGGATATATAGCCTGCTGCAATCAGTATTCGGTATAGTCTCATGTACGCTTCGGGGTGTCATTATCGGTAACACGCTTGGGAGTGGTTATTGTAATAAGCCAGTCTTCTCTCACACCATTTTTCATACCCTTCCCGTTTCAGTTTACCCGGTCTTTTGAGCATTCTCTTGAGGCAGAAATCGTGGAAGTTGCTCTTGGAAAGGAAATGGTTGCGCTCTGCCACTTCCTTCAGGGTAAGTTCGGGACGGTAGGTCATGTCTTCCATGATACGACAGATCCGTTCGCGCCGGAGCCATTCGGTAGCAGAGCAGCCGTAGTATGTCTCGAATCTCTCCCGGAAATGGGAATAGCTCATGCCGCACATGCGTGCCATGTTTTCAGCCGTGAATGTATGCCATTTGTACATTTTCACTTTCAGCATGAATACGGCCTTTTCCAGTTCCTTCATCCGGCTTTCCGCATACTGCATCTCAAATTCTTTCAGCGGTGTGGCGATATGGCGGAGCGCGTCACGCCGTGCCCTGAAGAAATAGTCGCATACCCGGTTTGTCACGCAGTTCAGATAGGAGCGTCCCCTCATGCAGCGGAGCAGGTCGCAAAAAAACATCAGTTCTGCCGTCCGGTATCCCGCCTCATAGATGGCAACAAGGTCGTTGCTCAGGTAGCAATAGGCAAAATTTTCCGGTGAACAGGCAACCAGAGCCATATAGGGCTTGTAGTCCTGCTGTTCCAGTGTGGGCAGATACGGGAGTTGCCGCAATGCGTCCACTGTCAGACGCATTGCTTCCGTGTCACGTGCGAAATTTTCCATTTCGCGGAGCATTCTCCGCACGGAATACCTTTTCTCTACGAGTTCTTCTGCCTTGTCTGCGATGCTGTGCAGGGTGGCGGCTTGGGGATTTGCTTCGGCTGTCTGCCTTAAAAGATCTGTCAGTTTCATTGCTGTTGTTTTTTGATGCAAAGTTCGCATATCCTGCGGTTACGGCAGTTCCAAATCTTGCCGAAAACTCCAACAGAAGTGCGCTTTTCAGTAAAAAAGGAATAGTTTCGGGAGAATCCTTCTCATTTCAATGGCTATAATACTTCGTCATTCAACAAGCTATAATAGATCAATAAAAAATACATTGCATCTCCGAAAATCAGTGCTGTAAGCCGTTGCTTGAATTTCAGATCGTATTTTTCTTCCTTCAACCGTCTTAATTCGGGAAACAGACCGCTGAAATCAACGGGTGTCCGGCTGATAGATAGACCGGAAGAAACAGCAGTATAGCCACAAGTTCCTTTTCGCCTCTCACCAGATAAAACGGAGCAAACAAAAGCATCGGTATCAGTTCCCACCATCGGTAACTGACATTCCTGTTCTTCTCGTTCTGTTTGTCCATGCGGGCTTTCTCCGCACGTGCGGCAGCATCCAGCCTTCGCATGAAGCTTCCTCCTTCTCTTCCATGATGTCGGCTATCACCTTGTCATCTACACCGCGCCGGTATAGTTCCTCTTAATATTCTCCGGTAACATTGTTGCTGTCATCAGCAGCTCATTGGTATCGTATTCCTTGATTTTCATTGCTCTCTAATTTAATCTGTTTCATTTTTTTCCTCAGTTTTCATACATTGACTTAGGGGACAAGGCTGAATATCAATATATTGACTTTATTTAATGAGCAGTTATTCTAATTATAAGTTTTTGAATAATATATAGAAAGTTGTAAATTGTATGATTATGGAAATCACATAGATACTATAATATTGCACATACTTTTTCTCTTTGTCAAATTGCTTGAAATACTTTCTGTACTTGCTGTTCTTGAATAAAAAATAATCATTAATATAATACACAAATAATCCTATAACTATTAGTAAAGGGAAAAAAATGGAATCAGATATAAATGCAGTTATTAATAAAGTTTTTATTCTTGAAAACTGAATGCCGATAATACATATAACGGCAATTATCCAAAGGCTGATTCGATACACAGAAGTAATAGCCAAGACTGAAATCCATGAATCAATGCCTTTATCAGACGTATCGGACTCTAACTTTTTATTAATCAATATACAACGGTTTATATAATTATTATTCCATTTCTTCAACCTGATCCAATAAAATGGATTAATAAGTCTGTATAAAAAATAGAATAATATATTATATGCACAATAATAAATCATATTATAGTATTTCTCCATCAAATCTTTCATCCCATCAACTTTTTATATATAAGAAATACTGTTAATTTTGCTTATTATCACCAGATAATATCCGTAATGTTGCAATCGTTATCTTTATCATTCCCATTAGGAGAAATGAAGGAAAACCACATAATCCAAATTAGTTAGATGTTTGCATGCGGCTTTCCTTCCGATTAGACAATTTGTGGGAAACAATGCCTATCAGTAGTACAGATGTACGCACTGTCCAAAGTTCACCATTTAGCAACCGACCTATATATGAATTCACTTGGTGTAACATTCCACAAAGGCGGTTTCTTTCTATTTAATTGCAGGAATTACTTACCAGGCATATTTCCTCCATGGACTGTTCTCGTGTTTCAGCAGTTCGTCCGCAGTATCTTTCATCACGGAGTTGTATGCATGCTTGCCTCCCAAAGTGAGCGTCCTATGACATAACTCATGCCCATATCTTTCCAGGATGAAAAAGTAGAATGAGCCATGTTGTAAGCCAAATCAATATATTTCCACGCTTCCGCTTCTGTGATGTACCCCATTTCACAACAAGCGCGGGCAAGAAAACAGATACGACCCGCATCCCAACCTGCTACGCCATAATGCAGTAATTCTTCCTTTTCCGCAACGACCTTGCATCTGATCAGTTCATCAAATGTTTCCTGAAGGTTTTGGAACTGTGCTACTATTTTGTCATAGTCTTCCTGTGAAGTCATGTTCTGCTGAAAGATTTCATCCTGGGCTTCCGGCTTGCCAAGCAGAAATGCCTGATACACAAAAGGGAAGTAATACCGGTACCCTTTTTCACAGAGATAGTCCAACTCCTCCTTGGCTGCATCAGTGCTTTCAATACCCCACCATTCCCCAAGTATCTTGGGCAGTAAGTCGGAAATGCCTGTCTCGATAGAATTCTGATAGGCTCCCTGCTGTGAAGCATACATGGCTCCTACAGCCAGCTTTTTGTCATTGTTCGTCACTTAGTTTTGACTTGGGATTCAGACATACTCCTTTGAAAGATCTATGAATTTTTCTGATTGTCAAAACCGCATTTTTTCCTTTCTTATATAGCCAGAAACCTCCAACTACAACGGCAATTGCATGCTAAACCAAAAATCGTTGCTCATTTCTTATATATTCCATTAATAATTAATACTTTTATTTAGTCCAATATGATTGTTTCCATGGGGATTCATCGTTCTCCAGCAAAAGTTCTACTATTTCCTTTGCCGTTTCGCTATCGTCCGGATCACCATGCCATACACCTCTTCCCATAACAAAACTCTGTCCGTATTCCTCCCATGACGAGAAATGCTCAACAGCCGTATCGGCTGCCACTTGCATAATCTGCCACATCTCATCCGCATTCACGTAACCGCAAAGGTATGCCCAGCGTCCAAGGTTTACCACCCGCACCAAATCCCATGCAATAACACTCTCTGGAATCTTGCCTTGCGGATACCAGCCATTTTCAAGCATGTTCTCCATAATCAGACATACATCTCCCATTTTACGATCCTCATCAAACCGTTCTTCCTGAGAAATGTTCTCAAATCCGCGTGTGCGGATTTCTGCCAGAGCTTCGTCTGCTTCGGCATGATGCCCATCTTCCAACAGCCATCTGACGATACCCAGTGTACTATCCCTGTCCGTAACATTCCACCAATCCTCAAGTGTGTATTTGATAGTCTCGACATCTGCATCACTGTCAATCGTATCTACTTTTTCGTCATTATAGACCAGCATGGGAGCACCAAACGCCAACAGACGAAGTTGTTCTTCATCCAGTTTTCCGTCTTCAGCCCTGTTGATAGTCCAACTGTCATCTCCGAAGGCTCCATCATTTGAGCCATCGCGTCGGACGATGACAGTCCTTCATCAAATGCACCGTCCATCATTTCCTGCATCATCTGATTGGCATAAGCCATATTCTGACGGCCCGCTTGAACAACTGTTTCAGGGTTTATGCCTGCTGCTTTCAGCATGGCTTCCTGTTGTGCCTGTGCAGCAGCCATATCGGGCATCCCTGCGCCCATCTGTGCCATAATCTGTTCCTGCATACCACCCGGCATCTGAAATCCCGGTATGTTTCCGAACATCGCCTGAGCCTGTTCCATTGCTGCTTTTACAGCGGCTTCCTGGGCCGCCTTTGCCATTTCCTCAGGATTTTGAGAATTTGAATTTTCTTTTGTCATATCGTCTAATTATTAATAATGTAATATTTTATCCTTCTGCTCCTGCCGTCAAAAGCATTTCCGTTATTTCGTTGTACCCGCGTTCGCTGGCATAATACAAAGCCGTCCGTTGGAGATTGTCCGCAAGATTCACGTCTGCTCCATGTTCTACAAGCAGTGTCGTAAATTCGTTATTACCTTCTCTGGCTGCAAGGATAAGAGGTGTTTCCCCGTTTTCATTCCGCATATCCATTTGCGCATTTGCCGCTATCAGCTTCCGACCGATGAAGCTGTTTCCCGACCACGCAGCAAAGTGCATGGGGGTATTCCCGTTCAAAAGGCTTTGTTCACTTCTGAACCGGCAGCAATCAGCAAGTCAACGATGTGCAGGTTACCTTTCATACAAGCAATAATCAATGGCGTTTCCCCTTCATCATTCGCCATATCCAGCATATCATCCGAAGCGGAAAGCAACATACGTACCGTTTCCGACTGTCCGTTGAAAACCGCCTGATGAAGCGGCGTATTTCCATGCGCGTCAGTGGTTCCCTCCGCCGACAGACATGCCACAACTTCACGCAATCCGTGAGCTGTAGCATAATCTATCGCTTTATGTCCCGTATTGTCCGCCATTTCCGTATCCGCCCCTGTTCTATCAGAACAGTGCAGCATCGGTACGTTTATTGTCAAGAAGGCAGATTAAAGGGGTACGTCCATCCTTGTCCGTGGCATCCTGATCAGCCCCATATTGTATCAGCTTTCCTATTATCTCTTTATTCCCGCTCCTTGCGGCTGTATGCAAGGGTGTCTCCGCACAATTGTTGGCGACGGAAACATCCGCATCATGTTCCAGAAGCATATTCACAATATCCCTGAATCCTTTCAGACAGGCATAATGCAGCGGAGTATTCCCCTCCGCATCCCGTTTGTTCACATTAATGCCTCCTTTTTGCAGAAATATCTGTACAATACTTTTCTGTCCGTTGCGGCACGCATTTAAAAAAGTCATGTTGTTGTCCATACGATTGTCAGTTATATTTTAATAAAAATTTCACAAGAGCCTCGTCGTTCTTTCCTACAGCAATATCCAAAGCCGTTTTCCCCTCATTGTTCACTGCGTTCACATCCGGAGTGCCGAAATCCATCACAAGGGCAGCTGCTTCTTTCGTACCTCTTGTCGAGCTGCCCGCAATATAATGCAACAGGGTATTGCCCCATTGGTCCTTGGCATTTATATCCGCTCCGGCTTCAAGCAGGAGTTCAAGAACCTCCACATCATCTTCCGTGCAGACACGTCCGCCGTATGGATAAGACCGTGGAAGAGCCGTAATACGGGGTATATGCCCGTTCCAGAAACATCCGCCATAAAGATTCATTGCCGGAGTCTGCCCTTGCATGTTGGCAGCGTTGACATCCGCTCCATTCTCCACGAGATAACGGATAGCCCAGACTCCTGATTCATGTCCGGCACCCCGACAGGCTACGGACAATGCCGTATTGCCCTCCTTATCAGCCGGCTCTTCCGGATTCCATCCGCACTCAGTCAGACATTGCAGGAAATGCAGGCACTGCTCCTTATTCCCCGCACCATGGTTTCTCTTGTTCATCCACACGGCAAATGCAGTCCGTTCTTCCGTATCTTTGAAATTCGGGTCGATACCGCCCCTGAGCAACATTTCCGCAGCTAAAAAATTCTCCCATATCAAGGCACATCCTAACGGGGATTTTCCATAGAAGTCATACATTTTCTCATCCTCACATAGAATCTGCATATCCGTGCCGGAACGCAGTAAGGCATCCAATGCCGCTTCGTCCTTATTCCACAATGCCTGAAAGATGTCCAGCCCTCCGATCAGGCCGGCAAGCCCATCTATTTCGGGATCCTGCCCCGACAGCAATGCCCCGATTCGTCTGGCACCCCCTTCTGCTGCAATATCAAAAGGAATCTTCCGCTGTGATTCTTTTCCTCCGGGTCTATCTGCCGCTTTCCAGAATCAATCTGGCAGTGTGACTGCACTGTCTATCCGATTCCTGCAGAGATTCCAACTCATCATACGTCTCCTGCTTGGATTTATCCGAATACCAGCGTTCGGCAAAATCCGCTATCCGTCTTTCTCTACTCTTGATGTCGGATGCAATAAGACCGGCACACCGGCAAAGCATGTGCAACACATTGTCACCGTTCCGGTCAGAAGAATCCATTCTGCCTCCCGACATCAGCATGACATCAGCCATCAGAAAATGGCGGTTGCGCACAGCCTCTATCAAAGCGGTCGTCTCCTTTCCGGACCGTGGGACCTTCGCTCCATTGGAAAGAAGCAGTTTCGCAATATCGGCAAAGACAGCATCATCCGAACAGGGGTTACGCCTTGCCAGGACACATAGCGGAGTGTCTCCTTTATCATTTTTCACGCTAACGTCTGCACCCCTTTCCAAAAGAATGTCTACTGCCTTTATATTTGTAAAATAACAGGCTATATGCAGGGCTGTATTGCCATCATGATTTCATCCCTATTATCAAGCGGAACATCCCGATATGCTTCGAGTAAAACAACTTCCTCAGCCCCGGATGCATGGTAATAATATATGTCTTTACAAGTCATCGTTGTCTATTTTTAAAATCAATTCCTCAATATGTCGATATTTGCCACCCAACCGGCCGGAAATAGCCTTTACTTCACTGTATAAATGCAGTTTGAAAGCCGTTTCAGCTTTCAGTCGCAGAAGTAGCGTATATGCCAAACTACAGGGGTGCCCTGCGGTATAGGATAAAAGGGAGATTCCTCGTCATAACCGTAACGGAGAAACGCCTCGGGAACCTCTCCTTGCTGTCAAGGGGAATTCCGGTTATCAGATGCTCGGCCTCACAGAGCAACCCGTGGCACTCCTCATACCATTTCACCATAAAGCAACACAGCGCCTTGTTATACAGCAACATGAAATCCTTGATGGGGATACGGTCAAAGCATGAATACGCTGCCGGATATGCTCTGCCGAGCAAAAGCGATACTCCGGCAGAAAACAGCAGTTCTACTTCTTTGTCTGTCATTCGAGGTTTATCAGCAAATAGT
>ENA-OQCE01000805-OQCE01000805.1-human-gut-metagenome-genome-assembly--contig:-NODE-805-length-14650-cov-1.931901_pt1 | contig 14650 bp, 15 predicted proteins | sample MGYA00242495_ERZ504572 | MGnify/ENA primary metagenome ERZ504572 (study PRJEB26092, sample SAMD00036228) | human gut metagenome | host: Homo sapiens | study: EMG produced TPA metagenomics assembly of...
TTTACCCGAAACGTATCTCCTATATCCAGTACAAAGAAGTTAAAAAGACTGCCGGTATTCAAACTAAACAAATATAAAGGAGGCTTCCATGAACAGCCTTTCAACCAACGTAAGAAACCTTTCGGTTCTCTGGCGGCACGTACACTCGGCGACCTCTATGCCGATACAGCGCAAGGAGCCAAAAACGGTATCGAGCTTGCCTTTGATACGCTGCTGAAAGGACGTGACGGTATCACCCATCGCCAGAAGGTGATGAACAAATACCTGAACATAGTGGACATTGCTCCCGTAGACGGTTGCGACATCATTTCCACCATCGACGTGGGCATGCAGGATATTTGCGAAAAAGCACTGATAGACAAGCTGAAAGAGATAAACGCCAGTGTGGCGTTGCCGTATTGATGGAAGTGCAGACCGGAGAAGTAAAAGCCATTGTCAACATGATGAAAGCGGGCGACGGCAACTATTACGAAATGCGTAATAACGCCATCAGCGATATGCTGGAGCCGGGTTCCACATTCAAGACAGCCTCTATCATGGTAGCCCTTGAAGACGGAAAGATTACTCCCCATACGGAAGTCGACACAGGCAACGGCGTCATGATGATGCACGGCCGCCCGATGAAAGACCATAACTGGCATCGGGGCGGATATGGCAAGATTGATGTGACACGTATTCTGGAAGTATCATCCAATATCGGCGTTTCATATCTTATCGACAAGCACTACAGCGACAACCCGCAGAAGTTCGTAGACGGATTGAAGCGTATCGGTATAGACCGCCCGCTCCACCTGCAAATAGCCGGAGAGGGCAAACCTAACATCCGCGGTCCGAAAGAACGGTATTTTGCCAAGACCACGTTACCCTGGATGAGTATAGGATATGAAACGCAGGTACCGCCACTGAACATACTGACTTTCTATAATGCCATTGCCAACAACGGTACAATGGTGCGCCCTAAATTCGTAAAAGCGGCAGTGAAAGACGGTGAGGTTGTCCGTGACTTTCCTACGGAAGTTATCAATCCGAAGATTTGCTCGGACAATACGCTGACACAGATACGGGAGATTCTGCGCAAAGTAGTTGCCGAAGTTTGGCCAAACCCGCCGGAAGCAAACAGTTTGCCGTAGCCGGCAAGACGGGTACGGCGCAGATTTCGCAAGGTGCCGCCGGCTATAAGGCGGGACGGGTGAATTATCTCGTCAGTTTCTGCGGATACTTCCCGGCAGAGGCTCCCAAATACAGTTGCATCGTTTCCATACAGAAGCCGGGACTTCCGGCATCGGGCGGCTTGATGGCAGGTAGCGTATTCAGCAAGATTGCAGAAAGGTATATGCAAGAATCTGCGGTTCGATATACGCAGTGCGATAGACAGCACCACCAATGTAATTCCTGCGGTAAAAGCCGGGGAGATGAACGAGGCATTATGCGTGCTCAACACATTGGATGTTCCGGTGCAGAAACAGTTTGAGGTAGAAAACGAGAGAGAGTTGTGGGGACACAGCCAGGCTGCCCCGTCCGCCGTTATCCTGCAAAATCAGAAGTTTCTGACGGCATAGTTCCCAGCGTAGTGGGCATGGGAGCCAAGGATGCTGTTTATCTGCTGGAAAGCAAAGGACTTAGAGTACGCCTCAACGGCATCGGCAAGGTAAGAAACCAGTCCATCGCAGGCGGAAGCCGATTGATAAAAGGACAGACAATAGCCTTGACATTACGTTAATATAAGAATATACATTATTATATAATAAGGAATGAAATTAAGCGAACTATTAAAAGCGATACAACCGGTACAAATTATCGGCAGTACGGAGAAAGATATAACAGGAGTGAATATCGACTCCCGTTTAGTTGCGGCCGGACATTTGTTTATGGCAATGCGCGGTACGCAGACCGACGGTCACGCATATATCCCTACCGCCATTGAAAAAGGCGCTATAGCCGTACTGTGCGAAGACATGCCGGAAGAAACAAATCCTGATGTTACATATATCCAAGTAAAAGACAGCGAGAATGCGGTGGGTAAGGTTGCCACCACTTTCTACGGTGATCCCACTTCCAAAATGGAGCTGGTGGGCGTAACCGGCACTAATGGCAAAACAACCATTGCCACCTTATTGTATAATACATTCCGTTATTTCGGGTATAAAGTCGGACTGATTTCCACGGTATGCAACTACATTGACGACCGCCCCGTGCCGACCGAGCATACCACCCCCGACCCGATTACCCTTAACCGCCTGCTGGGTGAGATGGCAGACTCCGGATGCAAATACGCATTCATGGAAGTCAGCTCCCACTCTATCGCACAGCAGCGTATCAGCGGTTTGAAGTTTGCCGGCGGCATCTTCACCAATCTTACGCGCGACCACCTGGATTATCACAAGACTGTCGAAAACTACCTCAAAGCAAAAAAGAAGTTCTTCGACGACATGCCTAAGAACGCGTTCAGCCTGACCAATCTAGACGACAAGAACGGGCTGGTCATGACCCAGAACACACGTTCGCGCGTATATACGTATTCATTGAGAAGCCTCAGCGATTTCAAGGGAAAAGTATTGGAGTCTCATTTTGAAGGCATGCTGCTCGATTTCAACAACCATGAGCTGGCCGTACGCTTTATCGGCAAGTTCAATGCTTCCAACCTTCTTGCCGTATTCGGCGCAGCCGTACTGTTGGGAAAGAAAGAAGAAGATGTGCTCGTTGCCCTCAGCACTTTACACCCTGTAGCAGGCAGATTCGATTCTATCCGCTCTCCGAAGGGCATTACTGCCATTGTGGATTATGCCCATACCCCGGATGCGTTGGTGAATGTGCTGAATGCCATCCACGGCGTACTGGAAGGCAAAGGCAAAGTGATTACCGTAGTCGGCGCAGGCGGCAACCGTGATAAAGGGAAACGTCCTATCATGGCTAAAGAGTCCGCCCGTTTGAGCGACCGTGTCATCATCACTTCCGACAATCCCCGCTTTGAAGAGCCGCAAGACATCATCAACGATATGCTGGCAGGGTTGGATAAGGACGATTTGCAGAAGACAATCAGTATCGCCGATAGAAAAGAAGCCATAAAGACCGCCTGCATGCTGGCGCAACCGGGAGACGTCATTCTCGTAGCCGGTAAAGGACATGAAAATTATCAGGAGATAAAAGGAGTGAAGCATCATTTCGATGACAAAGAGGAACTAAAGGCGATAATGTTTTAAAGTGATAAAGTAAGAACTATGTTATACTACTTATTCCAATGGTTAGATAAATACGACTTCCCCGGTGCGGGTATGTTCGGCTATACATCTTTCAGGGCATTGATGGCTATCATCCTGGCATTGCTCATTTCGAGCATCTGGGGTGACAAGTTCATCAACCTGCTGAAACGCAAACAGATTACCGAGACGCAACGGGATGCCAACATCGACCGTTCGGCTAAACAAGGTGGGCGTGCCGAGCATGGGCGGAGTAATCATTATCTTTGCCATTCTGATTCCCTGCCTGTTGCTGGGCAAGCTGAATAATATCTATATGATTCTGATGCTTATCACCACTGTGTGGTTAGGTTCATTAGGGTTTGCCGACGATTACATCAAGATATTCAAGAAAGACAAGGAAGGCCTGCACGGTAAGTTCAAGATTATCGGCCAGGTAGGCTTGGGACTCATTGTAGGGCTTACCCTGTATCTCAGTCCGCAGGTCGTTATCCGTGAAAACATCGAGGTAGAGAAACCGGGACAAGGCATCGAGTAGTACATGCCGCCAAAGAAATCAAGGCTACACAGACTACCATCTTCTTCAAGAGCAACAACCTTCGACTATGCCGACCTCGTGTCCTTCATGGGAGAACACGCACAAACGGCGGGCTGGATACTGTTCGTGCTCGTCACCATATTCGTAGTAACCGCCGTTTCCAACGGCGCCAACCTGAATGACGGCATGGACGGCATGGCAGCGGGCAACTCCGCCATTATCGGTCTGACACTGGGCATACTGGCATACGTATCCAGCCATATCGAATATGCCGGTTATCTGAACATCATGTACATACCGGGTTCGGAAGAGCTGGTAATCTTTATCTGCGCTTTCATCGGTGCACTTATCGGCTTCCTCTGGTACAACGCCTACCCGGCACAGGTATTCATGGGCGATACAGGCAGTCTGACCATCGGCGGCATCATTGCCGTATACGCCATTATCATCCATAAAGAGCTGCTGATACCTATCCTATGCGGCATATTCCTTGTAGAGAACCTGTCGGTAATTCTGCAACGGGTATACTACAAAGCCGGCAAACGGAAAGGGGTTAAACAGCGTCTCTTCAAACGGACGCCGATACACGACCACTTCCGCACCGGCATGAACCTGATAGAGCCCGGTTGCAAAGTGGTATTTACCCAACCGGCACAATTGTTCCATGAATCGAAGATTACCGTCCGCTTCTGGATCGTAACCATTGTACTGGCAGCAATAACAATTATAACGTTAAAGATAAGATAACAACCCAATGAAGAATTATGAATGAAAAATGAAGAGTTACCGATCTTAATTATAATAGTATATGAGTAGAATTGTAGTTTTAGGAGCAGGCGAAAGCGGCGCGGGAGCTGCCGTACTTGCCAAGGTGAAAGGTTTCGACACGTTCGTATCCGACATGTCTGCCATTAAAGACAAATACAAGGAACTGCTGAACAAGCATGGCATTGCCTGGGAGGAAGGACAGCACACGGAAGAGCTGATACTGAATGCCGATGAAGTGGTAAAAAGTCCTGGCATCCCCAACGACGCTCCGCTGATTCTGAAATTGAAAGAAAAAGGCATCTCCATCATCTCCGAGATAGAGTTCGCCGGACGTTATACAAACGCCAAAATGATTTGCATCACCGGTTCTAACGGCAAGACTACCACCACCTCGCTCATTTACCACATCTTCAAGAGTGCGGGACTGAATGTAGGGCTGGCAGGCAACATCGGCAACAGCCTTGCCTTGCAGGTGGCCATGGAGAAGCACGACTATTATGTTATCGAACTCAGCTCCTTCCAACTGGACAATATGTATAAGTTCCGCGCCAATATCGCCGTCCTGATGAACATTACCCCTGACCATCTGGACAGATACGATCACTGCATGCAGAAATATGTGGATGCCAAATTCCGCATCACGCAAAACCAGACTCCGGAAGATGCTTTCATCTACTGGAACGACGACCCCATCATCCGCAGAGAGCTGGAAAAGCACGGTTTAAAAGCCCATCCTTATCCTTTCGCCGCCGTAAAGGAAGACGGCGCCATCGCTTATGTGGAAGACGGTGAAGTGGAAATCAACGAACCGATTGCTTTCAACATGGAGCAGGAAGAACTTGCCCTGCGAGGAACCCACAACCTGTATAACTCATTGGCTGCCGGCATTTCCGCCAACCTTGCAGGTATCCGCAAAGAAGATATCCGCAAAGCCTTGTCCGACTTCAAAGGTGTAGAGCACCGTCTGGAAAAGGTAGCACCGTACGCGGCGTCCAATTCATCAACGATTCCAAAGCAACCAATGTCAATTCCTGCTGGTACGCCCTGCAAAGCATGACAACCAAAACCGTGCTTATCCTCGGCGGCAAAGACAAAGGAAACGACTATACCGAAATAGAGGATTTGGTACGTAGCAAATGCTCCGCGCTGGTCTACCTGGGACTGCACAATGAAAAGCTGCACGGCTTTTTCGACCGCCTCGGTCTGCCGGTGGCCGATGTGCAGACCGGCATGAAAGATGCGGTAGACGCCGCTTTCAAATTAGCCCGGAAAGGCGAAACAGTATTATTGAGTCCCTGTTGCGCTTCCTTCGACCTCTTCAAGAGCTATGAAGACCGGGGCGACCAATTCAAGAAATACGTAAGAGAGTTATAAATGGATTTATTAAAAAGCATATTCAAAGGAGACAAAGTAATCTGGATTATTTTCCTCTTCCTCTGCCTCATCTCCATTACAGAGGTGTTCAGTGCTGCCAGTACGCTTACCTATAAGAGCGGCGACCATTGGGGGCCCATCACCCAGCACAGCATTATCCTGATGGTAGGTACTGTAATTGTGGTCCTCATGCACAACATCCCCTATAAATGGTTTCAGGTATTCCCTGTCTTCCTGTTGCCGGCTTCCGCAATACTGCTGATACTGGTCATGATGATGGAACGTATCAACGGGGCAGCGCGCTGGATGACGTTCATGGGCATACAGTTCCAGCCCTCGGAGATAGCCAAAATGGCGGTTATCATAGTCACGGCTTTCATCCTGTCCAAAGGGCAGGATGAGACGGCGCCAACCCGAAGGCTTTCAAGCGGATTATGATAATAACCGGAGTTATCTGCCTGCTCATTGCTCCGGAGAACTTGTCCACGGCGGCATTGCTGTTCGGGGTAGTCTTTCTGATGATGTTCATAGGGCGTGTCTCTGCAAAACGCCTGTTGATGCTGACCGGCAGCCTGGCATCGGTAGGCATTGTTGCCGTAACTTTCCTGCTGATGACAAAGAACAGCGACATACCTTTCCTACACCGGTTCGACACGTGGCGTGCCCGTATCGAGAAGTTTACGAGTGACGAGGTAGTGCCTGCCGCAAAATTCGATATAGACAAAGACGCCAGATAGCCCACGCACGTATCGCCGTCGCCACCAGCAATGTCATCGGCAAGGGACCGGGCAACTCCGTACAGCGTGACTTCCTGAGCCAGGCATTTTCCGACTTCATCTTTGCCATTATCATCGAGGAACTCGGACTGGTAGGAGGAGTCATAGTCGTATTCCTCTACATCTGTCTGTTGATACGCGTAGGACGTATCGCAAAGAAATGCGACCGCACCTTCCCCGCCTTCCTCATCATCGGCATAGCCCTGCTGCTGGTGTCGCAGGCCATTTTCAACATGATGGTGGCCGTGGGACTGGCTCCCGTAACCGGGCAACCGCTGCCGCTTATCAGCAAAGGAGGTACTTCGACGTTGATAAACTGCGCCTATATCGGCATGATACTGAGTGTGAGCCGGTACACCGCCAAGCTGGAAGAACAGAGAGCGCACGATGCCCAAATCACCATGCAGGTGGAAACCGGCAACGGAAACGAAAGCACTTACAGCGAAGCGCAAAGCGCTGCCGAGCCGACAGCCAAGATGCTGAACAGCGATGCCGAATTTGAATAAGATTAATTATCAGTAGTAGCAAGTAGATAAACTCATATATGGAAACAAAGAACAACAAGCCGCGCATTATCATCAGCGGTGGCGGCACGGGCGGACACATTTTCCCGGCCGTATCCATTGCCAACGCGATTAAGGAATTGCGTCCTGATGCGGAAATCCTGTTCGTAGGTGCAGAAGGCCGCATGGAAATGCAGCGTGTACCCGATGCCGGCTACAAGATTATCGGCCTGCCCGTGGCGGGCTTCGACCGCAGGCACTTGTGGAAGAACTTTGCCGTATTGGTGAAACTGGCACGCAGCCAATGGAAAGCGCGCAGCATCATCAAGCAATTCCGTCCGCAGGTGGCAGTAGGCGTGGGCGGCTATGCCAGCGGCCCTACCCTGAAAACGGCGGGAATGATGGGAGTGCCTACCCTGATACAAGAGCAGAACTCCTATGCAGGTGTCACCAACAAGCTGCTTGCCAAGAAAGCCTGCAAGATATGCGTTGCCTACGAAGGCATGGAAAAGTTCTTCCCCGCAGAGAAGATTATCATGACCGGCAACCCCGTCCGCCAGAACTTGCTCGGACATGCCGTTGCGCACGAAGAAGCCGTAAGCTACTTCAGCCTGAACCCGTCCAAAAAGACTATCCTGATACTGGGCGGCAGCTCGGGGCACGCACCATTAACCGCACCCTGACCGCCGGCCTTGACGTCATCCGGCAGAACCCCGACATACAGTTCATCTGGCAGACCGGCAAAATATACATCGACCAGGTAAGGGACGCCATCACCGCGGCAACCGGTGAAGCCGTACACCACCCGCATATCAATGCCATACCCAACCTGTATGTGACGGATTTCATCAAAGACATGGCGAAGGCCTATGCGGCTGCCGATTTGGTAATCTCCCGTGCCGGCGCCGGCTCCATTTCGGAATTCTGCCTGCTTCACAAGCCTGTAATCCTTGTCCCCTCGCCCAATGTGGCAGAAGACCACCAGACCAAGAACGCACTGGCGCTCGTCGATAAAGACGCCGCCATCTACGTAAAGGACGCGGAAGCCGAAGAGAAACTCCTGCCCGCAGCACTGGATACGGTAAAAGACAGTGATAAACTGAAAGAATTGAGCAACAACATCGCCCGATTGGCATTGCCCGACTCGGCAACCGTCATTGCCAAAGAGGTGCTGAAACTTATTAAATGACAAGTACATGAATATAGAAACCATAAAATCCGTTTATTTCGTCGGTGCCGGCGGCATCGGCATGAGCGCACTGATACGCTATTTTCTATCCAAAGGCAAGTTCGTGGCGGGATATGACCGTACGCCGAGCGAACTGACCGGGCATCTCATTGCAGAAGGTGCACAAATACATTATGAGGAAAACACCGGTCTCATCCCTGAAAATTGCAAGGACAAGGAAAGCACACTGGTGGTGTACACCCCTGCCATTCCTCAGGAGCATGCCGAACTGGCCTATTTCCGGGAGAATGGTTTCGAGATATATAAACGTTCCCAGGTATTGGGCACAATTACCCGCAGCAGCAAAGGACTCTGCGTTGCCGGTACGCATGGCAAGACCACCACAAGTACAATGGCGGCGCATCTCTTCCACCAGTCGCATGTGGGCTGCACGGCTTTTCTCGGAGGCATCTCCAAGAACTACGGGACAAACCTGCTCTTATCTCCGACCAGTCCGTACACCGTAATCGAAGCCGACGAGTTCGACCGTTCGTTCCACTGGCTTTCTCCCTATATGAGCGTTATCGACCTCTACCGACCCCGACCATTTGGACATATACGGCACGCGCGAGGCTTATCTTGAAAGTTTCCGCCACTACACCACCCTTATCCAACCGGGAGGGGCACTGATTATCCGGAAGGGGCTTGCCTTGCAGCCGGATGTACAGCCGGGCGTAAGAACTTATACCTACTCCCGCGACGAAGGAGACTTCCATGCCGAGAACATCCGCATCGGAAACGGTGAAATCGTCATCGACTTCATTGCTCCGGACACCCGCATCAACGATATCCGGCTCGGTGTACCTATCGGCATCAACATAGAGAACGGCGTGGCAGCCATGGCGCTTGCACACCTGAACGGGGTAACCGATGAGGAAATCAGACAGGGAATGGCCAGTTTCCGCGGCGTAGACCGCCGTTTCGACTTCAAGATAAAGACGGACAGCCTCGTATTCCTCAGCGACTACGCCCATCATCCGCCGAAATCGCGCAAAGCGTGAAGTCTATCCGCGAACTTACCGGGACAAGAAGATAACGGCTATCTTCCAACCCCATCTCTATACCGTACCAGAGACTTCTACAAAGACTTTGCAGACAGCCTCTCGCTACTGGACGAAGTAATTCTGACAGAGATATACCCTGCCCGCGAACAACCCATTCCCGGTGTCAGCAGCCAACTCATATACGACAACCTGCGCCCGGGCATCGAAAAGTGTATATGCAGGAAGGAAGACATTCCCGACCTGCTCTCGAAGAAACCGGTTGAAGTGCTGATAGTGCTGGGAGCCGGAGACCTGGACAACTATGTACCTTCCATAGCCCGGCTGCTCGAACAGCGCAGCAAAGCGTAAACCGTAAAACAGTAAACAGCAAATAAGCCTATGATTAAAAGGATTCTACTTTCTATCGTCCTGTTGCTCGTCCTTGCCTACCTGATAGTGGCCGTTACCGCTTTCAACCGGAAGCCGGCGGGTCAAGTGTGCCGTGATGTGGAGCTGGTTATCAAAGACACGGTATATGCCGGCTTCATCACGAAAAAGGAAGTAGCCGCCATGCTGGAAAAGAAAGGCGTCAGTCCCATAGGCAAGCACTTGGACCGTATCCGCACCAAAACGTTGGAGCAGGCGCTCTCCAAGCATCCGCTCATCGACGAAGTGGAATGTTACAAGACGCCGAGCGGCAAACTCTGTATCGAAGTAACCCAGCGCATCCCTATCCTGAGGATAATGAGCGCCAACGGCGAGAACTACTATCTGGACAATAAGGGCACGGTAATGCCGCCCGATGCAAAGTGTGTTGCGCACCGTGCCATTGTGACCGGAAACGTAGAAAAGTCGTTTGCCATGAGGGATTTATATAAGTTTGGTGTATTTTTGCAAAAGAATTCGTTCTGGAACGCGCAAATCGAGCAGATTCATGTATTGCCCGACAAAAACATAGAGCTGGTACCGCGCGTAGGCGACCATGTCATCTACCTCGGTAAGCTGGACGACTTCGAACGGAAGCTGAAACGGGTAAAGGTATCTACGAAAAAGGATTGAACAAGGTAGGCTGGAACAAATATTCCCGTATCAGTGTTGAGTTTGGTAACCAGATTATCTGCACGAAAAGAGAATAGTTACCGCGCAGCAAATAGTAGACAGTAAATAGTAAAATAGTAAATAAAACAGTTATGGCAACAACAGATTTCATCGCCGCTATTGAGTTGAGTTCTTCCAAGATTTCCGGTATCGCAGGAAAGAAGAACAGTGACGGAAGCATTCAGGTGTTGGCCTATGCACGCGAAGATGCGTCCTCGTTTATCCACAAGGGGGTCATCTACAACATCGACAAGACAGCACAGGCATTGACTTCCATCACCAACAAGCTGGAAAACCAGCTCAACAACTCCATTGCCAAAGTATATGTAGGCATCGGCGGACAGTCATTGCGCACAGTAAAAAACGCGGTGAGTCGTACACTGGACGAAGAAGGCATCAATCTCGCAAGAGCTGGTAGACTCTATCTGTGACGAGAACCTTGAAGTGCCGTTGGCAGACATGAGTGTACTGGATGTGGCCCCCCAAGAATACAAGATAGACAATACCCTGCAAGCCGACCCGGTGGGCGTGGCAGCCAGCACATCACAGGAAAGTTCCTCAACATCGTGGCACGCGCCTCACTCAAGAAGAACCTGGAACACAGCTTCGAGCAGGCAAAGGTAGAGATAGCCGACCTGCTTATCGCTCCGATAGCGTTGGCAAACGCCGTTTTAACGGAAAACGAAATGCGTTCGGGCTGTGCACTGGTAGACTTCGGCGCCGATACCACCACCATTTCGGTCTACAAGAACAATATTCTCCGCTACCTGAGCGTATTGCCGCTGGGTGGCAACACCATTACCCGTGACATCACGTCCCTGCAGATGGAAGAGCAGGATGCCGAAAAGCTGAAACTGCAATACGGCAACGCCCTCTACGAGGAAGAGGAAGAGAGCGAGACACCCGCCGTATGTGCACTGGAAGACGGACGCGCCATTGAGCTGGCCACGCTGAACAACATTATCGGAGCACGCTCCGAAGAAATCCTTGCCAACGTATGGAACCAGTTGCAGCTCTCCGGTTATGAGGATAAGCTATTCTCCGGAGTCGTATTCACCGGAGGCGGAGCAAACCTGAAGAATATCGAGGAAGCTTTCCGCAAGCAAAGCAAAATAGAGAAAGTAAAGACGATGCGCTTCGTGCATGATACCGTTCACGGATTCAGTGACGTACTGACCAAGGATGGTATGCAGAATACCTTGCTCGGCCTTCTTGCCGCAGGCAACGAAAACTGCTGCCTGCAGGAGGTGAAACCGGTACAACCAGCCGGCAACCCTACGTCCACCCCCGCTGACATGTTCGGTAACGACGAAGCCCTGAAAGAACAGGAAGCCGCAGCCCGTGCCGCCAAAGCGCAACGCGAGAAAGAGGAAAAGGAGCGCAGGGAGAAAGAACGCAAAGAGCGGGAGAAGAAAGAAAAAGAGAAGAAAAAGAAAGGTCCCAGCTGGTTTGAAAAGACCTTCAACAAAATCTCCAATGAGATATTCTCGGACGATGATATGAAATAATTAAAAACTCTATAATCATGGATGATATAGCACAATTCGATTTTCCGACCGATTCACCGAAAATCATCAAAGTTATCGGTGTGGGTGGCGGTGGCGGCAATGCCGTAAACCACATGTACCGGGAAGGCATACATGATGTAACGTTCGTGCTGTGCAACACAGACAACCAGGCGTTGAAAGACTCCCCCGTTCCTGTGAAGCTGCAACTCGGCAAAGAGGGTCTGGGAGCCGGAAACCGTCCTGCCCGTGCCCGCAAGGCAGCCGAAGAGAGCATCGAAGACATCAAGGCCATGCTGAACGACGGTACTAAAATGGTATTCATCACTGCCGGAATGGGCGGTGGCACAGGTACAGGTGCAGCGCCTATCATTGCACAGACCGCCAAAGAAATGGACATCCTGACTATCGGCATCGTCACTATCCCGTTCCGCTGGGAGGGCGACAAGAAGATAGACCAAGCACTGGACGGCGTGGAGGAAATCAGCAAGCATGTAGATGCCCTGCTGGTTATCAACAACGAAAAACTGAGCGAAATATATAGCGAACTCTCCGTAGACGATGCTTTCGACAAAGCCGACGACACCCTCTCGGTAGCCGCCAAGAGCATTGCCGAAATCATTACCCTGCACGGAAAGGTCAACCTCGACTTCAACGATGTGAAAACCGTGCTGAAAGACGGCGGCGTGGCCATCATGAGTACCGGCTACGGCGAGGGAGACAACCGCGTGAGCATGGCCATCCAGAATGCCCAGCACTCTCCGTTGCTCAACAACAACGATATCTTCAACTCCAAAAAGTGCTGCTCAACATCTCGTACAGCTCGCAATACAAATTGATGATGAGCGAAATGGACGAAGTGAAAGAGTTCATGAACCGCTTCAGCCGCGACTTTGAAACCAAGTTCGGTATGGCCGTGGACGACAAACTGGAGCAAAAAGTCAAGATTACCCTGCTTGCCACCGGCTTCGGCATCCAGGACATCCACATGAAAGAGATGGACGACCGCATCACCCAGCGTACCGCAGAAGAGCAGAAGCGCCTTGCCGAACTGGAGGAAGAGGAAGAGCAAAGACGCTCACGCCGCGAAACCTATTACGGAAAGGATGCCACACCAAGTATCAGCGTCTGCGCCGCCGGCATATCTATATCTTCAACCCTGAAGACCTGGACAACGCCGACATCATCAGCATGGTGGAGAACTCCCCTACCTACCAGCGCGACAAGAGTACCCTGGCGGCAATCAAGGTCAAGGCGGAAGAAGCCGGCATACTCGCCACCGAAGAAGCTCGGGAAGCAGAAAGCGGCGGCAACGGCATAATCACTTTCTAAGCCGTCTGCCGTTCCGGACTTCAGCCGGAAACAGTACATTGTAAACAGTAAAACAATAAAGAACAATATGGATTTATTTGAAAGAGTCAGCGAAGACATTAAAAACGCAATGAGAGCCAAAGACAAAGTAGCTTTGGAAACCCTGAGAAACATCAAGAAAGTATTCCTCGAAGCCAAGACCGCTCCGGGAGCCAATGATACCCTGACCGATGCCGATGCCCTGAAAATCATTCAGAAGCTGACAAAGCAAGGCAAGGACGCCGCCGAAATCTACGTGCAGCAAGGCCGCCAGGACCTTGCCGATGCAGAACTGGCGCAAGTAAAGGTTATGGAAGCATACCTGCCCAAGCAGATGTCTCCCGAAGAACTGGAAGCTGCCTTGAAGGAAATCATCGCCGAAACAGGCGCTACCAGCGGTAAGGATATGGGCAAGGTAATGGCGTAGCCAGCAAGAAACTTGCCGGGCTTGCCGAAGGACGTGCCATCTCGGCCAAAGTAAAGGAATTGCTGGGATAAGCGTTCTGCCCAACCCAATACGTACAGAGCCGTACTTCAAGCTCCCCTCCGGTTGGAGAGCAGCTTGAAGTACGGCTTTTTATTGTTTCCAGACCTATGACACGCCCGTTTCCCCCGGAAGAAACGCCCGTTCCCTTTCATAGAAACGAGAATTTCCCTTTAAGGAAACTGAAATTTCCCTTAAGGGAAACGCGCGTTTCTCTACAGGAAATTCCAGGAAACACGTAAGGAAACGGAATGCCCTTTGAAACGGAACTCAATCAAACAACTCTTTCAAGACTTCCAAAGACTTTAGTACGGGAAAATCCGGCAGATGCAAACGGTAATACTCGTTCATAATTGTCAGACAACGGGCACGCTCCATGCGGCTCATGGCAAAGAGATGCATTGTTTCGTAGTTCATGCGCATCAGCCTTGTGAGACGTGCCGCCTCTTCCGGCGCTATATAGTCGGAATGCAATTGCGGACGCAACGGGGTAAAGCAGGCATTCTGCAAATCAAAATAATCGCCGCCGTGATAATCTTCCAAGTTCGGATACAATCCGAGAAAACGCGACAAACGCATCAAAAAGACCAGATGAAAATTGGCAAAGCCACTGCCGCATTCATCCAACCAGACAATGGAATGCTGCAAATAAGCGAATAAAGGACGGTTTTCCGCCTCCTCACGCAGCGCACGATATAAGAATTCGGACAGAAACAAAGCGATGGCAGATTTATAAGGGTCGTAAGGAATCGAAGTAAAAGGATAGAAAGACTTTGCCTCTTTCACCTTATATATAGAAGTATTCGGACGGAAATCCGCTTCCAGCTCCACCAAAGACAGAGGTTG
>ENA-OQCE01000806-OQCE01000806.1-human-gut-metagenome-genome-assembly--contig:-NODE-806-length-14626-cov-2.249397_pt1 | contig 14626 bp, 21 predicted proteins | sample MGYA00242495_ERZ504572 | MGnify/ENA primary metagenome ERZ504572 (study PRJEB26092, sample SAMD00036228) | human gut metagenome | host: Homo sapiens | study: EMG produced TPA metagenomics assembly of...
CCGAAAGCAGCATGGTGGGCATCATCAGTATCAGTCCGGACACCAGCATGGCGGCAACCTGCGTCCGGGGTGACTGTGGAAATCAGCAGCCCCAGCGCCAGGGAGACAAAGATGAATAGCAGCGACACCACCACCAGCCAGAACAAGCTGCCCGCCACGGAAACATCGAGCACATAGACCGAAAGCAGAAGAATGGTGGTCAGGTTGACAAACGACAGCACAAAATAGGACACCGCCTTTGCCAGAATGATGAAAAGCGGTTTGACGGGAGAAACCAGCAGGACCTCCATCGTCCCCGTCTCCTTCTCGCGCACAATGGAGATGGAGGTCATCATGGCGCAAATCAGCATCAGAATAAGCCCCATGACACCCGGCACGAAGTTGTAGGCACTCTTCATCTGCGGATTGTACAGCAGCTTGAGCTGGGGTACGATGGCAGCGGCATGCACTCCCGGCGGAAGCATCTCCTGCCCGGCAGAGGAGATGATGTTTGCGGCATAGCCTGCCTGCATAGTCGCCATATTGGGGTCTGTGGCGTCGGAGACAAGCTGCACGCGCGCCTCGCCGGTATAAAGCTTGTCCGAGAAACGCTCGCTGAGAACAAGCGCCATGTCAATCTCCCCTCTTCCGAAAGAAGCCTCCATATCGGCGGGAGAATGCAGGCGGCGGATGACGGTGAAGTATTCGCTTGCATCCATGCGGTCGATGATACGGCGGGTAACTACGCCATTCGACGGGTCGAGCACCGCCACACGCACATTCTTCACCTCGGTGGTGATGGCAAAACCGAAAAGGATAATCTGCACAATGGGCATGCCCAGCAGAATCAACATCGTGCGCCGGTCGCGGAAGATGTGGAAGAACTCTTTTCGGATGAAAGATATGAATTGTTTCATTGTCTATATTTATATTTAGGCTCGGATAACGCGGATTTCACGGATTCTCAGTCGGCGGTTCGCACGGCTTGACGAGCCAGTTGTTGGAATACATCGTCCATCGTAGTGGCATTGAACTGCCGTTTCAGCTCCCCGGGAGTGTCGAGTGCACGGATGACGCCGTCTACCATGATGGAGATGCGGTCGCAATACTCCGCCTCGTCCATAAAGTGGGTGGTGACAAAGACGGTGATGCCCTCGTCGGCAGCCTGGTAAATCAGCTCCCAGAACTGGCGGCGCGTGGCAGGGTCCACCCCACCCGTAGGCTCATCCAGAAAGACAATTTTGGGCCGATGGAAGATGGAGACGGAGAAAGCCAGCTTCTGCTTCCAGCCCAGTGGAAGGCTTTTCACCAGTGTGTCACGTTCCTTTTCCAACCCGAGGCGGAGGAGCAGCTCCTCCGTTTTAGGAGCAATCTCCGCTTCGGGGATGCCGTAGATACCGGCAAAGAGGCGGATATTCTCCCACACCTTGAGGTCCTCGTAAAGGGAAAATTTCTGGCTCATGTAGCCGATGTTCTTCTTCACTTCTTCGGGTTGGGAAGCCACATCGAAACCTGCCACACATGCCTTGCCGCCGGTGGGGCGGCTAAGTCCCGTAAGCATGCGCATGGCAGTGGTCTTGCCTGCCCCGTTGGCTCCCAGGAAACCGAAAATCTCGCCCCGATGGACTTGGAAAGAGATGTGGTCTACAGCGGTGAAATTACCGAACCGCTTGGTCAACCCTTCCACTTCAATCACCTTGTTTTCGTGGTTTTCCACCCGTTCGTGCTGCAAGCCCGGAGGCAGAGGATGCCCGCAAAGCGTGTCAGGATACGGTCGGGGGTATCGATGCCTTTTATCTCTCCTTCGTTGATGAAGGCGATGCGGTCGCATTGGCGCGCTTCGTCGATGATGGGGGTGGAAGCAATGATGGTGATACCCTGCTCCTTCAGCCGGCAGAGCATTCCCCAGAATTCCTTGCGGGACACGGGGTCGACGCCCGTAGTGGGTTCGTCCAGGAAGAGGACATCCGGTTTATGGATAAGAGCACAGCTAAGGGCGAGTTTCTGCTTCATGCCGCCGGACAACGCTCCGCGCGGCGCTTGCGGAAAGGTTCTATCTGCCGGTAAATGTCGCGCACCAAATCATAATTCTCCTCGATGGCGGTGTGGAAAACGGTGACGAAGAAATTGAGATTCTCCTCTACCGTCAAGTCCGGATAGAGGGAGAAGCGTCCGGGCATATACCCCACCCGCCTGCGGATGGCTTTGTAGTCCTTCACCACATCCAGGCCGCAGACCGAAGCCGAGCCTCCGTCGGCAAGCAGCAAGGTGGTGAGGATGCGGAAAAGCGATGTCTTGCCCGCACCGTCCGGCCCGATGATGCCGAAAAGCTCACCGGAGCTACTGACAGAGAGACACCCCGCAGAGCTTCCACGCTGCCGTAACGTTTGGAGATATTAGTTAAAGTTACAGCCTCCATACATTCCTATTTTCAGCATCCCGTCATTCTTCACGGCAATCTTTACGGCATAGACCAGATTGGCGCGCTCGTCTTTCGTCAAGATAGTTTTTGGAGTAAATTCGGAGGTATCGGAAATCCAGGTGACAACGCCAGGATATTCTTGGCGCACATCCTTGCCATAATCCGCATAAACCTTCACTTGCTGCCCCAGCTTGATTTCGGCAAGCTGTTCGGAGGTGATGTAGGCACGGAGGTAAATCTGCTCCATATCCGCCACTTTGAAAAGAGGGGTACCGGGAGCAGCCAGCTCTCCGGCTTCGGCATATTTGGCAAGGACGGTTCCCGTCAGCGGAGAGGTGATGTGGCATTTGCGCAGCTGGTCTTCTATCTGCGCCACCTGGATGCCGACGGAGGAACTTTGCCAAGTGAGGCTGCGGTCGCTGTTGCGCAGGGTGGAGTTCTGGGCGTCGAGCTGCTTGCGGAGGACTTCGAGAAGGGACTCGGCATCATCGAGCTGCTTCTGGTTGGCGGCACCCACACGGAGCAGGTTGGACACACGGTCGCGCTCGCGCCGTGCCTGCACAATCTGTTCCTGAGTGGCGGCTACTTGTTTCAGGATATCGGGCCGCTGGCCTTCCACGGACTTGACACTGGCCTCCAACTGGAGTTTCTTCAGATAGAGTTGGATGGTATCTATAATGCCTACCTCCTGCCCGTCTTTCAGTGTCGCGCCTTCCTCGATGTCGAAACTCAGCAGTTTTCCGGACGCTCGGCAGAAACGATGACTTCGGTAGCCTCGAACGTTCCCGTCGCATCATATTTCGGAGTACCGCCGGTGCAGGCGGCAAGGAGAAATAAAAAAGGAAATAATTTCAATGATTTCATACTATTTCAAGTTATAAATTACGGATTATAGTCATTAATTGTTCAGCGTATATTTCAGCTGCCAGATGTTCATCAGCAACTGCACCTCATGCAATGCCTTGGTCTGTCGTGCCATACTTTCATTGGTAATCTCCCGCAGCATATCGGTCACGGTCATTGTCCCGTTCTGCACCTTGGCCTCGGCTGCACGGCGGATATTCCCGCGCAGACGGATAATCTCGTCATCATCCGCCATCTGGCGGCGCATGGATACGACACCCGCATCCTGCTGCGTAGCCTGCAGGCGGGTGTTGAAAAGGAACACATCCCGGCCGGTCTCTATCTGTTGGCGGGTATTGTCTATCCTGCGGCGGTCGTTCTTCAGTGTATACAGACTGCCGAAATTCCAGGACATGCGCACCCCCGCCATGTAATAGGCGTTGAATTCATCCTTCAGCATATTCAACCTGGATTGCCGTATGCCCCTTGTACAAAAAGGCCGAAACGCGGCATCAACCGGGTGTTCAAAGCTGCCTCCTGCTGGCGGAGTTGCTCTCCCTGCGCATCGTACCAACGAAGTTCGGGGCGGTTGTTCATCTGCCGGTCTATGTTTTCTTCGGCAGCCGGTTTCAATAAAACCGTTTCGGAAGAGAGATCCTTGCCCGTAAAGGCAGCAAGCATGCTGAGGTATGCACGACGGGTGGTCTCCAATTCCACACGGTGCTGCCTGGTATTCAATTGCTCTACGCTGACTGCATCCAGGTCGCTCGGGGTGGCGATGCCATTGGCTATATAGTCGGCTACCTGCTTGTGGGTTCTGCCCAAATCTTCTTGCAAGAGGCTGTTCTGTTTCAGCTGTTCGTTCAGCAGCAGGATGCCGAAAAAGAGCTGGTTCACCCGGTCAGTCAAGGCATACATGTCTACATGCTGTTTTTCCAGTTCCACTTCCGAAGCGGCACGCGTCAACCGTTTTCTGGAACGTATATCCCCACCATCCCAGAGGGTCTGCTGCACTTCGAGCATCACCTGGTATTGGTCTTTCGGAGCAGTCTTGATGTCGAGATTAGGGATTTCGACCGGCAGCCGGGTGACGTCGCTCTGGTACGTGGCCTTGCCGGATAGGGAGAACTGGGGCAAGTAACCTTTTCCGGCATTGGAGAGGTCATACCCGCGTGCCTTTTCTATCAGTCCGTATTGCCTGACCAACGGATAATTGTCCTGCGCCCGGCGCTGACACTCCTCCAACGTGAGCTGGGCATGTGCCAGTATGGCGACAAGAGAAAGGGTAAAAAAGAAAACGGTTCGTTTCATATCCATTCTGTTTCTTGTTTATTCTACATGGTTTTGTTCTATACACATGCAAAGATAAAGGCATAATCCTATACCCTTACAATCCATTTGTGCGCAAAGATGTTCTAATAGTACGACATTTCGTAGGAAAAGGCAAATAATAGGAACACTTTATTATCTTTGCGGTGGAAATATACATTATTCATAACGGGAAAGATATGGAAAAGAACAAACCGATAAGCGTCGCATTCGAGGACATCCGCAACAATCCGGATTTTATAGAACATTCTGAATACAGATTTATAAATGATGATTTGGGAATGGTTATCAGTTTCTTTGCCATGGGCTCTAGACTATTCCGTACCGGGCAACCTTACCGTGCCAAAGAAGGAGGATTATACGTATCATGCAGGGCAGTGGCCGGATATCTATCAATCTTATCGAATACGAAGCCACAGCCCATGATATTATTATCATTCCCGACAACTCGCTGATAGAGATACTGGAAATCAGTCCCGACTATGAATTCCAAGTCCTCATGCCTACCGCCCATTTTCTGCCTGTGATACAGAATTCCATTCTTACGGAAGCTTACACACGAAACGGGATTCTCTTTTCATGCAACAACACGGAATGGACACGCATCAGCCACTTTTTCTCTTTATTATGGGACATACTTCATTGTTCGCCTTACCGCCGCGAAACCGTACAGCACTTGATTGTCTCACTTCTCTATAACCTTAAGTATATCCACGAGCACACATGCAAGTCAACTCCGGCACGTCTTTCACGCCAGGAAGAGCTATTCCGCCGCTTCATCGCTTTGGTGAACCAACACAGTAAGCACGAACGCAGCGTCAACTTCTATGCCGACAAGCTATGCTTGACACCGCACTATCTGAGTTCGGTGATACGTGAAACAAGCGGACAAACCGTGATGCAATGGATTAATCAAGCAGTTATCCTCGAAGCCAAAGTATTGCTGAAACACAGTAATCTACTGGTGTTTCAAATATCAGACGAACTGAACTTTCCCAATCCGTCGTTCTTCTCGAAGTTCTTCAAACGCATGACGGGGATGACACCGGCAGAATACCAGAAACAAATCTGACCTTAAAACAGCTGTACTACACGAGAATTCGGCAATCCATCGCAGGAGTCTGCTTCCAATGCCAGCAGCCCTTGTTTTGCTGCCAGTCCACCGGCATAGCCTATCAGTTGACGGTTGCTGCCCACCACACGATGGCAGGGAATGAATATGGAGAGGGCATTCGCCCCATTGGCAGCCGCTACAGCCCGTACGGCCTTCGGGTTGCCCAACTTTCGGGACAGCTTGCCGTAGGACACCGTTTTCCCGTAAGGAATATTCAGCAACTCCTGCCATACCGTTTTCTGGAAATCCGTCCCTGCCAACAGTAACGGCATGTCGAACGCCGTCCGCTTACGGGCAAAATATTCATCCAACTGAATGATTGCCGTTGAAATAACTTCCGAAGTGCCCTCCTCATAAACGGCATGCAGCGTATTCCACATCCGCCTGCCGATTTTCTCCTTGCGCTTTTCGCTTACCCAGTCGCACAGACAAAGTTTGTCTCCTAAAGAGCCGAGCATCAACTCGCCATAAGGAGACCGATAATGCTGAATCCGAATTGTTTCCATAAACTTGCTTTTTTGTATATTTGTTGTAATCAGGTAGGTTTTATTTGACTATCAACAGATTAGATAAAACTCGCACGAGAACGGGCAATGGATAAGAAAAAGCCGGACTGTTCCGAACCGCCATATTTCTCATGCTTTCAAATAACTCTTTATCTCACTTGCAAAGATAACATTTCTTTCTGAAAAGGCCATAAAAACGGCTGTAATCTTACGGAATAAAAACATATCGGGAAAAACGAGCATACCGTAGCCGAGTCCCCATAACCACAGGCAAAGGTAATTCGTGTTCTTCCCGCACAAGCAAGGCCAAGCCTTCGGGTTCGTGGAAAAAATCATCCTCGCCCCGGAGGGCTTGCGGTATTTTTTCCCGAAGCCTTGCATGTACGGAACACGACCTTTTTAAGCCTGTAGTTATGGGAACTCCGGCCCCAGAAGCCGGACTAACAAAAAATCAAATGTTATGTTACAGGCAACAAAGAACAAGTACACGGTGGAAACACTCAAGCCACTGAACATTCTGTACGACCACGAACACTGGCTGACACAGCAGGACGTGGATATGGCCAACGGCTATGTGGAACTGATAGAAACGACACGCTCGGAAAAGACTCCACAGATAGGTGACAGACTCATCTATGTGGACAGATACGGGAAATATTACGGCAATGCCCTGATTGAGAACAATGATGAAGAGAGCGGCCGGATTTCCATCTGTGAAGAACCTTATATTCCGTTTGTATGGGAGCAGGACGCCAATATCCGGCTGAGCGTCAGCGGAGGGGCCTTCCACCATATTGACCCCGGGCAGTTGAAATTCGTCAGATGGACGGAAGGTGCATTCAAGGACTGGGGAAACTGCGGAGCGTGTGCCAACGGTGCCGTCACATTCACGGCAAAAGTACCGCTATGGTCCTATTCCGAACCTGATCCGCTATACGGCGATTTCACCACGGAAACATGGAGACAGTATTATCTGACCAAGGACACGGGTCCGGACGCACGCAACCTGTACCAGGCTACGACATGGCTTTCAGGGACTGAAGAGGACTTCCGGCAGTTCCTGAAGGACTATGAAGGACCGTGTTCAAGGGCAACTGGGAAAACCAGATCGTACTCTGTGTTTCCGACATGAAAACCGGTTCCTGCCGCAGCACGAATGGGACAAGATAGATGCCCCGGCCATGGAACGGCGTCTCAACTTCCATCCCGAACAGGTCAAGCTGGTCAAGGACATGGACAGCCACATCACCTACTTTTACCGTATCAAACCCGAAATTGACAATCTCTAAAACAATACAGTTATGCAGACAACAGCAACAAGAACAGCAGGCAGCCACACTGACCTGCTCACAGGTATCCTGAACGTGCAAGTAAGGAACGAGGACAAGATTACAGAACAGGACCGGCAGTATTGCCAGCTGCAGCAGGACCGGCTCTACCAGACACTTGACCGTATCGACCGATGGTATGACATCTTCAAGGAAGAAGCGGAACGGTACAGGGAAATCAAGAGCTTCAAGTATGAGGATAACGGTAAGGTCTCCATACGGAATTTCTATTTCAACAGCAGCGGGGAGGATGACTATACCCACAACGAATTCAAACCGTTTGACCTCATCAACGAGCTTGCGGACAACAACTGCAATGCCAACGCGAATTTCGCGAACCGCATCATTTCCTATTTCAACAGGACCTACAATGTAGATGTACCCATTCCTGTAATCGACGAGAAAGCCATGCGCATGGGATTCCGTCCGGTCTACCAGACTTACGTGGACATGGTCATCGAACACCTCGGCGGAAAAAGTTTCCGTGAGACCGCAGAGGAAGAACTGCTGGCCCGTTTCCTGAAAACGGTACAGCCTTCCCGCTGGAGCAAGGTGAAGCCCGAACTGAAAAAGGACAAGATAACTTTCCCTGACATCGTGTTCTGGGACAGCATCCATCTGGAATACCACAAGGAATATGAGTTCTCGTATGACTGCGGAAGGAAAGTGGACATTTTCTGCGAAGGTATCGCATACGGGGCGGATGACGTGATAAACGGTTCAAGCGGTATGGTCATCGGCCTTGACAGACGCGATGTGGATATAACCCAATGGTACAGCCTCACCCTGACCAACGCAGAGCAGATCAAGTTCTACAAGAACGGACGCATCGACGTACGCTTCAAGGACAGCCAGGCCGCAGAGAACTGCTACAGAAGGCTGCGGCTGGATGAAATCACACTTAGAGAAGAGTGATTCATGAAATACTTATTCAGACACCCCGTAAGACATCCTTGCGGGGTGTCTTCATTTGCAACCATTAAAAAAGAAAAGACATGTATGCCATCATACCCCAACAGATTCCCCAGGACAGGCGTGCCGAGATCAACGAGAAAATCCTTTTCGCCATAGACTCGGGCAAGGACCTCGTCCCGAAGGAAAGCATCTACAACTGCTACACGGGAATCGGAGGACTGCACAACCTCAGACAGTCGGACTTCGCCAGCTACCATGAATATGCCGAGGCCAAGAAGGAATTCGAGATGGGACAGTTCTTCACCCCGCACGACATATGCCGGAACATGATGGAAGCCCTCTCCCCGACATCCACGGAAATGGTGCTTGACATGTGCTGCGGCATGGGCAACTTCTTCAACCATCTGCCCAACCTGCACAATGCCTACGGCTTCGACATCGACGCAAGGCGGTGGCCGTTGCCAGATACCTCTACCCGGAAGCCCATATCGAGAAATGCGACATACAGCTGTACAATCCCGAACAGCGTTTCGACATCATTATCGGAAATCCGCCCTTCAACCTGAAATTTGATTACAGGCTGTCGCAGGAATTCTACATGGACAAGGCCTATGACGTGCTCAACCTGCCGGAATCCTGATGGTCATCGTCCTCTCTCCTTCATGCAGAACGAGTTCTGGGAAAAGACACGCGTGGCGAAAATCAACTCGAACTTCTCCTTCATCGGCCAGACCAGGCTGGAACATTCAGCCTTCTCTACGGTGGGCGTGCAGAATTTCGCAACAAAAATCATGGTATTCCTCCGCCGTTCCCTCCATATTGAAATGCAGCCCTACAATGCGGAAGAGTTTGTCAGCATGGAAGAGCTGAAGGAACGCATAGCCGAAGTGCGGAAAATGAAACACCGGCTGCGCCTCCAGCTGATGCGGGAGTGCAACCATATAGACAAGGAAGAACTGGAACAGTTCGAGTACAGGCTCGCCAAATACATGTACGAGCTGAAAGCCCATGCCGTGCTGAACAGGCATGTCGAAAAGGCGGAGGCGCTGGTTTCCAAATTCCGCAACCAGAAACCGCCGGAAAATGCCACCCGGGAACAGATGAAGGAATGGGAACGCAAGAAGCTGACCACCGGCAAGGTTCTCGGCATCATCCGCAGGTACATCACCTCGCAGAACGTGGTACCGCGCAAGGAAGTGGCACTGGTGAAGACATCCTACGGCTTCAAGCTGAAGCAATATGCCCCGCGTCTGCTCGACAAGGTCACGCACAAGGCCGCAGGCATCAACGACATCATACTCGGAAGGGCCGAACTCCCGATGCCGGAAAACGTCACGGAGAAGAACATGCGGCAGATCCATGCCGCCAGTAAACTGATACGGCGCAAACAGAGGCAATACGAGATCCAGAATCTCCAGTTTGCGCAAATGCGGGAAGATGCCGGCCTGAAGGAATACCTGGACCGCACCACATTCATCAACAAGGACGGTGAGGTCTGCGAATTCACGGACTTGCAGAAACACGACCTTAACCTCGTGCTGCAGAAACGCTACGCCCTGCTGAACTGGCAGCAGGGTTCGGGCAAGACCGCCGCCGTCTATCACAGGGCGAAATACCTGCTCAAGTTCAGAAAGGCAAGGAACGTCATCATACTCGCCCCGGCCATAGCCACCAACATGACCTGGATACCGTTCCTTACCGTAAACAAGGAACGCTTCCGTACAATACAGACCGCCGGAGACCTCGACAACGTACCGGAAGGGACATTCCTTGTCGTCTCCACCTCCATGCTCCGGAAACTGAAAAGAGGACTGATGCGTTTCGTGAAACGTACTTCCGGCAAGCTGTGCCTTGTCTTCGACGAGTCGGACGAAATCACCAATCCCACATCGCAGCGTACAAGAAACGTCCTGTGCATATTCAGGAGGCTCAGGTACAAGATCCTCGACACGGGAACGACCACCCGCAACAACATAGCGGAACTGTACAGCCAGTTCGAGCTGCTCTACAACAACTCGGTGAACATGATATGCTGGAGCCCGCAGGTCTACCACGAAAACAGGGACCACGAAATAGAGGAAGAGAACAATCCGGATTACGGGACTCCGTTCCCCGCCTTCAGGGGACACGTCCTTTTCCGTGCCTGCCACTGTCCGGGGAAAGCCACTGTATTCGGCATAGAGAAACAGAACCAGGACGTGTACAACAAGGACGAACTCTCCGAACTTATCGGCAAGACGGTCATCACCCGTAAATTCAGGGACTTCGCGGGAGAGAAATACCGGATACGGACACATACCGTCCGTCCTCGGAAGGGGAACACGAGGTGTACCGTGTCATCATCGAGGAATTCTGCCGCATCTGCGAGCTGTATTACAACAGCACGGGAGACACGAAAAAGGATGCAGGGCTGAGACTCATGAGGCAGATCAAGCTGCTTATCAAAGCCTGTTCGGTACCGCACCTGATAGAGGGATATTACGGTGACAGTTATCCTTCCAAGACCCGCTATATTGAAAGGCTCGTAAGGACAATACCGGGTAAGGTTGCCATCGGATGTACCACATTGGCGGCCTTCGACCTCTATGAGAGCTATATCCGGGAACATTTTCCCGACAGACCTGTATTTGTGGTCAAGGGAGATGTAGTCTTCAAGAAACGGCAGAGCATCGTGACCGAATTCGACTCCACCATCAACGGCATCCTGATATGCACACAGCAGAGCCTGAGCAGCTCCGTAAACATACCTACCTGCAACGACGTGATACTGGAATCCCTGCAGTGGAACATCCCCCGTATGGAACAGTTCTACTTCCGTTTCATCCGTCTCGATTCCAAAGAAATGAAGGATGTCCACTACGTCACCTACGAAGATTCGGTCGAACAGAACCTGATGGCACTGGTACTGACCAAGGAGCGTCTGAACGAATTCATCAAGACCGGTGAGGTCAAGGAACAGTCAGAAATCTTCGAGGAGTTCGACATCACGATGTCCGTCATCGACAGCCTGCTCGTCCGCACGCAGGACAGTGAAGGCAAAATACACATCAGCTGGGGAAGCCAGCGCATAACAGAATGAATATGAACCGTATGAAGAAGACCGGGAGTTCCATTCCCACCGACAAAGGTAAGCCGCGTCCCCATCGGCTGAGCAAGGTCAGGCCGCAGGCGGTTTTCAGGAAAATCATCCTCGCAGGGGCTGCGGTATTTTCCCGAAAAACCCTGCACAGCCGGGACTCGGCACCTTGTCGAGGTCGGTGGAATGGAATCCCCGGCATCCACATACATAAAATACAAAGAACATGAATCTGAACAATGCAGAGATTGCCGTGACCACACAGCATCTCATTGACATAAAGGATTACAGGGACTACTGGCTGCACCTGTCCGAATACAGCGACATGGGCGAGTTCCTGAGTGCCTGTTCCGACCTGTTTCCCGGGGAGGAGAAACCGGAATACCGGTATCCGAAATGGGAAAACATTCCGGACACACTGGTCAGCCGTGAATGGCTCTGTCCTAACTTCTTCGAGATCAGGGATGCCCTTGAAAGGCTCGAAGAGGAAGAAACGGAGTTTTTCATAAACTGGAGCAGCAGTTACGGATATGACATCACCACGGACGACCCGTACATGATGGTATCGCACTACCATGACCTGTACGGGGACACCGTCACGGAAACGGAAGAAGACGCGGATACGGGAGAAGATGCCCTGATATACACAGGCGTATCGAGCCACTACTGCGACATGCTTCCCTTCCGGTACGAAATATTTGATGACAACTATGACTAAAAGACAAAAGAATATGGAAATCAACTTCAAAGGACCTGTAATGCCATCGACCATACTCACAGCTGGCATTCGTGGAGATACTGAACATCCTACTGACAGCGGGACACATCGTGGACGTGAACCGTTTCCTCATAAGCAGAAACGTCAACCCGCAGTTCGGCTCGCTGTCAGGCTATTTCAGATGGTCGTTCGCCGGAGACCGTTTTACCCTCTGGCAACGCACGGACTACAATTCGACACTGTGTTTCAACCACAGGATACTCGACCTGCCATTCGGTATCCTGGCGGCTAAAGACAACGTGAAAGACTCTGATATTCTCAATTGAAAGACAGCGGACATGACAACAACGATCAAAGTCCCCAACAGGGAAATCGCAATACGGGCATTCGATTACCTGCGTCATGAACGCAAGACGGTTCCGGCATTGCGCCTTGCACACCACCTGCTGCATCATGAGAGCATATCACTCGGTATCGGTGACACGGACTGGGACATAGAAACCGCCCTGCACAGGTGTGGCGGCGAGCCTAAACCGGATACGGTCATACGGCACATTTCCACTTCGACGGAGAGACGGAAATGGAAACGGAGAAATATGAAAGGCTCAAGGAAGAGAACGGATAACAAGGGAGCGGCCGAAAGGTCGCTCTTCCCATTTATAAACGACATGTACGGGAAACGAAATCCTGCCGTACACAGGTAACGGATATGAAGAACAGGAAAGACTGACAATGGAATTCGTGAAATCGCTCATGGACAAGTCCTACACGCTGGTGTGGGTGGACTACAACGACAATCTCGACAACTGCCGTGACACCATCCAGAAGTGTCTGGAAGAAAAGAGCTGTGAAAGTCTGTGGGAGAAAGTGAACGAATGGTACAATGACGCGGAATGGGAAGCCGTCCGTGAAATCATCTCAAAGCTGAAGGATGAATGCACCGGCTTCCACGGCTTTAAGGAAGAGGAAGTGGACAAGTTCTTTGAAGAACACGAAGACGAAATCAGGGAAGAAATCTATGACAGAAACGACTCTGACACACTGAAAGAACTTCTCAAAAACACGGATGACATCCCCGTGCGTGTCGAGATGTTGTCCAACTACGACTGCATCAATTCCAACTGGCTGGAATCGCAGGAAGGCTACCGGTACGAGGAATCCTATTTCGGGGATATGATAGACGCGCTGAACCTCAATCCAGCTAAAGTGAAGAAAATGCTGGTGGAGAAAGGCTACACGGTATATGGCCGGTTCCCCGACAAAAAATACAGGGACGGCAAGGAACAGGTATCCTATGAACAGTTCTATCAGGAACTCATCAACTCCTGCTGCGGTGCCAACCTGCTGACCTATATCGGCAAAGTAAACCTGAAGGACCTCTATGATGCCGGATTCTCGGTTGGGGAAGTCATTATCCCCAAGGGCAACTGTTGTGGTATCTTCAGCTCCATGTACGGTGGCGGAAGCCTCCTGGAGATGAAACTCCTGAAAGATGTCAGACTGAAACTGGAAGTCAGGGACTATCACGGATTCCGCTTCCGTCTTGACAACGAGAACTCAAAATATGAATGCTCCATCAAGCATGTGTACGGGGTATGCGATTCCTTCTTCGGAGAAAGGATCGGCCTTGTCGCTTCATAAACAATTCATTTAACAACAATCAAATCATAAGAATTATGGCAAAGTACGAAGTAAGAGTAAGGTACGCCTTCGAGGGTACCTACAAGGTCGTTGCGGAAGACCGCGACGAGGCGGAAAGAATGATAGCGGAAGACTGCGGCCTGGTACTGGGCGGCAACATCCACACTACCCGCGATGATGACGAGGTGACAGACTGGAGATTCGGCTCTCACCCCGACATGCAGATCCTGTCTGTCAGGGAACGGGACGGTAAAGGCAAGGTCAGATATACGTCCATGTGTTTCAGCGACAGGATAGAAGAACTGCGTAAGGACATAATCGAAGCCATCAGGCAACTGCTCGATGCGCACGGCATGAAAAAAATCACGTTTACCGACAACGAAGAAGACCCTGTATGGATTATCTGGTTTGACGATAATGCTGAACCATACGAGTGTTATGTTACAGGAATTGAAGTTACTGACAAGAATATTATCGTATTGGCAACAATAAAGGACAGTATGGAAGAGGTTTTCTGTCAGGGTCCTTTCGAACTCGGAGCCAGCAACATTGATTGGCTCAATCAAATGTACGAAGCGGTAAGGCTTCAACTTGAAAATACAGACGGAAACTCTTGAAATGAAAGACGATATGGCAACAAAAATCAACATGGACAGGCATATTCGGGAAGGATGGACTGTCGGAGCGTTCATCAGGGAGCTGGCCCCGCAGGTGGAAATGATCATGAGCGGGCAAAGCTGGAGGGAACCTTTCAG
>ENA-OQCE01000807-OQCE01000807.1-human-gut-metagenome-genome-assembly--contig:-NODE-807-length-14609-cov-1.884270_pt1 | contig 14609 bp, 19 predicted proteins | sample MGYA00242495_ERZ504572 | MGnify/ENA primary metagenome ERZ504572 (study PRJEB26092, sample SAMD00036228) | human gut metagenome | host: Homo sapiens | study: EMG produced TPA metagenomics assembly of...
GATGCCTTCACCGAACATGATGTCGAATTCCGCTCTACGGAAAGGAGGAGCTACCTTGTTCTTTACAACTTTCACTTTGGTCTGCTTGCCGATTACTTCATCGCCGTTTTTGATGGCTTGGCTTCCACGGATGTCAAGACGTACGGAGGCATAGAACTTCAAGGCATTACCACCGGTAGTTGTTTCGGGATTGCCGAACATGACACCGATTTTTTCGCGCAACTGGTTGATGAAGATGCAGGTGGTGCGTGTTTTGCTGACAGCTGCCGTCAGTTTACGCAAGGCTTGTGACATGAGTCGGGCTTGCAGACCCACCTTGTTGTCACCCATATCGCCTTCAATTTCAGCTTTCGGGGTTAAGGCAGCCACAGAGTCCACTACAATGATGTCAATAGCGGAAGAACGGATCAGTTGCTCTGCGATTTCCAGCGCTTGTTCGCCGTTGTCCGGTTGTGATATCAGCAGATTGTCCACATCCACACCCAGTTTTGCCGCATAGAAGCGGTCGAAAGCATGTTCTGCATCAATGAATGCGGCAATGCCTCCTGCCTTTTGCGCTTCAGCAATAGCATGAATGGCGAGGGTTGTCTTACCGGAGGATTCCGGGCCGTAAATCTCGATGATACGTCCGCGGGGATATCCTCCCACGCCAAGAGCTACATTGAGCCGATGGACCCTGTGGGAATAACTTCTACTTGTTCGACACTTTCGTCACCCATTTTCATGATAGAACCTTTGCCAAAGCTCTTTTCTATCTTGTCCATGGCAGCCTGCAAGCTTTCAGCTTTTCACCTGATGCCAGATTGTTGCCATTTTCAAAATTCAGTTCGTCTTTTTTTGCCACGTTGTTAATGTTTAATGATTATAAAATTTGTGCCGCATGGTCTTTGGTCTTCACTTCTTTCGGAGTGATGATACGCTCTACAATACCTTCTTCATTAATGATGAAAGTTGTGCGGAACGTTCCCATATATTTGCGGCCATACATGCTTTTTTCGCCCCATACTCCGAATTGTTCTACCAGCTTCTTGTCGGTGTCTGCAATCAGGGTAAAAGGCAGATTGTTTTTCTCAATAAATTTCTGGTGTGACTTTTCGCTGTCCACACTGACGCCGATGACTTCATAACCGGCTTTGCGCAGGTCGGCATAATTATCCCGCAGGTTGCAGGCTTGTGCCGTGCAGCCGGATGTCATGTCTTTGGGATAGAAGTAGAGTACAATCTTCTTTCCCTTATAGTCGCTCAAGCGGATTTCTTCACCTTTTTCGTTGATGCCCAATACTTCGGGTGCTTTATCTCCTATATTCACTTTGTTAATGTTTAATGATTAGTGATTAATGGTTAATGATTAGTGATTAATGTTTAATGATTAATGTTTAATGATTAATGGGCGGAGCACCTTTTTGTCCGCATGGTATTAATCATTAAACATTAACCATTAATCATTAATTTCAAACTTCCAAGTCTCCGTCGATAATCTCATGCCAAGGCAGGCCTTGTTTGTTGAGCTGTTCCATGAACGGGTCCGGATTGAATTCCTCGACATTCCATACCCCTGGCTTTTTCCACAATCCTTTGAGGAACATCATGGCACCAATCATGGCAGGTACACCGGTGGTATAGCTTACGCCCTGCATGCCGGTTTCCTTATAGGCTTCTTGGTGGCTACAGTTGTTATATACATAGTAAGTACGCTCTTTGCCATCCTTTAGTCCGCGGATGCGGCAGCCGATGGATGTTTCGCCTTCGTAGTTTTCGCCCAGGTCTTGCGGGTTGGGGAGGACGGCTTTCAGGAATTGCAGCGGAACAATCTTCATGCCGTTATATTCCACTTCGTCTATGCGTGCCATGCCGATGTTCTGGATAACGCGCAGGTGGGTTAGATACTCTTGTCCAAACGTCATCCAGAAGCGTGCACGCTTGATGGTGGGGAAATTCTTTACCAGAGACTCCAGTTCCTCGTGATAAAGTAGGTAGGAATCGCGTAGACCGATGTTCGGATAAGTCAGGTCTTTGTGGATTTCCAGCGGCTTGGTTGTTACCCATTCTCCGTTTTCATAATAGCGGCCGTTCTGTGTAATCTCACGGATGTTGATTTCCGGATTGAAGTTGGTGGCGAATGCTTTATGATGATTTCCGGCATTACAGTCTACGATGTCTAGATATTGTATTTCGTCAAAATGATGTTTGGCGGCGTATGCCGTATATATGCCACTTACTCCCGGGTCGAAACCGCAACCGAGGATGGCGGTCAGTCCGGCATCTTCGAAGCGTTTCTTATAAGCCCATTGCCAACTGTATTCAAAGTGGGCAACATCTTTCGGCTCATAATTGGCAGTATCCAGATAGTTGACTCCACTTTGCAGACAAGCCTCCATGATAGTGAGATCTTGGTAGGGGAGGGCTACGTTGATGACGATTTCGGGTTTGAAACTATTGAAGAGTGCTACCAGTTCGTCCACGTTGTCGGCATCTACCTGGGCGGTTTTGATGTTCGGGTTACCGATTGCCTTGACAACAGCGTCACATTTAGACTTGGTGCGGCTGGCTATCATGATTTCTGTAAACACATCAGGATTTTGAGCCACTTTGTGCGCAACAACGGTACCTACACCGCCTGCACCGATAATAAGAACTTTACCCATTTCTTTCTACTATATTATTATATTAAGTTTATAAAAAATATGGAGAGCAAATATAAGGGTTAATTCTTAGATAAACATTAAAATCCTGCTAAATACTTTGGGAAAAATGCTTCAAATATTAAATAAATTACTTGCATTTGGGTTATTTTCTATATATTTGCCCCTCGAATAAATTAACTTAAACAACGAAAATGAAAAAAGTATTTGTTTCCCTATGCATGGCAAGCGTATTGATGGGCTTGTCTTCTTGTGCATCAACTAAAAATGCCGCAACTCTTTCTTCTATCAACGGTGAGTGGAATATTATTGAAGTGAATGGCACCGCCGTAGTCCCTGCTCCTGGCCAGGAATTTCCCTATATCGGTTTCGACACAAAGGCTGGAAAAGTATTTGGCAATAGTGGTTGCAACCGTATGATGGGTTCGTTTGACGTGAATGCCAAGCCCGGCACGATTGACCTTGGCGCTTTAGCAAGTACCCGTATGGCTTGTCCGGATATGACTGTAGAAAATAATGTGTTGTCGGCTTTGAACAAAGTGAAAAAGTATAAGAAGCTGGGAAAGGAAAATATAGCTTTATGCGGTGCTTCCAATCGTCCCATAGTCGTGTTGCAGAAGAAAGAATCCGTTTCCAAGTTGTCTGATTTGGAAGGAAAGTGGATAATTAGTGAGGCTGCGGGCGAGGCCATTCCCGATGGAATGGAGAAGCAGCCGTTCATTGAATTTAATATTGCAGAAAAGAGCTTGCACGGTAATGCGGGTTGCAATTTGATTAACGGCGCTTTCCAGGTTGATGATGAAAATCCTTCGGCAATCTCTTTCCCGCAAGTTATCAGTACCATGATGCATGCCCTGATATGGAGGTGGAAGGCCGTGTGCTGAAAGCCTTGAATTCCGTTCAGTCTTTTGGTAAGCTGGCAGGTGGAGGCATCGGGCTGTACGATGCTGACAATAACCTGGTGATGGTGTTGGTGAAGAACTGACAAGATAGGTTGAAATAATAAAGGCTCTTACAGAAATAATCTGCTAGGAGCCTTTTTTGTATCTTGATATAAAATAGTCTTTTACTTTTTCTTTAATCCTGCGCGTATCCGGCTCAGGGATTGCGGAGTGATGTAGAGATAAGAAGCCAGATACTTGAGCGGTACATCCTGTAGCAGTTCCGGATTCTCTTCCATCAGCGTCATGTACCTTTCTTTGGCAGTGGGAGGGGTACCGTAGGCTACTGTAGAACTGTCTACCGACAGAATTTCCCGTTCAAAGATTCTTCTGCCGAAGTTGGCCATATCTATGGAATACGAAAAAAGGGCTTCCAGCTCAGGCTTACTGATACAATAGGCGATGCTCTCGTTCACTGATTCGATGTTGATGGGGGAAACTTCGCCGTCCACATATCCCCACGATGAGAAAGCTGTGTCGCCCGGTGCGGCGAACCAAAGGGAGTTTTCCGTACCCTCTGTCAGGTAGTAGGCGCGCCAGATACCTTTCTTCAAAAGATAGAAATTGCTGTTCCTCTCCCCTTCGCTGATAATGAGTTCTCCCTTGCTGAAACGAACTTCTGCCATGTGTGACAGAAGTTCGTGCAAAGTGTTTTCCGGTAGTTTATACTTCTTGCAGAATTTCTTTGTCATAGTTTCCATGCCGCAAAGATAGTGCAAACTGAAGACATAACTTTTACGCTTGCATGAAAAAGTCATGTCGGGGTGCAGCCTGTCTTGTCTAAAGATACGGATTTTTCTTTATGCTTCCTTTTCCCGGATATGTAAATCACGAGGATAAAGAGGGTTGTCAGCATTTCTGCAAGAGGGGTGGCAAGCCAGATTCCCCGGTCTCCCAATAGCAGGGGCAATCCGAAAAAGCAGGCTGTCAGCAGAATAAAACCACGCAGCAGGGTGATAACTGTGGCGTATTTGGCACGCTCCACACTCTGGAAATAGCCGATGGATACGATGTTAACAGCAAAGAACACGAAGCCGGTGGCATACAAAGGCAACCCTTTTACCGCTATGTCATAAGCCGGATAACTGCGGTCTATGAACATGCCTACAATTTCAGGACTGCAGAATATTGTGACCAGGGCAAAACATACACCGCAGCCTATGGCTGTTTTCAATGCCAGCAAGTAGGCGCGGCGGACACGTTGGTTTTCGTTCAGCCGTAGTTATAACTGATAATCGGCTGTGCCGACTGCGCAATGGCATTATATACCATAAATATAATAGGAAAGAAATAGCAGGCGATGCTGAATGCCGCCACTCCGTCTTCCTTCAGATAATGGATGAACACCTGGTTGCCGACAAACATCATGCAGGCAATCGCCACCTCGCACAAGAAGGCGGAAGAACCCAAGCGGCACATATAGCCAATGTTGCGGCGCATCAGTTGCATGCTTTTCCGGCTCATCTTAATGGGGTGGAAGCGCAGTGTGCACCGGCGGCGCAGTAGATAGAATACTACCATCAATGCGCCTACCGTAGTGCCTATAGCACTTGCCAATGCGGCACCGAACATCCCCCAGTCAAAGGGGAAGATGAACAGATAATCCAATAGGATGTTCAGAACTGCAGCCACCACATTGCACATCATGGCAAAGTTGGGCGAACCGTCCAGCCTCAGAAAAAACATACCCGAATTGAGTAATGCTGTGAACAGAGAGAAAGGCACAAACCAAAGCATGTATTCCACAGCCAATGGCGTGAGCCGTTCGGACCCTCCGAGCAGCTTTACCACCTGCGGGGCAAATGAACAGAATAGGGTGGAGGTACACATCAGCAGCAAGGAAGATATGACTACAGACTGTGTGATGTTGATACGTGCCACCTTGACTTTCCCGTGTGACAGATGAATGGAGCCACCACAGAGGCACCGACTCCGAACATAAGTCCCACACCCGTAGAGAACAACCATAGCGGTGCCACAATGTTGACCGCCGCCAAAGCATCACTGCCAATTCCTTTTCCGACAAAGATGCCGTCGGTGATAACGAATAGTGCGGAGAAAATCATCCCCAGTACAGTAGGGAGCAATAGTTTGCGGAACAATGTCTTGATGTCCGTGTTCTTGAAGTCGATACTGTCTCTCATCTTTTCCATACTCATCTTATTTATTTCTTTATATGTGAAAAACAATCATTTCCGTGCTGCGATTAAGCCCAATGTTAACTAATCCTTAATCGTTCCACCATGGTGGAACGATATTTCCCTCGTGGTGGAATGATATTTTCTCCACGGTGGAACAATATTTCCTTCATGGAGGAACGGTTAAAGGTATGCAAGGAAAATGATTAATGTTGTTCATGTTTTATTATCTCTGATTCGAGCGACAAAAGTAGAGCTTTTGAATGGAATGGAAATTAACAAATGGTAATTTCCGACAGAAAAAATGATTTTAATTCTGCCAAACTGACAGATAAACTGCCACAAGTATAAATCTGCGGCTGCTCTGAACAATTTGGCACAACGTTTGTCTTTTTATTGGCGTCTGCCACTGAGGCGGACGTCGAAACAGAATAATAACAAATAAAAAAATAACGATCATGGGAAAAATTATTGGTATTGACTTAGGAACAACAAACTCTTGCGTTGCAGTATTCGAAGGTAACGAACCTGTAGTAATTGCAAACAGTGAAGGTAAGCGCACCACTCCTTCAGTAGTAGCATTTGTTGATGGTGGCGAACGTAAAATCGGTGATCCTGCCAAGCGTCAGGCTATCACGAACCCCACCCGTACGGTTTTCTCCATCAAACGTTTCATGGGCGAAAACTGGGACCAGGTGCAGAAAGAAATCGGCCGCATGCCTTATAAAGTAGTAAAGGGTGACAACAATACTCCGCGTGTAGACATCGACGGACGTCTCTATACTCCGCAGGAAATCTCTGCAATGATTCTGCAGAAGATGAAAAAGACTGCCGAGGATTATCTGGGACAAGAAGTGACAGAAGCCGTAATTACCGTCCCCGCATACTTCTCCGACTCCCAACGCCAGGCTACAAAGGAAGCCGGACAGATTGCAGGTCTTGAAGTGAAGCGTATTGTGAACGAGCCGACTGCCGCAGCTCTTGCTTACGGTATTGACAAGTCTCACAAGGACATGAAGGTTGCCGTATTCGACCTTGGTGGTGGTACATTCGATATCTCTATCCTCGAATTCGTGGCGGTGTGTTTGAAGTATTGTCAACCAACGGTGACACTCACCTGGGTGGTGACGATTTCGACCAGGTAATCATCGACTGGCTGGTTCAGGAGTTCAGAACGACGAAGGTGCCGACCTGACTCAAGACCCGATGGCTATGCAACGTCTGAAGGAAGCTGCCGAGAAGGCTAAGATTGAGCTGTCCTCTTCTACCAGCACTGAAATCAACTTGCCGTACATCATGCCCGTAGGCGGTGTGCCCAAGCACTTGGTGAAGACGTTGACCCGTGCCAAGTTCGAGGCTCTGGCTCACAACTTGATTCAAGCTTGTTTGGAGCCATGTAAGAAGGCTATGAGCGATGCTGGTCTGAACAATGCGGACATCGATGAAGTAATCCTTGTAGGTGGTTCTTCACGTATTCCGGCAGTACAGAAGTTGGTAGAAGATTTCTTCGGTAAAGTTCCTTCCAAGGGTGTGAATCCGGATGAGGTGGTGGCCGTAGGTGCTGCCGTGCAAGGTGCCGTTTTGACGGACGAAATCAAGGGCGTTGTATTGTTGGATGTTACTCCGCTTTCTATGGGTATCGAAACTATGGGCGGTGTGATGACGAAGCTGATTGATGCCAACACTACCATCCCCTGCAAGAAGAGCGAGACATTCTCTACTGCTGCCGACAACCAAACGGAGGTTACCATCCATGTATTGCAGGGTGAGCGTCCGATGGCTGCGCAGAACAAGTCAATCGGCCAGTTCAACCTGACAGGTATTGCTCCGGCACGTCGCGGTATTCCTCAGATTGAGGTAACGTTCGATATCGACGCCAACGGTATCTTGAAGGTGTCTGCCAAAGATAAGGCTACCGGTAAGGAACAAGCTATCCGTATCGAAGCTTCCAGCGGTTTGAGCAAGGAAGAAATCGAAAAGATGAAAGCCGAAGCCGAAGCCAATGCTGAAGCAGATAAGAAAGAGCGTGAGAAAGTAGACAAGCTGAACCAGGCCGATTCTATGATTTTCCAAACCGAAAATCAGTTGAAGGAACTCGGCGACAAGCTCCCTGCCGACAAGAAGGCTCCGATTGAAGCTGCTTTGCAGAAGCTGAAAGATGCCCATAAGGCTCAAGACCTGGCTACCGTAGACTCTGCCATGGCCGAATTGAATACGGCATTCCAGGCTGCAAGTGCTGAAATGTATGCCCAGAGCGGTGCTCAGGGTGGTGCACAAGCTGGTCCTGATATGAATGCAGGGCAACAAGGCGGTGCTCAGGATAATACAAAGCATGGCGATAATGTGCAGGATGCTGACTTTGAGGAAGTGAAGTAAGTATCGATAAATAACGATAACAATAAATAGGAATATAGGGTGTAACTCAACAAGTTACGCCCTATATCTTTTTGTAGAATTTTCTTTGGCTTTGCTTATTTCTCGGATTTTTATCGTATATTTGTATCATAATTGTACCGACACTTAAAAGTAGATAATATGACACTTACAAGAATGCCGGTATTGAGAATGAGGAATATAAGTAAAAAGTAGATTATGCCAGCAGCAAAATTTGAAATAAAACGGAAGTGCCAGATTTGTGGAGAAGAGTTTTTAGCCAAAACAATAGAATCTTGGTATTGCTCTCCCAAATGTTCCAAAATTGCATGGAGCGACGCAAGGATGAAGAACAAAGATTGCAAAGGTTGGACGAAGTGGTTAAGAAGATACCCAAGTCCAAAGAGTACATCACGGTTCCTGAAGCATACGCATTGTTTGGCATAAGCAAGGAAACTCTTTATCGTTTGATTCGTAAGGGTACAATCCCCAGTGTAAATGCAGGAGAAAGACAGACATTACTATCAAAAGCAGAACTGATGAAACTCTATCCTCCACGCAAGAAAGCTCTCACAAAGCCGAAACCTGTTGCCAAACTATATATCTGGAGCCGAAAGATTGTTATACCATTGGAGAAATCACAGAGAAGTTTCTTGTGAATGAAAGTACAGTTTATCTCCATATACGCAAATACTCTATCCCTACCCGGCAGATTGGGAACTTTGTGTATGTACCCAAGAAAGAAATTGATAACTTATATAAAGGTGTGAAGCGATGAAGAAAGCATTAGTCAATACACGAGTGTCGGTAAAGCTCCGCAAATCTGAATATCGTGATGAATGGTATCTTTATGTGGAATCTTATCCTGTATTTCAATCCGGAAAAGATACGCCACAAAGAGTGCGTGAATATCTCAATCGTACCATTACAACACCTATTTGGGATAAGTCACGCAATGCAAGGACTAATGCCGAAGGCAAAACCACTTATAAGCCGAAAGCGAGATTTGAATGGTGTCAATTCAATGTAAGTCGCAATTAGACCAGGAATCAATGTATCTATGCCGACAAGGTCAGAAGCCTACGACAAAAGGAATACGACAATGCTGCTTTATATGCCGATACCGATGCAGAACAGGCGGAGCAGTTGGAACGCTCCCGAAGTAATTTCATTGAGTACTTCGACCATGTGCAGCGAACAAGGCATGCCCATAGCTCTGATTCTATCATTGTCAACTGGAGGAGAGTGCATGAATTATTGAAGATTTTCGCAAAAGGTGACACCATTCTCTTTTCGCAAATAGACTTAAAGATGGTTGAATCGTTCCGGCAATTCATAATGAATGCCCCACAAGGAGGCACTAAACGAGGTACGATTTCTCAAAATACAGCAGCAACCTATTTCTCTATCTTCAAAGCCGGATTGAAACAGGCTTTTATAGACGGATATCTGACTATTGATATTTCTGCAAAAGTCAAAGGCATTCAAGAAAGGGAAAGCCGGAGAGAATATCTCACGGTAGAGGAATTGAACCAAACTGGCTCAAACACCTTGTGACCCATTACTGAAACGTGCTGCCTTGTTCTCTGCTTTAACAGGAATCCGTCATTGCGACATTCAGAAGTTGAAGTGGTCGGAAGTGGAAATGTTCAATGGAGGCTATCGGTTGAATTTTACTCAGCAAAAGACAAAAGGAGTTGAATATATGCCTATATCAGAGCAAGCATATAATCTCTGTGGAGAGCAAAAAGAGGGTGAACTTTTGGTTTTTGCCGGACTTCCTGACCCTTCTTGGATAAACCGTCCTGTCAAAAAGTGGGTTGAAGCTGCCGGAATCACCAAACACATTACCTTCCATTGTTTTAGGCACAGCTACGCAACCCTGCAACTGGCTGGAGGAACTGATATTTATACGGTCAGCAAAATGTTGGGACATACAAATGTGCGAACAACACAGGTGTATGCAAAGGTTGTTGATGAAAAGAAAGAGAAAGCTACAGAAACCATTAAATTGGATTTATCTCAAACAAAATAACCATTATTATACTTTGTAAGTATAGCCATCTGCGTAAAATCTGCGTGGGTGGCTTTTTGTTTTTATCTATGGTCTTTTCTTCTGACCATCTTATGATTCCTTTATGATTGAAGACATTATCATAAAAATCTACTACTGATATTCTCCACTATTCATGTTGATAATCAATGGGTAATCCTTATGATGATTATGTTTTGTTACTGCTTATTTATGTGATGTATTACGCTATGAAATCAGTATGCGTAATCGCTGTTATTTTGCCGAAAAATCAAAAAACAAGTAGCAATATGAGTGAGAAGAACATTACATTTGAAGATTTACCCAAAGCAATGTCGTGTTGATGGATAAATTGAATGAGCTGGATTCTAAAATAGATGGATTAAACAATCAGAATCAAAGCTTTCCAACCGAACAATGGATGAACCTTAAGGAATTGTGTGATTATATTCCCAGTCACCCGGCAGAGCAAACTGTATATGGCTGGACGAGTTGTCATCTAATCCCATTCCACAAAAGAGGGAAGCGTATCATGTTTCTAAAATCGGAAATTGACGAATGGCTCCATGCCGGCAAAATCAAATCTGATAAAAACTTGGAAGATGAAGCCGCCCAATTCATAAAGTCAAAAAGAAATACCAAATTCTAATGGATTCAACCAATTTATGCAATGCGCTCAGAATGGAATTTGAAGGGATCTTTGAAAACAAGATTCCTTTGGATGCTTTTCCAGCCAAAATTCAAGATATGATATTGGCTCTATCCCGACAAGAGAATTATTCCATAGAATATATGATGGCTTCTCTTTTGGTGGCAGTGTCAACCGCTATCGGCAACGCTGTCAATATTCGTATTCGTGGTGGATGGATTAGTAATCCTGCCCTTTATATGATATTGGTAGGTCGTCCCGGAATGGGCAAAACCCCACCTTTGGATTTTGCATTCCGTCCTATCCGAAAGCATGATGCCAAAATCATCAAACAATTTAAATTGGATATGGAGCATTATAATAGCTTGGTTGAAAACAATAAGGCTAAAAAAGACAAGTCCTCTTCATTGCCGGACAAACCAATTTTACGAAGAACCATCATATCCGATTTTACACCGGAAGCTTTAATGCGTGCGTTGGATGACAATCAGCGAGGTGTCGTGGTATATGTGGATGAAATTATGGGAATGTTTAATGCCGTGAATCAATATAGCAAAGGACAACTCATTGAGCAGCTATTGACAGCCTTTAGCGGAAAACCATTGGATATTTCAAGATGTAGCATCCCTGTACCTATTCATATAGAGCATCCTTTTATAAATATTGTCGGCACGATGCAAACGACACGTATGCACGACTGATAGAGAAAGGATATAAAGACAATGGCTGATAGACAGAATAATTTTTGTTTATCCATCGTCTCAGGAAATTTCAGATTGGGGGCTGGATGAAGAATCTTCCGTATCAACTTTTGGTAAATACTCATCAATGTGGGATTCTATTATAAATAAGGTAATTAGTTTGCCATTTATAGAGAATGAAGATGACAGAGCCATACATAATGTATTGGAATTTTCTTCGGAAGCCAAAGCCTATTTTACAAACTGGCGCAATAATGCAGTTCGGGCTGTTAATCAAATCCAAGATGATGGATTGGTGGATAGCAGAGTGATTAAAGCTCCCATGATTACGGCTCGTTTAGCTTTAGTCTTGCAAATCCTTCGTTGGGCTTGCGGTGAAGAACACAAGGATTTTGTGGATATTGACTCAACCAAATCTGCTATTGCATTGAGTGAATACTTTGAGAACTGTTATACCAACATTCAGAAATATATGTTGCGAGAGAGCGTTGAACCGCAAAAAAGAGAATTGCTTGATTGCCTTTCCGCAACTTTCACTACAGCCGATGCCATTCAAGCCGGAAAAGAAGTAGGATTGTCAGAAAGGTCGGTAATGTATTCTTTGGTTAGCCTTGCTACGAATAAGGTTATCAAGAAAGTAAAGCGAGGTGAATATGAGAAGCTGCAATAAACGACACCTTTTGCAGTTTGCAGTTGTTGCAGTTTACACTTTGCGCTGACATAGGATTTCTGCAAAACTGCAATAAGTGCAAACTGCACGGACTGCAATAACAAAATGAAGAAGTATGGCTGAATATAGATTTTCTCTTCAAAAATATAAGCGTGGGTCAAAACTTTCATGCCCGAAGTGTGGAAAGAAACAATGTTTTGTCAAGTACATAGATAGCCAAGGAGAAATAACTTTTCCTGATTATGTAGCAGATGTGACCATGAGCAATCTTGCCAATACCATTACACTCCATCGGATTATTTTCATGATAACCCAATGGTAGTGGATTACAACAAGGATAACTTCATTGAAGCCGATAAGCCTAAGCCCAATTTACTGCCTCCAACCTCTTTTGTTGACAATGAACTAATGAAACGTACTCTTACTAACTATGGTATGAATCCATTGTACATCTACCTGTCTGGGATGTTGGGTAAAGATGAGACTTCTCGGATATTCCAACTATATCATGTTGGCACATCAAAGAAGTGGGGCGGTTCTACTGTCTATTGGCAAATTGATTGGCAAGGTAATGTACGAACAGGAAGATAATGTTGTATGATGCAGAAACAGGACATCGGACAAAAGAGCCAAGAAGTTATGTTAGTTGGGTACATACAGAACTGAATCTCCCAAACTACAATTTGAAGCAATGTTTGTTTGGCGAACATCTGTTATCTGAGAATCCGACCAAACCTGTTGCTATTGTGGAAAGCGAAAAATCCGCTTTGATAGCTACCCATTATATGCCGGAATTTATATGGTTGGCAACAGGTGGAATGCATGGATGCTTCAAGTCTGACGTGGTAAGTGTATTGAAAGGTCGGTCGGTTATGCTATGCCCGGATTTGGGTGCAAGAGAGGTTTGGCAAACCAAGATGGCTTTACTCACTTCCGTATGTTCTAAAGTTGTATTGAGTGATAGTTTGGAACAATGCGCCACAGACGAACAGCGCAAGAACGGACTTGATATTGCGGATTTCTTATTGATGACTGAAACACCTGCGATGATACTTCAAAAGATGATAAAGCGAAATCCAAACCTACAAACTTTGATTGACTGCTTGCATTTGGAACTGGTGGATTCCGGTTAGTGATGTGTTTTTGGAGAAGCCAAACTAAGGGGAAAGTAAAACTATTGATTATCCAAATGGATATAGGTGACAATAGCCACTCTTAAAGTTGACAGATAAATGGCATAGTTCGGACAAAGACAATGCTTACATTAAGGTATGTAATGCCCCATTTTTAATGGGTATTCTATGCAAGAAGTACCACCGTCCGACAAAATGGTTTCACTCATTTGTCGTCTTGGAGCTTCTTGCATTACTCGCAGGCTCGCAATGGATAGAACATTTTATTAATAAATTCCAGTTATAAACGCTTATGGATATACAACAAAACAATGGAAAACAGGGTGTTCGTACTCGTCATATAGACATTCGTCTGACTGAAAATGAGTATGAAATGATAGTAGAAAAAGCTGCCGAATGTGGACTGACACTTAGTAACTACGGACGAAAATTATTGCAAAATCACCATCCAAACAAACGACTTTCAGACGAGGAAGTACAAGGATTGAACTCTTTATCGGATGCACGAGCCGACCTTATCCGCATTCAGAATGTACTCAAAGGTAAACCTGATGAGATTAAAAAACGATATTTCCGAGATGAGAATTATATGCGTGCTTGGATAGAGGCAGTAAATAGGCTTATTGTCCGATGGGGACAAATACGAGACAGTATAAATCAAATTTGAAATTATGATAGCACAAGGAAAGGCAATTTCTCATGGAGCAAGAGCCATTGAGTATTCTATGGAAAAAGATAAAGCCCAGCTCGTTAAGGTGCATGACTTGCCAGAAAATATAGAACCTTTGGCTATGTGGACACGGATGATGCAACACCAGCATCAATGTATGAAAGACAGATATAATCCGAAGCCCATAAAGCTGAACGCACTGCGCTTTGAAATATCTCCAGCCAAAGAAGAATCGGCAGGATGGACAATGACGGATTGGCAGAATTTGGCGGATGAGTTTATTGCAGTACTTGACGGCATTGACCGAAGATGTGGCAAACCAGATAGTCATCTTAAACCGACCAATATCAAAAATAGCCAGTATGTTGTTTCGTTACACACCGACAGCAAAAGTGGCATCTCTCACTTGCATATTGTAGCTAACCGCATAGACAATATGGGCAAGACAAACGATGCGCATTATATTGGTGAACGTGCCGTTCATGCTGCCAACATCATCAATGAGAGACGTGGCTGGGTGCAATCCGTGCAACGTCGTGATGAGAATATTCAGCAAATCAGTGAAGACTGCATCGCAATATTGAAAGCTATGCCAGAATTTGATTGGGAAACTTATAGCCAAATGTTAAACGCTAAGGGGTACGATATTAAGTTGATAAA
>ENA-OQCE01000810-OQCE01000810.1-human-gut-metagenome-genome-assembly--contig:-NODE-810-length-14598-cov-3.707277_pt1 | contig 14598 bp, 11 predicted proteins | sample MGYA00242495_ERZ504572 | MGnify/ENA primary metagenome ERZ504572 (study PRJEB26092, sample SAMD00036228) | human gut metagenome | host: Homo sapiens | study: EMG produced TPA metagenomics assembly of...
ATTTTGGGCGTTATCGCTTTTGTTGCGATCGCTGCAGCAGCAGGCTGGAACTACCAGCAAAATACAAATGAGGTTCAACTCTCTGACTTGGCATTGGAAAATGCCGAGGCTCTTGCCAGAGGTGAGAGCGGTACAGATTATTGTGATGACTTTACGACAATGAGATGTATGACTAGCGGAACTGTTTGGATGGATATGTATCATATCTGGTAATCAAATAATAAAGAGTGTGCCAGAATAAAATAAACTATAGGCGAAAGTATAGAATATGTGAATTTTGACACACTCTTTTGCTAAAAAAATTACATTATGAAAAATGTTATTATTTCATCAATATATATATTGTTGACATTTTTAAGTTTATCATGCAGTAAAAATAATTTACAAATTATATCTCTAATAGAAGAAACACCAATCAATGCAATAGACTATCCAAATGAATCTATAATGAGTTTCCCTTGGTCTATAGATGTTGTTAATGATAAGATTTTAACGTTTTTTACCCGTGATGAATACTTTATTAAGGTCTATGATGCTAATAATGGTATGGAACTTCATCATACAGGACATTTCGGAGGTGGTCCTAAAGAATTTACTCAGCCAGAATATTGGGGTAGAAATGAGTATAATGATATATTTATTTATGATTTAGGCTTAAAAAGTCTTAGAAAATATTCTTGGAATGAAATTTCTAATACATCAGATTTACCTGAAGTGAATAATATCCCGTTAAAAAATAAAGATATTTTAGTGCTTTCTGGTAAATATATGAATGATAACTGTTTTATAGCTTCATCAATGGCCGGATTAACGCAGCCTATCATAGAACTTGATAAAGATTTAGAAATAAAAGCAAACATAGGAAATGTTCCAGATGAACATCATCGTAGTACAGATTTGTCATCATATAGTGGATCTACAAGCGTATATGATAATAAATTTGTATTTGTAATGGCATCATTAGGATATATAGCTTGTTATGAAAAATTAGTAGATGGAGCAATCCAATTATTGTGGGATTTCTATTTGGAAGAACCTAAATATGTGAAAAAACAATTAGATAGAAAAAATTTAAAGCTTGGTTTTTCAGATGTAAAGATGACAAAAAACTATATTTTTTGCAGTTATTTTGGGCAAAAATATGTACGAGAAAATAGAAGAAATATAAAAGTGCATAATATTTTAGTATTTGATCATAATGGACATTTTTTAGCAAACTTGCACACAGACAGAAGTGCAAGTAGATTGTCTGTATCAGATGATGAAAAAACTATATATGCAGTAACTGAAGAGCCAGAAATAGCTATTGTACGGTTTGATATTAGTAACATACTGAAATAACAAGTTTATGAAAACATGGATTCTTCTCTTTTGCCTGTTTCTTGGGTCTTGTAGCAACCGACAAACGCAATCTTCCGATCATGAGAATTTTTATCGGATAGATTTTCGTCCTTTGGTCAAAAATGAAGCACAAGAAATAGGTTTAAATGAATGGGCGACAAATCCTCGATACGTGCAACTGGAAACCAACGACTTCATTCGGGTCAAATCCATCCAAAGGATCATACTGGACGATGAAAAACTGTTAGTGGTTCATTCGGACAGATTATCTCTATTTGATAAAGATGGAAAATATATGTATGAAATCGGTAAAAAAGGAGATGGAGAAGGAGAATATAAAAGGATGAATGGCGTTATTTTACGGAATGACACACTGTTTGTTGTGGATGGAAATTATGATTTTACACGATACAATTGGCAAGGAGAATATTTAGGTAAATTATTTTGCCCACGAATACGGCACACCCTGAATTTTTTCCTTATTCCCAATACGGGCATGTTTTTAGGGCATGTAGACAATCACACAGGAAAAAAAGAGGTCAGGTTTGTTTTTTTTCGAGATACGACAGCAATTAAGATTGTTCCGAATCTGGATAAATATGAGCCTGCTTCGTCAGAAGTCGTATATAGTGCACCACCCGAAATGAAAGCGTTTGACGGGCTTGTCCCCGCTTTCAAAGAAGTTTTCAACGACACGATCTATCAGGTTGATGAACACTTGAATTTAGTTCCTTATGCTGTAGTCGAGTTAGGAAAATACAAGGCTACCAAAGAAGCCATGTTTGCTTGCACGGCTGAACAGCTGATGAAAAAATGGGACTTCTTCAACGGCAAAATTGCGCTTGCTGCAACCGGAGAGAAAGACGGTATCATTTATCTGGCACACCATGATGTAACTGATCCGTACACTTACAGCTATGACAAAAATGCCAAACAAGCATTTTATCAAAAGGTCATCTATCCGGACAATTCTTACCGATTCAAGGAAGGAAGTACTTTTGTGCCTCATTTCATATCGACAGACGGAAAATATCTGATCGATTACGAGATACCGGAAAATGGAAATTCCCCTGTGATTGTCCTTGTCGAACGTTAATAAACAATTTATACCGTCCATGAAAACATGTTTCTTATTCATGATATTAAGTATTTTGACCTCTTGTTCCATGCAAAAAACAAAAGGTGTCAGTCTGGAACAAGCCTTATCCATGAGCGGAGAAAATCAGGCGGAATTGGAAAAGGTGCTCGAATATTACAAAAATGACAGTATAAAGTTAGAAGCAGCCCGATACTTAATCCGGAATATGCCGTTCCATTTTTCACGGATGGAATATTTCGTATCGCCCGAAGGCGAACGATATGTACCCGACATCCGGAATTTCACGGACAACCAGGCCGTAAAAAGGCATTGCGACTCTTTACAAGAAAAGGGATATACGATCAGGAAAGAGATCGTTTACGACATCAAGGCCTTACATAGTGATTATCTGATCCGAAATATAGACTTGGCTTTTCAAGCTTGGCAAAAACCTTGGGCTAAAGATATTTCGTTTGAGGGATTTTGCCGTTACATACTTCCCTACCGGGCAGAAGTGGAACCGGCATCCGATATGAGACAGGAATTAATGGAATATTACCTGCCATTGATAGATTCCGGGAAAGCCCGAAATGCTTTCGAAGCCTGTATGATCATAAACAAACAGTTTATAAACGATTTAAAATATAAAGAGACCGGACAGCCGTTTTATCCGACTGTGGAAGAGACTTTTCGGGCCGGTATCGGAGAATGCGACGCTTTATGCAATTTCGCGACAATGGCCATGCGCGCTGTCGGCATACCGGTAGTCGTGCAAACCACAACCTGGACGAAAATGGACTTAGCCATAGTTGGTGTGCCGTACTACAGGATGGCGAATTTTATGATTTCAGTCCTGCTTATGCCGGACCAGACGAATACAGGCAAAAACTTATGACTGTCCGTTATCTGAAACCTGCAAAAGTGTACCGCAACTTGTTTGATGCCGATTTCAAAAAATCACGGACGGACGATGGTTATACCACATACTTAAAAAGCCCTTTATTAAAAGATGTCACGGCAGAAAGCGGTTATCCGGTTTTGGATTTGAGGATCGAGGCTGACAAAGAGCCATCCTCAGCAGAAAGCCTTGTTTATTTATGTGCTTATAATTACTACGAATGGAAACCGGTCGCTATTGGCATACAGACCGATGCTGTCTGTGAATTTAAAGATGTTGTCGGCAATAATATATTCATCATAGCTGAAGGTGGCAAAGAACAGGAGTTGAGATACATTACCGCACCGTTTTTAGTCGATTCGTCGGGACACATCTGGAAATTCATACCTGACAAAAATAAACTTGTCACGCAAGAACTTTGGATAGAAAAAGGAAAAACTCCTCGTAACCTACATTTTTGGGATGTCGAGAAAGAATATTTCATCTCTGTATCATGCGACAGCATTACTTCGGACACAACGCAACTTTATACCCGTATACCGGATAACGCCCTTTTATGGTATGCAACTTCTCACCGGGCATTGGGACAACGAGTAGGATTTATAGAAAACGGCCAACTGAAAAGGACATGGGATTTCTAAAGAAAATCATCAATTGGTTACTGAATGCGATTTTGGTTGTTTCTATTGTAGTCAGCATCTGGATTTTCTCCCAAGTCTTCCTCCTCGCCTCCTTCCGCATCCCCAGCGACTCGATGGAGCCGGAACTGGTCGAAGGGGATTTCGTGGCGGTCTGGAAACCGACGCTCGGCGCACGGCTGTTCGACCTCAACGCGACGCTGCGGCTGGAACAGACCGAGATACACCGCACACCGGGATTTCGGAAAGCCAAGCGGGGCGACGTGCTGGTCTTCAACTTCCCGCATCCCAACGGCTGGGACAAGATCGAGATGCATATCCTGAAATACTACATCAAACGGTGTATCGGATTGCCGGGCGACACGCTTTCCATCCGGAACGGAAGGTTCCGGATAAACGGCACGAACGAACCGCTCGGAAACATGGATTCGCAGGAACGCATCGGGCGGACGTTGCCGGGAGAGTTTCCGGACGGTGTCTATAAGGCATTCCCGTTCGACTCCGTCATCAGTTGGAACATCCGGAATTTCGGACCGCTCTATGTCCCGAAAGCCGGTGACAAGGTCGAAATGAACCGGGAAAATTATCTGTTATACCGCAAGCTGATCGCATGGGAACAAAAAGCGGAAATCAACTATAATGATTCAACCGTTTTCCTAAACGGCGAACCGATACGGGAATACCGCTTCTTGAAAAACTATTATTTCATGGCGGGTGACAAAGGCCTGAACTCGCAAGACTCGCGCTATTGGGGCTTGTTGCCGGAAGAATATATCGTCGGCAAGGCGGCATTTGTCTGGAAATCGGTCGATCCGTACACCGGGCAGTTCCGCTGGGATCGGTTCATGAAGAAAATCGAATAAAAAACGGATAAGCATGGAAATAAAATACACCGGCATGGAACTCAAATTGCATAGGCATGGAATCCGGACTGCACTGGCATCCGTTTTCGGGGCGATGCTGATCGCCACGCCGCTCGTCGGCGACAGCGCATTGGTGAACGGCATTGTGACGGGAAAAGTCTTCTGGTTCCACCTGTCGATGGCGCTGATGGCGATCGGGACGGTTGTGACGGCATGGCTGGCGGGAGGAAAAGCATCCCGTTTGCATTGCCGGACGGATTGTTGCTCCTCTTTGCCGGGATCACGCTCGCGACATACGACCGGCAGCTCGATCCCGAACCCGAAAAACTGCTTTTCGGCGGGCAGTTGGTCGTGTTGTGGTTTCTGTTGCGCTATTTTCTTACAGAGGCTCCTTGCCTGAAGTTCTTTTTCTTATTTGTGCTGATGCTCACCGGACTGGTCGAAGCCGTCTGGGGAATGCAGCAATTGCATGGCTATGCCTATTCCAACCATTCGCTTTTCCGGCTGACGGGTTCTTTCTTTAATCCGGGGCCTTACTGCGGGTACTTAGCGGTCGTGCTGCCGGTTTGCCTGTGGACGGCGTTGCGGTTTCAAAAGGGGATGCATTATTTCGGTTGGGTATGCGCCGGAGCTATCCTGATTGTCCTGCCTGCCGGAATGAGTCGGTCGGCGTGGATGGCGGCGGTCGTGGCTTGCGGATGGGTGTACTGGGCGGAACGGATCGGATGGGAGAAGACGAAAGCTGTATGTCGAAGGTATAAGAATGCTACAATTCCTTTTATTGCAATTGTTGCGATATTGGCAGGATGCGCTATTGCCGGGGTTTACGGGATGAAACAAGATTCGGCGGACGGGCGATTGCTGATGTGGGAAGTGACGGGGAAAGCGATTGCCGGACAGCCGCTTGCAGGAACGGGGTTAGGCGGATTCCCGGCGGCATACGCGGAGGCGCAAGGCGGGTATTTCGCAACAGGGAACGCAACAGACCGGGAGAAACGGGTGGCGGGATGTCCCGAATATGCGTTCAACGAATACCTGCAGATCGGACTGGAACAGGGGATCGGAGGTTTGATCGTGTTCGTGGCATGGCTGGGGAGCATGGCGTACTATGGAATCCGGAACAGGCAGCAGGGAACGGCCGGTGGCGTGTTGGCGTTAGCGGTGTTCGCGGTGTCGTCCTATCCGTTGCAGTTGCCGTCGTTTTGGGTGGCGTTGGTGTTTTTGGGGGCGATATGCGTGACGGAAGATGGGACGCGGACAAGATCATCTGCCCTATCCGTATCACCGGTGTGCCATATTACGATGATAAGTCTGTTGTCGCTTGCCTCCGTCTGTCTGTTCATCTTGCAGAAAGGGCAATATGAGGCATATAAACGATGGGGACGGATGCAGATGATCTACAACAACAAGGCGTATGAATCGGTTGCGGAAGATTATCACAGTTTGCATGACAAGCTAAAGCATAAACCTGAATTCTTGTTCGAAGAGGCGCAATGCCTCAGCAAGACGGGACAACACGCCGAAGCGATACGGGTGCTGGAACGGGCGAAGCGGCTGAGCGGAGACCCGATGATCCGGTACATGATCGCCAAAAACCGGCAGATGCTCGGAGATTACCGGGAGGCGGAAGAAGAATTGCTTCAGGCTATCGGGATACTGCCGGAGAGATTGTATCCATATTATTTGTTAGCCAAGCTATATGCAGAGCCGGAGTTCTACCAGGCGGATAAATTGCGGGCTGCCGCCGGAGCTGTGCTGACCAAAAAGCCGAAGGTGGAAAGTACGGCAATCCGGGAGATGCGGGAAGAAGTAAAAAAGATAATAGACAAGGGCGACTTTGATTGAATATTCTATTTGTGATTAAAAGAGACTCTGTATAGATAAAGTTTTTCTTGCAACTCTTTGTTTATTAAAAAAAAGCCTCTATCTTTGCAGCCCAAATTGGTATGAGAATAAGATAATAATAAATAATATACAGAAAGATGAAAAGAACATTTCAACCTTCCAACCGGAAAAGAAAGAACAAGCACGGCTTCCGTTCAAGAATGGCTACAGCTAATGGCCGCAGAGTATTAGCTTCTCGTCGTGCTAAAGGAAGAGCTAAATTAACAGTTTCTGACGAATACAACGGATAATTCTTTCCGTTTGAAGATTTTTCATAAAGAAAGTAGAGGTTTTTACTAAAAAGCCTTTACTTTCTTTGTTTTAACGGCTTTGTTTTCTACTTTTGATCCGCCGACAAATACAAGATAGAAATGAAAGACTTTTTGGTTAAACTGATAAAAAATCCGTACGTCTTAAATCTGTTGCTGGCTGTGGTCGTGGCATGTGCTCTGGTGTTCGGAACATTGAAGTGGCTCGACTCGTACACCCGGCATAATGAGGCTGTGGTAGTGCCGGATGTTAAAGGATTGGGAATGGAAGAGGCCGCCGAATTTTTCAAGAATAGTAATCTACGCTATAACGTGATCGATTCCGTCTTTTCAAAAGACGTGAAGCCCGGTGCGATTGTCGAGCTGGTCCCGATGGCCGGTTCGAAGGTGAAGGAAGGACGTATCGTGTTCGTCACCGTGAATGCGCTCACTTCGCAGATGGCGACAATCCCGGAAGTGGAAGACCTTTCGTTCCGGCAGGCTTACGCCATTCTTCGTGCCCGCGGGTTTGAAAGATCGAGATCGAATATGTCCCCGGTGATTTTAAGACTTAGCTCTTGGTGTCGAGCTGCACGGGCGTGTTTTGCAGAAAGGCGAGCATGTACCGCTGACCGCTCCGTTGGTGTTGAAGGTTAGTAGTGGGGATGCTGAGATGCCGGTCGACTCGCTCGGACTACCGGATGACAGCGTGCCGGTCGAATCGTTGGATAGTGAAGAAGAAAACTGGTTTTAACTATGGATGAGTTTTTAGACGAAATGGATGATGAACAGGTAGACGACCTGTTACAACCGGAAGAGGGTGAAGATAAGGCTCCTCAACTGTATGAACACTTCCGCTTCGTGGCCGATCGCGGGCAGTCGTTATTGCGTGTGGATAAATTCCTGGTAGACCGGATGTTCGGTGCTACGCGTAACAGGATACAGTCGGCTGCCGATGCCGGTTGTATCATGGCAAACGGCAAACCGGTGAAAAGCAATTACCGGGTGAAACCGGAGGATGTTGTGACAATTATGATGACACGACCTCCGCGGACTTTCGAGATTCTCCCTGAAAATATCCCTATAAAGATCGTGTACGAAGATGACGATCTGCTGGTGGTCGACAAACCGGCAGGGTTGGTCGTACATCCCGGACACGGAAACTATACCGGAACGCTGGTGAATGCCCTTGCTTGGTATTTGAAAGACGATCTACCTACGATCCCAATGATCCTGCCCTGGGACTCGTCCATCGTATCGATAAAGATACATCCGGCCTGCTGGTTGTCGCCAAAAAGCCGGAAGCGAAAGCACACCTCAGTATGCAATTCTTCCATAAGACAACCAAGCGGGAATATCGGGCCTTGGTGTGGGGGATCGTGCGTGAAGACGAAGGACGGATAGAAGGCAATATAGGCCGTAACCCGCGTGACCGTATGCAGATGACGGTTTTCCCAGAAGGCGACCAGGGAAAGACGGCGGTCACCCACTATTCTGTTTTGGAACGTCTAGGCTACGTCACGCTGGTGAAATGCCGTCTCGAAACCGGACGTACGCATCAGATACGTGTCCACATGAAATATATCGGGCATACGCTATTCAACGACGAACGTTATGGCGGAAACGAGATCCTGAAAGGAACAACCTCTTCTAAATATAAACAGTTTGTCGATAACTGTTTCGCCATTTGCCCGCGGCAGGCACTCCATGCCAAGACGCTGGGTTTTGTTCATCCGACTACAGGCGAGGAAATGTTTTTTGATTCCGAAATACCTGCCGACATGACTGCGTTGATCGATAAATGGCGCGTATATGCAAATACTAAAGAATTATAGATGATGAAAAGGAACATTGCTATTGTAGCCGGAGGCGATTCCTCCGAAATCGTTATTTCATTAAAAAGTGCGGAAGGAATCTTCTCTTTTCTTGATAAAGACAAATATAATGTATATATTGCCATCGTAAAAAGAGACGAATGGGCGGTAAAACTTCCCGGCGGGGAACACACACCAATAGACAAGAATGATTTTAGTTTCCGTGAGAACGGCGAGATCAGACATTTTGATTTCGCCTATATTACGATCCATGGAACTCCGGGAGAAGACGGACGTCTGCAAGGATATTTCGATATGATCGGAATGCCGTATTCTTCTTGTGGTATGTTTGTAAGCGCACTTACATTTAACAAGTTTGCCTGCAATCATTATCTGAAGGGATTCGGTGTCGATATTGCCCGTTCTATACATTTGTTTAAAGGACAGACTGTGACAGACGAAGAAGTGGTCAGTCGTTTGGGGCTTCCGGTCTTTGTGAAGCCGAACGACGGCGGCAGTAGTTTCGGAGTGACGAAAGTGAAAGAAGCCTCGGCTATCCAGCCGGCGATTGACAAGGCTTTCAGTGAAGGCCGGGAAGTGGTCATCGAAAGTTTTATCGACGGGACCGAGGTTACATGCGGTTGCTATAAGACAGCCGATAAGGAGGTGGTGTTCCCGCTCACCGAAGTCGTAACGGATAACGAGTTCTTCGATTTTGACGCCAAGTATAACGGACAGGTACAGGAAATAACGCCGGCCCGTATTTCTGCAGAACAAACAGAAAAAGTACAACGCGAGACATCGAGGATTTACGACATATTGGGGGCGAAAGGTCTGATCCGTGTGGATATATCATTCCGGCGGACGGTGAACCAAAATTGCTCGAAGTCAATACGACTCCCGGTATGACGGCAACCAGTTTTATCCCACAGCAGGTACGGGCTGCCGGTCTGGAGATGAAAGATGTGATGACAGATATTATAGAAAACGAGTTTAACTAATTGACAATGAACAATTGCCAATTGCCAATTATATGAGAAACGAATTGTCGATTGTCAGTTGTCCATTGTCAATTGTCAATTATAAAAATATGGAAGTTCCTATTAATGATTTTGACGATATCCGTCCGCTGAATAACGACGAGGTGAAAGACGCGATCGAATCGCTGATAGCCAACGAAGATTTTGAGCGGGCCTTTCGGTATATAAATCCGGATGTGAATTGGAAAGAGTTTTCAGAAACCATGCGTTCCTTCAAGACAAAGGAGGATTTCAAAGCGAAGTTGGCATATGAAGCGGTAATGATGGTGGCAAATAAAACCACTTTCTCACTGACGATTTCCGGTCGTAGCCGTTTGCCGAAGGACAAAAAGCCTTGTACCTTTATTTCTAATCACCGCGATATTGTATTGGATGCCTCTTTTTTGAACGTCATGCTGTATGATGTAGGGTATGGAATGACACAGGTTGCTATTGGTAATAACTTGTTGATCCGTCCGTGGATCGAAACGCTGGTTCGTTTGAACAATAGCTTCATCGTGAAACGCAATGTCCCGGTGCGCCAGATGTTGGAAGTGAGCAAAGTCCTTTCCGCTTATATCCGTCGTACGATCACGGAGACGAAAGAATCCATCTGGATCGCGCAACGTGAAGGTCGTGCCAAGGATTCGGATGACCGTACCCAGGGCAGTATCTTGAAGATGCTGAACATGAGTGGTGACAAGGATATCCTGTCAAACCTGATGGAATTGAATATTTTTCCGGTTGCAATCTCGTACGAGTTCGATCCGTGCGATTTCCTGAAAGCAAAGGAGTTTCAGCAGAAACGCGATGATCCGGACTTTGTGAAGAGCCAGCGTGACGACCTGTTGAGCATGGAAACCGGTATCCTGAATAACAAGGGACGTGTTCATTTCACCTTGACGTCGCCGATTAACGATCAGTTGGCGCAATTGGATCCGAATATGGAAAAGAACGAGTTGATCGCCGCTATCGCCTCCATTATCGATAAGGAGATTTACAAGCACTATCGTTTTTATCCCTGCAACTATGTTGCCTATGATATGCTGACAGGCACACGCCGTTTCAGCGAACATTATGGACTGAAAGATAAAAAGCAGTTTGAAGATTATCTGCAAGGTCAGTTGGATAAGATCGTATTACCGAACAAGGATGAAGCTTTTTTGCGTACGAAAATCTTGGAAATGTATACGAATCCATTGAAGAATTTTTTTGCTAATCAGGAATAAGGTCAAACGTGTTTCATCACGATCTTTCAGGCCCGGATTTCACATCGTGTGATTCGGGCCTGAATTATTTCTGTTAGTAAGTTGGATTTTGTTTAGGCACACCTTTTTCTATTTATTCTCTTTCGCGTAATTCGACGGGCTCATACCGAATTGCTTGATAAAGGCGGACCAGAAATAAGACTGGGAGCTGAAGCCTGTAGCTTCCGAAATCTCATAGATCTTCATATTCCCCTGTATCAACAGCTCAGCGCCTTTTTCAGACGGCTTATCTTGATCAACTCGTTAGGAGTCAGGTCGGAGATGGCACGGATTTTCCGGTACAAGGTCGGGCGGCTCAGGTGCATCAGGTCTGCGATCATATTTACATCTAAGGCTGGATTGCCGATATGCTCGTTGATGATCTCGTTCAGCTTTTCCAGAAAACTTTCGTCCGCTTTGGTATAGGCCATCGATTTCATATTCGCTATAGGAGAGTTGAAATAGAATTTGCGTATATTGTCGCGGTTGGAGATCAGATTGGAAATCTGCGCCATCAGCAGGTTGGTGGAGAAGGGTTTGTCCAGGTAAGCGTCGGCTCCTAATTCCAGACCTTCCAGGCGTGACTGTATGGTGTTTTTGGCTGTCAGCAGGATGACCGGGATATGGCTGAATTCGATCTCCGTCTTTACCTCTTTCAAAAGGGCGAAGCCATCCATGACAGGCATCATCACGTCGCTGATGATCAGTTGAATGCTGTGTTTCTTTAATAACGTGATTGCTTCGGCTCCGTTTCCGGCTATCTCTACATTATATAACTGGTTGACTTCATCGGCGATGAAAACGGCCATTTCTTTATTGTCTTCGACGATCAGGATCGTCGGGCGCGATTCGTCGTGGACGAATTCTATTTTTTGAGGTACGGTTTGCGTTATAGCCTCTTCTTCTGTCTGCTTGATGGATTCGGGCAGCTTGACGGGCAAGGTCAGGCGGAACATCGTCATGGATGAACTGTCGGCAAAAGTCTCCAACTGCAAGCTACCGTGGTGCATCTCTGCCAGTGAACGTGCCAAGGGCAATCCAAGCCCTGTCCCCGGTTTATCCGTAGCGCCTTCTTTCACCCGGAAGAAAGGTTCGAATATTTTTTCCTTTAATTCTGCAGGGATAGGAGTGCCATCGTTGATAAAGTCTATCGTGAATGTCTCATAATCGGGAGAAAGTTGCAGGCGTATAATGATGCTGCCGGATGCATATTTGATTGCGTTCGTAAACAGGTTGCTGAATATCTTTGTGATCGCTTCTTTATCCACGAACACGTATAATTCCGGCAAAGACAAATCGAGGTTCAGCAACAGGTTGTGTGCCGTTGCCGATTCTTGGAACCGCTTGGCTGTATCGTTTAGGAGCGAGACGATCTCCGTTCGGACGAAACTGAGGCGGTATCCTTCTATCTCTGTTTTGCGGAAGTCCAACAATTGGTTGACCAATGACAGGAGGCGGGATACATTTTTATCCATCAACGTAAGCGACTTATTCTCTTTTTCCCCGATCTTGTCGGATTTCAGGAGACGTTCGAGCGGGTTCTTGATCAGGGTGAGCGGCGTACGGATCTCATGAGCGATATTGATGAAGAAATCGATCTTGGCCTGATACAGTTCCTTCTCTTTCTGATCTTCGAACAACTGCATGTTGTAGGCCATTGCCCGTTTGGTTTTCCGGCGCCAAGACAGAAGAAGCCGACGATGATGGCGAGAGTGACGACAATATAAGAAGCATATGCCGGAGTCGATGCCCACCAAGGGGGCAAAACGGTGATATTCAGTCGTGTCGGAGTGTCGCTCCAGTTGTTCGACAGGTTGGCTGCCCGTACCTCGAAGGTGTAGTCGCCCGGATGTAATTCAGCGAAATAGACCGTGTTGCGCTCTCCGATCGGAATCCATTCCTTGTCCATATTTCCCATCCTGTATGCATACTGGATGGATTTAGGGGCGATGAAGTTGAGTGCGGAGAAGTTGATGCTGAATGTGGATTGCTTGTAGGTCAGCGTGATCTTCTTAGCCTCTGATTCGGCGGAAGAGTTGATGATGCGTTTCTCTCCGGCTTCATTCTGGATTTCGAGGCTTCCCAAGTGGACGTTCATCTTCTCGGCTGCGGGATTACTTCGGATGGCTTGAAATGGATAAAGCCTTTGACCGAACCGAAATAGAAAGTCCCTTCGTTGTCTTTGAAGGCGGAGTTATCGTTGAATTGGCGAGTGATGAGTCCGTGGGATTCCGTGTAGGTCGTGATCTTACCGGTTCCTGTTTCCAGGCTGACCAGTCCGTTGGCCGTACTGATCCATAAGGTTTCGTTTTCGTCAGGTAGGATGCGGAAAGCAACATTGCTCGGCATACCGTTTTTGACGGTGTAATGTAGGGATTCGCCGGTTTGGAAGTCGTATTTGATAACCCCTTCTACGGTAGCAAACCACATATTGCCGTCTTTGTCCTCGCAGGCGTCGTTAACGAAATTGTGGCGCTGGGTGTTCAATTTGTCGTACGGCAGATACATGCCGGTATTGCTGATCGGATTATAATAGAAACTGCGGTTGAACATGCCGGTCCAGATTCTTCCTAAGCGATCTTCGTAGATGCAGTTTACTGCGAAAGGAGGAAATTGCGGGGCATACAGGAAACGGTCGTTCAGGAAGTCATATTTATAGATACCGTCATCGGTCCCGACATAGACTTGTCCCTCCTGCAATACTTTGATGCAGCGGACGGTGCTGTTCTTTACCGTCAGCGAGTCTTTCAGCAGGTTGTAATGCTTGATGACCTTTCTCGTCTTGATATCCATCAAGTCGATGCCGTGGATAACGTGCCCGATCCAGAGCCGGTCGCCTGATGCAGCCAAGCCTCGGATATTGGTGTGCGACAAGCCGTTTCCTCCCGGAACCGGCTGGTAGTTGGTGAATGTCCCGGTTTTCTTTTCCAAGCAGTTGATGCCCGCATCCTCCGTCCCGACCCATATATTACCGTATATATCGGTACAGATATCGCGGATCACTTCTCCTTTCATCGAATACTGCCCGTCCCAAGGATAATGCACATGGAAAGGACGGAAAGGAGAATAGTAGTTGAGGCCATTTTGGTGGAAACAAATCCAGATGCCGTTCTCCCTGTCCCGGCAGAATGCAGAGATAAAATGGCTCGATAAGGCGTATGGGTCCAACGGGTCCTGGCGGATACGGGTACACTCGCCGGTGTTGACCTTATAGATAAACAAGCCGGAGTCTGTCCCGATCCACAATTCGTCCTTGTCTTTTTCGAGGAAGCTGTTGATCAGGATCGTAAGCTGGTTGATCTTTTGAATGTTCAGATCCTGGTAGTCGCGTGTGGCCGGATCGAATATCTTCACGTCGTCATGCTCGAAAGCGATGTAAATGCGATCAGTCGTAGGAGAGGGATATAACATGGAAAGTTTCCGTGGCGTGTTCGGGGATGAGTGGGCGAATACATTATAGGACTCCATCGTCTCGTCTTCCGGATTCAGCAATGAAATCAACCCGTCCGAACTCCCGATCCAGATACTGTTTTCGCGGGTAATGCAAAAAGAGGTGTAGCTTTGGTTG